>Ga0209991_10000008_pt1 | contig 96947 bp, 83 predicted proteins | sample ChitaG_FD_183167 | JGI IMG/M metagenome (GOLD analysis project Ga0209991, IMG submission 183167) | Deep subsurface microbial communities from South Pacific Ocean to uncover new lineages of life (NeLLi) - Chile_00310 metaG (SPAdes)... | ecosystem: Environmental > Aquatic > Marine > Oceanic >... | reverse complement strand
GCCGACGGCCGCAGAATACTCCAGGAGACCATAAAAGGCGAGGGAATCTGGGAAGCACCTAAGTTGCCCTCCGGGGTTTATTTCGCACGAGTGGAGGGGGAGGCGTCATCCAAAACACAGAAGGTTGTTCTCATAAGATAGTAAGCGGGCTCCTCCCCCTCCCCCCTCCATTAAGGAGGGGGATTCAAGGAGCAAGGTTCCCCTCCCCTGGTGGGAGGGGATAGAGGGGAAGGGGCTAAATGTTCCTTTTGACCTTCGGCCAAAAGATCGCAGAACAGGGATTTAGATTTAATACCCCTAATCGGGGTCCCCGCTGTGGAACGAAGTTACCCCGTGGGGTGAGAAACTCACCCCCACCCTAACCCTCCCCCATCAAGGGGGAGGATAAAATGCTCCTTTTCGCTTTCGCGAAAAGATCGCAGGGATGGCATCCGTGGGTGCCGATCTTGGTGCCCTGTGGGTTCCCGCGCGGATGCGCTTGTACCCCCTTAGGGTGAAGTATCCGCGTGGGGTATTATCAAAATAGTTTTATTGCAATAACGAGTCCGAGGAAAACGATGGAGACCATGGACATGAGCTTTATGAGGATGTTCAAGGACGGGCCTGCCGCGTCCTTAAAGGGATCGCCCACGGTATCTCCGACCACTCCGGCCTTGTGGGCCTCCGAGCCCTTGCCCCCGTAGTGCCCTGCCTCAATGAACTTCTTCGCGTTGTCCCATGCCCCGCCTGCGTTGGCCATGAAGATCGCCATAGCAAAACCGGTGGCAATGGCTCCCACCAGGAGACCCACAGCACCTTCAAGTCCGATGATTATTCCCACTACAACGGGTGCGAGGATCGCGGAGAGCGCAGGCAGGATCATCTTCTTCTGGGCTGAGACGGTGCAGATACGCACAGTCTCAGCGTAGTTCGGCTTGGCCGTGCCCTCCATAAGCCCCTTGATGGTGGCGAACTGATGGCGCACGTTCTTTACTACCGACTGCGCCGCACTACCTATGGCACGCATGATTAGTGCCGCGATAAGGAATACAAGCATGGCACCGAGGAAGATGCCAACCAAAAGGCGCGGGTTGGTAATGGAAAGATCCAGACTGGTGCCGCGTAGGATAATCTCGTCGCGGTAGGCCACCACCAGAGCCAACGCGGTGAGTGCTGCCGAGCCGATCGCGAACCCCTTACCGGTAGCCGCGGTGGTGTTGCCGAGCGCATCGAGCGCATCGGTGCGTTTACGGACAATTGGTTTTAGTCCTGCCATCTGGGCGTTTCCACCCGCGTTATCGGCCACCGGTCCGTAGGCATCGGTGGCAAGCGTGATACCCAGGGTGGAGAGCATCCCTACCGCAGCGATACCCACGCCGTAAAGACCATGATTGAAACTCGCCGCTCCGCCGGCGAAGAAGAAGGCACCAAGAACCGCTGCTGCCACCACCAGCACGGATGGTGCGGCCGAGATCATACCTACCGAAAGCCCCTCGATTATCACCGTGGCCGGGCCGGTCTCAGCTGCACGTGAGATGCCCCGCGTTGGCCGATAGTTAACGGAGGTGAAGTACTCGCTGATGATCCCTAACAACACACCGGCAACCAGTCCGGTGAGCACGGAGAAATAAATACCTATGCCCTCTACACCAAGAACAAAACGCACGACAAAGAACGCTCCCACCGCAGCAATAAAGGCAGCCCCCCAAGTTCCCCTGCGCAACGCCCACAAAAGCGCGCTCTGCTCAGCGCGTTCACCGCTACGAACAAGAAAAAACCCAATAATTGAAGACCCTAACCCTACAGCTGCAATAAGTACTGGCAAAAGTACCATCTTCAGACTCATATCCGCTTTGAACCAGGCAGGCAGGGCTGCCGCAGCGGCCGCGGCAAGCGCCATGGTGGCAATAAGAGAGGCGTAGTAGGATTCGTAAAGATCAGCACCCATTCCGGCCACGTCACCCACGTTATCACCCACGTTATCGGCGATCACCGCAGGGTTGCGGGGATCGTCCTCAGGGATGCCTACCTCGACCTTGCCGACAAGGTCTGCCCCCACGTCAGCAGCCTTGGTGAATATTCCACCTCCCACCCTGGCAAACAATGCATAAAAGCTTGCACCCATCCCGAAGTTAAGCATCGTAGAAGTAATTATGGGCAGCCGCTCGACCACAGGCTTCGCCTTGTATATCTGGTTAAGCACGATATACCAGATGGAAAGATCCAACAGAGCCAGGCCAACCACCACAAGCCCCATCACCATCCCGGAGCTGAACGCAACGCGCAAGCCGGAGTTGAGGCTTTCGCGAGCGGCGTGGGTCGTCCGCGCCGAGGAGGCGGTAGCCACCTTGAGACCGATGAATCCTGCAAGTGCCGAGAAGAAACCACCTGTCAGAAACGCGAAAGGCACAGGTTTGGGGAGAAGATCGAAGACGAACGCCAGAACGCACAAAACTGCAAATATAACCCCGAAGAAGATCGCTACGACACCGTACTGACGTTTGATGTAAGCCGCCGCACCCTCACGTACCGCCTGGGCGATAGCCTTCATCGCAGGGGTTCCTTCCTTGCGCCTCAGGATACCAACTACCAGTATACAGGCAAAACCAAGGGCTATAATCGCTCCCACAGGTGCGGCCAGGAACAAAAGCTGCATCTTCTACTTCTCCTTGCTTAACTATCCAAGAATTGAGCGGTTAAACCATCAGTCTACTCCGCCTCTCCGGCTTGTCAAGATAGTTAGTAAGCTATAAGTAAGCTTCAACTAAGGCCTTAAGCACCTTGACAACTCCACCTGGACGTATAAAGTTCTAGTAAGCGGAAGGAAGATTAAATGATCAACATCCTTTTACTCATCGTCTTGATCTCAGGAAGTGATCTAAGCGAGAGCCTGAGGCCGTCTCTCTTTTCCGTGGATGGGGTCGGGTTCGAGGCGGGTGCGGGCTGGTGCGTAGGTTATCCCATGGTGCCCTCGTTCGAGGCCTCGGTGCTGCAGATACGTTCATACTGGGGACAAAAGCTCGCGTTCTCGCTTGGTGCAGAACTTGCGCACGGCCACGTGGCAGGATGGGTACAGCAGGGAAAGATATACGCTGTCCTGCCGTTACTTGAGATGCTCACTCCCCAGATAGGCCTGGGTGTCTTCGGTGGCACGAACCCCATAATACAATACAAATCAGGTAGGGTTGAGCACCTCACCCATCTCGTAAAGCTTTCCAGCGGCGTGAGTATCCTGAACCTGAGCCCGGACAACCCGCTTCTTTGCTCCACCCTGCGGTCGGAGTTGAGCCTGGAGCTTAACCGGATACTCTGGGTTCAATTCACGCATCGCTGGCTGCCATACTACTCCGGCGAAAGAAAGTGGGGGCGTTCATTATACAACCATTCGTTTCATCTAGGCTTATGCCTTACCCTGGGTGCGCGTGATGTCCGCAGGTTCAAAGAGGTAAAGGAAAGGAGGATTAGATGGGAAAAATGAATTTTGCTAATCCCGGGGCCCCCGCGAGGGGACGAAGCACCGTCGTGTGGTAAAAAATAAAGGCCGGGCTGCACCCGGCCTTTTAATCTTTTTGGAGTCCCCGTATCGGGGTGATATTAGTATCCGCCGTATCCGCCGCCTGGCGGCATGCTAGGCATCTCTGGTTTCTCCTCGGGCTTCTCGACCACCGCGGCCTCGGTGGTGACGAGTAGACCGGCTATCGAGGCAGCGTTCTGAAGTGCGGAACGAACGACCTTTGTCGGATCGATAACGCCGGACTTTACCAGATCCTCATAGGCAAGCTTCTCAACGTTGAAGCCGAAGTTGGGGTCCTCGGATGCCTTGACCCTCTCCACCACGATTGAGCCGTCCAGACCGGCATTTACCACCAGCTGGCGAAGCGGCATCTCAAGCACCTTACGGACGACATCCACGCCAGTCTTCTCGTCGGCCTTGGCCTTGGAGCGGGCGCTGTCCAGCGCGTTGGAGGCGCGAAGCAGTGCAACTCCGCCGCCGGGCACAATTCCCTCCTCGACCGCCGCACGAGCGGTGTGAAGGGCGTCCTCCATGCGTGCCTTGCGCTCCTTCATCTCGATCTCGGTGGCGGCACCCACGTTGATGACCGCAACACCGCCTGCGAGTTTGGCAAGACGCTCCTCGAGCTTCTCGCGGTCGTAGTCAGAGGTGGTATCTTCTATCCGGCGCTTGATCTGCTCGATGCGCGCCTGGATATCCCCGCGCTTGCCAGCGCCCTCAACGATGGTGGTATCTTCCTTGTCAATGGTAATACGCTTGGCCTTACCCAAATCAGAGACCTGGACGTTCTCAAGCTTGATGCCCACGTCCTCTGAGATTAGGCGACCTGCGGTAAGAACGGCTATATCCTCGAGCATTGCACGGCGGCGCTCACCGTAGCCCGGAGCCTTGACCGCGCAGACGTTCAAAGTGCCGCGAAGCTTGTTCACCACGAGCGTGGCTAAAGCCTCGCCCTCAACGTCCTCGGCGACGATCAACAGAGGCTTACCTGACTGGGCGGTCTTTTCAAGAAGCGGCAGAAGCTCGCGAGCGCTAGATATCTTCTTCTCGTAGAGGAACACGTAGGCATCCTCAAGCACGGCCTGCATGTGCTCCTGTTCGGTGATGAAGTAGGGGGAGAGGTAGCCGCGGTCAAACTGCATACCCTCGACCAGCTCGAGTGTGGTCTCCATGGATTTGGCTTCCTCGACGGTGATTACGCCGTCCTTGCCCACCTTCTCCATGGCCTCGGCGATCATCTCGCCTATCTTGCGGTCGTTGTTCGCAGAGATTGAAGCCACCTGCGCGATCTCGGTGCGGCCCTCGGGCTTCTTGCTCATCTTCTCGAGCTCGGCCACGATAGCATCCACGGCCATGTCTATGCCGCGCTTGAGTGCCATGGCGTTAGCACCGGCGGTAACGTTCTTCAGACCCTCACGGTAGATGTGCTCGGCCAAAAGCGTTGCGGTCGTGGTGCCGTCACCGGCCACGTCAGAGGTCTTGGACGCGACCTCCTTGATCATCTGGGCGCCCAGGTTCTCGAACCTATCCTCAAGCTCGATCTCCTTGGCAACGGTGACGCCGTCCTTGGTGATGGTAGGAGCGCCGAACTTCTTCTCAAGCACCACGTTGCGACCGCGCGGCCCAAGGGTAATCTTCACCGCATCGGAAAGCATGGTGGCACCGCGCAGGATAGCCCGTCTCGCTTCCTCCTCAAATTTAATATCTTTGGCTGGCATCGTTCCTCCTTACTCCACAAGCGCCATGACGTCGTCTTCGCGCATGAGAAGGTATTCCTTACCCTCGATCTTGATCTCGGTTCCGGCGTACTTGTTGAATAAAATGACGTCGCCCGGCTTTAGTTCGAGGGGGATTAACTTGCCTTTATCATCCTTGCGTCCCGGACCGACCTCTATCACCTTGCCCTTCTGCGGTTTCTCCTTGGCGGTGTCCGGGATAATGATCCCGCCAACCGTTTCCTCTTCTTCGGTACGCTCAACGAGGATTCTATCCTGAAGCGGCTTTATCTTCATCGTTGATCCTCCTTCGTAATGTTTGACACAATCTCTCTTATAGTTGCCCGTCGGGGCTTCGTTTTTTATGAATTCCAGACCTTTGAAACTTCGGCCTGCGGCTGACCGATATAACCACAAACCTGCCTCATGGGCAGAGCAGGATTTGAACCTACGACCTCCTGCTTGTAAGGCAGGCGCTCTAGCCAACTGAGCTATCCGCCCACTCATGTTTCTGAATTATAGTGAACTAACACCCTACGTCAAGCCGACTGTTTAAGTATCCGTAGAAATAGTTGGGGGTGCGGATTAGTGTCAAGTGCGGATATAAAACAACAGGCCAGGGCCTTCTGAAGCTTGGCGATCCCTTCATTGCTTACACATAATACAGTTGATTTTTAAGGAGGCAAGCGATGTGGCTAAAAACCCTTTTTATATTCATAAAGCCGCTCTGATTTCTTAATTACGGCATCATCGGCATCCGACAGTCCGGCAGTGCCTCGTGTAGAATCTTGTAGTCTTTGGATGAGATATCTGAATGTACAAGATTAATCTCCTTAAGGTTCTTCAGGTTGGCAAGTGGAGCCAGATTGGCTTCTTCAAGATACATATTGGAAAGCCCCAACCGCTCCAGTTTGGTTAGTCGAGAGAGGACCGAAAAATCGGCGCCGTCCAGATCGTTATCATCCAGGTACAGCTCCCTGAGTTCAGTGAGGTTTTCAAGGTGCACTAATCCCTTAGGAGTGAGGTGGGTATAACTCAGATCCAACACCCTGAGGTTGTGGAGCTTGGCAATATAGGTAAGTTTCTCATCGTCTATCGGAATACGGTGGAGGTTAAGGTACTCCAGTTTGGAAAGTCCAGAAATGTACTTTAAACCTTCCCCTGTGATTGAGGTATAATCAAGCCTTAATTTCCTGAGATTGGTTAATCCAGACAAATAAGCCAGGGCATCGTCTTCGATGCGGGTACGGTAGAGATTGAGCTCTCTTAACTCGTTCAGATTCGAAAGATGGGCCAAGCCAGGACCGGTTATCAGATGACACTCACTGAGGTCAAGTCTTCGAAGCCTGGTGAGATGACTGAGATGGACAAGGCCTTCGTCGGTAACCCTGGGCGAAACCGAGCCGCTGGCTTTGTATCCACTACCATAGATATACAGTTCCTTAAGATTTTTTAGCCCGGCCAGATGAACCAAGCCGGTATCGCTTATCTCCAGTACGTGGAGCTCAAGATAGGTAAGATTTTTGAGGTTGCTGAGATTGACAAGCCCTGCATAAGTAACGTAACCGGAATGTAGCACTAGCCACTGTAAACCCTCGAGTTCAGCAAGATGTTTAAGTCCCTTGTCGGTAACGTAAAAATTGCCAGCCAGGTAAAATGCCTTCAGCTTCGGCACCTCTTTCAAATATTTCAAATCTCTATCCCTGTGGCCGGGGAACGAAGAGGTGCTACTTAAATAAACCACCGCCTCCAGGTTTGGGAAGTTCCTGATTTCTTGAACATTTTCAATATCCACCTTTGCGGTAAGGATGGTAGCCGGGTCTTTCAGCATCTTTTTCCAGTCATCGTCATCGAATATCACCACTCCTGTTTCTATGCCGTCAAGGACCAAAACACGGCCCTTATTTATGTGAATACTGTCCTGCCCCTGCCAGGGCAAAAGCCAGTAAGGGTAGGTCTGGTACCCGTATATCATACAGAAGTACTCTCCCGGTTCCCAACCCCTAACGTCTATCTCTTCCCTCCACGGCAAACCGTCGTAGGTATAGGTAACGATTAACGTCCGGGAATCATCGGAAGTCTCAAGCTGTGAAGATGTCTCGTCCGGCTCTGCTTCAATCTCGACCGAACTCGATTCAAGTTCCCCGGTTTGGGGTTCCTTCTTTTTGCAGAATAAACCCGTTGCCGAACCAATGACTAAGATGACAAAGATCGCTAATCTAAGGAAGGTTCTCATATTACTCTCTTTACGGCATTCTCCGAAATCTGCAGTCAGGTAACGCCTTGTGCATGATACTCCTCATTTGATTAAGGTTAGTAACCCATTATTGCGGGAATTCCTTGCTTGTCAAGCCTCCCTAGACCGAGATATCACATCCCGGCAGTGCTTTTTGCAACCTCTCAACCCCGGCATCGGTGATCTTCGTGGATCTGATATCCAGATACTTGAGGTTAGTAAGAGAGGCAAGCAGAGCCAGGTCTGAATCCGAGATGCCGGTGCCGGCCAGTCCCAGTTGTTCAAGACCCCTAAGACCAGCAAGGTGTTTGAGTCCGGCCCCGGTAATCTGGGTATTAGAAACCCACAGGATGCTGAGTTTCACCAGACCGGCAAGATGGGCCAGTCCCGCATCGGTGATCGGTGTTTTTAATAGATTGATCCAGCGCAAATCGGAAAGCCCGGCAACGTGGGTCAGACCTGCATCGGTGATGCCTTGATTTAGGCCCAGATCCAGACTCCTGAGCTGGGATGCTTCAGCCAGATGCGACATCTGGTTTTCCTCCACATCGTGAGCGGCAAGGGCTAAAAGACTGGGGAAGTTTGAAAGATACTGCAGATGTTTTCCGCTGAGATCAACACCCAGGATGTCGTCGGGATCGGTGATGGATTCAATATCGACCTTATCCAGATCAACCCCGTAAACCTTGCCGTTAACTGTATGGAAACCTTCTTGCTCCTCATACTCGACCCTCTCCTCCCCTTGCCACAGATAGGGAAATCGACATTTACCCAGATAGATGAACTCCTCGCCGGGCGGGCACTCACTTAGGTCTACCTTGCCTTGTGGTTCACCGTCCTTAAGGACAGCCACCAACTTTGATTCCCTGCCGGTTTGCATAATCTCCTCCTTGACGGATACAGCCTACTCGATGAAGGTATTGTTGTCAAGACGGCACGGTAGCAGAAGTAGAGCGTTTTCAAAGTTGTGGATATGAGGAGCTCGATCAGGCCGCGCAGATGCTGCACGCCGATACCCGTTAGCTTTCGATTGAACTGATTGCTTGAGGAGGATTGCGGGCAACCGCCATTTCCCATGACATCCGGAACCTCACTCCTGTTGGTTTAATTGAGTGGATGCGCCTGGAGTTATATGTGGTTAGGCGGTATAACCCTTTCGCTTACCAGCTTTGCTGAGTCTGGTCTCTAGTTTACGCTGGCTTTTTGGCGCAGTTCGTCGAAGGCGCGGCGGATCTCGGCGTTGAGCCTTTTTATCTCTTCCTTGCGGTCAACGCCCTCCCTTGGGTAGATTGGCGGCGCGATATAGACCTCTATCTTGCGGTTGAAGATATTGTGTGCCACCGAGCCCAGGCCCTCCCAGGTCTCGGTTATCCAGGGGCGCGATCCCGGCTCCGGACCGTAGGCGAGATTCTTCATATAAACCGGCACGATAGGTGCTCCGGATTTGATGGAAAGATAGGCGGCGCCGTCGTTGATCTCCTGCATGCAATCGTCCCTTCTCATACGCCCTGAAGGATACACAGCCAGGCTTTGTCTGTTCTTAAGAAGTGCAAGCGAACGCTTGATACCCAGGAGGTTACGTGCTCCCTTCTCCAGGGCCACCGGCACCATCTCGCAGAAGAAGGTCATGAAGAACCCGATGAAGCGGCCCTCGAACCACTTCCTGGCCGCCAGCATGAAGAGCCTGCGCCTCAGCGCGATCTGCAGGATAATCGAGTCCGCGCCGGTCACGTGGTTTGCCACCACGATACAGTTGCGGCGAAGTTCGCTAAAGAACTCTTGCCCAAAGACCTTGATCCGCATAAGGCGTCCATAAAAGCCGAGGAACGCCTTCTTGATCGCGGTAAAGACCGTGAATAGCTCAGAGGGCCACACGTGCTCGCGACCGTGTTTATGCATACATTAAATTTAATCAAGATAACTCGTTTGTCAAACCCTTGACATCCTACACCTGAAAGCCTATACTGCTGAAGAACAATCAAATGGAGGAGTAATGGTTAAAAAACTGTTTCTTGCCTTCCTTGCCTTTTCCCTGGTTATAACCTTTACCGGTTGTGAAGAGTTCACAGACTGGCTCCTTGGTGGAACCACCGGCGTGGAAGGCAAGTTGAAACTTGCAGATGATAACGTTGACGAAGACCTGGACGACACCAAGGTGTATCTTTACGACAACTCCGACTTCGAGGGCAGCCATGAGGAGAAAACCTCAGCAGATGAAGACGAAGACGATGAGACCAAGGCTACCTTCGAGTTTGAGGATATAGACGAGAACGACTACTACCTCTTGGCCTGGAAGGATCTGGATGATGACGACGAGATTTCCTATGGTGACCTCGTGGGTATCTACAACGGCAAGTATGGAGAAGACGAACCTGAAGAGATCGAGGTAAAAGAAGGCGAGATGAGCGATGTCGGCACCATCAAGATGTATGAGTATGAAGGCGGAGGCGTCGGCAAAGTAGAATCGATTTCCGTTTCAGGAAGTTTCACTTGTGAAGTTAGTTCTTATTTTTATCTGGAGGTTTGCTTTAGCCTGGATTCTGACCTCCTTACCGATGGTGACAATTACTGGGATTACGCAGAGTTAGGGTACACTTCTGGTTCGAGCTTCAATGAAACGTTCTCCGTTCCTTCGGAATATCAGGAAGGGTGCTACGTGATATTCGTTGTAGACGGTTGTTATGATGCCGACGATGATGGCTACGATGATGACCTTATTTACGGATTCTATGGTGATGATGGTACAGATACGTATATAGCTCTGCCACTTCAAGAAACTTACACCGGTATAACCATGAATGTAATATGGTACGTGAAAGATGGTTGTGGTGGGGCACTGAGCACCCTGAACCGAAATAAAAGATCTAGACTGGATTCAGAATAAAACCTGAGTGAGAACTCCTGGGCGGCTAAGTGCCGTTAGCCGACCGGTTCTTTTTTATCCCCTTGACTTTCCTCCCCCTGGTCTTAGACTTTGTGGGCAATGGGTAAGAGACTGATACTACTCGGCCTCACGATAGTTGGCGTAGCGGATTTAATGAGCTGTGGTCGTCCCGCAGGCCTGGAAGGGGAACTGGTGCTCGAGGAAGGCCAGCCCGGGGATGCGCGCGGCTCGCTTGTCAGGCTCTATGTGGAAGGCCAGGTGCTCGATCTAGACAAGATCTATATGGCTCCAGTGTTGTCGGTAACCGTAATGGGGGAGGTTGCCGACCTTGGTTATTCCGTTCGCTACCTCTTGCGACGATGAGGGGAACCCCGTTGCTATCCCCAGAGGTGTCCACAGCTTTTCCTTCCAGATCTCGACCACTGAAGGCACGTTCGATCTTTCTTACTCACTTCGTCTTTGATGAAGGAGTGTATCTATCGTGTTGAGAGGTTGACAAATCAGCTCAGTTGATCTATAGTTGTGCGTGGATACGAACGCAGGTTGCAAAGCTTATCGAACATCACGGCGGCGAGATATGGGTGGGGTCTTTGGCTGTGGAGGCTCGGCCTCCAGCTTCCCTGTCCACCGTCGGTGCAAGGATCAGAGCAAAGCCGAGGAACAGTGGTTGGTTTGACAAAGAACTTTCTCGGAGTAAGGTTTCCTTATGGATAAGTTCGTTTGTATCCATACCTGCGGCCGTGAGGAGGCAGTGGTGATTGCGGGATTGCTTAGGGCTTCAGAGATCGAGGTGCACCTTATCGAGCAGGCACCCGCTCACCTGCGTCCGTTCTCCGCAAAGAAGACGATGGTGCGGGTGATAGTCCTGCGTGAGGCGGCCGAGTTTGCCTATCAGATTATCCAGGATGCTCAGGATAAGGACTTCTCAGAGTTCGAGCAGAGCGCAGAACGTTAAATTACCCCACAAAAACGCAGCGCGTTTTCGCGGGGACCCCAATAGTAAACCTCCTTTTCGCTAACGCGAAAAGATCGGAATCCCTTGAAAAGGAAGGCCGCTAAAGCGGCCGTCATTATTGTCAATAGGCTGTAACCGTAATCCCTCTTCCTTCCACCAGCCAGCGGTAGGTGCGCTCGATCCGATCCCAGTTGTGCTCGCGGTCAAGCGACCAGTAGCGACCTATCACGCCTGCAACCTGCCCCACGCCAAGCTCACTGCACTCGGACTCAATCATCCCTATGTATCGTGCCCCGGCCTGGGCACGCTCGCCGCGCCTGCCAAGCATCGCATGTATGTAAACCGGAGCAACCTTCTCCTGCTTGCATAATCTGAGCAGGGCTCGCAGGTGCTCAACCGATCCGTGAGACGAGTAGAAACTCACTATCCCCAGAAGATGAAGCGCCGCTCCCCGCCTCTTAGCTTCTTCTGCGGCCCACAAGAAGGCCTCGTTTCTCGCAAATGAACCGTCGGCAATCGCCTTATCGATCCTTACGCGATCGGAGGGTACACGTCTGCCAGCGCCTATGTGAAGGTGTCCCACCTCGGAGTTGCCGACACTGTCATCAGACAACCCTACCGCCTCGCCTGCCGCAGATAGAAGTGTGTGTGGCCTACCGGTCCAAAGCTCATCAAAGTTAGGTGTTTTAGCCTTGCGGATCATGTTCCCGTATGCTTCGTCGTTGTGACCCCAGCCGTCAAGGATCAAAAGAAGCACGCGCTCTGTCTTGGGAGCCTTACCTTCAATCAGGCTTTGCCCGGTCATCTCGGCTGGTTGAGCAAGACCCAGGAGATCAAGGATGGTTGGAGCAACGTCAGCGAGTTCGCCTTCATCACGTAGGCTCAGCGCTGCTGCGGGTGCGTCCACGACAAATGGAACAGGGCTCCGTGTGTGTCCGGTATCTACACTCCCCTCCGGATAGAGCCAGCGCTCAACCGTGCCATGATCCGCGGTGATCACCGAGGTTACCCGGTTCTTGTGCGCACATCGTACTATCCGCCACAGAGCCTCGTCTACCGTCTGGACCGCACGAAGAACGGCATCGGCGTTGGCAAAGTGCCCCACCACGTCCACGTTGCACAGGTTCACGATCACCACGTCGGTTGATGAATCCCCCAGGGCCTTGCATGTGGCCTCCGTAACTTCTGTTGCTGACATCTGGGGAGCCTGATCGAATGTCGCCACATCCTTCCGAGTGGGCACCACTATGTGCTTCTCCCCAGGGTATGGCTCCTCCTTTTTGCCGTTCAAAAAGTATGCCAGATGTAAGACCTTTTCAGCTTCAGTAATCTTTAACACCTTTTTACCAGCATTGGAAAGAACCTCTCCCAGGGTGTTTGCAAGCCCTTCAAGCGGCGGGAAGGCCACCCGCACATCCAAGTCCTTCTTGTATTGAACCATAGTAGTGAAAGCCAGGTTGAGTTCAGTTGTCTTGAAATGCGGAAATGCCTTTTCGGTCAACGCCTGGGTCAGTTCTATCTCGCGTTCTCCGCGGATGTCATAGAAGATAACCCCATCGCCCCGGCTTATGCGACCGATCGGGGCACCTTGCCTCGAGGTGAGCACATGCGGTTCAAGCAGCTCGTCCTCCTGGTCTTGCTTGTAGGCCGCAAGGATCGCCTTTGCTAATGGGGTGGCATTGGATTCACTCATGTTACTTTGTTCGTTCTTCCTTGTTTTTTCCTTCGATTTGTGAGTAGTATATCCAAGGGGGAGGATTTGGCAACCAATTCGTGGATCTTAAGGATGGGATGAAGATACAAGCAGTCTACTTCCTTGTTGAATCCTCAGGTTCAACCGCGGCAGCGTTCTTTTTTCATCGCACCCCCTCCTGGGGTTGACAACCCTTAAATATGGATTATTATATTTATCAAGGGTTAGAGATGTTCTCAAACCCATCATGGTTAAACGCACAAACAAGGAGGAAGGTGGTGATGAAAAGATCGTCTTTACTTTTGGTGGTTTTCTGGGCGGCTGTCCCGTTGTGGGCGGCCCCGGATAACGGCGATGTGAAATGGCAATACGGAACCGGCAGCAGCGTTACCTCGTCTGCGGCCATAGGAGCGGACGGCACCATCTATGTCGGGTCATGGGATAACCACCTCTACGCGATCAACCCTGACGGCACGCTTGGGTGGCGCTACGAAACCGGCAACCGGGTGTATTCCTCCCCTGCTGTGGGCTCAGACGGCACTATCTATGTCGGGTCGACCGATAACTACATCTATGCGATCAACCCTGACGGCACTCTTCTGTGGGACTACGAAACCGGTGGTGCGGTGCTCTCCTCCCCTGCGGTGGGCTCAGACGGAACCATCTATGTCGGGTCATGGGATAACTACCTCTATGCGATCAACCCCGACGGCACGCTTCTGTGGAGCTACCAAACCGGCGGGGCTGTACTCTCATCCCCTGCTGTAGGCTCAGACGGCACCATCTATGTCGGGTCACAGGATAGCTACGTGTATGCGATCAACCCTGACAGCACTCTAAAGTGGCGCTACAATACCGGTAAAGGACTGGACGCCTCACCTGCGTTGGATTCAAACGGTATCATCTATATCGGAGCGCGTGGGACAGGCATGGGCTCCACTGACGGCTATCTGTATGCAATCAACCCTGACGGCACGCTTCTGTGGCGTTACCAAACCGACAATCTGGTGTACTCCTCCCCTGCGGTGGGTCCGGACGGCACCATATATATCGGGTCAACCGATCACTATCTCTATGCGATCAATCCTGACAACACGCTTGCGTGGCGCTACGAAACCGGCGACCGGGTGAAGTCCTCCTCACCCGCGGTTGGATCGGACGGCACCGTCTACGTCGGCTCATGGGACCACTATCTGTATGCAATCAATCCTGACGGCACGCTTGGGTGGCGATACGAAACCGGTGGTACGGTGGAGTCTTCCCCTGCGGTAGGACCGGACGGCACCATATACATCGGCTCCAACGACGGTAATCTCTACGCCCTTGAGGGTTCTTCGCAAGGGTTGGCCTCGTCTGCCTGGCCCAAATTCCGCCACGACCGCAGCAATACCGGTCGATTCGACTACATTGACCCGCCGGTGGCTGATTTTTCGGCAGACCCTACATCCGGCGAGGCACCGCTCACCGTAACCTTCACGGATCAAAGCGCAGGTCTGGTAACATCGTGGTACTGGGACTTTGGCGACTCATTTACCTCTACCGAGCAGAACCCGATTCATACCTACGAGGAGTGGGGGCTTTACACGGTGAGCCTGGTGGTGCAAGGCCCCGGCGGCGCAGATACCCTGATCAAAGAAGACTATATCCTGGTGGGAGAACTGCCAGTGGCGGAGTTCGGAGCCGATCCCACTGAGGGATGCGCGCCCCTGACGGTTCGCTTTAAAGATGCATCCACGGGCTTCCCTGACAGTTGGTTCTGGGAGTTCGGCGACGACTCCACCTCCCAGGACCAGGGCCCGATCCATGACTACCAGGGACCCGGACCCTATACCGTCTCTCTGACAGTCGCTAACCCGTGCGGGGAAGATACTGAGACAAAGGAAGACTACATCAAAATCCTGGCCCCCGACATCCTTGTTCTCCCTGCTTCCATCTTCGCAGAACTCGAGCAGGGAGAAAGGGAAACCACCAGTCTCTATTTGGTCAACATCGGGATATGTTTTTTAACCTTTAACATAGAGGGAAACGAAGCCCCTCCAGTTGCGCGTTTGGGGTCCAAAAAGGCACGTAGAGAGTCGAAGCAGAGAGCTCTGCCGATTGGGAACCGCGTGCTTGCCGGTCTTGACTGGCTCTCCTTTAGCCCTTCTGAGGGCGAGGTTGATCCTCGGGACTACGAAGCCGTTGAGGTGACCTTTGAGTCGGGGGACCGTCAGCAACCCGGGCTCTATGTGGGTTACCTCGTGATAACGTCCAACGACCCTGATCCTGAAGACAACCCTGCCTCTATTGTATGTTCGCTTCTGGTCAACCAGAAGTCTGAGGCTGAAGAAGTTGCTACCGTACCGGATCATTTCTTCCTTGCGCCGAAATTTGCCAACCCGCTTCGCGGCACCTCCCAGCTGGAGTTCTCCTATGGCTTGCCTTATCGTGCCGCGATTAACATCTCGGTATACAGCGTTTACGGGATTCTGGTCAGGACGCTTAAGCAAGGCGGGATGCCTGCGGGTTATCACAAGCTTACCTGGGACAAACGAGACGAGAAGGGTATCCAGGTGGCGGCAGGTATCTACTTCGCGCGGATGTCGGCAAAGGGCTACAAGAATACCTGCAAGATAGTTATTCTCGATTAGCCCCGGCCTTTGGGATAAAACAATAGCCCCTGGGGATTAGTCCGCGATCTAGATGCCGATCTCCGTCTTTCTTGGTTACGCGATTCCGAGGGGGGTTGAGTATTGCCGATCTCTGCTTGCTAAATCCCTTTTCTCGATTAAAGTTAGGTAAGCATCAATCAAAGGAGGCAGTTATGTTGAAGTCCAACGGCAGCGTTCGGTTGACCCCATCGCCGTTCTTTAAGGTTGTTCTTGTGGTGATAGCTGTGGCCTTATGCCTTATCGCCCTGCGCGGGTTTTTGGGGCCGCCTGTGCTTTACGCACAGTCAGGCAACGAGATGGACGTCAACATCAAAAGCATCGGCGGGTGGACGGTCTACGGTTCGGTGCCCATAGAGATAAAATCGTCGGCAACTCTACCGGTTGAGATAGAAAGCAAGATCCAGCTCAGCGACTGAACCGTTGAGCCGTCTTATCGCTTGACATAGGGGAGTGCTTAGGTAGACTTGCGCTATGACGTTTCTCTTGGTTACCTTGCTCTTCGCGCAGTATGCCGACGTCTACGTGCCGCATAAGCCGCTGGATGTCGAGTCGGGTGCTTTAGTGGGCACCGGTTCATTCCAGCTTGACGTGATGTATCGTTCCGGAATCGGTAATTCCGAGTTCTCCTCGCCGGTAATGAGTTGCTTTGCCACCTCCCCTGACGGTTACAACGAGTTCGGTATCGGTCTTCCCTGGCTCAGGGTTGCTGGCGACAGCGCGAACCATGTCTTTATAGGCAACATGGGGTTGCATTACAAGCGCCGCATCCTGGGTTCCCTGCGTTGGGGGTATCTTGCGGCAAAGCTTACGGCCCGGCTGCCTACCTCGCCCGATACCCTGGGGGTAAGGGACAGCCTTGGAGGAAGGAGTTCTCACTACAGTTTGGCTCTTGCATACACCTACGAGTTGCCGTTGCTTGGCCGCTACCACACACTCTTCGGCAGACTTCCCCTTGTGGGGACGCTGGTTCTGGAAGACAGATTCCTGAATTGGGATCACACCGCAGGCAGCGCTGAGTTCGGTTCATCCTTTGGCTGGGGAGCGGCTTTGGAGGTTCTGCCGCTGGATTACGCCTTTATCGGTGCGTCTATTACCGGTGGAAACGATGAGGTAGGTTTCGGCCCGTATCTCGGTTTCCGCTGGTACTGGCTTGATCTCGGGGCCGCCTGGCGTCTAAGCGATGGATCGGACCGCTTCGACTTCCACCTGAGGTTCTACCTTTAGGTGGCCGGGAGGGCTTCCAGCGATCATGAGGAATATTAGAGTTGTAGTAATCCTCGCGTTCCTCTCCTTTACAACCATCTCCGCAGCCGACGCCCCGCCTGCCTCCATTCACCTTGAGTTGGGCAAGGATATCCTTGCTCTAGCTGACCCCACCTACTTGACTGCGACGATAACTAACAACATGAACCAGGATCTCTTGTTGGATAATTTTATTCTGTTTCGTCTGGAACAAGAGCCTTTCCGGTTCTCGCTCTTCCTCATCACCCCTAACGGACAAGAGTGGGCTTACGTCGGGACGCGGGGCAGCGTATTTATAAGCTATGCTCCTACTGTCCGACACCACCTCTTAGTCCCGCCAGGCCAAAGCGCATCTAAAGGAAAGATATTGTGGTGGACAACCTTTGCTCCGCGTAAGTATCAATCTGCACTGGAGAAACTCCCATCTGGAACCTACAAACTGTTTGCCACCTACGAACTGCCAGACCAAGAGAACCTGCATAAGGTAGTCATCTATTCGGATACGGTTCAATTAGTCTTTTTACCTCTTAACAAGATGCATCTACCGGCCCTTATCGAGATGGACTCCCTCAGAAGATACTTCACCGGAGGGGATGCGAGCTGGAGAGTGCTTCCTCGTCTGCAGCGCATCGGGGATTCAAAAACGCCTTACAGTGAGGCTGCTCATGCGCTGTTTTATGGGTGGACAAATAGCTTCGATTCATTAACCAGAGGGAAGGCCCATTTTGACGAACTCTACCCACAATCCCAATTCCAACTTAAGTTTCTGAAAAGGCAGTTCTTATATGCGAAAAAGGAAGGGAAAGCCAATGAACTTGATTCGCTTAATAGACTTCTTTTGGAGATAGAGCCAACCAATACGGACGCGCTTCTAAGGAAAGGAGTAATTAAACATCCGGCAACGCTGGAGAATGTGAAATGAAACGGGTTCTTCTAGTAGGCCTGCTTCTTTATCTTTCCCTCACCGCCCAGGTGGCGGAGCGGGAGCCGTGGACAATTGGGGTGGCGCTATCTGGTGGAGCGGCGCTGGGAATGGCGCATATCGGTATCCTCAAGGTCCTGGAAGAGGAAGGCATCCCCATCTCCTACATATCAGGCACCAGCATGGGCTCGATCGTCGCCGGCATGTACGCAGCAGGCTACACCCCGGATGAGATGGACAGTATCCTTACGACCGTGGACTGGTCAGCTCTTTTCTCCAACCGCATCCCTGAAGACCGCATGACGCTTGCCCGGCGCGAGGAGGGGCACCGCAACATCGTGGAGATAAGTCACCGCTGGTTCGTCCCATATATCCCTTCAGGGGTGGTCTCGCTTCAGAACGTTGAGATATTTTTGACCGAGCTTCTCGCCGAGGCCGCCTACGACGCGAACTACAACTTTGACAGCCTGGTCATACCCTTCCGCTGCGTGGCTGCGGACGTCACCTCGGGCGAGAAGGTGGTGTTCAAAAAGGGGAGCATGGTAGATGCGATACGCGCCTCAATTGCGATCCCGGGTGTGTTCTCGCCTGCCCGTGTGAAGGGCCGCGACCTGATCGACGGCGGTACGGTTATGAACCTGCCTGTTGAACCCCTTTTGGAGTTCGAACCTGACTTCATCATCGCCTCTGACGTGATTCGTTGGACACCCGAGGCGCGCAACATCATCGACGTGGTCACACGCACCATGGCCATCGTGACCGAGCAGAACCGCCGCGAGCAGCGCAAGCTGGCGTCCGTAGTCCTCTATCCGAACGTGGACCGCTTCCTTCCCTCGGACTTCGCGCGCGCCAAGGAGCTTGTGGCCGCAGGCGAGGCAACAGCACGCGTGGCCATGCCTGCTATTAAGCAGCGCCTTTCGGATCACCCGCTCGTGCTCATACGTAACCCCTGTCATTCCTGCCCCAGGCCCTTGATCAATCAGGTCCGAATCGAGGGGCTGCGGGTGACGCGGGAGGTTTTCGTTCGCCGGCACATAGCCACCCGTGCTGGTGACAGCCTTGACTTCAAGATGCTGGTTGCCGACCTTGAACGTCTGCGTGAGACGGGTCTGTTTCGACATGTGAGTCATCGCCTTGATTTTAGTGATTCCTTGGTTGACGTTGTCTTTACTGTGGAGGAGGAGGACTACGGCCTGTATGGGCTAGGTCTTTATTACGACAACCTGCGTGGTTTTGCCGTGAGATTTGAGGTTGCGCAGGGGAACCTTTTGGGCACAGGTGCCCGACTTGGGTTCAGCACGACCCTTGGAGAGCCTCAGGACTGGCGAGTTGGAGTTTCAGGCGCTCGGTTTCTCTCCCTCCCCTTCACCTACAGGATCCAGGGTTACCGGAACGTCACCCGTCACTCGTTCTATGATCAGGGATACTGGCTTTTTGACTATATTACGTGGACGTGGGGGGCCGAGGCCGAGTTCGGATATTCCCTGGGGCGCAGTGCCTACTTCACGCTTGGATACGCTCATCGTAACCATTATCACCAGCTTCCCTCGGTGGTAGGTGATGAGAATAGGGACGAGGTTACAACCGGTCCTACGCTTCGCGTGCGTGTTTCAACCCTTGACGATATCAGCTTCCCTAACCGGGGCTTCGATCTTGCGTTTTCATCAAAACTTGGTCTTCCCAACGAGACCTCCCCTGAGGGTTTCTTCAAAGGCGAAGTTAAGGCCAGCCGTTACTTTCAGTTCGGGGATCGGGTAGTTCTTGGAACGTCCTTGGCCTACGGTTTGGGCCTTGACACTCTTCCCCGCTCTGAGCTTTTCAGAATAGGTGGAGCCGATCTTTTGGGGGCGCGTGAGGAGGAGTTTACCAACCAGGAGTATGTAAGCGCACGAATAGTTCTTGCCTACCGGCTTTTTGATCTCCTGGGTAATAAACGCTACCCCTTCAGGGTCGAGTTGATTACCGATATCGCGGCCTTTAACCCTTTCTTCAGGAATGAGGCAGGTTCCGAGGAGACGTTCATGGGCGCCGGATTAGGGATAGGCACGCGCACCCCCATAGGCCCGGTAAGGGCCTCGCTTGGGCTTTCATCCACCCGCAAGGTTAGATTCAATGTGGCGGTCGGCGTGGTGCCGCGCGAAAGAATGTAAGCTAACCCTTTTCCCCAAACAATCCAACAGGGGTTCGCCGGAAGTTGGGTTGGGTTAATGGATCCCGTATTTGTTCCGAGTCGCTGTTCTTCTATCTTTTAGTAGAGGAGCTCTTCTTCTTTGAGGTTGTATCTCCGGGTTTACTTATGTGCTCGGCAAGCTTCTTTTCCAGCCGTTTGATGCGTCGGTTAAGGGCCTCGATGTCCTTCATCCTGGCTACGCCTGCCTTGGCCATGGTTTCCTTAATGCCTTCTTCGATCTTCTTTGCGAGCTCCTTGCGGGTGCGATCGGCCTCGGAAAGAAGTTTCGTGGCAAGTTTTTTGCCCTGGGCAGCAGAGATCTCGCCCCTCTTGATAAGCCTTCCTATGCCTTCCTCGATCTTTTCCTTAGTCGCAGTTACGGTTCCCAACCCTAAAAACGCCACCTTCTTCAGGAACTCTTCCATATACTCCTCCATAGTTTAGAGGCGTATTCTAATGGGGTTCTTGTAAAAAGCAAGGGGCGCGCTCAGGGCACATCGAAGTTAATGCTTTCGAGCTCGGATGTGCCTTCGATATCCACGTCGAAGACAGAGACTTTCGTTGTGAACTTGGTGGACATCTTTACTATTCCCACGCCTTCTGCCCGCCACTGAGTTGCCGCGGAGTCCACTTCCGGGTCGGCGATATCGATCTGGATAACCAGGCAATCGAAGGTCCCGGCCGGAACCTTAACCTGCTCCTGACCTATTACCTTGTACCGTGCGGAGAAATCGGTGGAGAAGTTCGGCACTTCCACCGGAATCACCAGGTTGCCGTCCCATTCCGTCCCAACCTCAAGATTGTTAGGTTCAACCGCGGTTGGTTCCTCGGCGTTCTTGTCCATCGAATAGATGTAGATTGAGTCCTCGGTTACATGGTAGTAAGTTCTGGAATATATAATTGAGTCTTCTTCGGTGGTAGTGGTAGCCACCGGACAGACCAGCTTGCCGTCGTCTCGTTCCTCCAGAGCCTCCACTGTATTGGTGGTTTGAGAGGTGCTGGTATCTGAACCGACGTAGGTTACTTCCCAGTAATACTCCTCAGCGGTTGTCCACTGGTTGCCCTCGGCCAGCGGCCAGAAACGGGCGGTTACGGGTTCTTCTTCCTTTTTGCAGGATAAAAGCATTATGACTGCAAATCCTGCCGCAAGAAGAAACTGCTTCTTCATCGTTAACCTCCTTGGGGTTGTTGTTCCCCTCATCCTTGAAGCATATCGGAGTAAGAGGGATTGTCAACCCCTTTTTATCCCAAATTCAATCCTTTCCCTGCGGGAAAAGGAGTCGGAAGATTACATAAGGCCAGCCGTTATCCTTAACTGCGATCTTTTACCCTTTCGGGTCGCAGGCGTCTCCCACGGGAAGAAAGGAGCATGTTCCCGGGGTCCCCAACCAAATACAAAGTGTTTGGTTGGGGTAAACTTGACAATTGCGTTTTTTTCGCTAAAGTCAGAGTCAAGGAATTAAGGAGGATTAACTACTATGAAGGTTTACCGCGCATTACTTGCGACAGTGGCCGTAGCGTTCGTTTTTGTGGCTTGCAGGAAGGTCGAGTACACCGAGCCTGTCTGGAAGGCAGGAGACTGGGCTTCCTACGAAGTCACCGGCGGAACTCTGGTAGCTTACACCCTGCGCTATGCCATCACCGGCGTTGACACAGTTAAGGGCGAGCCCTACTACTGGTTTGAGATGATAGGTTCGAGAGGTGAACGCAAATTCATCTACAAGATGCTTGTTCCCTACGGTTACCGCGGCGTTGCCGAACGGATGATCACCAAGGTTGCAGATCAGCTCATCGAGATGCCTCAGAGCGAGGGTCTGGCCGAGTACCCCCCCGGGGAGAACCGACCTTACCTGTATCTCGTCGATGAGATCAACGCTGGCAAGATCGGCGAGGAGAAGATTACCGTTCCGGCGGGCAAGTTCTCAACCATTCACTCGCGAGTTAATGACATCAGACATAGTACAATTGGATCATTGGTAGGCGATACTATAGTTGAGAAACTGGTGAGCGACACCACCGAAGTTGAGGTGTGGGTGAGCGATAACATACCTGTGTTGGGAATTGTAGCGCTGAAATCCCCTCGGGAAGAGATGAGGCTTGTATCTACCGGGCATGACGCAACAACTGCGATTACTGAGGAGATTCTCCCGGCAGGGCCTTTAGAGTTCGAATAATGGGCGATAGAGGAGTCGAACCTCTGACCTCTGGTATGTGAGACCAGCGCTCTAACCAACTGAGCTAATCGCCCAGAGAAAGGAAGTATATGGAAGAGATGCGAGAAGTCAAATCCCCTCAAGAGTCGGTGAGTGAGGCGTTAAAGCGGGAGTTGGGCGCCTTAAAGGCGGAGTATCCGGAGATCACCTCGGCTGCCGTGGTTTCGTCTGACGGACTCCTTATGGCTGTTCGTCCCGAGGGCTCGACCGATGAGCGGCTGGCGGCGATGAGTGCGTTTCTCCTGAGCTCCGCACGTAAAACCGGCGAGGGACTGGGCTGGTCTGGACTCGGCTATCTACTTGTTAACCACCCCGATGGTTATCTCCTGGTGGCCGAGGCAGGAAAGGCCACGATCACACTTACCACCTCACCAAGGGCCAAGTTGGGGTTGCTGCTTTACGATATCAAGGAGTCAGCGAAAAGGCTCAAGCAAAGGCTTGAAGGCGACTAGGCACCAGGCTCAGGAGCGTCGGTTTCTCTCAAACCAGGGCGTGATGTTTATATGCTTGCGGGTACAAAAAGGTGAAACATGAGCAAGTTGCGTTTACTTAACACGTTATTCTTCACCGGTCTTCTTCTGCTAACAATGGGTTGCAAACGCAAGCCGCAGGATATTGGCTCAACCGAGGAATCTGTGGATACAACAAAAGTCAGTGTGCTTGCCCCGGAGGTTTTAGCGCACCTTGCGGAAAAGGCGATAGTTCCGGATCGGCTTGCCTTTGAGGTCCCATCCCCTGACTCAAGATACATCGCCCTTGCCCTTGACTCCACCGTTCGTTTCGGCCCGGGCGACGAGATGTGGTCCGATGAGCTGCCGTCTGATTGGTACGGTGTGCGCACCCACAATATTCTATATCTTTACGATCCCTCGGCAGATACCCTTAATAAACTGGCTGAATGCGAGGAGATTGTGAACCTTTACGATAGAGAAACCTCCCAGCCGGTTCAGCCCGAACGAAAGGACAAATTTGGGGCGGTTATATGGTCTCCTGACGGCAAAAACCTGCTTTTGCTCAAGGAGCGCGCCTCAGACGGGGTAAGCGAGCAGGATGTGCTGATCTTTACCCTGGGAGCCGAGGAGCCGGCCTTCCTTGAGGTCTTCGGGGTTTTGCGCCAGCTCATGAAGACCTATCCAGGGACAAAAGGAACCAAGGTGGAGGAGATCGGTTGGGTTACTGAGGCTACCATCAGGATCGTCTTCTCAATGCGAGGAGTGCCTGCGGCCCGTCATGAGTTTATCTTCGATGCCCAAAGCGGCAAGGTGCTTTCTACAAAGAAGATGAACTCAACCTGATCATCATTTGCGGGGATATTCCTCATTAAGGCTTGACAATATCGCAGGATTCATCATAATCTACGTAGTGAGGCCAAAAAGGAGGTTAATTATGAAGAGGATAGGCCTTGTTATGATAATGGGGGTGATGGTTCTTTCTTGCCAGCGAGAAGAGGGGAGTAAGCCGAGACTATATTCCCCCATGGAAAGCATGGCAGTGGTGCATCCTACCTTTGTATGGGAATCTGTCGGAGATATGTACCATCTGCAGGTTTCTTCGGATTCTTCCTTTGCTTCTACCGTGATCAACGAGGAGGAGTTAACGGATACTACCTATACGCCGGAAGATACCCTTGAGGAAGCCCGCTACTACTGGCGGGTGAGAGCCAAGCTGGACACGTGGGGAGAGTGGTCGGATATAGGCAGCTTTTTCGTTGTGGAGTCTCCGCCTTCGCTTATCTCACCGCCGGATGCCGATACCATCAAGTTTCCCACACTGATCTGGAACTCATACCCCTCGGCGGATAGCTACCACCTGTTCATATATAAGGGGGATACACTCACTGGTCGATCAATCCTGGAGACCGATCTAACTGACACTTTTTACACGATCACCGATATCCTGAATCCCGCCACTTACCGATGGGGAATCGATGCATTTATGGGTGAGGAAGAGATTCCTTATCCCGAAATCCGTCGCTTCGTAACCTACACACTGGATGAGAGCTTCTTTCCGGTGGGGCCGAATTACGTGTGGGAATACATGCGGCTATCTTGGAATTGGTATGGTACGAGCAGAGGAGACCCAGATACTTCCTTCTTTGCTATTGAGGTAGAAAATTTCATCTCCTACGGAGATAGCCTATACGTGGAGGTAAACCGAGAATGGGCTGACATAGCTTCTTCCTTCCTTTACCGAAACGACAGTATCTACCATCATTATTCAGGATGGGAAGGTGAGCAGGCGGTTAGGTTGTTTCCAGCAGATGGGGAGGAGATAGGTGCTGGAGGTAGCCCGGGAATACAGATGGAATCTGATAGTGTATTCTGGATAGGTTATAAACCTTACGGTGGAAGTTTCTTTGGAGAAGATGACTGGTGGTATATGTATCGTCAGAAGGGTAAAGGACTAACCTATTTTAGGACAGGTTGGGAAGTGAGATATCACGGTGACCCTACCCAAAATCATGGATGGGATTACATAGATACCCTCATCAATCTCAACAAGGGAGAGTAGGGGAGATTGGGGAAGTTTGAAGCAAGATAACCAAACCACAACTTGACATTCAGGCTTTTCAGCTTATCTTAAGGTTAAAGTAATGAATTAGAGCTAGGTGCAGACTAGGAGTTTTTGTGAGCGATTATGTAGATAGTCTTCAGGCGCGGCTTGCAGCCCAACGATTGAGCCCGGTCCAGGCACGCGATGGAATACTTGAAAGCTACGTGATTACCAAGCACAAGGCTGCAAAGGCAGGTCTTGGCGATGTGGCGATTGATGCCGAGGATGAGGAGGTTCTTGCAAAGGTCCGCAAGATGATGAGTGATCTCTTTGCCGAACGCGGGGGTGATTTCCAGACCCCATCTGTCAGCGAGTTGCGCAGCATCAGGCACACGATGGATCTCAAGCTCCGCTTTACCGAGTTGCCCCCGGAGATAAGCGAAACGCACGACATGGTATGTGAGATTCTTTTGGAGAAGGCCGGTGCGTCGGTATTTGAGGAGGGTGCTGAGGCGCAACCCGTGCAGATCGAGGATCTTACTGAGGCTGCTACCCCAGCTGGCACCGAGAGTGCAGAAGCGTCTTTCACCGATGCACTGACCCAGGAGATTGCCGCGACTCTGGATGAGAAGGCCGGCGGTGCGGTCACCGAAAGCCCGTTCGAGGCCTCACTGCGGGAGCGTCTGGCGCTCGACAGGCTTAGTCCCGAGGATGCACGTGATGGGATTATAGAGTGCTTTGTTGCAACACATCGTAAGAGCCTTGTCCAGGAAGGCCCGGCGACCGAGTCTCTCCCAGCCTACCAGGGAAAGTTTGAGGCCAGCGTAAGGCGAATGATGCGTGAGTTCTTTGCAGCGCAAGGGGCTTCGTTTGATGAGCCTCGGATAGAGTTGCTCCAGCAAGCCAGGCTTCACCTTGAGGAGAAGCTTGGGCTGGATAACGTGCCCGAGCCGATACTCGCCGAGCACAACGAGGTATGCACGGAGTTGATTTCTAAGGGCCGCAAGTTTCTTGAAGGCGTTGCGGTGGGGATTCCAACCGCCGAGGTCGCTGCAGCCGAAGAGCCTAGAGAGATCGAGCCAGTGATTAAACCTGCAGAGGTAGTGGTTAGTGAATCTGGGGAAGAGATAGCCGAAGAACCCACAGCACTCCCGGTTGAAGAGATCGTCGCCCGTCTGCGAGACGAGCTTAGTGAGCTGGTTAGACAGGAAGTGAGCCACTCGCTTTCCCTGAGCCAGAAGCCTTCTTTACCTCTTAAACCACCTTCAGGCATTGCTGCTTACGTTGCGGGTCGGACGGTTTTTCTTGCCTGGTTCGATCAACCGGATCAACCCGGCTACCACGTCTATAAACGCGAGGGTAGCCAGTGGGTGCGTCTTACCCCGGCACCTCTTGCTAGACCCTCTTTTCGCCTGGGGAGCCAGAGCGAAGGCGATCTTGCCTTTGCAGTCTCAACTGTTTCTGCCGAGGGCAAGGAGAGCGAACTCAGCACGCAGGTTCGAGTTCGCGTATAGATTTTTGCCCGGCGGTTGACAAATACCTGTGCCAAGGTAGAATACGGGGATTAATGGAGGAAGAAAAAAAAGATGACGTTAGGAAAAGAACGAAAACGTGAACTGATAGAAGAGTTCCAGCATCATAAGTCGGATACGGGTTCGTCCGAGGTGCAGGTGGCGGTCCTTACCGAGCGAATCGAACTTCTCTCCGAGCATCTTAGGCAGCACCATAAGGATCATCACTCTCGCCGCGGGCTGATCAAGATGGTCAACCTGCGCCGCAAGCACCTCAACTACCTTTACAAGAGGGATCGGGACACCTACTACGCCCTTGTAAAGAAGCTCGGGCTGCGCGGTTAGAGATGGAACGCGTGCAGACCGATGTAGGCGGTCGCCATCTGGTTATCGAGGCTGGCGATCTGGCCAAGCAGGCCAACGGTGCGGTACGCATCCAGTACGGCGACACCGTTTTGCTCATGACCGTATGTTACAAGGAGGAGCAGGCGCAGAGTTTCGGGTTCCTGCCCTTGACCGTGGATTACCGCGAGTACTACTCTGCGGCAGGCAAGATACCCGGAGGGTTCTTCAAGCGTGAGGGGCGTCCGCGTGAGCGTGAGATTCTGATCAGCCGGATGATAGATCGGCCCATCCGGCCGCTTTTTTCAAAAGAGTTCAACCACGAGATCCAGATTATCGGATTTTTGTTCTCCCACGACGGAGAGAACCAGCCTGATCCCATAGCGATTACTGGAGCCTCAGCCGCACTCATGCTTTCGGAGCTTCCATTTGCCGGGCCTATCGCCGCGGTGCGTATAGGACACAAGGATGGTGAGTTTATAGTTAACCCTACCATTGCCCAGTTGGACGAGTGCGATTTCAACATGCTCGTGGTCTCAAACGGCTCAACGATCAACATGGCCGAGTGCGAGGCGAACGAGGTCCCTAACGAGACGGTTGTTGAGGCGATGCGCAAGGGCGTCGAGCTTTGCAAGCCCCTGATCGAGATGCAGCGCGAGCTTGCCGCCAAGGCGGGCAAACCAAAGAAGTCATTCGAAGACGAGGGGGTACCGGCGGAACTCGAGGCCAAGCTCAAGGAACTCACTCGCGATCGTATTCCCGCCGCCAACGAGATTACCGACAAACAGGAGCGAGGTCGCGCCCGCAAGGAGATCACCGACGAGGTTATCGAAGCGCTGGCCGAGGAATTCCCCGATTCCGAGCAGATGATCGTTACCATCATCGATCGCCTCATCGAGGCCGATGTTCGCGCCAAAGCGCTTTCGGGGAAGCGTCTCGACGGCCGGGACATGGACGAGGTTCGTCCGATCTCCTGTGAGGTGGGGGTGCTTCCCCGCACTCACGGCTCGGCCTTATTCACCAGAGGACAAACTCAATCCCTGGCCGTGGTAACCCTGGGAACCAAGAGCGACGAGCAAAGGGTTGATGATGTGGAAAGAGATGCATGGAAGTCGTTCATGCTCCATTACGATTTTCCGCCCTTCTCTGTAGGCGAGGTTCGCTTCCTGCGCGGTCCGGGCAGGCGGGAGATAGGGCATGGGGAACTGGCCGAGAAATCGGTGCGGGTGCTTGCTCCCCAAGATGGGAACTTCCCTTACACCATCCGCATCAACTCCCACATCCTGGAATCCAACGGTTCGAGTTCCATGGCTTCGGTGTGCGGTGCATCTCTTGCTCTGTTCGATGCCGGCGTGCCTATGCGTAATGCTACCGCGGGTGTCGCTATGGGGCTTGTCAGCGAGCCTTCAGGCTACGTGCTTCTCACCGATATCATCGGCGACGAGGATCACTACGGGGATATGGACTTCAAGGTGGCCGGAACCAGGGAAGGCATCACAGGAATCCAGCTCGATCTCAAGCTTACCGGCGTCTCCGTCGACATCCTTGCCGAGGCGATCGGCAAGGCTACCATTGCCAGGATGCATATCCTGGACGTTATGAACAAGACTATTTCTGCCCCTCGCAGCGAGCTCAGCGAGTTTGCCCCTCGGATCGCGACGCTCGTGATTCCGCACGACAAGATAGGCGAGGTTATAGGTCCGGGCGGAAAGGTGATACGCAGGATCACCGAGGAGACCGAAACAACCATCGATATCGACGACGAAACCTCTACCGTAATCATCGCGGGAACAAACCCCGACGGGGTTCATGCCGCGCTGGAACAGGTCAAGGAGATCGTGAGAGAAGTTGAGGTCGGCCAGATATACGAGGGCACGGTGGTGCGAATCACCAACTTCGGCGCGTTCGTGGAACTGTTCCGCGGTAAGGATGGGTTGGTGCATATCTCCAACCTGGCCCCTCATCGCGTTGAAAAGGTCGAGGACGTGGTAAAGGTGGGCGAGCGGATAAAGGTTCGTGTCAAAGGGATTGATGAACTTGGCAGGGTTGATCTGACTACTAATCTTGATCCGAGTAAGGATCGGCCTCGTAGCTCGCGGGACAGGGGCGGTTCCCATAGGGGAGATAGAAGAGATGACAAGCGAAGGCATCCGCGAAAGCCTGACTCAGAGCGGCCTGCACGTCGTCACTGAACGAATCCCCGGCTTCCACTCGGTAGCACTCGGGATCTTTTTCAGGCAAGGCTCGCGTGACGAGGATGTAAAAACAAACGGGGCCAGCCACCTTATTGAACACATGCTGTTTAAGGGGACATCGAAACGCTCCTCTAAGGAGATCCTTGCTGATATCGAACGCCTCGGGGGGATAAGCGACGGGTTTACCGCCAAGGAGATCACCGGTATAACCATCCGCTGCCTGACCGACTCGATGAAGCCTCTGGTCGCGCTTTTACTTGAGATGTTGGGTTCCTCCACCTTCGAGGCCAAGGAGCTGCGCAAGGAAAAGCGGGTTATCTACGAGGAGATGCGCTCGGCAGAAGAAGACCCTCAGGATACGGTCTTCGACCGTTTCTTTGAGGCCTGTTTTACCCCGCACCCCCTTGGGTATCCTGTGATCGGCAGGCGCAAGGCCCTTTCGGGTATCGGCCGGGAACGTCTTATTGAGGTCTATCGCAAGAAGTATACGCTGGCCGATTCTATCCTCGTGGCGGTTGGTAATGTGAAGGAAGAGGAGTTGATCGGGCTTCTGCCCCGTCGCATGAAGCTTGTCAGTGGCGAGCGCAAGGTCCGTGCTCAGCCCGTGGAGAACTCCGCACCCATAAGTATGGTTCATACCCGGAAGGATCTCAGCCAGGTTCATGCGGTCATGGGTACGCAAACGGTGGGAACCAACTCGGATGAACGCTTCCCCCTTGCCCTGCTTGCCACCCTTCTGGGAGGCGGGATGAGCTCGCGGCTCTTCTCCCTTCTGCGTGAGGACAAAGGCCTTGTCTACACCGTCTCCTCGTTCCTTGAACTTTTCGAGGACTGCGGGGTGGCTGGATTCTACTTTATCACCGAGAAAAGCAAGCTGGGAAAGGTGTTCCGGGCCATTGAGCAGGAGGTTTCACGTCTGAAAAAGAAGGGGCTAAGGGCGGGAGAACTTGATACGGCAAAGACCCTTACCAAGAGTTCGCTGCTTTTGAGCATGGAGAGTCTTTCCCACCGTATGGCGCGGTTAGGACACTGGAAGCTTTCAGCGCAGCGCTTCCGCACCATCCCCCAGACACTGGCGGCCTTCGAGAAGGTTACGGAGGACGAGGTGCTGGATGTGGCACGTAAGTTTTTTGATTCAAAGGTTTTTCATACGAGTTTTGTCGGCCCGATTACGGAGCGCGACACCAATCCCCTAACCAGGAGGTAGGATGGATATCTCACGCCGGGGCGTTATGATGCCTGCTTCTCCGATCCGCAAGCTCGCCCCTTTGGCGGACGAAGCAAAGAAAGCCGGGATCAAGGTTTACCACCTGAACATTGGGCAGCCGGATATCCCTACCCCCACCGAGTTCTTCGAGGCGGTGCACAGGTTCACCGAGCCGGTATTGGCCTACGGACCATCCGGCGGTATCGTGCAGTTGCGCCTGGCTATCGTTGATTACCTTGCAAGTTGCGGGATCGATATCGACCTCGACGAGGTATGGATCACCACCGGCGGCTCCGAGGCGGTGCTTTTCGCCTTCTGGGCCACCACCGATCCGGGCGATGAGGTCATCGTCTTCGAGCCATTCTACACAAACTACAACGGCTTTGCAGCAGCCGCAGGGGTGAAGCTGGTTCCGATAAAGCTCTCTGTAGAACAAGGCTTCAGGCTCCCTGCCCGCAAGGAGATCGAGCGCCACATCAGTAAAAAAACCAGGGCGATTATCATCTGCACACCAAATAACCCTACCGGAACAGTGCTTACCAAGGAGGAGATGTTCGTTTTGGGAAAGATCGTCCGCAAACACAACCTCTATCTTATCTCCGACGAGGTCTACCGCGAGTTCATCTACGACGATAGGGAACATACCTCTGCCTTGACCCTGCCCGACATCGAAGATAGGGTCATTGTAACCGACTCGGCATCCAAGCGGTTCTCTGCGTGCGGTGCCCGGATTGGTTTCGTGGTAAGCCGCAACCGTGAACTCATGGGTGCGATGCTTAAGTTCGCACAGGCTCGTCTCTGTCCGCCCACCGTGGAGCAGTACGGGGCTGTCGCCTGCTTTCGCAACATGCACCGGTTTATGAAGCCGATGATCGCCGAATACGACCGCAGACGCAAGGCGCTTATCGAAGAGCTCTCAGCTATCCCTGGTGTGGTAGCCCCCACGCCCGAAGGCGCCTTTTATACCGTTGTTCGCCTGCCTGTAGATGATACGGAGCGGTTCGCGGCCTGGCTTCTGACCGATTTCTCGAAAGATAAAAAGACGGTGATGGTTGCTCCGGCTGCTGGCTTCTACGCCTCCCCGGACGCGGGCCGCAACGAGATTCGCATCGCGTATGTTCTAAAAGAAGCCGCCCTGCGCGATGCAATTGGCCTCCTGGCGCAGGCTCTAAAAGATTACCCTGATTGAGGGTTCTAGAGGTCAGCGAGCACTACTTCCCCCATGTGGGGGGGATAAGTGAACACGTCTACTGCCTCTCACGGGAACTGCTGCGTCGCGGGCACGAGGTAGAGGTCCTTACATCGCGTATCCCAGGCGAAGTACCTGAGGATGTCCCGGTAGTGCGTATAGGCAGGGGGGTGAGTCTTCCTATCAATAAAAGCTTCTCCCGCATCACTGTGGGAATAGGTATATGGGCCCGGATCAATGGTCTGCTGCGCGCAAGGCGCTACGACGTCGTCCACGTGCACGGCTCACTTGCCCCAATGCTTCCAATGGCGGTGCTGCATTATTCCCGCAACGACAAGGCAAGGACCATCGCGGTGGGGACCTTTCACGCCGGGCACGACCCATCAGCGCTCTATCGGGTGTTCAAGCAGCCGCTACGCAGGCAGTTCTTTCGCTACTACGACGGTCTCATTGCTGTATCACCTGTAGCCGAAGAGACCATGACCTGCTTCTTCCCTGGCTCCTACCGCATCATCCCAAACGGGGTAGATACGAAGGTTTTCTCGCCCGGCAGAAGTGCCCTCGCAGATAGGCTTCCACAATCCTCCCTCAAGCTTTTGTTCATGGGTCGGTTTGAACCCAAGAAAGGTCTGCGGCATTTGCTTGGGGCCATGCCCCTAATCAAGCGAAAGATCCCTGACGTAAAGCTGGTGGTGGTCGGCAGCGGGCAGATGAGACCCTACTACAACCGATTTATCGCTCCCGAAGTTAAGGATTCAATCTACTTTGCGGGAGAGGTCACGGGTGCCAGGAGGGCGGACTACTACCGATGGTGCGACTTATCAATCACCCCATCCATCGGGGCGGAGAGCTTCGGTCTCACCCTTCTTGAGGCGATGGGATGTGCCAAGCCCGTGGTAGCTACCGACATCCCGGCGTTTCGGTACGTTATGGGCGAGAAGGAGGGGATATTCGTCAAGCCCTGCGATCACGCAAACCTTGCCAGGGGGATACTGGAGCTGGCAAGGAGGCGAAAGGATTGGAAGAGGGTAGGAAAAGCAGGACGCAGGAAGGCTCTTGGTTACTCCTGGAAGCGGATTGCCGGTATGGTAGAAGACTACTACCAGGAAGTGCGTATACGTAGAGGGATTGTGGAGAACAGACAGTCAGGTTCCGATAGTGCGATCTTTTGTCCGCGGGGACCGAAGGTCAGAAGGACAAAAGGAGCATAGAGATGTTCACCGTACTGGAATTTCACAATATCTCCAGCCGAGGGATATGCTGGACAAATATGCCTGCCAAAAGGTTCGCCGATGTACTTGACCTGTTCCAAGCTGAGACCCACATAGTCGCACCCACAGATCTGGAACACTACCTTAACTCCCAGGACGACAGCGAGCGTCCTCACGTGATGCTTTCCTTCGACGATGGGTATGAGGAGATATACACAACTGCATATCCTATGATGCGGGAACGTGGTCTTGCTGGAATGGTTTCAACAGTTGCAGGTTACGTGGGGAAGCGAAACCTGTGGGACATCATGGGGGGCGGTCTCGATCATCTTGGATGGCACCAGCTCGAGGAGCTGCTGGCAGCGGGTTGGAGCATCTGCTCGCACACCATGACCCATCCTGACCTGAAACGGTGCACCGACGATCGATTGACCTGGGAGCTTGAGCAATCCAAACAGATCTTGGAGAAGCGCCTGGGGTTGGAGATCCCTGCGGTGGCCTATCCCTTCGGGCGCTTCAACTCACGGGTGCTTCGAGCCGCACAGAAGACCGGCTATAGAATCGGCTTTACTGTTGGAGCTGAGGTCTGGAAAGGGGTGCGAGGTCCCTTGACCACCATCCGGGTACCTGTCTACCAGATCGACTCCGACCCCCTTATACGCGCCAAGGTAGCGCCCGACGGGTTCCTCAAGCGTCTCGACGCATTCAAGAACCGCTTCTTTAACCGTCTCTCTCTTTTGACAAGCTTTGCACACCGCCACCGCTTCAAGGGGATACCGCAGCAATTCTGAGCGGGTTAGCCGATTGAAAATCATATAAAATCACATAAAATCATGGCCCCCCATAAGTCCTGTGGCGATAACAACATGAGGGAGGACACATGCGCGTCGCAACAAGCATGCTTGCCATGTCAGCCTGTGTGGCCTTCGCAGGGGTGGAGTTCCGGGTATTCGAACAGGTTTGCAACCCTTGGGAGGGTTTTCCGTCTTCTTCATTATAAACCAAGGAGGTTTTATGCCTAAACTTGGACTTATCTCATTCGGTTTGGGGATTGTTGCCTTCATATTCTTCTTCGTAGGCCCCAAGCAGCTTACCACCCAGGATGTTCCCATACTGTGGTACATAGCCGGCTGGCTTGCCTGGGCCGCCTCACTTGTCGGCATCCTTATAGGGGTAGAAAGCCTGCGGCAGGAGAAGGGCAAGAGCATTATCTGGTCTGTAGCCGGGCTCATACTGGGCGGGCTGGCGCTTATCATGCTTCTTACCTGGCTTTCATGCGCAAAGATCTATACGCCGCCTCCCGTGCCTGTACCTTAGGGTTGTATTCTTTGGAAGAATAGGGGATTGGTGGATTACGCTGTTTTTTTTGAGTCTGTGTAGAACAGACACTCTTGTCTGTTCAAAAGGAAAGCAGGCCGACCTAATGCCCGAATGGGGTACGCTGAGGTCGGCCCCTACGAGCGTTAAGAAGAATCAGTTATTGCGAGGGAGCAATCTATACAATTATACGCAGAGACAAGATTGTGACCACAATGGATCGTCCCCTTGCCGGCCTTATGTTAAAAAAGGCAGACATGAGGTTGTCGCGCTTTTTCTAATAACTCCCCTAACCTCATACCTTGGTAACTATTTCCCCGCGCACAGACTAAAAGGACTTGACACCCGGATGAGTCTGCATACACTTCCGTAAACCCCATAAATATTGTGGGGACAATAACACGAAGGAGGATGTATGCGTTTTGTTATGGGCTTGCTTGCCATCTCAGCCTGCGTGGCCTTTGCAGGGGTGGCGTTCGGGGTAAATCCTATAGGCCCGCTCCCTGAGACCTACATCGGCTACAAGATCGGTCCGGTGCTTCCCTATCTCTCGCTGGGTTTCTATAACTCAAGTGGTCACTATTATTACTATTATGAACACCACGAAGAGTATGACGGCGAGGAGATTTACTTCTATGAGAATGCAGATACCGCGATCTGGAGCGGGAGTATCTTGATGCCTACTTTAGGAACCAAGGTTGTTTTAGGTGCGGGTGACCTGAAACCTTTTATTCGAATATCCGGTGGCGTGCCTTTTTTGCTGTCCCTCAAGGTTGAGGTTGAGGAAGATGAGCAAGAACGCGTAGATGACATGATCGAGGGTATAAAGGAGAACTCGCGAGCACTAATGGTAGCTGGTGGCGCAGGGGTCGAGTATTACTTGACTGAGCGTTTTAGCATCGGCGGGGAATTCGTTTACCGTTATCTTTCCGGCAGTACGGCTTGGGACGAATACGATGAGTACGAGGATGAGCTCTACAGGGAATGGAGGCGCTGGGAATATGACGAAGGCACTAATATAGGGATGACTTCTGCTGGTTTGTGGCTTAACTTCTACTTCTAGCCTAGCACTCTTAAGACATTCGAGGCGGCCCTCAAGGCCATAAGCCGCTGGCATGAGGATTGGAACAGCATGAAGGCTTAGTATCACTACATCCACTGGATAAGGATAACTCCCCCCTCTTGACAGACCCGCTTTCTGGCCTATACTTTTCTTGAAAGATGCGGATGTAGCTCAGTTGGTAGAGCACAGGCTTCCCAAGCCTGTGGTCGCGGGTTCAAGTCCCGTCGTCCGCTTGAAGTGTCTAATACTGGAGGCTGAATGGCTCAGTTTGTGTTAGTATTCCTATTGATCGGCGGTGTTGAGTTGGAGGTGGATTGGAGCGAACTCTCGGTTCACTTCTATGGACCGGTTAATCTCGTCAGCGACACGCTCTATAAGGGAGAGCTCGAGGCAAGCCTCGATTCAATGCTTGCGACTATACCTCTATACGGGGAGTTGAGTCTAGGGGATGCGGTGGCTCGCTCACGAGATGCTCAGAATTATTTCCAAACCGCGCTCTCATATCCACAAGTCGTTTCTACTCGCTACTCCACCGCAGGAGAGGTCCAGAACGAGTATGTAATAAGCCTGGTTGGTCCCTTCCTTGAAGAACTCATCCCGCGTCCCATGCAACCTCCTACTTTGCATGAGCAAGAACCGGATGCCTCAACCGGCCCGGAACAGAACAACCTGAGCTCCATACCCAGCACCGGCTTCATTATCGACGCGCGAGGCACAGGTTTCCGACCGGGTATCTTTCCGCGACTCCTTGATCCACAGGGTAACGTAATCCTTGATGCGGGTAACGTGGATAGAGATGTTTTGTTGGAACGCGGCTATGTGCATTATGCATACTCACCGCGGGCCGCGCTCCAAACCCGGGAGCTTGGACTCAACCCCTTGAGGTTGGTAGCCGAACGTACCGTTGGACGTGATCGCTGTGACATCGTCCTTTCCTCTGCGGACGCAGAACGTATCCTGGATTCGCCGCTTAACCTGCGGTTGCTTTGCGAGTGCATGGTGACCATCATCATCGACCGGCAATAGAACGCTGAGCGCTGGGAAAAATAGTATGGGAAAGGAAGGATGGGGATTTGCCAAAGGCAAGGACCCTTAATCCGAGGTTGCGTTCCTGAACGGAACAGAGATAGACCTATCTAGTTCTCTCCCCTCGCTAAGAACTTTCAGGGTTAAAGCTCAGGAGTCCTCACTTGTTTTGTCAGACTTTGTTTTAGGTTTCTCAGCCCCTCGTTCTTGTGGACGTTAACTAACGTTACCCTCCTCAAATCAGAGAATATATTACTTCGACTTGACCCCCTCCGGGATTTTGGCTATACTTAGACGATGGATAGGTCTAAGTTGAGTGAGCGCAGGGCAGTAGGCAAGATTTTAGTGGAACTCAGTCCATCGAGAGACGAAACGGGGCTGCAAAGGTAGAGTCTGGTGAAAAACGGTATCTCAATTGACCTGGAAGATTGGTTCTGTGTTTATAACCTAAGGGATGTGGTCAGACGGGAAGATTGGGACATCCAGGAGTTGCGTATAGATCAAAGTACCAGGCTTATATTGAAACTCCTCTCCATACATAACACCAAAGCCACGTTTTTTGTTCTGGGGTGGATCGCCGAGCAGGTTCCAGGTCTCGTAAGGGAGATCGAAGAGGAAGGCCACGAGATCGCCACCCATGGGTATTCTCACACCCCACTTATCCGTATGACCCCGCAATCCTTCCGCGAGGATCTGGAGAGGGCGCTCGAGGTTACAAAAAGATGCATCCGTCAGGATATACTGGGGTTTCGCGCGCCATCCTTCTCCATCACAGAGAGGACATCATGGGCTTTCGAGATCTTAGAGAAAGCGGGTATCAGGTACGACTCCTCGCTGTTTCCGGTAGGATTCCATCCTGATTACGGGATGCCTAAAGCCCACTTAGGCATTCATAGGATAAGCGATTCGCTTGTCGAGTTTCCATTAAGCTGTGTCGAGGTGTTGGGAAGACGCATACCCTGCGGCGGCGGAGCCTACTTCAGGATTTACCCCTATCGGTTGACTAAGGCCTTGCTTAAACGCTGCAACCGCGAAGCTCGTCCCGCGATCTTTTACCTGCATCCTTGGGAGGTTGATTTAGAACAGCCCAGGGTGAGGTTGCCGTTGCTTAAACGGTGGAGACATTACTACAATCTGGATAAGACCTTGGATAGACTCGACAGATTGTTAACGGACTTCGAGTTTACTTCTGTAAAGGAGGTGCTCGGGTTATGAACGAAATAGTTACCCAGAAGGAGTTTTGGGACAGGGAAGCGGAAACCATGATTGGCATCGGATCGTTTGATTACGTCAAAGAGCCATTGCCTATCCTTAAGAAGATGCGAGAGTCTGCCACCAGCAAGGTGATCATAAGCTTTCCCAGAGCCTGGATATGGAGGGTCCCTCTGCGCGGGGTCAGGCTTTACTGTGTTGCCGCCTTCACCACCCCGAGCTTTTAGGAGTTAAGACAATGACTGTCCTGTTTCTATGCGCCGCTTTCCTTTTGCTTTACTCCTTCTTTGGGTATCCCTTGATCCTTCTTTCCATGGCCGCGGCCCGAGGACGCAGGAAAAGGACTTGTACCTATAAAGAGCTACCCAGTGTTATGTTTGTATTTGTCTGCTGCTGGGAGGGTAAGAGACTGGAGGATAAGATCAAAAATTGTCTCAGCTTAGACTATCCTTCGGATAAGCTTGATGTGGTGGCGGTTTCAGACGCAGCCACCCCTGAGACACTTGAGATTCTCAGGCGTGCCGAGCTTGAAGGAATCCTTCGGGTATTGGAGAATCCCCGCCGTTCGGGCAAGAGTGCGGGCCTAGCAAGGGCACTTGCACAATGCGATGCTGAGGTGTTTGTTGTAAGTGACGCTGATACAATTCTTGGACCCAGACATCTGCGAGAGCTGGTTATACCATTCAGTGACCCTTCAGTAGGGGCTACCACAGGCGTTGTCAACTACTGCAATGTAGAGGAATCCGGTATCAGCCGGAGCGAGGGTCTTTACTGGAAATTCGAGTTCTTTACCCGCAAGGTTGAGAGTCTTATGGGAAGACTGATCGGCCTGAGTGGGGCGCTTTATGCCGTCCGTCCCGAGCTTTTTAAGATCAAGGATCCTCGATGTGATGCAGATTTCCTCGCCCCCCTCCAGGTTCTCGCACGAGGCGGGAAAGTTCTGCTTCTGGATTGGATCTCTGCAAGGGACTATACTCCTTCGACCACGGGGGCTCTGTTTTCGCGCCGGGTGCGGACTATGACCCTGGCGCTCTGGAGTCTGGCTCGCAACGGCCGTTACCTTAATCCCTTCCGCTTCCCCGTACTTTCATGGCAGACATGGTCACATAAGATTTTGCGCTGGCTCCTGCCGGTGTTCATGATACTCATCTTTATTAGCAACGCCTTCCTTGTGACCACCTCGCTTTTCTGGCAGATACTCTTCGGCTGCCAGGTCCTGTTCTATCTGGCAGGTGCCCTTGGGGCGTGGGTTTCCAAACGCAAGCTTAAGGTACCATTGGTTAGCTCCATCTGGTACTTCATCCTTTCCGCATGGGCCTCGATAGTAGCTTTCTTTAACCTGTTGAGGGGCAAGGACTACTCGGTGTGGACCGAGACAGCTAGACGTTGAGTTGTCCTCACAGACTTCGGAGCGGATATCTTTAAATAATCAAGCGGCGATGCCTTTATTAAACAACTGATTCCATCAATAACTGAGGGTGTTGAATTGGGATTCATGCGAGTCCGGCTTCCGTCGTTCGATGGCTTGACTGGTGGTGATACTCCTTCCTCAAAATATCTCTCTTGGGTGGCCTCGTGCCGCAAGGGATCCGGAGGGCAATCGAAAGAAGACCCTATGGCTGCCAGGTATGTTCTATCTCCAAGATCTCGGAGGGGTAGCTCATCACAGAATCCACGAAGTAGATTATCCGATAGGAGCGTGTCTTATCGTCGCGGTCGCAATAGAAGGTATACCTTGCCGAGTCCAACCGAACCGGGTGCACTCCAAGATCGCCTCCGGTCGGGTCCCACTCGTGGCCCGCGCCATCCAGGTTTTCCTCGTAGGTGGTGAAATCGTGGATGGCAGGGGAGTAATATAGAAGGTAGTAGAGGCTGTCGTGTTCAGAAGGCTCTGCCCAGAGAAGGGTGACGGTGTCTTCGAATAAAGGCATATGTCTAAGGCTTTCCGGGGGTTGGGGGCGAGGGTCGGCAAGACCAGCCTGGGGAGTGACCGTTAACGTGTCCGAGTAGCCTTCAGCCTCAGGGTCATCGAAGACCGCAAAGATCGCGTGCACTAGATAGCGGTAGCTTTTACCGTTCGTAACCGAAGAATCGGTCCAGCACCAGGTGACGCGCAGGGGATTTATGGGGCCTAACTCGGCTACCTCGATAAATTTTCCCTCGCCTTCGGCACGAAGCAGCGTGAAGTAGCCGTATCGGCCGCCCTGATCAAGTAGGGTTTCCTCGGTGAGCCAGAACTGGACAGTGACCCTCCCGTCGCCTTCCAGCGCCTTGATCCACTTGATCCAAAGGAAGGGCTGGATCTGTGCCGGAGGTGTGCAGGAGATTGCCGCAATCAGCACAATCATTGCGACACTTGCTTGAAGAAGAGATTTCCGTCCCATAACCCCTAGAATACTCCTCGAGGAGGATACGTCAACCTACGTACTGGCTGATGAGGGCGTTTTTTGAGGCGAAATTCCAGTTAGATTAACCCTTCTTACCTCTTGACAAGTTGGGAAAGAAACCTATACTCAAGTAAAAAGGGATGCACGAAGGAGTCGAATTGTCTCCCCGTGTAACCTTTTCGAGCAGGTTAATGTCGGGCTTTCTAGGGTGGCCCGGAAAAATGGACGGGTATTATGATTGCATGCCAAAGTGTAAACTCACACGAAAGAAAAGGAGGTGCTTCAATCTCCACCAATCGGAGTATTCCGACCCCAGTTAACATAGAGTATGTTGAGCAAACCATCCAGCTTAAGCTAGGAGGTTCAACATGAGAATAAAAGTAAGGGGCGTTTTTCTCGTCCTGGTGTTACTTCTTATTCCCTGTTTTTTGATGGCCGGTATCATGGGGAAGATCACCGGGCGGGTAAGAGACGCCGAAACAGGGGAACCACTTCCCCGTGTGAACGTGACCGTGCAACAAGATGGGGAACCTGTCACTGGTGCTGCGACCGGGACGGATGGAACCTACGTGATCTCTAACCTTCGTGCCGGCACATACGCCCTTGAGTTCTCGATGATTGGCTACCAGACCGTCCTGGTAAAAAACGTCAAGGTTACGGCCGACCAGGTTACCAAACAGGACGCAAGGCTAAAGCCCGGCGCCATCGGGCTGCCACCGGTTGTGATTACGGCCGAGCGGGAACTTCTCACCACGGAACCACCTCCCATAGAGTACGAGGAGATCGCACGTAGGCCGGTGGATAACTACGAGGACGTCGTAAGGCTTGTTGCCGGAGCCACCGAGACTGCGAGTGGATACTCGGCTGGTCTGCACATCCAGGGCGGTCGAACCAACGAGGTAGTCTACGTGGTTGACGGTATCAACGCCAACGATCCTGTTACAGGTCAATCGGGCGTCTACATCGACAACACCGCCATCCAGGAGATTACCATCAACACCGGCACATTTAATGCCGAGTACGGCGATGCCATGTCGGCGGTGATCAACATCGTCACCCGCGAAGGTAGCCAGAGATTCGAGGGCACGGTGGAGTATGAGACCGACGCCCACCTGAGGTTGAGCAAAGACCCGATCAAGGCTCCTAACGAGGATATGTGGCACAACAAGGGGTCCTTGTCCCTTGGTGGACCCTTGGGTCTGCCGCGCTCCTCTTTCTTCATCTCTGGGAACATCCTGGAGCATGAAGATAGGCTTCCGTTCAACGATCAGCACCGCAAGAACGGGACGCTTAAGCTTGCCTGGCGTCCGTTCAAGGGCGGGGCGAAGTTCACCCTCTCAGGCAACTACTCGAACACCTGGCGTCATGGCTATAGCCATGTTTACTCGAAGGGCATCTGGTTGGAGAAGGGACCCAGGGTTAACCAGGACAACTACCAGTTGAATCTCAAGGTCAACCAGCGCATTGACAAAATAGCCTACACTGTCAACGTGGGCACATTCAACACCCACACCAAGACTTCTTACATGGATGGCGCAGGCTACAACGAGTTCCGCATGATCGGTCGTCAGCTGATGGACTGGGTAAGCTGGGCCTATTCTCAGACCTGGTGGGAACCAGATACCACCATCTCCGAAGAAGGAGATACCATAATAGACTCGATCTTCCACCGAGTCTACAACGCGGACTCCATGAACTTTCGTATCCCCGACTCGACCTTTGCCTACGTTGACGAGAACACCCAAGACTCTATTTACCTCAACATCCTTGAGCATTACTCGGCAATCACCGAGGATCCTGACTCCGCGGTCTGGTTCTTCCACAATCAATACATCAAAAAGAGTGGTTACCTTATAGATAAGGACGATGCCTTCCGGTGGGTAGGCTGGAAAGAGCAGCTTGAGGCACTCAACTGGCGCTGGTACGAGGTCAACGAGTGGCGACCCACGCTTGATGAAAACGGGGATACAGTAGGCGTGCACTACCACCCCTTTGACTTTGACCTGTACAAACAGTACTACGATAAGTACCGTGACTGGCGAGCACCCGTGGATACAGTTATCGAGAACGGCGACACACTGTTCGATACACTGGACGTGGACAATCCCTACGAGGACAGCCTTGAGAGCTCAGGGAACCTCTACTACGTTCGTTACAACTCCGACCCCTTGTTCCGTCGTTTCCGTTACTACTTCCTCCCTTACTGGGCGGAGCGTAACACCACCAAGTACATAGCGGATGTTGCTGTTGACTGGAACCCCAACGAGGTTCACTGGTTCAAGGCCGGGGTCAGCGGGAACTACCATTTCCTCGACTACAAAATGATTCAGTTCGTCAACGAGAATCCCTACAACGATACCTACCACAAGGAACCGATCATCGCTGCAGCCTACGTTCAGGACAAGGTCAAATACGAGGACATGGAGCTTCACGCCGGTGTTCGCTTCGACTACTTCCATCCCGCATCCGACTACTTTGTTGATCCTGAGAACATCGACGTCGGTAAGGAGCGAGCAAAGCCTAAATTCCAGTTCAGCCCTCGTCTTTCGATCTCCTTCGCGGTCTCTGAAAAATCCATGATGTATGCCTCCTACGGTCACTTCTTCCAGCCGGTCAACCTGCGGGATCTTTATGAGAACCTGGAAGCCGATATCACCGTAGGTGTGCCTCTCTTGGGTAACCCCAACCTGCCGTCTTTAAAGACGATCTTCTACCAGGCGGGATACAAGTACCTCATATCCAAGAACATGGCGTTTGAACTTAAGGGCTACTACAAGGATCAGGAGAACCTTCTGGCCACTCGCAGTGTGAACACCATCTACAAAGGTAAACTTGCAACCTACACCGTGTATGTGATCGAGGACTTTGCCAAGACCAAAGGGTTCGATGTGGGTTTGGTGCGTCGGGCACCCCGCTTCCTTTCCTGGAATATAACCTACTCCTTCATGGATGCCAAGGGTACCGGTTCTTCAGGCCGGGAGTTCTACTACCGCTATCGCGGCACCGCTCTGGAGCCACCGAAGCATGAGTACCCCTTAGAGTTTGACATCACACACTCGCTAAAGACGAACGTAAACTTCTATCTTGATCCAGACTTCTCAGTTAAGGCTTTAAGAATGACCAACCTGAACGTTCAGTTCAACTACGCTTCAGGACAGCCCTACTGGGGGACCGACTCCCGCGGTAACATAATACCCATGGGCAGCCGGCGTATGCCGGGCACGAAGACCATGGATGCCAAGCTGGAGAAGTGGTTCCCTCTCGGAAAGAAGCTCAAGCTGGGAGCGTATGTAGATGTTCGCAACCTCTTTGACTGGCGCAACGTGGCGAATGTTTACAGCGGCACCGGTTTTCCTGACGACAACGGTGGACGACCTATCTACGAAGAAGTCACCTACCGCAACTACGCGAACTACGGTTTCGCAGATACATACGAATACTGGGAGGCCGACGTTGCTGACTGGGAGCGCCGTGTGACAGAGAATCCGGCGATGTTCGGTAGTCCGCGTGTGCTGCGCTTCGGCATCCGTGTGAGCTTTTAGGCCAGAGGAGGAATGACGATGAAAAGAAAACCAATCCTTGTTTTAGCCGGTCTGCTGATCCTTACCATGCCCCTTTTGGCCAGAGATACCCCCACTCAGCTTGCACCCCAGAACCGTCTCTTGACCATCCAGACCGACGAGGCGGCGTCCTGGTGGATGATATGGTGGGTAGACGCAGGAAACATCTCAGACTTCCTGGTCAGCAACACCCTTCAGGGCGGAGTTTTCGCCCGCCACGCCGCAGACGAACACGAATACAGGGGGGAATTCGCCAGAGCGTCTCTAGGGCTTTATCCTGGCACGAGAGGCAGGAACGCCGAGTATCCCAAAGGTTCGGAGCAGTTCTACACCTTTGCCTGGGGTCTGTGGGTCGGCAGCCACTACCCGGTTGGTGGAGACCCTGCTAATAAGGTCTATAACGTCTCCAAGGGTGCCTTTAACTCGGACATTGGAGCTATGGCCGCCCCGGAGATGAAAGAAGCCGGTGGTATGCGCGACATCAGTAACCTCGGGCTTTACTTCAGTGATATGACCATCCCTGAAGGCTACGGATATGACGGTGAAGGCGGAAGGCTTTTTGCCATCCCCGGAACTACACCCCTTGACTACCAGGTTCTATGGCCGTTTACGGACAGTGCTTCTATCAACCCTCGCCGCCGAGCGATAGGGATGCCTGAGGTCAGCCCTGGCCCCTTTGGAAACGGAGACATCATCTCCCAGCAGGATGGCTACGCCTGCGGTGGGGACTGGATTCCTGTCAGTGACGCCACGTGCATATGGATACTCTCAACAGGTGCCTACGATTTGCGTGGGCAGGGGCTAAGAATCGAGCAGCGCACCTACGCCTGGAACTACGAGTACAACGACTCCTACATCTTCATCAACTACAAGATTAAGAACATGAACGACTTCCCGCTGGACTCGGTCTACTTCTCCTTCTTCATGGACAACGACATCGGGGAGGGAGGTCAAAGTCCGGGCGATGACGGTTTCTGGGACGATCTTATCGGGTTCGATCAGGAACTCAACATGGGTTACACCTACGATGCCAACGGCTCCGAGGAAGGCTGGGTTACCCCGGCAGGATACATAGGTGCTGTTTTCCTCAATACCCCTCTGGATATCGGACTCACAGGCTTCGAGACCTGGCAGAACGGACATGAGATAGACTTCGAGGGTCAGGACAGCCTCAAGTACGCTTATATGGCTTCTACAGACTTTGTTACGTGGAAGAAGCCTAACGACGTCCGCATGCTTTTGAACTGCGGCCCTTATCCCCTTCTGGAGCCTGATGAGGAGGTAGAATTAACCATCGCGGTTATTGTCGCCTACTCCTTTGATGAACTCAAAGAGAAGGCCAAGTCTGCTAAGATTCAGTTCGAGAACGGTTACTTCGGTTACGCACCTCCTCCGAATCCTTCTCTTTCAGTAATTCCTGGTGACAGCATGGTTTATCTTACCTGGGGCAGTGAACCTGAGCACTATATTGATCCTATGAGTGGGCAGCCGACCTTTGAAGGTTACCGGATCTATAAGAGTCTTTCAGGGCTCTCAGAGACCTGGCAACTTCTTGGCGACTACGATCTGAAGGATTCGGAGAATCCCGATACGGCGGTTGTCGAACATACCTCCGGGCCAAGTAAGACCACGATAGAGTTCCTTGGTCTCTACTATAACGAAGTATATCCAATGGAGCCAGCCGAGTACGGATTCGAGCCAAACACCTACACCATCACCTTCCAGACGGACAGGGGCTACACCTACTACATCGTTTATGATATTGCGGACCAGAGAATGCTGTCCTACAACCCCGACGCCCTTGACGAAGGCGGTTACTGCGTGCTTGACGAAATCAACGGAACTTCCAAGGCTCTCTCTACAGCGGTAAGGGCCAAGGGTAAAGTGACCTTTACGGGTGCCGGTAGCACACAGATCCCCAAATCTACGATCGTCGCCACCGATGCCGACAACCCTGTCTTCGGATACGTAGAGTTCGAGACTACGCAAGATGCGGCGATTGACTCTGCGGGAACCACGGTGGACGTGGATATCGAAGCAAGGCTAGCAGGTACTATAGGCAACGTCACGGCCGGTCAGATCACTACCATCGTTGACGATATTGAGGGTCTTACCTCGGTTACGAATGCAGAGTCCATTACCGGCGGCGGCGATGGCAAGGACCACTATCCCTACGAGTCCGGGGATATAATCTTCATAGACGGCGGGCAGTATCGTATCTCTACCCCTGACTCCGGCGCCTCCGGGGATATCCTTGAACCAATCCACGGCGAGGTCTTCTCCATTAAAACCTACGTCAAAGAGCAGCTCGGCGGACAGGCCGGCGTGCGTCACTACTACATCGATGAGGATGTTCGCAACGGTCAGATCTACTACTACTCCGTTGCCTCCTATTCACGTCAGCAGCCCACAGAAGGTGTGGAGTCGCTTGAAGGCGGCAAGACGGGCAAGACATACTGGGCGGTTCCTCGCACCAATCCGATGGGCTGGCAGGATGCGATGGTCGGGCCGGTAATTCGTGTTGCTGGCGACGGCAGTGCGCTGGTGAAAGACAGCCTCGTTTCCCCGGATGAGATCACAGGTCACGAGTACGAGGTAGGCTTCCGCGCGGTGACTAGGATCGATACCATTATTGAAGGATCGGATGTGACGATTGACACCTTGTACATCATCAAGTACGCCTACTTCAAGGACGTTGATGCCGACTCCCTTGTTCTCGACAGCTTCCTGGTGCACGGCGGTGAGCTGAGCGGTCCGATAATCGACGGAGTGCTGGTTCAGGTCGCAGCGGTTTCCATGGATACTTTGGATGTCGAGGAGTTGATTGATACCCTTTACACCGGATGGCTTGAGAAGGATTCACTCACCCCTACCGACATGCATTTCAATATTGACTGGACCGGCGAAATTCAAGGAAGGCCTGTTCCTGTAACGATGGATTTCCTGATTACCATAGTTGACACCCCTAAAGTTGTAAAGGTTGAGGACTACAACACAGGTGACACAGTACCCGCCTTATGGCTTGGTGGATCCGGTGATCCCATCGTAAACGGAGATAAGTTCATCATCTACTGGCCAGAGATGAAGCCGGGTGACGAGGCATTCACATTCTTCTTCAAGGACACGGCCACAACCAGGAAGCCGATTGTCGACACTGTGACTAACGACACGATAGGTTGGGACACCACAAAGTACGTTTCGCCGCCTGTGACTGGAGAGAAGTTCCTCATAAAGACGCTCAAAGCTACCACCGAAGAGGATCGCTTCCGCTACACCACGTTTGCCATCCAGATGAGTGAAGAGGACATAGATTCGTTGCTGGATGAGATTCGTGTCGTCCCCAACCCTTACTATGTCCGTGCCCCCTGGGATCTCAGCCAGTATGACCGCCACGTGATCTTCCAGGGTCTACCCCTTACGTGCACAATCAGGATCTTCAACACGGCAGGCCTACTTATTCGTACGATTGAACACGATGGAGTAGGCCTGTATGGAACTGCAGGCTCCGAGGAGTGGAACCTGCGAACCGACGAAAGACTGGACTGCACGAGCGGGTTGTATATCTGGCAGGTTGAGACCGAAACCGCAGATGGCAAGAAGAAGACCAAAGTTGGCAAGTTTGCCATCGTCAGGTAGGAGGAATAGATGAAGACAAAGAGAAGAATCCTTATCCTCAGCGTCCTGGCGCTGGCGGTGATCGCAACGCCGCTATCGGCCCGTCTGGGCGGATCCGGGGCCTCAGTGTCCTTCCTTACGATGGGTGGCGGTGCTCGTCCCATCGCTATGGGTTGTGCCTATACGGCCTTGGCCGATGGACCGGACGCTTTATTCTGGAACCCGGCCGGGATAGCAAGGATGGACCGGATAGCTGGGAGCTTCGGTCAGGCGATCCTTTTTGCCGGTATGCTTGAAGAGAACCTTGCCCTCGTGGTTCCGTTAAGCGAGCTCGATGCGATAGGTTTCCAGATTCTTGCACATCTTTCCGGCCCGATTGAAATCACAACCTATGAGCATCAACACGGTACGGACAATTACTATACGGCCAACAACTACGCAGTTGGTGTCTCCTATGGACGCAAGATGACCGAGAAGTTCTCGGCCGGTATCACCTTTAAAGTCATCGATCTTACCCTGCACAGAGTTGCGGCCTGGGGATTCGCGCTAGATGTCGGCGCTACCTATAATGTGGGTATCCGCGACCTCAGGTTGGGATTCGTGGTGCAGCACTTTGGTCCGGACATGACCTACAAAGGTGAAGGGTTGATCTTCAACACCAACAAAGACACCCTTCAAACCGAGGATATACCATCCACCTACAAATCCGAGCCGTTCCACATGCCCTTCACGTTTGCCGGTGGTGCGGCCATAGACCTTGTTGAAGGCCCACCCTCACGTCTTACAATGACAGCGGATTTCGCTCATATATCGGATCAGCCTGCCAAGGGTGCCATTGGCCTGGAGTATGGGCTCAACGAGACGCTCTTCCTGCGCCTGGGTCTCGGACTCAACACCGCACCTGAGCTTGGAGGCGAAGAGGACAACACATCCGTTGATGCAGCCACTATCGTTCGTGAGGTGCTTTCTAACCGCAACAGCCGTGGTCCTTCGGCAGGGCTCGGTGTCAAGATTCCTATTGGAAGCTACGAGGTAGGGGTTGATTACAGCTTCGAGTGGCACTGGTATTTAGCACCGGTTCATCGTGCTTCGCTCGGGATAGCGTTTTAAGGATGCTCCTTTCTCCCTAGGGAGAAAGGTCGCAGAGACAAAATCTGATGGGGGCGACCCGCGGGTTGCCCCCACTTTACACCCCACGTCCTTGCTGCGCAAGGCCGCGATCAATACTATCAATGGAGGATAATGCGATCTTTTCTCCGCAGGAGAAAAGGAGCACAGAGGGGTCCCCGGCCAGAAGCGAAGCTTCTGGTTGGGGTGCTTGTGTAACCTTTGAGTGGTTCCTGCGTCTGGTGTGTAAGATCAGTAACGAGGTCTTCAGGACGCGGATTTTACTTTTGGATGATTTCTGCGTCTAATGGGGTATAATTACGGAATGAGAGCAAACATCTGCTCTAAGAAGGAGTTAAGTAACCCACCAAGGAGGGGTTATTAAAGCTTTAATTTTGCTTTGGGCAGTACTCCTGCCGCAGCAAGCAGAACCGGTAAAGCTCAGCTTGGATGAGGCGCTTGAGATCGCGTTGGAACAAAGTTTGGCCGTAGATGAGACGAATATCCAGAAGGCTAAAGGGGCGCAGTCTCTGGTCGAGGGCGCGGGAGGACTACTGCCTCGCCTCGCTGCATCTTCATCAACCACTGACTCCTCTCTCGCCGACCTTGGTGATGGAATGTGGGCCTCTCAGTTCTCCCTGTCCCAACCTGTGGTTGATGCTACCGTCATCTTTGGCCTGATCGGAGGCATACAACAGAACGGAGTCTCCCGTGCACAGGCTCGTCAGAGTATGGCCAAGCTGATCCTGGATGTCCAGAACTTCTACTACAACCTTGCCGCCTCCCAGGCGTTGGTGGCCAGTGCCGAGGGGCGGGACAACCGTGGTAGAGAGAACCTGCGGATCGTTGCCAAACGCTTTGAACTGGGGGCAGCAAACAAGGCTGATAAGTTGAGGGCGGAAGCGAGTCTCCTCTCGGCGGAGATGGAACTCGTCTCAGCTCGTACTTCGCTTGAGAACAACCAACGCATCCTTTCAGATCTCATAGGTTTTTCCCAGTGGCAGCCCATAGAGGCTGACAAACTCCCGCAAGTAGAGGAACCTTATTCCCTGCCCACCACAGTTATCTCCGCCGCCATATTAGCCGAGAACCCGGACTTCGACGTGCTCCTGCGGCAGGTTAAAGCCTCCGAGCTCACATACTTGGGGTCGTGGGCTTCGATCCTGCCTTCCCTTTCTCTAACCGCCTCGAAGAACTTCATCCAGGAAGAGATCCTTCCCGCGTTCTCGGATTGGGACGATGGGGTTACGAATTACGGCCTCGCAATAGGCTTCCCCATAGCTGATCTCAAAGGGAAGATACTTTCCATCAACCGGGCTCGGCTGGAGCGTAAGAACTCGAGGATAACTCTGGCCAGGCAGGAGCTTAGCTTCCGTCAGCGTCTGGCCGCACTACTCGCTACCCAGTCCTCGTCCTACAAGGGATGGGAGGTTGCATCCAAGAATGTTGAACTATCAAGCGAGGTTTACCGCCTCAGCCTCCGCAGCTACGAGTTGGGGGCCTCCTCCCTGGCTGATCTACTCCAGGTGGAGGCTGAGCTTGTTCAGGCAGAGCGAGCATTGGTCCAGGCAAAAGCGGATTACTGGTCCAGCCGCGCAGAGCTTAACTACTTTTTGGGAACTTCACTGGAGGATTGATGAATAAGAAACGCCGAAAGAGGATAGGCATTTGGCTCGGCATCGCCGGAGGTGCGGTGCTTGTGCTTCTAATCGTCTGCAACGTTTTGAGCAGACGTTCCGTCGCACCCGAGGTTACGGTTACCGAGCTTGGCAAACGCAGGATAGTCTCCACCGTCTCCGCCACAGGCGAGCTTCGCGCCGCCAATCAGGTGGATATCTCTGCAGAGATCCTTGCCCGCGTCTCCAGGCTCTACGTGAAGGAAGGACAAGAGGTTCGCAAGGGCGAGCTTCTCTGCGTGCTTGACGACGCCGCGTTGCTTTCCAGCCGCGACCTTAGCCGGGCCAACTTCGATGAAGCTTCTGCCGCATACAAACGAGGAGAAGCTCTCTATCGAGACACTCTTATATCCACCGCTGAGTTTGAGCGGGTCAGAACCGCATTTGAGGTGGCAAAGGCGCAGCTCGATCAGAGCGAGGACAGACTGGCCAAGACCCGGATATACGCCCCCATCTCCGGCAGGGTGGTTCGCTTGAACATCGAGGAGGGTGAGACGGTGATGATGGGTACCATGAACAACCCCGGAACCATTATGATGACGATTGCCGACCTAGCCGCCATGCAGGCAAGGGTGGATGTGGATGAATCCGACGTTGTCGATCTGCGGACCGGCCAGCGCGTACAGGTTAAACTTGATGCGATGCCTGACACCGCATTTACGGCCGCGGTGAGAAGCATCAGTTACATGCCCTCCACGAACCTAACCTCCGCCGCAGAAGGGGTAACTGACTTTGAAGTGATCCTCGACCTTGTGGATATTGACCCTGCACAGCGGCCTGGTATGAGTGTTTCTGCCGACATAACCACCGCCATGCGCGAGGATGTAATCACCTGTCCCCTGCAGGCAATAGGCAGACGTGAAGTCGAGGGGAAGCTCTCGGAGACGGTGTTCGTTCTTGAAGACGGAAAGGCTAAACTGGTTTCTATAGAGACCGGGATCTCGGACGGACGCTTCATAGAGATCATCGAAGGTCTGGAAGAAGGCCAGGAGGTCATAACCGGTCCCTACAAGGCGCTTAGAACGCTCCAGGACGACGATGAAGTTAAACCAAACAAAGGTGAAGAACCATGGCAAAGAGGCTCCAAGGGGCAGGCTTCAATGGTCAGGGTAAGAGTGCGAACTCAAGGCCGTTGATCAGACTCGTCGGTCTCTCGAAGGTCTACGCCGGCGGCCACGTCGCGGTTGAAGCGCTTGCCGGCATCAACCTTGAGATTAATGAAGGCGAGTACGTAGCCATCATGGGGCCTTCGGGCTCGGGAAAGTCTACCCTCATGCACATCCTTGGCTGTCTTGACGTACCTACGTCTGGCGAGTACTTTCTTAAGAATCAGGAAATCTCACAGTACGACACAGATCAACTGGCCAGTGTTCGTAACCGCGAGGTGGGTTTCGTGTTCCAGCAATATAACCTGCTTCCGCGTCTTACTGCGGCCCAGAACGTCGAACTCCCGCTTCTCTACTCAAGCGTTCCAATCGATCCCAGGAAGGAGATCGTGGCAGAAATGCTCGCCAAGGTAGGTCTTGGGGACCGCGGGCATCACCGTCCTAACGAACTCTCAGGCGGCGAGTCGCAGCGGGTGGCTATCGCCCGTGCCCTGGCGAATGACCCTGCCATTCTTCTGGCCGACGAACCGACCGGAAATCTGGACACCAAGACCGAGGAAGAGATAATGGCACTCCTGGATGAACTCAACGAACAGGGAAGGACCGTTATAGTGGTTACGCATGACGACACTGTCGCCAAACACGCCAGGCGCACCCTACATCTATTGGACGGGAGGATAGTATGAATTTCCTCTCCCTCTTTAGGCTGTCTGTTGTTACCCTGCGCCATCACAAGAGCCGTTCGTTCCTCACCACCCTGGGGATAATCATCGGGGTGATGACGGTCATCACCATCCTTTCTCTTTTAGAAGGTCTTAACCGAAAGATAAAAGAAGAGTTTTCCACCCTGGGCTCGAGCACCATCTACATCCAGAAGATGGAATGGCAGGTCGGCCCTGGGCGGCATCGACTTGACTTCGAGGAGATACGCAAGCGCCCCAACTTCACTGTCGAAGATGCGGAAGCTCTTGCCAAACTTCCTAGCATCGAGGCTGCTGTTCCCAGCATAGGTAAGGGGGTAGGTACCATTAAACGTCTGGGTAATGAGGCCCAGAACTGCCAACTGAATGGTACGGCCGAGGGAGGTGATTTGACCGGCAACTGGGTGGTGGCCGAGGGGCGGTTCATAACCCGTGAGGATAGACTTCACCGCCGTCTGGTATGCGTAATAGGTTCCTATATCGCCGAGAACCTGTTCGGCGCGGAGAATCCGCTGGGGCAGACGCTGGACGTGGACGGTCACCGTTACTTCGTAGTGGGAGTGCTTGAAGAGAAGGGTGCCATGTTCGGTCAGACCCAGGACAACGTGATTATTATCCCTGTCTCCACCTATCTCAAATACAACCCCTTGCCCCGGGGTTGGCGCGCCATCTGGGGTGGTTTGAGTATCGAGGCGTTGCCCAAGCCCGGGGTGGTGCTTGAGAAGGCGATGGAGGATGTGGAAGAGCTCTTGCGCCTGCGGCGTGGTTTACGCTATGACCAGGACAACGACTTCGGCCTCAACACCCAGCAGATGATTATGACCGCCCTGCAGGGAATCACCAGCACCCTCTGGATAGTGATGGTGGGGATTGCCGCCATCTCGCTCATCGTGGGTGGGATCGGCATCATGAACATCATGCTGGTCTCGGTGGCCGAGCGCACGCGCGAGATAGGCATCCGCAAGGCGGTGGGCGCGCGGGATCGTGACATCATGATCCAGTTCCTTATGGAGGCGGTGGTGCTTGCGCTGCTGGGTGGACTTATAGGCATCATAGTGGGTATAGGGATCGCCCGGCTGGTCTCTGTCCTGGTTAAGTTCCTGGACGCTGCATCGCCATGGTGGACGATAGCGTTGGGCTTCGGCTTCTCAGCCGCGGTGGGAATCTTCTTCGGCATCTACCCGGCGCAGAAGGCCTCCAAACTTAATCCGATAGACGCAATAAGGTACGAATAACCACCCTCCCCCTACCCCCTCCCATCAAGGGAGGGGTGATTGCCCCCCACAAAGTAGCTTCGCTCCTTTGCGGGGGTTAATGTATCGTCTTTATTTTTCTGCGATCTTTTCGCGTAAGCGAAAAGGAGCACAATATTACCTCCCCCTTGATGGGGGAGGATAAAGGAGGGGGTGAAGGTAGAACAGACACCCTTGTCTGTTCATAAAGCGAGTAAAACACCACTCGTCATTGCGAGAACTACAGAGCCGAAGGCGATGGAGGACGAAGCTCCGGAGGGTGACGCTTGCGGAACAATCTCATATGTGGCACGACGCTAAAGCAAAAGAATACCTTTGCATTTCTTGACAATCGGAGAGTTTGCCCTCTTTTCTGTTAGCGGGAGGATAAAGGTCGCAGCTTCTTTTCTGCGCGGTAAGATATATGAGATCGCTTCGTCGCTACGCTCCTCGCGATGACGAAGGGGTGGGATTTTTCTTTCGGGGTCCCCGGCCAAACGCGAAGCGTTTGGTTGGGGTATTACTCGGGGTCCCTGGGAGCGTGTAGCACAGGCTGGAGAGCCTGTTCCACACAGTTTGCTTTGGGGTGCATTAAAACGTCAGGCGGGGTTTTTTCTTCTTGGTTGGCGGTTTCTTCTTTTCTTCCTGCTTGGGCTGCGGCACAGACTTGGGCTCAGGCTGAGGTGCTGGTGTTACGGGTTTCTCTACCTTGGGCCTGGGTTTGGGAGCAGGCTTCGGTTCAGGGGTCTCCATAGGAGCGCCTGCCGCCTTCAAACGCTGCTCGTTGAGTTCAATTATCTGGCCCTCAAGCTCGTGGATGCGCCGCTCCAGCGCTGAAATCTTAGCGCCGATAGCAGGTGAACGCTTCAGCTCCTCCCAGGTCTTTTTTTCAAGTTCCCCCTCCATCTCCTTGAGTTCGTCCAATTTGGACTTTATCCGGTCGCGGTCCTCGCGCAGCTCGGCTATCTCCCGTTCAAGGTAGGTTTTCTCCTTGATGGCCATCTCCATGGCCGAGTGCTCCTTGCGCAGGTACTCAAGCCGCTTGTTGATATCATGCTCTTCGCGCTCCAGGGTGCGCAGCCGCGCTTCGGTCATTGCCAGCTCACGCTTGCACTTCTCAAGCTTCTCGGGGGAGATGTATTCGGGTTCGCCACGCCCTATCATCCCCTCAGGCGGCCTGTAATGACGGGTTGCCTCATGCTGGAGGATTCGCTCACGCTTGTCCGAGGCTTTCTCTTCCCTTTCCTTCTCCCCGGGAGGTTCCTTTTCTTCTTTCTTTTCCTCCTTGGCGGTCTCAGCACCGCTTATCTTGCCGAACTTGCGTTCTAGTTCACGCAGTTTTTCAAGCTCCTCGTCCGTAGGCTTGGGCTCTTCTTTCTTCTCAGGCGGCTTGGGGGCCTGTTTTTCTTTTTGCTCCTTCTTCGCTTTAGGTGTAAACTTCGGCATACTAAAAGAATAGCGAGAATTCGGGCATAGTCAAGGTATGGCCAGTGGTTCCATTAAAACGAGGTATTGGAGACAAACAAACCTGCAAATAACTTGACATTTGACGAAAAAAATCTATAATAAGTTTCACCAAAGGAGGAGATAATGGCAACCTACATGCAATATTTGAAGCGCAACGGGATACGTTCCTTGCCGGTGTCGACCAGAAGGCTGCACCCGGCTTCTATCTTATGTCCAGATAGGCGGGGATTATTTGAGGAGGGCAGGTTGGATGATCTGCTGGATAAGGCGGAGTGGGCGGCTTCCTCTGACGACGCCAGCATAGTGGTAGGTAACTTCACCCGCAGATTGAGCCTTAAGGGTAAAGCGAGCGCAAAGAACTTCGGTTTGAACATCTCAGGAGGTTTGCAGCACGCTAGCTCAGTCACTTACGAAGTTGAAGACGTCAGGGTGAAGGAATTTAACGACCCCAACACCCTAATAAAGAAAGCCCAGGCAATCGAGAAATTTCTAGAAACGCAGGCAGGTAAGAGACTCAAGAACTGTTTTCTGGCGCAGAGACTCTGGTATGCGACCAAGTTCGAGGTGCATTTCGAAGGGATGACAACGGCCGAGGTTAAGGCTGTTATGAAGAAATATCTTGAGGAGGGTTCGTTGACGGGAGAGGTGCGCAAGGACGGGACTGTGGTAGTTGCCCCCAGAGTCACTGTGCCTTTCGGGTTTACCGGTAAGAGGCTTAGGGGGATTTAAGGAACCGGCCAGCTCCAGTTATCTTTATCGGGAGGGGGACCTTGCATCCGATCTGATTTTATGTAAACTAAGCAATGTCCTTGAAATTGACCTTCTTTGGTGCGGCGAGGACGGTTACAGGCTCCAAGTTCGTTCTGCACACGCACAAAACTTCAGTTCTTACCGAGTTCGGAATGTTCCAGGGCCATCGCAAAAAGGCATTTGAGATCAACAGCCGGGTGCCTCAGGCGGCCCTTAATGCAGACGCTATGGTTTTTTCACACACCCATATCGATCATTCAGGCAACATCCCAAGGCTTGTGGCAGATGGATACAAGGGTCTAATATATGCTACACCTGCCACGATTGATCTTGCAAAGATTATGCTTCTTGACTCGGCTGAGATCCAGGAGCGTGACGTCGAGTACGTGAACAAGAAACACGCCAGACGGGGAGAGCCTCTGGTAGAGCCGCTCTACACTATCGAAGAGGCCCAGACTGCGGCGAAGCAATTCCTTCCCCTGCATTACCACGAGAGGCGTGAGTTGGCTCGTGGCATCCACATGACCTTTTATGACGCAGGGCACATCCTGGGGTCGGCCCAGGTGCTCTATGAGATTGACGGGAGACGCATCCTCTTCACCGGTGATCTTGGCCAGCCTGATCTACCTGTGGTGCGCGATCCGGAGTGCGTCCCTGATCCTGACGTCATCATCTCGGAATCAACCTACGGGGGCAGGGTACATCCTCCGGTTGAAGAAGCAAAAGAATGTTTACAGAAGATCCTTCAAGATGCCTATGACCGTAAGGCCAAGATAGTCGTTCCGGCCTTCTCGGTCGGCCGGACCCAGTCGCTTGTGTTCGTCATGCATCAGCTTATGGATGAGGGGAGGCTGCCCCAGATGCCGATATGGGTCGATTCGCCCCTCTCGCTTGAGGCTACCGGGGTCTTCCGAAAGCATCCAGAGTGTTTCGACGATGAGACACGTGAGTATCTCGAGCAGGATAAAGACCCCTTCGGTTTCTTCCGTTTGCGTTACGTGAAGACGGTTGCCGAGTCTAAAGCGCTTAACGACATCAAGGGTCCCTGCGTGATCATCGCCGCCTCCGGCATGTGCGAGGGCGGACGTGTCGTCCACCATCTAAAGAACATCGTCCCTGATGAGAGGAACCTGGTCCTCATCACCGGCTTCCAGGCTCCAGGCACCCTGGGTCGGCGTATCGTGGAGGGGGCAGAGGTGGTTCGTCTCTATGGAGAGGAGTATCCCTTGAACTGTCAGGTGGAGGTTCTCAACGAGTACTCGGCTCATGCGGATCAAAACGATCTTCTGGAGTTCTTCCGCGCTTATAACCCTAAGAAGGTGAAACAGGTTTTTCTTGTGCATGGGGACGAGGACCAATCTAAAGCACTTGCCGAGGCTGTCTGGGAGTTGGGCTATGAGAACATCCAGATTCCGGAGGTAGAACAAACCTTTGATATACGCTGATAAGAAGAAAGACGACCCTCTGCTTGAGGAGTTTCTTAACTACCTAGTTGCGGAACGTGGGCTCTCTCCGAATTCGGTGGATGCTTACGGGCGTGACCTCGGCCAGTTCGTCTCTTTTCTCAGAGAGAAAGGCAAGAGGATCCTCGATGTAACCTCTGCCCTTCTCCGGGAGTACCTTTCACGCCTTGCCGAGGCAGAGCTTGCTCCCCGTTCGGTGGCTCGCAAGCTATCAGCCATACGTATGTTTTTGCGCTACCTCAACGATACCGGTAAGCTCTCTCATGACCCTGGTGAGAATATCTCCGGGCCAAAGCTGCCTCGCAAGCTGCCCCAGGTGCTTTCCGTGGATGAGGTAAAAAGGGTGCTTGAGGCCGCTTTGAACGCCCAGAGATCCGCGGATTCCGAGCGTTCCACCGCCTTGGCTCTGCGTGACTATGCCATGCTTGAGGTACTTTATGGGGCAGGGCTGCGCATATCCGAGCTGATCGGCCTGCGTCTGGGGGATATCTATCTAGACGAAGGCTTTCTCCGGGTCATCGGCAAGGGTGATAAGGAACGGGTGGTTCCTCTAGGCGAGCCTGCGATCCGTGCGGTTCGCCGCTACATTGATCTGGGTCGCTTTAAGTTGCTTCGCACGCACAGTCAGGCACGAGACGTGCTCTTTTTGAACGTGCGCGGTGGGCCACTCTCTCGCATGGGTGCGTGGAGGATCATTCATTTCTACGTTCAGGCGGCAGGGATCAAGCGCCGCGTCACCCCTCACACCTTCCGCCACTCCTTTGCCACCCATCTCTTGGAGGGCGGAGCCGACCTGCGGGCAGTTCAGGAGATGCTGGGGCATGCAAGCATCACTACAACCGAGATATACACCCACGTAGACCGCTCCTACCTGCGCGAGGTCTACAAGACCTTCCATCCGCGGCCATGAATTCCAAGCTGAGCTACGAGGAGTTCGAGCGGATCGTGCAGGAGACAATCGACGGTTTGCCAGAGGAGTTTCGCAAGGCGCTCGATGAGCGTAACATCGTTATCGCGGTCAAGGATTACCCGGATGCCGCTGATCCACCCTCGTTTATAGGGGGGAGGGTGTTGGGTTTCTATCACGGCGTTCCGCTGCGGCGTCGCGGAGCCACGGGTTACGGTCTTTGGCCGGATCGGATCGTTATCTACAAATCTCTGATTGAACGCTACGCCAGGGCACCTGTAGAGATCAAGGCACTCCTGCGCCGGGTTGTGCTTCACGAGATCGGCCACTTCTTCGGGCTGAGTGATGCGGAGCTCAGAAGACTCGGTTATTAGGAGCAAGAGAAAGAAGGCCAATGATATGCTCCTTTTCTGCTACGCAGAAAAAACGAAAGGACTGGCTTTGCCAGCCCGTCGATCTATCTTTTTCCGATCTTTTGTCCGAAGGACAAAAGGAGGATTTAAGTGCCGGGGGCGGGACTTGAACCCGCACGGAGTTACCCATACGCCCCTCAAACGTACGTGTCTGCCAATTCCACCACCCCGGCAACGATCATAAATATAACTGATTAAAGCAGGAAGTCAAGCCCGCAGGTCTTGACAAGCTTCACTCCACGGGTATTCTTTAGTATTAGGATGAAATAAAGCACGTTAGGAGGTGCATAATGAAGAAGACCTTTGTGGTTCTGGGTACTTTGATGTTGGTTGTGGTTATGGGAGTGTTCGTAGGCTGTAAGCCGGAAGACACCACCCCCCCTGAGATATCGATTACCGTTAAGGCAACTGACAACTACCGCTCAGAGCTTTTCAGTGATAGCATCAAAGGAATAGTGGATGTAATCGCAACAGCCACTGACGACGTCGATGTAGATACGGTAAGGTTCTTTGTAAACGATGAACACGTGGGACAACCCATGACAGAGCCAAACGGGGAAGGGGAGAATGAATACGTCTACAAGTGGCAGACTCAAGAGCTTGAGGACAACGTTGTATACACCATCAGTGCAAAGGCGTATGATGCGGCTAGAAACGAAGGGGTCTCCGAGACACTTTCCTACCTCATCAGGGTCCCCAACGATCCGCCCAACAAGGCTGATTTGCTGATTCCCACAGATGAGGCGACAGTTAAGACGGCTTCTGTGATCCTGAGATGGCAAGGTAGTGACCCTGACGAGTACCCAGTACAAGAGCTCACCTATGTGGTCTGGTTCGGCGAAGGAAGCGCCAGCAATATGGACTCGGTATATTACACCAAATCCGCTACCGTTCCTGATACCGGAAGTTGGGGAACCTCTCAGTGGGAACACGAGCCCACCTATCTTCACCCCGAGTGGGATTATTACTGGATGATCTTGACCCGAGATCCCTATGGCCTGGAGACTGAAAGTGAGGTCTTCCACTTTGCTCGCGATACCAATAGAACCCCGTCAACCTATGGGCCAGCCCCCCCTGACACTTTCGCACCTATAGATCCTCCACCCGGCGGCTCACTAAAGCTGCTCTGGAGCCCCAATGATCCGGACGGTGATCCACTTACCTACGATTTCTACTTCGCGCCCGATCCAGGAAAGGATACAGTGGTGTCGGATCTGGGAGTTCCGGTGGCTAAGAATCTGCAGGCCGCGGAGTATTCGGTCCAGGTATCGGCGGGTGTTAGCTACTACTGGCGACCGGTTCCCACGGACTTATGGGAGGCAACTCAAGATACAACGGGGTTGAAGGCCTGGCGCTTTGTCGTTGGTGAAGAGTAGCTTCACTGTCAGTCAAAGCTGGACCCCGCAATCGGTGTCGCGGATTTAAGATAAGTAAGGAGCGACCTTTAGGTCGCTCCTTTATTTACTTTCTTAAATTAGAAATAGAATCTGAAGCCCACCCCGCCGCCGAAATCGAAGCCCAGGCCAGGATATAGGAGCAGAAGCGGATCGACCTCGACAAAGAAGCTTATCGGTTCGTAGATATACTCAAGACCCAGCGGGATTCTTCCAGAGAGGTAAATCTTGTCAATTGGTCGTTCGTCTGATGGAGATACGGCTTCAAATAATCCGCCTGCTCCTATGTAGACAGCGAGGAATCCTGACGACACATCTATAGGATGGTTGTACAGGTATCCCGCCTGCATGGCGAACAGATCCTCCTCGAAGTTCCAACCGAGTGCAGCGTCAATAGCATCCTTCCTCGAGAGCCAGAACTTGCCTGAGAGTCCTGTAGGTTTTCCCAAAACAACACCTGCCCCTATATTCCCGTGGTCTGAATGGGCGGCTAATGCTGCTCCTGAGAAGACAGTTGAACACACCAAGACCACTAAAAGCACATGCTTCATCTTGCCTCCGTCTTTTATGCCTAAATCATATCCCACCTGGGGGATTTGTCAATCGTTTTACTGCATCTTGGCTTGTAGTCTTGACAAGTTCTTAATGGGGAGTATGCTATAATAATGAAAAGGCAGGGTATGGGGCTTGCAGGTAAGCTTGTTATAATCTTTAGCGCGCTTTACGCCTTACTGCTGGTCGGGGTACTGGTGATGTCGGCCCACTTCTTTATCCAGGCTAAGGAACGCGATGCCCAATACAGGGTGCTTGACGTAATCAACTCCATAGATCTTGCACATAAGTATATGGCTTCCGAGGAGCTTGAAGCTTATATCTCCGATCTCTTAACCAGACGGTTTAGCGCAGCAGGGTACGATCTTGAGCTTACGGAGATCGCTATAGCATCAGACGGTACGGTTTTAAGCGAGAAGCGCGAGACGCCGGAGGGAGGACGTACTAGACGTTACCATACTGAGATACAAGACCCGCAGACAAACAAGGTGGCATATACCATAGACCTTGTTTATTCGTTGGCCAACCTTGAGCGGGGGATATGGGGTTTTGTCTGGCGGATTGTGGTTGTAGGGGCAGCCGCGTTTGTGGTCGGGATAGCGCTTATCCTTCTCTTCGTCAGGCAAAGCACAAAGCCCCTGCGGTTACTTGCCTCGGCGATGCAGGAGGTGGGACGAGGGAATCTCTCTACCCGGGTCAGCATCACCTCAAGAGACGAGGTTGGTGTCTTGAGTGAGGCGTTCAACTGGATGATGCGCGGGCTGGAAGAGGGGGAGTTCGTTAAGGGTATCTTCAAACGCTACGTGACCCGTCAGGTTGCGGAGAAGATACTCTCCGAAAAGGAATTCGTTAATCTTAAGGGTGATCGGCGAGAGGTCTCGATTCTCTTTGCCGACATCCGCGGCTTCACTAAGTTTTCCCAGCATATGTCCCCCGAGGAGATCATAGCTTTGCTCAACCACTACTTCGCCCCAATAATTGACGTGATAATCGAGAATGAAGGGGTGCTGGATAAGTTTATAGGCGATGGCTTCCTCGCTTTTTGGAATGCACCTCTGTCTCAGAGTGACTACGCTTTGCGGGCATGCCAGGCAGCCCTTGAGATAAAACGTGTAATCGCCAGTCTGAATTTCCAGCGTGAGAACGAAGGCAAGGTCCAGATCCAGATGGGGATGGGGATACATACCGGTACGGCCATTGCAGGCAACATCGGCTCTTCCCGCAGGATGGAGTATACAATCATAGGGGAGAGCGTCAACTTCGCCGAGCGGTTGCAGGAGTCGGCTATGCAGGGCGAGATACTTGTATCCGTTCGTACTCGTGAGCTTGTGGGCGAGCGTTTGACGTTCCTTACACGGCGCATAAGAATAGAAGATTACGGAGATGCCGAGATAGAGGTATTTGAACTACTTCAACCCAAGGAGGTTAAGACATGAGGAAGTTAGTTTTGCTTCTTCCCTTATCTTTGCTTCTGGTAGCGATTTTTTGCCGGAAAGCGAGGGAAGAGAAGATAGTAGTCATAATCCAGGATGAGACCTCAGAGGATACCAGCGAGCAGTACGCGGTGGATACGATAGTCGACACGGTGGTTGTGGTGGATACAGTGGTCGTTCCTGACACCCTATTAAAGCGCGAGGGCGGCATTCGCACCATGAGCCTTACCGGGGCTGTGGTGCTTCTGGAACACGATCTTTCCCGTGGGGATGCCAAGCGCTTACTGCGTCATATCGAGGCCTTAGGGGATGCGGTCTCAGCCGAGCTTGAGGAGATCGAGGCGGCCCGTGGTGAGGAAGAAGACGAGGAGGTAGAGAAGGCCGAAGGCAGACGCAAACGGGCGCTTAATGTTTTCCTGATGAAGCTCTGGAGCCTGAAGCGTGCGGTGAAGGATTTTGAAGAAAAGGGTATCCCTCGTGAAGAGATAGAGAATATTCAACCGACAATAGATGAGCTTGGTTCCCTGGCTCGTCGGATCGAGGGGAAGAAAGACTAGATCAAGCCAGGCGTATCCAGGGTCCTTTTGAGGGGAGTTCAATGTGGTTAGGGTATTTTCTTTCTTTGCTTGGATAGCGGCCAACCACTAACCATCTGGGATGCTCCCCGCAGCCTTTAGGTTCGTGAGTTTAAGAGCTTACTTCTCCTCAGGTGCCTTGGCTTTCAGTTGGGCAAGGATGGCCTCTGTATCCCACACCTTGAGCGTGCGGTCATCGCCGCCTGTGTAAAGCTTGCTGCCGTCAGCTGAGATTGCACAGGCACGGATGGCTCCATCATGCGCCTTGAAGCGTCCGACTTCAACGATGCCAAGTCTGAATGCCCCTCCGCTTGCAAGCCCCTTCTCCTTAGTTGTATCAACCGGCTCGGTGCGCTTTAGGAAGACAACCTGTCCTTCCTGGTCCACAGCCACCATCCTTGAGCCGTCGGGCAAGAAGATAAGGTCAAGCACATTTCCGAGATCGCTCTGGTACCAACCTATGGAGCTGAGTTCTTCCCCCAGCCATCTCCATACCTTTATGAGTTTATCGGTGCCTCCGGTGCCGAAGTACTCCCCGTCCGGAGAGAAGGCGATCACTATGAGGTAGCCGTAGTTCTGTTTGGATTTGAAGGAGATGGTGTCCTCCACATCTGCAATATAGAATAGGCTGTCGCGTCCTGCGGTGTAGAGCTCGGATGTTCCGGGTCTGAACCTCAGATCGGTGACTACCCCGGTGTGTCCATCGAACTCGCCGAAACGTTCGCGTTTAGCCACGTCCCAGACCTCCACATCACTGCCGGTGAAGCCGGCGGCCAGGAAGCGGCCGTCGGATGAGAAGTCCACGCTGGTCACCGCACCATTGAAGAGCACTATCGAATCGAGGAGTTGGTCCGTACGCAAGTCGTTGACGGTTAATACCTCATCAGCGCCTGCCACCGCCAGAAGATTGCCGTCGGGTGAGAAGGCCACGTCGTTGATGATGTGGCGGTGTCGGCGAATTTTCTTTATGGATTTGCGTTCAACCGGATCCCATATCATAACAAGGCTGTCGGAGAATCCTATGGCCAGGCCCGCGCTTGAAGGATCCGAGGCTATTGTAAATATACGGCCTCCGAAGGTATCGGTAGCAATAGGATCGCCTTCGTAGATTATATGCACCGGTTTCTTACCGCAGCCTGCAAGAGCCAAGATAAATGTGAGGTAAAGTCCTAACCTCTTCATACAAACCTCCAGCTTAGCGTTTGACTTTTGCCAATAATACACCTGAAAGACCAGAAAACAAGATATTCGGTAGCCAGGCGGCAAGCCACGGCGGCAAAGCGCCGGCGTAACCGAAGGCCCGTGACGACTGGAGCGCACCCCAGTAAAGGAAACTGAGAAGAAGCCCCAGACCGACCCCCAGGGTTATATTCCCCCTTCTGAGCATGGTAGCCGCAGCAAGTGAGATCACCGTTACGATCACAATAATCAAAGGGGAGGAGAAGCGGAAGTGGTACTCGACAAGCTCCACCGCCACGTTTGATCCCGCAGCTCTCATGCGTTGTATGTAGTCTCTAAGTTCACCAACCCCCATCTCATCGGTTCCCTTGGTGCGAACCCCAAGCTCTGCAGGTGTTTCCGTAACCTCAGGCATAATTCGGCTGGGGTAACTTGTGAAGGTTGTTTGCCTCCCCCTGAAGTCATGAATCTCAACCTGCTCTCCCTTCCAGCCTTGGCTTGAGGAGTATCTTGCGCTCCTTATACGAATACTGCGTTCTATCTTGCGTTTGGGGCCAAGTTCCCATATTACCCAGTCCAGAGCGAGGCTGTCGGGAAGACGAAGTTGGCGGATGTAGTAGACACGCCCACTCTCCGAGATATAGAAGATCCGGTTCTTTATCTGCTTGCGTTTGGCTTTGCGCTTTTCAATGGTCTCGGTCTTGTATTCCACAAAACGGGTCTTGGTGCGAGGCGCCACGAACTCGCTCTGGAGGAAAGCCAGTGCGGCCACAGCTGCAGATACGGCAATGAAAACCGCGAACAAGCGGTAGAGATTCACCCCACAGGCGAGAAGTGGGACAAGCTCGTTTGAGCGGATAAGACGTCCAATCACTATGAACACCCCCAATGCAAAACCCACGGGCAGGAGAAGTTCAATCGTTGCAGGAAGATCGTAGACGTAGTAAAGCAATATCTCCACTGCAGCGGACTTGTGGCGCAGGAAGTAACCCATTCGTTCAATAAGGTTGATTAGATCGTAGATAACCACGACGGTCACCAACCCCAGCAAGGCAAAGAGGATGAACTCTCGCGCAAGGAAGCGATCGATGCGGTTCATCTGCGCAGCCTCCACAAAAAGAGGGAGCTCTCGAAAAACACCTCTCCAAAGATCTCAACAGTGAATGGAAGGAAGATGAGGTTAGGCATCCACATCGCGATCCATGCGGTCAGCTTGCCTGACTTGGCAAGATTCTCCCCTCCTATGAGAAGGATGTAGTAGAATGCGAAGAAGATAAGACTCAACACGATCGCGAGTCCAATCCCGCCTCGGCGAAGCTTGCCTCCAAGGGCTGAACCGAAGCAGAGGAAGATGATTCCCGCAATCGCAAAGGCAATGGATTTGTGGATCTCAGCCCGCAGGCGGTTGATCCTTCGCCCCAGGCTGGCTATGCGACGATCGAGCTCCTCACGTTTAATCTTGTTGCTTCCTACTTCTGCGAGTTCTGCTTCGTATCCTTCTATCCTCTTTCTATGTTTGTCTATATCCGCTGTAAGCATCGGCAGGGTCATCTCCCTTTCCGAGCGCCTGCTGCGTTCCCGCCTTACAAGTTCGGTGTTTATCTCAAGGTTGATTACCTGCGTGTCCGACTGGATACGCCGGTAGTTATCCCCCACCTGTTCATGGATCTCGCTCCCGTAGAGAGTCATTATCATGTAGCGTTCATCCGCGGTGACCTCAAGTTTACCCTGTGGTGCTGTGATCATCGTGGGAACCGTGCTCTTCTTTACATATACCATCACATCGTAGATCTTGGAGCGGCGCTCGTCCTTTCGACCGATGTAGATGGTGTAGCCTGGAAAGTCTTCGTTAAATAGCCCCTCCTCAAGACGCGCCGTTGGCTTCTTGCTTGAGACGTCTGCGAGCATGTTCCTTACGCGGTGGTTGGCTTCAGGCAGCACATAGAGGTTGAAGAACACCATGAGCCCTGCAAGCAGGGCGGTAAATCCAAGCATGGGCACAAAGACCGAAAAGAGCCGCACCCCAGCCGAGCGCAAGGCGAGGATCTCGTTGTCCTGCGCCAATCGGCCAAAGGTCATCATCGCTCCTGCAAGGGCGGCAAGGGGGACAGACATAGCCATGACAAAGGGCAGGGTGTAAAGCAGTATCTCGAACACGTGTTGCAAAGCCAGTCCTTTACGGATGATGAGATCAACGAGCAAAAACAGCCTGTCCATAAGGAATACGCCGGTAAGGACCGCCCAGGCAAATACAAGAGGGACGATATATTGCCGCAGGACGTAGCGCGAAAACCTATGCATGACAGATAATACCTCGTCTGAACTCCGTGTCAATGTATTTGTTGACTTGTTGGGGAAAGCCGGTATGATTTCAACTGTGCATAAGACTATTCTCGTGATAGCCGCTCCCTTTCCCGGTTATTATCTTACAGGGTTCAGAAGATGGTTGATGGAAGGGGTTTCCCCTGATGGTATGCCTGCTATCGTCAACTTCTTAAGGGAGACAGCAAAACGCGGCTATCAGGTACACATTACCCTGCCCGTTCTGGGAAGGGAATACCCTTGTAAAAGAACGGTGAGAGAAGGAAGGATAGTAGTCTATCCCTATAAGATACCGGCGTGTTTTTCTCCGTTGATAAAGTTGTTCCGATGGCGAGGGAATTTTCTATTGAACTTCTTGTTTATATTCCTGACAATGATTTTTTCCTTTGGGTTTCACATGAGATTGATCAAGCATATAAAACCGCTGTTCATTTATCAGATGGGCTACAATACGTTAAACGGACATTTCCTCCAACTTCGCACCTGTGTGCCTTTAGTTTATCGGATGTTCGGTACTGCATTATGGGAAAAACTCGATTCTACTGGCCACATCAGACTCAACCTCTGGGATCGTATCCGTAGCACCCCAGAGACTTACATCTACAGGCATCCTGGGGATCTTATGGTGATAAGTAACGACGGAACGCGAGGTGGCAAGGTCATGAGGGCGTTCGGGGTCCCCGAGCAGAGGTCCTTATTTATAATGAACGGTATAGGTTATCAGAGGGAGCGAAAATCGAAAGCGAATCTGAGGAAAGGGTTCGGCAAGGATGTATTTTTGGCGGTAACTGTCACCAGATTAGTCCCCTGGAAGGGGGTGGATAGGACTATATGGGCTTTCCCCCTTGTGATAAAAAAAGAGCCACGCTTGAGGCTCGTTATCGTGGGCGACGGGAACGAACGCAAAGCCCTGGAGGATCTGGTAAGAGAGTCGGGCATGGAGGAGTTCGTTAAATTCCAAGGGGTGATTCCTCACGATATGGTTATCGATACCATAAGACAGGCGGATGTTCTCATCTCAACCCAGTACGTTACCAACCGTTCTAATTGTACGTTAGAAGCGGTGATGGCGGGACGTCCGGTCGTTTCCTTGGATGATGGTTCATTAGATGGGTTTTGGGAACACATGAGGGATTCCTTATTGGTAGATACGGATGATATTAATGAACAGCTGTCTTCGGCTCTGGTGTGCCTTGCCAAGGACCCCAAGTTGTACGGAAAATTACGGAAAGGGGTGGAGAAAACGCGTAGCCAGATGAGGAGTTGGACACAGCGCATAAATTATGAACTCGAAGTTATAGAAGGAGTTATTGGGTCAGGGAAGCCGGAATGAAATTGTTGTCGGTTGTTGGGGCTCGTCCCCAGTTCATCAAGGCGGCGATGCTTGCCAAGACCTTCAAAGATAAGCAGGAGATAAAACACCTGCAGCTTCACACAGGTCAGCACTACAGTCCTGACATGGCCCAGGTCTTCTTCGACGAACTCAACTACCGTCCTGACTTCGATCTTGGGGTAGGTTCAGGAACCCACGCCCGTCAGACCGGCGATGCGATGATTGGGATTGAGAAGGTGCTTATGGATGAGAAGCCTGATCTGGTCATAGTTTACGGCGACACCAACTCAACGCTCGCCGGAGCACTGGCTGCGGTCAAGCTTCATGTTCCTGGAGTCCACGTAGAGGCCGGACTACGCAGCGGCAACCGGAGAATGCCTGAGGAGATTAACCGTATCCTTGCCGATGCTTGTTCCGATCTCTGCTTCTGTCCAACCCCGACCGCCGTTGACAACCTCAAGAACGAGGGGCGCAGTGAGGGTGTAACGCACACCGGAGATATCCTCTTGGATACCCTCCAGCACTTCCTCCCTATAGCTCGCGAAAAGTCCAACATCCTTAAGAAATTGGAGATCGAAGAAGAACCTTTCTTGCTCCTCACGATGCATCGTCCGGCGAACGTCGACAAGGAGCACTGCCTGAGAAGGGTCATTAAGTGTCTCGTTCACGACAATCACCCACGTATCATTTTTCCATGCCATCCCCGGACGGCCAAGACCCTGAAGAAGCTTTCCAGTAGCGAACTCGACCATATCGATATCATCGCCCCTTTGCCGTATCTCGATATGCTTTTGCTGGAGGAACATGCTTCCTTGATCCTTACGGATTCTGGCGGCGTGCAGCGCGAAGCATACTTCCTTTCCCGTCCTTGTCTTACGCTTCGGGAGGAGACCGAGTGGCCCGAGACCTTAAAGGATAGGTGGAATCGCCTCGTGGGGATCGATCCGGAACGGATACTTGAGGGAATTAGGGAAGAAACGATCCCAACACAATCTCCGGATATCGAAAGTTTCGGCGGCGGCAGGGCGGCAGAATGCATGTGCCGCGAGATGCTTGGCTTCTTAGAAAATCAAGCTGCATGAAACTTAGTGATCTAAAACTTCTCTCCAAAGATACACTGATCTACGGGATAGGCAACGCCAGCAACCAGATCATTCGCGTTTTGCTTGCTCCTCTTTATGTAGCGTACCTTGCAGCAGATCTTTACGGAGTGCGTTCCATCACCACAGCTTTTTACAGATTTCTGCAGATAATTATTCTGTTTGCACTCAACCAAGCTGTGATCGCCGATTACTACAAGGCTACGAGTGAAGAGGAGCGCCGACGGCTTGTCTCCACGGCGTTTACCTACACCTTAGTGGCTTCATTGCTGTTTGGCGGTTTGCTTCTTGTTTTTACACCACTTCTGGCTCATTCTTCCATCGTTCAGAGAATAATGGGGCTTGAGTCAGCGGAGTTGAGGTCGATCCTGCGTCTGTTCGGGATCTATACGGTGGGCAATCCTGCGGTTTTAATTTTTCTTGCCTTGCTGCGCAGTGAAAAACGACCGGGGATGTACAGTATTTTTACTATCTCCACCAGCCTTGTGCGCGTGGCTCTGACCATCGTTTTTCTCGTGGTTCTCGGACGAGGGCTACAAGGGCTTTATGAGGTAGATGTTTTGTTTGTTGTGCCTGTTCTTCTCGTTACTTCAGCTTTTGTCTATATCTATTCTCGAGGGATTAAATTTTCTTTTGCAAGCTTAAAGAGTATGCTGGCTTACTCTTTGCCCCTGATCCCTACCTCTCTTTTCTTCTGGGGAAGAGGGATGTTGGATCGACTTCTCTTCATCCCACTCTATCTTACTCATACAGATGTGGGTATCTTCGCATTTGCCTTAAATTTTCACAACATTGTATCTTTTATTTTAGTCGTCCCCCTTTCCTTGGCGTGGTTGCCTTACGCATTTTCCGTCAAGGAGCAACCTGACCTTCCGGATATAATCTCACGTGTCTTGACTTACTTTCTTTTCCTCGCGGGATGGGCTCTTGTGATACTTGGGGGAGCGGCCTCCGAGATACTACGTCTCATTGCAAAGCGCCCCGAGTACTGGCAGGGTGCTCCTCTTGTTCCTCTCCTGGTTCTTGGGGTTTGTCTCTATGCGGTCTACTTTATCCTCGGTACCGCCTGCCATCTTCAACGGAAGACAATCTACTTTACGCTGGTTACGTTTATTGGAGCGGGTGTAGCGGTAGGGGCCAACGTGATTTTGCTGCCACGTATAGGGCTTTTGGGAGCGGCCATCGCTTCGGCCGCCTCCTATGGGGCGATGGCCTTGTCAATGTTCTTTTTCAGCCGTCGTCTAATGAAAATACCATTTGAGACAAAAAGGATTGTTCTCATCGCCTTAATATCTGCAGGAATAACCGCTGCTTCTTACTTCTGGCATGTTTCCTCTCCGCTGGTAGGGTTTCTTTTAAAGCTTGGTCTGGGGAGTGCGGCTTACCTGGGGATCCTTTTCCTTGTGGGGTTCCTGCTGCCCTCTGAACGCAATTTTCTGATCAATCTAATTAAACGCAATAGAAATAAGAGTTAACGGCTACAAAATTGACACCCTCTACCAAGTGAGTTATAATTCTAACTATGTATAATCGTCACGATTCCGCTTGTGAAGGCAAAGTCACTCCTCAAGCTGGGCAGGGTTCCTGGATCGAATCTAAAGGTAGGCCTCACATTCTCATGTTGGTGGGCCCCAAACGGTTTCCACCTGCGAAGGGTGCTGCTGCCTCTCGTTTGGGTTCTCTAGCCAAGTATTGGAGTGGGAAGACACAGGTTACGGTGATTACTCCCGATAGTGCCGATTCCCCAAATGAGTACTTTCGAATCACCGTTCCGCTAACCAGATGGCGTTTGGATTTTGTTCGCCTTTTTTACCTTTTCCCTCGATTGTTACGTATTGTTAAAGATCTCCACGTAGACGTTGTCTTTGTGAGTTTTCCTGTCTCATGGCAGTTGTTGGAGGGGTATTCCCTAGTACGCCGTCTGGGATGCCCGCTGGTTGTTGATATACGAGATTTGCCGGAGGCTATGTATCCTCTAGAAGGAATATCTTTGATTCGTCGTGTCTTCAATGCTTGGATGCAGGCTATTGCTTATTATGTGTTCCGAAAGGCGTCCCGGATCGCAACCGTAACCGATTGGTTCAGGAAAGAACTGATAAGGTTTCTCGATTATCCCCCCAGTCGAATTTTTGTAATCCGTAACGGTAGTGAAGCGGAGCTTTTCAAAAAAGCTCTTGGTGTTAAGAAAGAGTTTGACATTGTCTATTCGGGATCGCTTTCCAACCCGGTTAGAAACCCCCCAATGATCTTACGTTATCTATGCTGTCTTGTAGATCTTTACCCCTCTGTAAGAGTCCTTTTCCTTTCAGATTTTGACACTAAAATGGGCAAAGAATTTCTTGTCAGGATAAAGAGTTTTGGCCTTGATGAAAATATAGTGGTTGAAAACATGGTTCCTAATTTTCAACTACCTGAGCTCTTAGGGCGTGCTAGATCAGGATTGAATAGCCTTATGTCTGGATGGGATGCGCACAAGGGAGCTGTGGGCGCAAAGGTATACGAGTATCTTGCAGCCGGTTTGCCGGTTATAGGATTACTTGACCCAGATTTCTACATAGAGGCCCGCCGGTTGATAGCAGATAATAAGGCAGGTATTCTTCACCCTGATCCTGAGCGGTTGGCAGAAGAGACAGTGGCCTTACTTAAGAGTCCCTCCCGGTTACGTAAGATGTCAATAAAGGCCAGAGAAGTAGGCGAGCGCTTTGACCGCCGTCGTCTCGCCGAGGATTATTTCTACAGCGTGATTCTCCCCGCATGGAAGGAACACAATCCGAATAGAGATGAGTAACAAGCCTCACATCCTGCTCCTGGCCCCAATATTCCCTCCCTTTAAAGGGGCGGTAGCCTCACGACTTCATTCCCTCGCTAACTATTGGAGTGAATTTACACGCGTTACGGTAATCTCCCCATACGAAGGTTTTCCGGATCAACCCTATGATTTGATCAACTTCCCTCTGACAAGATATCGGTGGGAGTTTCTGCGCATCCTTTACCTCTTGCCGCGCCTACTTAGACTTGCCAGAGGATTAAAGCCCGATGTTGTGGTCGCAAGCATCCCTCCTGCTTGGCCTCTAGTGGAAGGCCACCTCTTGGCCCGTCGTCTGGGATGTGAATTTATTCTAGATGTAAGGGATTTACCCACCGCCGACGTTCGGAGAACCAAAACTTCCCTCTTCCGAGGGATTCTCCATGCTTTAATGATTTTCATTTCGCGACACTTCGGGAGAAAGGCCTCCAGGATCGTAACCGTAACCGATTGGTTCAGGAAGGAACTGATAAGGTTTCTCGATTATCCCCCCAGTCGAGTGTTTGTAATACGTAACGGAAGTGAAACAGAGCTTTTTGAGAAGGCTCTTTCGGTCAAGAAGGAGTTCGACATAGTCTATTCTGGCACCCTGATACACGTAAGGAATCCCGCAGGCATATTGAGATACCTGAGGTTTCTTGCCGATCTCTACCCATCCCTACGCGTACTTTTTCTTTCGGATCTGGACAATCCAATAGGCAGGGAGTTCCTTGCCGGAATAGGCCGTCTCGGTTTAGGGAAGAATGTGTTCATTGAGGCCACTCGCCCTCCTGAGGAACTCCCAGGGCTCTTGGGTCGCGCTCGTTTAGGATTAAACGCTCTTATGCCGGAACATCCTGCATACCGCGGGGCGATAGGGGCCAAGGTATACGAGTATCTTGCAGCTGGATTGCCGATTGTAGGATTACTTGACCCAGATTTCTACATAGAGGCCCGCCGGTTGATAGCAGATAATGACGTAGGTATTATAGACCCTGATCCTGAAAAACTGGCCGAGGAGACAGTCAAATTACTTAAAGATAATTGGCGTTTAAGTCTGATGTCCAAACGGGCAAGGGCGTTGGGTGAAAGATTTGATCGCAGAAAGCAAGCCAAGGATTATTTCCACAACGTAATCGTTCCTGCCTGGGAAGAATCACGGGGTTAAAAGAATCCATCCTTAAACCAGAGCCGACCCCTTACGCCAGGATCAATAAGTTTCAGCTCTCGTAATCAAGAATTATTTTGGCAATCCTTTCCGCGGTCTTACCGTCCCACAGGGGGGGTATACTTCCTTGAGGCTTCTCGCCTTCGATGATCTTCGCGGCTTCCGAGACTATCGCCTTCTTGGATACCCCTACGATTCTATTGGTTCCCATGCTCACCGTTATCGGCCTTTCCGTGTTTTGTCTCAGCGTCAGGCACGGAACCCCCAGGACGGTGGCCTCTTCCTGTATGCCTCCTGAATCCGTGAGGATAAACTCCGAGCAGGCAAAAAGCTTCATGAAATCGAGATAACCAAGGGGAGGAAGCATCCGTATATTGCCGGTAGGGATCTTCATTAGCTTTAGATTCTTTTCTGTGCGAGGGTGTACCGGGAATATGATGGGGATTTTTTCAGACACCTCTACCAAGCCATCAATGATTTCCGCGAACGTTTCCTTATCATCCACATTGGATGGTCTATGCAGCGTGAGCACGGAATATGCCTGAGCCTCAAGCTGCAAGCGATCCATGATCATTGATTGCTCGAACTTGGGTCTCAATCTCAGCAGTGTATCGATCATTACGTTGCCAACGAGATGGATCTTCTCGCGTGGTATCCCTTCATTTAAGAGATTCTTTTCAGCGCTTGGTTCGGTGGCAAAAAGTAATTCCGCAATATGGTCGGTCAATATCCGGTTTATCTCCTCCGGCATGCTGTGGTCGAAGCTGCGGAGTCCGGCCTCCACGTGTGCTACCGGGATGTTAAGCGTTGATGCGGTAATTGCCACAGCCGCTGTAGAGGTCACGTCCCCTACCACGATCACCAGGTCCGGGTTTTCCTTCTTCAAAACCTGTTCGCATCGCTCAATTATCCTGGCGAACTGGACAGCTGGAGAGTTCGGCCCTATACCTAGCCAGACGTCAGGTACAGGCAGCTCGAGGTCGGTGAAGAATATACGAGACATGTTTTCATCGTAGTGTTGGCCGGTATGAACAAGGATGTGCTCTGCGTTGACTTTTTTGAATTCCCTGATAAGTGGGTCAACCTTCATGAAGTTGGGGCGTGCGCCAACCACGCTAACTATCTTCATTACTCATCCTTTCTATGCACGGATTTCCAATTGAGCCGTCACCTGCAAACCGTCGGAAACCAAGAATTGCTACCGGTATATACCGTAGCTGCAATGATAAGAAGTTGGAGAAACTTGTCAACTTCTGACTTTATGAATCTAGAGAAAGCACTTCTGAGTTGGGGAATCGTAAATCTTTACTTTAGTCTTCTTAGGCCTTTCGTTGAAGATGAGTTCAACGCAAAAGAATAAACCGCTCGCAGGTAGTTCTTTCACCAACCTTGAGATGTAGAAAGTAGACGCCTGGCGATACATCCGAGAGATCCCACATGAGTTGTCCTTCAGGATCTTTCAGGTGCTCTTGCTTTATGCGGCTACCTAGGACGTCGTATAGCACAAGCTTTCCTTTGCTTCCGTATGGAAAGGCGTAACTGATGCGGCAGGAAGAATTCGTCAGGCTTTTAACCTCCAAACGTAGGGGGAGAGAAACGATTTGCTTTTCCAGCACACCTGCCGCTTTGTTCAGCCGCACGATCAATGTGTCGTTAGCGTGATCTTCGTCCTGGGGATGAGATAGGGCCAGGGTGAGAACAGCCGAATCGGGTACTGACCAGTCTGTAACCAGGGTTATCGTGTCCATACCCAGGAAATCTAGGTCGGATGTAGCCGAACCCCAGGCGTCTCCTGAAAGCGTTACCTTTACGTTGCTGAGGAGGGTTCGGCCGTAGTTAGAAACCACAGCAACCAGATCCATTCTCGTACCCGGCTCTATCTGATCTCCATCACAGATCCCTACAAGTTCCAGCGCGCCTGCATCATAGTCATAAACCTCACCAATCAACCGATCCAGCCCCATCATGCAGAGATAGGCCGAGACCCAGCTCATGTCGGTGGTGTCCGCGTCCCGGGTGGTGGCCATGATACCGCCGTCTGCGTCCGTATCATACGAAAGAAGCTTGTGGGTGAGCCAGCGGTGGTGGCGGTCATAGGTCTCGTCGTGCGATATATCGTACATCGCTCCGTGCCCGTTTGCGTAGGCAACGTTCCAGGCGTTATCCCACGAGAAGTAGTCAACCTTCTTCCATTCCTGGAAGGTGTCAAGGTAGGGGCCGTTTACCTCGATCCATTCCTTACCTCTGAGGGTGTCGCGCTGAAAAGCCGAGTTCGAGATACCCCACACCACGGTTCCGGCAGACATCGCCCAAGCCTCGTCGGTGAGTGCATACCGGGGAGTCATATTGTCTATCCATCCAAGAAGGGTATCCGCAAAAGAACATGCACTGTCGCGAGCCTCGGCATCATCCATCTGGACACCGTAGTGATAGAGCCATCCGGCACACCAGCCCTTCACGAAGCGGTCTATGTTCCAGGTGGTTCCCAAAGGATGGCTTTTTATGAACTCCGCGCATGAATCCCGGTACCATGTCCAGCTCTCGTCGTTATAGACAGCACGATAGCGTTCCTCTGCTGCCAGCCCCCAGGCACAGTTGTGAGCGCGGTAGTAGTCTTTGCCTGGATCTCCCTCCTCCTCCCATGCCGGATAGTTCTCGCAGTAGAACCAGGCCTTCTCGATGTTATCGCTGAACCTTCCGGTATCCCCGGTCAGCTCCCCGTACCTCGCCCATACCCAGATCGCCTCCAGGGTGTTATCGGTCTGGATCACGTCCCAGAGTTCGCCTGACTCCGCCTCTATCATCCCGCCGTGATCTGCCGAATCCGGATCGTTAAGCTGCCAATCCGCGCAGAACCCGGCTATCTGGGCGAACTCATACAGATAGTTGAACCGCAGCTTTAAGGGATTTGTGGTGTCCTGCATCAGTGGAGAGGGAATTACTACCCTGGGGTATGGACCTTCTCTCATCGGAGCGGTAGCGTAAAGCGTACTTGCTATCGTCAATCCTGCAATAATCAAGACAAGCTTTTTCATAATGCCTCCTTTGCTCTATCCTAACTCAACCCCCTAAGATGTCAAGTCTCCTCAATTGACAGGCGGCTAATCTTTATTATGATTAGGGGATGTCTGAACTCAAAGATTACCGGAATCTGTTTCCATCCTTAAATCAGGAGCGAGGAGGGCTACCGCCGATCTATTTCGACAACGCCTGCATGACGCTTAAACCTCAGCCGGTTATTGATGCTATCCTTGATTACTACAACCGATATCCGGCTTGCGGCGAGCGCAGCACCCACTGGTTCGCTGCCCAGGTGGATAAGGGGGTCGAGGAGTCCAGGAAGGCCATAAGACAGATTATCGGCGCATCAAGCGTAAAGGAGATTGTATTCACCAAGAACACCACCGAGGCGATTAATCTGGTGGCGCAGTCGCTGCGATGGAATCCAGATGATGTTGTTTTAACCACCGACAAGGAGCACAACTCAAACCTCTGCCCATGGCAGGAGCTTGCAGAACGGGGTATCGTCGCCAAACACCGACCTATCCCTTCGGACGAGCAAAGCCGCTTCAGCCTCCAGGAGTTCCGTAAGATTCTTGACGAAGAGCAAGGCAAGGTGCGCATGGTGAGTCTTTGTCACAGCTCTAACCTTGACGGAACCGCTATCCCTGACGCGACAATAAAAGAGGTAGTTAAGCTCACGAAGGCACATAATCCTGATGCCTTAGTGTTCCTGGATGCCGCGCAGAGCGTGCCGCATAAACGGGTCAACGTGCAAGAACTGGGTGTTGACTTTATCGCCTTCTCTATCCACAAGATGTGCGGACCTACGGGTGTGGGGGTGCTGTACGGACGAAAGGAGATCCTCAACGATGAAGAGGTGATCCAGCCCTTCCTTGTTGGTGGAGGTACGGTTGAAGACACCCATCTCTTTGGACATCCTCGCTACTTCCGCTCGCCCTATAAGTTCGAGGCCGGTTTGCAGAACTACGCCGGCATCGTCGGCGCAGGTGCGGCCGCGCGCTTCCTTGCCGAGGTCGGGTCTGAGCGTATCGCGGAACATGAACGGGTGCTGAACCGTGCACTCACCGAGAGACTCCAGGAGTTCCCTGAGATTAAGATACTGGGGCCGCGCGATCCGGACGAACGCTCAGGGATATGCACCTTCTATCTGCTAAAACCTGCGACCCGTTTCTCGGATTCCGAACCTGACATTGACGAGAAGCTTGACGGGAGAGCCAACATCATGATCCGTAAGGGAACCTTCTGCGTCCACTCCTGGTATCACGCACACGAGCCCCAGTTTGACAGCATCTGGCCGGGTTTTCGTCCCACACTCTTCCGTGCCTCTTTCTATCTCTACAATACGCTTGAAGAGGTTGAGCTCTTTGCCTCTACGATGAGCCAGATACTTGAGGAGATAGCCGAACTGCCGACCCTTACAGGGGGCTGAGTTGGCGGAAGAGCCTGTAATTATTCGTTACTTCAAGGAGCTGTTTTCAAATCCGGGTGAAAGCCTTATGGGGAAGATAGAAGGCGCCGAGGTGGAAATCAAGGGAGAGCTTTGTCCCCGTAAGGGCAATAAGGATCAGCTTTTTCTCTACGGGAAACTGGATGGGAAGCGTCTTAGCAAGATAAGATTCATGTGCGCGCTTTGCGACCCTCATATGTTCGTGGCCGCGGATATCCTGTGCAGATCAGCCGCAGGTAAGGATCGTGAGGCGGTCGCGGCACTCGATCTTGCCTCCTACGAGGAGCTTCTGGGCGGCTCGAGCGAGGAGGGCTTCGAGCACTTCAAGCGCGCGAGGGAACTTTTAGTCCTCGGGATGATGGAGGCTCTAGACTCATGAGCCGCAACGACTCGCTGGTATTTCTGCCCACCCAGCTTGTAGAGGGCTCCAGCCGCTTCGAGATCGAGGCGGATATAGATGAACTCGATCTTGCCGAGTATACCTTTTCTGTGCCCCTGCGTTGCGAGATCGTTCTTGAACGCACCGGTGACAGGATCGATGTTCATCTTGATCTCGAAACCAGCCTGAAGCTTTCGTGTTCACGATGCGGTGAGTCGATGCGGCAGGATATTTGCGCCTCGGCCGATGTGACCTTCCTGCCCGAGGTGAAGAATAAAGAAGATGCAGATGAGCAGGATGCAACCGATCTGGAGTTTTACTCAGAAGTGCTTGATCTGAGGGACATCGTGAGGGATATGTTTCTTCTAGCTTTGCCGATTGCGCCGCTGTGCAGCGAGGATTGCCGGGGACTTTGCCCTTCGTGCGGCGCCAACCTGAATCGTGAAAATTGCAAGTGCAATATCCAAGGAAACCCCTCCACCTTTGAAAAGCTAAGGAGGCTTGTGGATGAATAAACGAAGACTGACCTTTGGTGCTCGGAAGGCTTTGGTTGTCATAGGCTCCCTTGAGGCCAAGTTGTTCAGGAGCAGCCAAGAGAGCAAGCTGACCCCCAAGGCTCTGCGCAAGCAAGACAGACTGATCCTTGAGGCGGTTGACGGCAAACGTAGTGCTCGCGAGGCAATCCTGGCCTCGGGGCTGGACTACGAGATCGGACTTCACTCGATAGCCTGGCTTGTGCAAACGGGTTTCCTCTACAGCAGCGAGACGCTGAAAAGGTATCTAGAGCATCAGGCGGATCGCCTGGCGCTTTTTGTAGATCTTTTCCGCGACGCCGAGCATGACGCTGATTTTTGGGAGAACGAGATCGATTCCATCCTGAAAGAGGCTGGCGAGCTTAACGATGCCTTGCCTGGACTTAGCTGGGAAGGGATCACCCCTCATATCTCAGAGCCATTCCCTGCACCAGAAGAGATCCGCGAGTATTTTCTTCAGTTGTTCATTTCACTCTACGACAAGGCCGAGGAGATATTCGGTTCCGAGGCGGTTCTTGCCAAGCGTATCCTGCTTGACGTTCGACCTCAGCCTTGATTTATAAAAAAGAAACGACCTAGGGTCGTTTCTTTCCAGCGCATGGGTTGTGATTGCCTTACTCGGCCTCTTTGAGGATTTCCATGACCTCTGCCGGGGTAGCTGCTTTTGACAGCCTGGTGCGCATCTCTTCCTTACGCAGTATCTTTGAGAGCCTGGCAAGCGCCATGATGTAGTGTGATTTCTTCTCCTCGGGTGCAGCTATGAGGAAGATAAGGTGGGATGGTTTGCCGTCGAGCGAGTTGAAGTCAACCCCCTTGGCGGAGCGGCCAAAGGCAAGAAGAAGTTCACTGGTCGCGGTTGTCCTGGCATGGGGTATTGCTACACCAAGACCAATACCTGTGCTTTCCAGGTTCTCCCGCTTAAGGATGTCGACAAGGAATGTTTCTTCGTCCTGGATTAACCCCAGATCTACCATGACCGAGACCAGTTCCTTGATTACGGCAACCTTTTCCTGTGCCTTAAGATCAAGCACAATTCCTTCTTCGCGGATAGCCTCTGATATACTAATCATCATCCCTCCTGGTTGAAAATGAGCAGGGGAGTTGGGCCGAGTTTTTGCAAAAGAAGCTCGGCATCAAGTTCTTTATAGGGGAAGGTGACACAGAGGTCTGCCTCGTAGCTCTTAACCACCGAGGCGATGGTCTCTTCCGGCTTGCCTTCCTCCAGCATAAGTGAGATCTTAAGTTCCCTTCCGAATGCCACGTCCTCGATCTGATACAGGAAATTCCATATTCTGTCTTCGAGGAGATCCCGTTTTTCCTTCTCTTCCTTTGTCGGCTCTTCGGGTTCCTCTGGCAATACCGCCAACACGATCAGGCGGCTCTGCAGCTGGGAAGCCAGATCCAGGAGCCCCTCAAGTTCCTCGAGGCGGGTTTCGTCCGCCTCAACATAGCAAAGCACACGTCTATACACTTTAGATAACCTCCTACTTTCCTACGCAGAAGCGTGAAAAGATCTCTTCAAGTATGCGTTGGTCAAGAGCCGAGCGGTCAGTGTCTGTGACATCGGCAAGCGCCTCGCGCAGTTCCTTTGCCCTCATATCCAGATACTGCGCGTCCAAAGCAGACCGCAGATGCACGGCCAGATGCTCCAGACGCTCTTCCTGAAAGCGATTGGCAAAGAACGTCTCCCCCTGGCTTGAGGCTTCTTCCTTTAAGCGATCCAGGAGAGGGGAGAGATTCTTTCTCTTCAAGGCAGAGATCCCTATAGGCTCGCCGGAGACGTTTTCTAAGGAAGGGACCTCCTTCACGGCGTCTGTTTTGTTCCATACGATTATGCCTGGTTTTTTCCTTAAAAGCTTTAGGAGTTCAGCGTCTGCCGGGACAAACCCTGAGGTCGCATCAAGGATAACCAAGAGGAAATCCGCCCGATTGGCCGCCCCTATTGCACGTCGGACAGCACACTGATCGGGAAGCGATTCTGCGATTCCAATCCCTGCGCCGTCGAAGAGGCAAACCTGGCCTGTGGGGAAACGCAGGGTTCCGGTTACAAGATCCCTGGTTGTTCCGGGCACAGGGGTTACGATAGAACGTTCTTCACCCAGAAGGGCATTGAAGAGGGTAGATTTGCCGACGTTAGGACGTCCGAGAATCATGACCGCCAAGCCCTTACGCTGGCTGCGCCCCCGGCGAAACGCCCGCTCTAGCCTTCGGGTGTCTGCGATGAGCTCCTCCAACATGGGCTCAAGGAACTCCTCTTGGATGTCCTCTTCAGGGAACTCAAGTTGAGCCTGGAGGAGGGTTAGGAGCCAGCGTACCCGGTCTGAAAGACCCTCTAGTTCTTTTGCAAGATCCCCTCGTAGTTGTGCCAGAGCGGCCTTGACACCCTTCAGGGTTCGGGCCTCGATCGTGGCAAGCACCGCTTCAGCTTGGGTTACATCCAGCCTGCCGTGAAGAAAAGCGCGTTCGGTAAACTCCCCGGGACGAGCCAGGCGAGCGCCGATCCCGATCAAAAGATCGGTTACCCGCTCCACTATAAGCGGGTTGCCGTGGAGCGAGAACTCGACCGTATCCTCGGTGGTATAGCTGTGAGGAGCCCGGTAAACCGCGGCTAGGGCCTCATCTACGATCTCCTCTCCCTCGACGATGAATCCGTTGAGCAACTGATGCCCTCGTGCTCCGGTCAAACGTTTACGCCCCTTAAAGATCTGATCACACATCCTTAGCGTCTTGGGTCCTGAGACCCGCACTATTGCCAACGCACTGCGGCCACCCGGGGTGGCTGGAGCAACTATAACATCTTGAAGGCGTTCAAGGAGCATCAACGGGTGCAATGATTACGTTCTTTCGATAGCCGGTGCCTATGGTGTAGGAGCGCACGCCCTCTATACCGGCCAGGGTTTGCTCTGCCAGTTTGCGTTCCTTGTCAGTCAATGGATCAAGCATCATCTCACGGCCGGTCTCTTTTACTATCTTGGCTATGGCCATGGACTTCTTTCGAAGGAAGTTCTCACGCCGCTGCTTGTAACCGCCGACGTCAACTATAACGTTTGGCGTCTTCCCGTAACGGTGCTGTAGTATCGACTGCACCACCAGCTGAAGCGCCCGCAGGGTCTCGCCCAACCGACCTATGAGTAGACCATCCCAGCGCCGCGTACGGGCGTTGACGTAGTATTCGTTCTCACTGCGTTTACGCCATTCTATGCGCGCGCGGAAACCAGCAAGCGAGACTATCTGCGAGAGGACTTCGGCAAGTTCTTCACCGAAGGCATCTTGCTGGTTCGGTCCTTCTGCCATTGAGTTCCTCCAGATCGTGCCCCTCTCCTGAAAATCGCAAACTCCAGAATGGAGAGGAGATTAAAAGCAAACCAGTATAACTGTAGTCCTGCAGGGAAGTTAAGGAAGATTACAGTAATCAAAATCGGCATTATGAAGGTCATTAGGCGATTTCGTGGGTCGGTGGCGGTTCGCAGGCTCTGGATTACAGAGGCCACGCCCATCAGTACCGGAAGGATGTAGAAGGGATCGTGCTGAGACAGATCCGCCAGCCACGTCAATTCACCGGCGGGGATTCTAATGAAGTTAAAGATGTTGATGGCCTTTTCGGGGTTCTTGACAATAGTTGCCGTGAACAGCTTGACAAAGGGCGCGCCGCGCAGGCTAATGGCGTTACGAAGCACCGCGTAAAGCCCGAAGAATACAGGCAGCTGGATGAGCATGGGCAGGCAGCCCTTGAACGGCGACGCCCCGTGAAGTTTGTACAGCTTCATGGTTTCTTCGTTCAGGCGTTTTTTATCGTCCTTGAAGCGCTGCTGGAGTTCCTTAAGCTTGGGCTGCAGCACCTGCATCTTCTGCATTGAACGCTGTTGCACCTGTGAAAGCGGCAGGAAGATGAGTTTGATAAGTATAGAGAAGACGATGATTACTACCCCGTAGTTCTTTATAACGTGGTTCAGGAACTGGAATATCTTGAGGATTATGACACCAAGCCAGCGGAAAGCCGAGCCACCCAGCTCGACAATCCGGTTCAGTTTGTGCCCCATTTTTGTCAGGATGTTGTAGTCCTGAGGGCCGAAGTAAAGCCTGAACTCGCGGCCTCCTTCAATGTCGAATGAGAGACCGATACGTTGCTTCTTGGTTACGCTGGGGATTATCTTTCCAACCACAGGTTCTGATGGCAATATGATTGCGGTAAAGTACTTGGAACGAAGCGCCACCCACTCGTAAGGGCCGGGCTCGATCTCGCGGTTGCCTTTCTTTAGTTGGCCGATCCGCTTGGCGTTCAGATAGTTAACCTCTCTCTGGCCATCCCGGTAGTAGACCTGGTAAAGACCGATTTCTGTCTTATCCCCCTTGTAAATCCAAGCTCTCTTTTTAGAATCATACTCGTAGAACGCTTCGGTCGGCACAAGCCCGGCTGGACAACGGAAGAGGAGCGCAGCAAGCGAATCCGACTGGATAACCGCTAACTCCCGCTCGGCCAGAATCACAGTAATGCGCTTTTCCTTACCCAGGGTATTCTCCCAAATAAAGGTCACCGAGCTATCACTTCGATCACCAAGCTTGAGGACCTCAAGGGTGGTGTCCTTCTTGCCCAGCACCTCAAAACCTGACTCCTCAAGAAGGTTGACTGGTATTCGTTCAGTACTTGTGGCTTCTTTCTTGCGGGTGAAGCCCTTGATTTCCACCCTCGTGATCCTGAAGCCGGGATGATATGGCCATGCAAGGAATGAAAGCTTGAGGTGTTCGTTCTCAAGTGTTATTGAATCCGCTTTAGGCCCATCCTGTGCTCGCGCCTCCGATCCCCTGCCGGTGGTTGGTTCTTTGGTGCCTGCTCCAACTGCAGCCGCAGCAGGCGTTGATTGTTCACCTGCCGGCTCACCCATACATCCACCTGAGCCTTTCCTTAAAAAGTTAAATATAAGCAACATCCCTGCAACCAACACCACAACAATGATCGTCGACCAGATATTGCTTCTTTTTTGTTGTCCATCACTCACGTCACCACCTCACAGGGTCATACCCGCCAGGATTCCACGGGTTGCAGCGCAGAATCCTCCATGCGGCCTTGGCCGTTCCTTTGAAGGCACCGTAGTGCTTTATCGCCTGGATTGCATACTCTGAACAAGTGGGTTCGAAGCGGCAACTGCGCGGGGCTCCGGCAAAGATGATCTGGTAGGCACGAATGAACCAGATAAGCACCCTACGCATCCTTCCCCCTCAGTTTTTGGGCGCATAGGAGGAAAGACCGGCAAAGCTCATCCTTCTCAGCCTCGTTTTTTAACCTAAAGATGATCACGCCCTCTGGGAATTTTCTCTTCATTCGCCTGTATATCTCACGCATGCGGCGCTTATAACGATTTCGAGCCACTGCCTTCCCGATGCCTTTCGGAACAAAGAAAGCTACCCTGCGGCGTTGCCCCTCAATGAAATAAGTCATGAGGGCTCCACTGGACAGCGGCGCGGCGGCCAGGACTGCCCTTATACCTCTATCACCACGAAGGATCTCAGAGCGCGGCAGGTTTTCAAAGCGAGCTGTATTCAACTTCAACCTCACGCCGATAAGCGTTTGCGGCCCTTGGCACGGCGACGCTTCAGCACTGCCCGACCTGTGGAGGTCGAGTTGCGTTTACGGAAGCCATGCTTGCGTTTGCGCTTAAGGTTGCTTGGTTGATAGGTCCTTTTCGGCATGAACATTCTCCTTTCGTCAGACTGCGAGTAGGATTATAGTGTGAAATAATGGGAAGTCAAACGTTACACCCCATCGGGTCGTTACACGACCCGATGGGGACCCCCTAAATAAATGCTCCTTTTGCCCTACGGGCAAAAGATCGCAGGGGAAACTGTATCTTTCTTTGCCCCTTAAAGCTGCTGCGCAGCTTTAAGGAAGCATTAATTAGTGCGTTTCTTCTTGGTGGTGTTACGGGTGTTACGGGTGGTGTGTTACGGGTGTTACGGGACGGGTGCGGAAGACGCTTGAGCCTATGAACTCGCGCAGGATAGAAGCTGGAGGTACCGCGGCATCGTCCATTGGGGTAACGAATTCCAAAAGCGAGATTATGCGTTCCGCCTCCGCTTTAAGACCCTTGGTGCGGACCGTATGAAGAAGTTTCATGGCTTTGTTGCGCATCACCGAGAGCTCGTATATCAAAGCTGAGTTGAACATCTCGTCCGCCGTCTCCTGGTAGGGAAAGACGTATCGTTCCTCGCCACTGCGCACCTTGGACCAACGCTGGAGGGTTTTGGTAGGTGTATGAGCCCGGTATCGGTAGTCACGTAGCATCCGCCTCAGCATCCTTGTGTCCGATGTGGAGATGATGCGTTGATCATGGTAGTTGAGTTGGGTCAGCGCCGAGACGTAGATCTTGAACTTGAGATGCTTTGGCACGGCTGCGGTCAGGCGGGGGTTAAGGGCGTGGATACCCTCCACTATGAGTATCTCGTCCTGGGCCAGGCTCAGGGTGGCTCCGTCGAAATAACGCCTTCCACGTTCAAAGTCGAAGCGAGGTCTATCTATGGTCTTACCCTCCAGAAGAAGCACAAGCTGCTGGTTGAAGAGTTCAAGATCAACTGCTTCAAGGACTTCGAAGTCGGGTTTACCCTCTTCGTCGAGTGGGGTGCGTGAGCGATCAAAGAAGTAGTCGTCCATCGAAAGCGGCTGGGGGCGCAAACCGTTAACCCGCAGATGCACAGCCAGGCGCTTGGCGAACGTAGTCTTTCCCGCTGATGAAGGTCCTCCTATGAGCACCATGCGTGGAAGTATCGGTGTTCCTGCTATCTCGTCCGCTATGCGGGCGATCGACTTCTCGTGCAGAGCCTCGGCCACGTTCACAAGCTCCAACCCTTTGCCGCCCCTTATGAGACGGTTGAGTTGCCCGATATCTGAGATCCCCAGCGCCTCGCCCCACTCCTCGTAGTGATGGAACACAAGGAAGAGCTTTGGCTGCTCCACGAAGGGTGGAAGCTCAGGGAAGCTTTCAGGCGTAGGGAAGTGCAGAATGAAGCCGGGTGGGTAGTAACGCAGCTCGAAGGAGGCCAGTGAGCCGGTGGATGAGACCAAAGGCCCACGTGTCCAGTCGGAGAAATCGTCGCATTGATGAATCACGTAGCTTTCCTTGTCGGAGTATTCCAGGAGCGCCAGCTTGGAGGAGTTATTGTTCTTTTTACAGATGGCGGTTACTTGATCTCGGCTGGCGTGTTTCATGCGGATGGGTAGGTCATCGGCCAGTAACCCAAGCATCTGGGCCTGAAGTAGCTCCACGTCGCGCTTCTCCATGGTGCGCTCCATCCTCAACGTGCAGTAGAATCCCTTGGAGGTGGAGTGCTCAACCACAGGTCTAGCCTCCGGAAAGGTGCGTTTGGCGGCCATGGTCAAAACGAAGATAAGGCTCTCGTGATGAACCCGCAGCCCATCAGGATCGGTGGCGAGAACGAACTCGATCTTCGCGTTCTGGGTCAAGGGAGTGTTGAGACCGACAAGCTCACCATCCAGCTTGGCTGCGATAACCGGCTGGCCCGCTGGAACCAGTTCGGTGATCGGCGTTCCCTTCTTTACCTCTCTTGTTGCGTCGCGTCCCAGCTTGATCTTAATCATAGGGTGCCATTATACCGCTTCAAGACCATTAGTCAATTGGTTCCGCAAAGAAAGCCCGGCTGGTCTGATTTTTCGATCCTGCTTGGACGAGCAAAAGAAGTGCGCTAGGGTTGCGTCTTCTTAAAAAGCGGCACTTCGGACCGCTTTTTAAATTAATTTCTTGATCAGGTTTGAGTCGACGGCTCCTTATGAGGTTCGGCAAGAAGGCTCAGGATCCTACCCACGGTCTCCCTGAGGTCACGGCGGGAGCAGACGATGTCCACGAAACCGTGCTCCAATAAAAACTCCGATCGCTGGAATCCGGGCGGAAGCTTCTCGCCTATAGTCTGCTCGATCACACGGGGGCCGGTAAAGCCCAGAAGTGCACCGGGTTCGGCGATTATTACGTCGCCCAGGGAAGCGAACGAGGCCATAACACCGGCCATCGTCGGATGGGTCAGGATATTGATGTAGGGGATGTGCGCCTGCTTTAGAAGGGCCACCTCAGCCGAGGTCTTGGGCATCTGCATGAGCGAGAAAATCCCTTCCTGCATTCTGGCGCCTCCTCCGGATGCGGTAAGCATAACGAACGGTTTATGTTCGGCAAGAGCGAGTCTTGCCGCACGAGCGACCTTTTCGCCCACAACAGAACCCATGCTCCCGCCCATGAACGCGAAGTCCGTGGCCGCGAAGATAACCTCTATCCCTTGAATTACAGCCCTGCCTGAAACGATCCCCTCCTCCATGCCGGTCTTCTTGCGTGAGGATCTGTATTTCTCCTTGTACTTGGGGAAGCGCAAAGGGTCAACAGGCACCAGGCCTTTATCCACCTCTTCCAGTCGACCTTCATCCAGGAGAAGTTCTATGTATTTACGGTGCCCGATCCGGAAGTGGAAGTTGCACTTGGGGCAGATCCAGCAGGATTGATCGAGTTCCCGGCGGTAGAGTATCTCGCCGCAGCTCTCGCACTTGAGCCACAACCCGTCCTTGAGCTTGGTCTTCTTGCGGGTGTTACGGGCGGGGCGCAGGTTCTTGCGTGAAAACACTAGGAGAACCGATCGGTAAGTTTCTCGAGCACCTGCGGCAGGGTGGTGTACTCCATATCGGCCTCGGGCAGTCTGCCTGGCTCGAACGGACCGTGACGGCGCAGGTAATCGGCTACCTCGTTGGCCATGGCCCTGGCTTTATCGTAGGAGGGATCGTCAAACATGTCGCGCGGGCCGATGAGTTTACCCTCGGCAAGCTGGAATCCTGCCGCGATCACGCGCGGAGGCCCGTCAAATCGAGTAGGTGTCGCATTGGCAAAGCTTACAGGCATCAGAGGGCCGTTGTGTGAGCCGCGCATCCAGCCTGAGACCACGTGGGGGAATGAAAACGGCTCCAGAACCTCGCCCACCGCTGGCAGACCGGCCTGGGCGCGAACGATCATCACCGGATCGTCTTTGCCCACGTACTTGCCTGCGATCAGGGCCAGCTTCTGGGTAGACGCCTTGGCCGCCAGGAGCCCGTCCTTGCGATAGATGGTATCTACCACGTAGTGCTCGTGGCTGCCGATCAGCGCCAGGAGATCATACATCTCCTCCGGGGTGTTGAGCCCTACCTTCTTGTTCTCGTAAGGGTCGTTGATCTCGAAGATGAAACCGTCGTGCATGGAGGGATCAATAACCAGACCTGCGGTGTTGAATGGGTCGGCGAATATCTTGTATAAAGGATAGTTCCACGCACCGGGCGAGGTCTTGTCGGCCATGAAGATTATTACCGGTTCGCTGGGGCGCTCTTCAAACTCCATCTCCGCACAGCCCGGTCCCATGCCCTTAACGTTGCCGGAAAACGCGTCGGCTAAAAGGTCTTGGCCCGCTCCATACAACTTCAGTTTCTTGGCAACCTCTGTCCCTTCAACGAACGTATCCCAGGCCAGCTTGTGGATTACCTCGGCGTCGGTGCCGTGGGTGTGGGTCATGATCAATTCAAGATCGTCGCCACAGGCGAGGACCGAGAAGTCAATTAACTTTCCGTCGCGCTTAGCCGCATCCAGCATGGCTTCTGCTTTAGCCAGCACCTCAGGGTGGCTGGCCGAGTGCCCCACGTAGCCGCCGACGTCGGCCTTGATGACGGAAAGCGTTATCTTAGCCATTAATCCTCCTTGATTTCGGTGAGATTAGAATTTACCCCAATATTAGGTCGGATGACCATGATGTCAACCCTAAAATCACCCCATGAAGTTTCTGCAAAACTTCATGGGGACCCCGAATCGAATGCTCCTTTTGTCCAGAGGACAAAAGATCGCAGAATAACAGATCAAAGAGCGGGATTAAGCCGCATGTTGTTAATAAGTTCCTCCTTGCCTCCTTGTACGTAGCTTATTAGATCCTTTACCCCGGGGGTTACGAAAGGAAGATTATTGGCAAGCTTTCCGGTAGGCTCCTTCGATGTTGGCCTCCGAGCCCGCAACGATGGGTCTTTCTAATCGGGCGGACTTGAAAGTCCGTCCCTACTTGCTCCCCCTTGACGGGGTAGAATAAAAGAGGGGGTGATTTTGTGGGGTGTTACCAATGAGGTTGACAGATTGAAATCCTTCAGTAGCATACGTTAACATTATGATTACGATTTTGCTTTTCCCGGGTCAGGGAGAAGTTATGGCAGGGCGGCTCTGACGAAGGGCATCTCAACCAATCCCAAGGTGCTCCTATGCACCGTCTACCGGCGCTTTCGGGGCGACTACATTGCCATCGCAAACGCGCCGCGCAGGGTAAGCCCCGGGCTGCGCTTCATCAAGCAGAACGTACCTGAAGTCGAGATACTTGAGTATCCCATGTGGCGTGAGTACGTTGCCAGGCTCCGCGAAGGCTGGGACGTGGTTGGGTTCAGCTTCTACCAGAACGAGATCGGCGAGATTCGCAGGATGGTGGCCGAGGCTCGGCGTCAGGGGGTGCGCGAGATATGGGCCGGCAACTACGGAGCGCTTGACTACAGTATTCCTTCGCTGGTGGATCGTGTCTTTATCGGACCTGCGGAGGATGATATCGCCCAGGTCTTCGGCTATCGGGTCCGGCCCGAAGATATCCAGCATCCGGTGATGATGGTTCATTTCTCCCTCATCCCCGGTATACGCGACGCTACGTTCGGCCTGTTATACACCGCGCACGGCTGTCCTTACAAGTGTTCATTCTGTCAGACACCTGTCTTCGAACGCCACCGCTTCACGATCAACCTCGAAAGCATCGAGCGAGTCCTGCGCTACTACAAGAAGCTGGGGGTCACCTATCTGTTTCCCATGGATGAACTCTTCGGCATCTACCCCAAGTTTACGGATAAGCTTACCCGTCTGTTTGCCCGCTACAAGTTCCGCTGGTGGGCTCAGTCACGCGCCTCACTCTTCCTGCGCTATCTTGACACCTGGCATGAACGCGGGCTGCGCATCCCATCTGTCGGCGTGGAGTCCATGAGCCAGAGTTCTCTCGACGGGGTAAACAAGCGACAGAACATTGAGGAGATCTACGAGTTCTGCCGCCGCTCGAGCGAAAAGCACGGCATGTATCGGATAGGCTACTTTATGACCGGACACGAGGACATGACCGCTGAGCAGACATTAGAAGATGCTTTCCGCCTCAAACAGGCGGGCTTTGACGCCCACGCCGTATCCGTCATCACACCCTTCCCTCAGACACCGTTGTGGGACAAGCTAAGCTCCCGCTACGGTATCTTTGACCACGACTACAGTCATTACAAATTACAACACCTGGTCTGGAACCATCCCCACATCTCACCGGCACAGATGCACTACCTTCAAAACACCATAATAAAACTTCTTGTCAGGCCTATTGACTTCATCTATAAGGGTCTTTCGAGACTCATCTGGGGCGGGCTTCGCCAGGACGGCGCAGGCTTCATCTGGCGCAACCTGATAAAAGGCCCGATTGCCGCCCTCTTCATCAACGACCGCAAGCAGGTCTTTCTATCACCCCACGAATCTACTTCGTAGCCTCGCGGGGACCCCGAATAAATCACCACACACATTTCCTTCTCTGTGCAGTGCGGCGACCGCATCGTTGCCTTCTGTTTTGACCTGATGCGGATTTGTGGGGTGAAGTTTTGGCTAAAGGCCGAAACTTCTAAATTGTCCGAAGGACAATAGAAGTCGGACAGTAGGGGTAGAGATTTTAGGGGCCAGGGGGTTGACGTATTAAAATATTGCAGTAATATGATTGGCTTTCTATTGCAATCTATTTTTGCAAATCGGGCAAAAGAGAGTGCATCTTTCAAGAGAAAGACCTAAGTATGAAGGAGGAGACTTTCATGAAAGGACTTTCTACAAATCCAAAAGTGCTCTTATGCACCTCTTACCGACGCTATAAGAACGATTATTTCAGTGTCAGTGGTATTGTAAGCGCCTTTAAATTCCCCAGAGCACGTTCCTTCTGCAGGGTAAGTCCCGGACTGCGTTTCATTAAACAAAACGTACCTCAGGTTGAAATACTTGAACACCCCTTGTGGTATGAGTATGTAGAAAAGTTAAAAGAAGGCTGGGACGTGGTCGGATTCAGCTTCTACCAGAAACAGATCGGTGAGATTATACGGATGATCGAAGAAGCCAGACGTCATGGGATAAAAGAAATATGGGGCGGAAACTACGGGGTGCTCGACGAGAATATCCCCGACCTTCTGGATCGCATCTTTCTCGGATCAGCAGAAGATAAAATTGCCAGGGTTTTTGGGCGCTGTGTACCCGATAACGAGGTAGAGCATCCGGCAATGATGGTTCACTTTTCCCTCTTCCCGGCTCTTCGCCACCTGACTTTTGGCATGATCTATACCGCCCACGGATGCCCGTTCGAGTGCACTTTTTGTCAGAACACAGCGTTTGTAAAGAGGCATTTCACAATCAACTTTACGAGCATCAAACGGGTACTCGAATACTACCACAAACTGGGAATCAGTGAGATAGTGGTTTTGGACGAGCTATTCGGCAGCTACCCTAAGTTTGCAGATAAAATCACCAATCTCTTAGCCCGTTATAAGTTCCGCTGGTGGGCTCTGTCTCGTGCATCGATTTTTCTTGCTAATCTTGATACCTGGTATGAACGAGGTCTGCGCCTGCCTTCAATCGGGGTAGAGTCCATGAAACAGGATGCGTTGGACATCGTACGGAAACAACAGAAGGTTTGGCAGGTGTTGGAATTCGCCCGCCGCACCCGTGAAAAACCGGGTATGTACCGGATAGCAGCCTTCATGGTAGGTTACGAGAATATGACCGCAGAGGAGACTATTGAGGATGCTATTCAACTCAAAAAGGTAGGTTTTGATGCTCATACTGCAAACATCATCACACCCTTTCCCCAAACTCAACTGTGGGATGAGTTGGACTCAAAATACGGCATCTTCGATCGTACCTATCGCCACTACGATGTTAAACATCTAGTTTGGAAACATCCTCTTATATCATCTACCCAAATGCATTATCTTGCAAAGTCCGTAAGAGCCTTCCTTAACAGACCCTTTGACGTTTATCGCAAGGGGCTCAAACGGCTCATCTGGGAAGAGCTGCGTAAGAAAGGATTTGACTTCCTGTGGCGTCATCTGATAAAGGGCCCGATTGCCTCCCTCTTCATCAACGACCGCAAGCAGGTCTTCTTCCCTAAGCTCCCCCATCGAACACCGTTGCAATCTCAACGTCGACGAAGACAGGTTACCACTCGGCAGGGCAAAAGCGTTCACGCAGAGAGATCATAAGTTATTGTCCGTACGCTTTGCGGTAGGCATTCTCGATATCGGCTTCCGAGACCTCATCAAGCACCGTGTACCGGCCGGGACGGGTGGAAGGGGCGTGTGCGACGATCTTTGTGAACTCCTCGAACCCTATCCCTATATCCTTAGGGGCGGCAATCAACTCGTTGGCTCGCAGGAACTTCGCCTGGGCTGAGGCGGAGGGCTCCTTTTGTAATATAGAGGTAAAGAGCGCGAACATCGCCACCTGTTCGCCGTGTAACGATTCGCACTCATAAAGCTCATCACAGGCATGACTTAAAAGATGCTCTGCTCCGCTCGAGGGCCTGCTGGTTCCCGCGATGCCCATTGCGATCCCGGAGAGCACCAGGCCCTCGGCGAGGACACGCAAGAACGAGATCTCCTCAAGATTCACCCGCTTCGCATCCAGCATCTCAAATGCGGATTTGCGCGCCAGAAGAGCGGCCACCGTGTCGTAGTGTTCATGGGTGCGGCGATAAGCCAGAAGCCAGTCGTTTGTTGCGGAGATGTTGGACAGAAGATCCCCCAAACCTGCCTTGAGGTTTCTCTGCGGCGCGCTGCTTACAGCCTCAAGCTCCACAAGCACCGCTGTTGGCATATTTACCCCAACGCTGCGAGTGCCTTTGCGGAAAAGAATCACCGCTACAGGTGATGAGATCCCGTCGTTTGAAAGCGAGGTGGGTACGCTCACCACTGGCAGTATGCGACGGGAACCTGCGAACTTGGCAACGTCTACCACCCGGCCTCCGCCTACCCCGATGAGCACGTCGGGTCGAAGTTCATCAATAGCCGCCTCAACCGCTTCGACCTGGGGATAGGAGTTGTCTTCTATCTCATGAATGTATGGTTGTGCAAACCCGGCCTTCACCTTCTCGGCCATAGACAGAGTCTCGCTCATGGTAACTATCAAAGGCCTGGTGAAGAGCAGGTTGGATTCACAGAGAAGCTCGTGAACCCGATCTAGCAAGTTATCTTCAATCCTCACCAGGATAGGCAAGGAGACGTTGCTTCCAAATATAGGCATCTACGCCTCCTCTCTTTCAATGGCTCTCGCCACCTCTTCAGCGCGAGCCAAATCTTCAAAGGTGTCTACTTCTATCCAGGGCAATCCTTTGGTGCTCAAGGCGTAGAGGGGGTGTTCATCCAGTATCTGGGCTATCGCTTGCTCATACCAAACGTCCCTTTGACCCACATCAATCATCTCGTCCATCTTCTCAAAGAACGCCTTAGAAAACCCCTTCCCGAATCTGGCAAGCCCTATATACTCCCCTTCACTTACCTTTGGATCGAGTTCCTTTGAGATGGCGGTAATCCTTTTATCCTCATCCACCATCACCCTCATCTCCTCCTTCGCCAGGGGATGCACATCGTCAACCATGAGTGTACTTTCTTTATCTGCAGAGAGTATACCCTTCACCATCCGGGGAGCAAACAAAACGTCGCTGTTTAAAAGCAGAAACTCCTCGTTGGCCAGTTCCGCCCGGGCAAGCCAGAGCGAGTAGATGTTATTCGTTGAGGCATAAATCTCGTTGTGGATGAATCTGCATTCAGGGGCAGCTTCCTTCAATCTCCCAGCCGCATGTCCGGAAAGGATGATAATCTCCTCGTGCCCTATGCCTGCAGATCTAAAGCTTTCAAGTGAGCGTTCCAGAATTGTCCGTCCCCCCACATCAAGAAGGGCTTTGGGCTTATCCGCGGTAAGGGGGTAGAGTCTGCGCCCCTCACCTCCTGCGAGGATGATCGTCTTCATTTGCCCTTCCTCTTTAGGTGAATCTTGATCACCAGTATGTTGATTGCGTAAAGAAAGCTTGCACCCCAGATCATATAGGTAGGGAGGTGTCCAACAAGCCATGCAAGAAGCGGTGCTATGAACAGGATAAGGAACTGCTCGTCGTATGCGGTGTAGAGCTGTCCCACCCTGCGGATGATGCGCCTCTCAGGCAGGACTTGGGGTATTTTGCTCCGGCTGAGGCGTGGCGGAGTGTGATGGGCAAAAAAGTGAATCCCGTAGTGAAATAGGACTCCTCCAGTGGTCCAAAGAAGCCATGTGGTTCCGAACTGACGATAGACACCCCATGATAAAGCTAGCAGCGCGAAGAGCTTGCGCACCAAATCGATTACAGGATCGAGTTTTGCTCCTAACTTGGTCTGTTTACCTGTCATCTTCGCCAGTTTGCCGTCGGTGCAGTCCAGGATCCATGAGAACTGAAACAGAAGCGCTCCCCAGATAAGGGACAGGGGATCACCGCGCCAGAAGAAGTAGATACAAGCCAAGGCAGGCACCAGGCTTGTGATTGTGACCACGTTGGGATGTATGGGGGTGTGCGAAAGCAGCCTTGCCAGAGGTGTTCCGATGGGATCGGCGAACAGCACCGTGCTCCATGCGTCGGTCTCTTTAAGATAGGGTGGGAGTTGCCTCATCTGCTAGTCTATTGATTACCGTTCAACTGTCAACATATGGGGGCAAGGATACGATTCTTTCCATCAATGGCGTGCTGATCACAGGATTTAGATCAAGGATGGATACCTAGGTTTGGGTAATACTTATGTAGCAACTTTCGGATGCGCCGGGCCTGGTGTTCAAACGTCGAAGATCTTATCGTCTCGTATCCACCTTCAGCTAAACGATATCTCAGGTCTGCGTCTTGTAGAAGCTTGCGCAGGGCGTCGTGCAACTCCTTGGGATTCCCTGGTGTAACCAACACTCCGTTTACCTCGTTCTTCACGCGGTAGGGGATGCCGGCGAGACGGGTAGCCACCACAGGCAATCCTTGAGCCCATGCTTCCAGGATCACCCTGGGGAAACCCTCGGGATAGCTGTCTGAAGGCAATACGAAGATATCCGTCTCACGATAAAACTTTTGAAGAGGGCCGTTTGAATGGACGAAACCCAGAAGCTTAACGTAACTTCCAAGACCGCGTTCGGCGATTTTTTTACGGATGGGTTCAAACAAAGGGCCGCTGCCTGCCAAACGTAGGCGCAAGGCGGGAAACTCCACGTGTAATTCCTCCACCACATCCACGAGCAGCTCAATCCCCTTGCCGTAGTCGAATCTTCCAACAAAGAGCAACTCCTTTGCCTGTCCCTTGGTTTTCCTGGGAGCCAGCAGCTTCTTTTCAGAGAGTAATATATCGTCAAGCTGGTATACAGGGTGTAATGGGGTTGAGAAAAGCTTCTCCAGCTCTCCTCCGCTTACCAAAGTTATTCCATAACGACTCATCCACCGAGTCAACAGGTGTAGCGTAAAGGAAGCCAATCGAGCCGCGAGACGACGCAGGCCTTTGTACTTCTGTGACCGGGCTGCGATTAATACGTTGCCCGATACGTGCATGATTACCGGCTTGTTTTGCTTTTTGGCAAGCCACCAGAAGAAAAAAGCGATTACTGAGGGTAGACGTAACCAAAGGATGTCGCTTTTTGCCAGCAGGTTACGGGCAGTCTTCAGAATTCGACTCAAGGAAAAGGGTATTGAAGTTAAGCTCTCTTCAAGGTTACGCCAGCCAGGCAAAGGCAGCAGGTTTATACCGAGATCTTCTGCAACGACTCGATAGTTGCCACGATCTATATCTTGAATGGGGGTGACCGAGACGGCCAAGGAGATTTGCTCGGCGAGTTTTAACCTTTTGATGAAGTTCAGCGATTCGGAGTTGGAAACGGTGAAGTTCCCATCGCCTCGGTAGCGATCATGAAGGTAGATACCCAGCCTTAAACCTTGCACCATTGGAAATTCTATCCTGTGAGAATCGGAAGTCAACCGGTGGGAGTTGTATCGATCAAAAAGAGGGCCTGCGGGTGTAATCGTGTAGGGTCAGGGCCACAAGCCTGGAGTCTACTTTATCAGGGGAGGTATCTAATAGTCCGAGCACGACGCAAAAAGTTGTTCTGACACCCTAAGATAGTCCTTCGGGGTCCCAGCGCGGCTGCGAAGCAGACGACGTGGGGTGAAAAGACAAAGGTGATACTTATTCGCTGAATATCGTGGCACTTCCGGGTGCCAAATCTCTTGACAGTCGTCGGTTTTCAGCCTATAGTTATATGTTAACAACACGAGCCAGGGTCGGCTGTTATCGAGAGACATCCGGTGCAATCTAAACGAAAGGACGGATGCATGAAACCGCAGATCCTTATCGCACTCGGCATCCTGCTCATTGGAGCAGTGGCGTTTGCCAATAAGGTATGCCCGAGTTGCAAGTACGACGAGGATGACAACCTTAACTACTGCACAAAGTGCGGTACTGCGCTGGTGAACTCAGGGTATAAGACCTGGCAGAATACGATAACCATAGTTGCCGGCCAGACCAAAACCATCAATGCCACGCTAGAGAAAGAATCTGGTAGTTCAGATATCAAGTGGTGCTACGTCCCTGCTGGCTGGTTCAGGATGGGCAGCACCGACTCGGATGCAGATGACGACGAGGAGCCTGAACACATGGTGTATCTTGACGCCTACTACATCTCGAAGTACAAGGTTACCAACGCCCGGTTCTGCGTCTTTCTGAATGCCGTAAAGTCCAGCATAACCACGAAGGCGGCCAGTGAAGGCGGCATAGACCTCTACTATCGGGGCAATTTTATCTACTGGATAGCGATGGACGGCGAGTGGTATGACCGGATAGAGATGGTGGGCGATGCATCGAGTTTCAAGGTTAAGAGCGGATATGGGGATCATCCTGTGATAGAAGCAACCTGGTATGGCGCTAAGGCCTTTGCCGAGTGGGCAGGCTGCCGATTGCCCACAGAGGCTGAGTGGGAGAAGGCTGCCCGTGGTACAGACGGCCGCAAGTATCCGTGGGGTAACCATGATCCATACTACAACGGCCGTTACTATGCGAACTACAATCCTGGGAATTACTCCGAGGATGGATATTCTCGCACCTCACCAGTGGGCAGTTACCCTCAGGGTGTCTCTCCCTACGGCTGCATGGATATGGCAGGCAACGTTTGTGAGTGGTGTGCTGATTGGTACGGTGCGAACTACTACTCCTCATCTCCTGAGCATAACCCTGAGGGTCCATCCAGCGGTTCTTCCCGGGTGAAACGTGGTGGCAGTTGGTACGCCGACGCCCGGCTCATCCGGTGCGCCGATCGTTCCTACTCACCTCCATGCTGCAGCCGCCTGGGCTTTCGCCTCTCCAGGGACTGAACGTGCCGAGCACGCGTTGCAAAATTGATATTGCAAACAAGGACAAGGGATTTAAACCCCTTGTCTGTCCTTGAGCCGCCCTGATACCCGACAACCGGGCTACGCCACGGATGCCGCACCTGTGTTGGAGGCGAATGCTTCCTCGCGATGACATTTATGTGTCCGCGTCCACCTGATACGCCTGCCTATAGCGCAGCGTGGGTTGTAATCGACAGTGATCCTGAGGAGGGCATTACAGGATACGGCGGCAGTTTAGGCGACCGGATATACCCCGAGGAGTAAGTAACCTGGACGATTAGAGGAGGGGCTTTGCCCCTCCTCTTTTCTTGGCCTTGACATCGCCCAAGAATCGGCTTATAATCAGACATAAAGGAGGTCGAGATGATCAATATAACTCTTTTAGCTTTAGTCCTGTGCGGTGGTGTTCTTGTGGAACCTTTTCGGATAGCAGAGCACCAGCTCGGCCATAGTCAGGTATACGGTTGTGCAGCCATGGCCTCAGACGGCCGCTTTGCCGTCGCATGGGTAGACAGCATAGCATCCGGCGATCCCTTCAATCCCGATGATTTAGAGCTGGAGCTTTTTATCCGCTTCTTTGACCGTGACGGAAATCCAATGACCGAGCCTTATAAGGTCACAAAGCTTGCGGACACCTCGTGGATTCGCCACCCCTGCCTTGAGATGGACACCGCGGGCAACACCATCCTGCTTTGGGCAGATAAGCCGATCTGGAGGGAGGATGAGCCTTGGTATGCCTGGTATGTGCGCTTTCAGCGTTTCGCCCCTGACGGCAGCCCTGTCGGCTCTGCGCACAACTTGATTGCCCACGTATTGTTAGGTAAGCACACGCATAGACGGAACCCATTTGACCTGAGCCTCAATAATAATGAGGAGTTCGTAGTAACCTGGTGTGAGATCAAGCCTGCCCCCCCTCCCCCTATTTTGAACTACGTGTGGGTCGGGCGTTTTGGTATTGAGGGTTATCCTGAGAACCAGCCATTCTTGACGTGTGATGCGGAGTGTGTATTTTCATACTATCCCAGGGTGGCGCTGAACGATGCAGGCGACGTGGCAGTGACCTGGCGCAATGAGATTTGGGGGCTCCAGGACTCGACGTATCAGCGGTTCCAGGTGTTTGATGCGCAGGATGAGCCAATCCTGTCCTGGAGACCAAGGGGGCATCTGTTGGATGAACGGGAAGACGGCGGGAGGGAGCCACAGTTCTTTTGGCTCGATAATGACCGCTTCGTGGCATTTTTTAGGGCATTCTGGGAGGATTATTATGAAGGTTTTTTGGAGGCTCGAGTGTTTGCCCATCGCGGGTTGGCGTCCTATCCACCACGCCTGGTGGTGAATGACCCCAACGCATCCGCTACTCGGGTAAAGAGTTTCTCAGTTGCCCTCTCCTCTGATGGGCGGTTTGCAGAGACGCATCTTCGAGTGAGTGAGTTACACGAAGACTGCTGGTGGATGCGCCCGGGTGGCATAATCGGAGAGATTCGAGACAAGGAGGTTTGGCGGTTGACTAACCTTTTCGAGTATACGGCGCCTTTTGGGAAAGATACTACATTTAAGCCTTATTTTATATCTGTAGCAGGGGTGTGCGATGACCGGATCGTATGGGTGTATCCCCATTCCACACCCGATAGCATCTGTGAGGCCTGGGCCTTAATCACCGACTGGGACATGGGGGTAGGGGTAGTTGAGCAACCGATTGTTGAAAAGCCGTCTAACTGGGAAGTGATAACCTCCATCGGTTCTCAAATAGTGCTGCGATATCACGATAGACCCGATGGCTTTCGAGCTTCAATCTTCGACGCCACAGGCCGCAAGGTGGATGAGGTGCACGCAAGTGAATCCTCTGGAATGATTACCTGGGGGAGGTGTTACGGGCCTGGTGTTTACTTCATCGTGCTGAAGTCCGCGGGAGCGACCAAGGC
>Ga0209991_10000006_pt1 | contig 116606 bp, 103 predicted proteins | sample ChitaG_FD_183167 | JGI IMG/M metagenome (GOLD analysis project Ga0209991, IMG submission 183167) | Deep subsurface microbial communities from South Pacific Ocean to uncover new lineages of life (NeLLi) - Chile_00310 metaG (SPAdes)... | ecosystem: Environmental > Aquatic > Marine > Oceanic >... | reverse complement strand
CCCTGCGGCCATTAGAGGACGCGGCGGCAGTGAAGGCGAGCGGATAGTCTACAGGCCGTAAGGAATCCAAACCTTTAGAGGAGGGGGCTTGCCCCCTCCTCTTTTTGGCCTTGACATTGCCCAAGAACCGGCTTATAATTAGACAAAAAGGAGGTAGAGATGATCAATATAAGTCTTTTGGCTTTAACCCTGTGCGGTGGTGTTCTGGTGGAGCCCTTTCGTATTGCCGAGGCTGAACCAGGCCATCATCAGGGGCAGCTACGCGCTGCCATGGCCCCAGATGGCCACTTTGCCGTAGCATGGGTAGACTACCTGCTTCTTTCGCATCGGCATGGGCTTGACCTATATATACGTTTCTTTGACCCGGACGGCAACCCTTTAACCGACGCTTACAAGATAACCAAGATGGTGGATACCAACTGGGTCTGCGGTTCCCATCTTGACATGGATTCGCAAGGCAACACCGTCCTGCTCTGGACAGAAATCTTTTCGTGGAGTCTTGATGAGGACTTTTTACGTTTACAGCTTTTTGACAGCAGCGGCAACCCTCTAGGCTCCCATCAGACAGACCACAAGGGAGATATGAGCACCTCCAACAGAGCGGTCGGGGCGAGTCTTAACGACCAAGGCGAGTTTGCCATAGCCTGGATCTGGGATCCAGGAGGGGAGATTTGGGCCAGACGTTATTCTTTCCAGGGTGGTCCACAGGGTGATTCCTTCATGGTTCACGGCGATCTCCCTGATGATGTCTATTTCTACCATCCTGGTGTGGCGCTGAACGATGCAGGCGACCTGGTGGTAACCTGGCTTGAATTTCACATAAGTGGGGATATTTATCCCAAGTTTCAGGTGTTTGATGCAGATAATCAGTCTATTCTACCCTGGGAGCCGATGGGGCATCTGGTCCATGATGATAGCCTTGGTGGCACCCGCGTTGAGGCTTACTGGCTGGATAACGACCGCTTTGTGCTCTTCTGGATTGATAAGGCCTGGCCCTCGCATATAGCTGGACGTGTGTTTACGGATAGGGGTCTGATGCGCTACCCCATATGCAGGTTGGCGCACGATTCCTTGTGGCTTTATCATGGCGGTTCAGAAGGCTACTACTCCACCGCTGTTGCCCCTAACGACAGCTTTGCCTACACGCACACAAGGACCCACTATGATTATCCTGATACGTCTGATCCGTCCAAGCCACGTTGCTGGGAGCATGGGGCAGGGATACTGGGATATATACAAGACAATGAGCCGATACGCTGGACTAACCTGTTTGAGTATACCCCACCCTGGGGAGCGGACACTGTGAACAGCCTTATCAACAACTATCCTCGCACTCAACCTCCTGCGGTGGCCTGCTCTAATGAACGCCTCGTATGGGTGTACTCGCGTCTTAACACCGACACCATCTTCGAGGCCTTTGTAATTATCACCGACTGGGACATGGGCGAAGGGGTAGTTGAATCTCCTATCCAAACCGCATCCCCCATCCAGCTTTCAGCCTCGCTCAACCGCCTTTCCTACGATGTCCCCGGCCAAGCCCGCCTTACCCTCTACTCCGCCGACGGCCGCAAGGTACTCCAAGAGACCATCCAAGGCAAGGGCACCTGGACGCCCTCCCCGCCCTCCTCCCACCTCCCCGCAGGGGTGTATTTCGCACGAGTGGAGTCTGAGTCAGCCAAAGCCACAAGCAAGGTGGTAATCCTCCACTAAACCTTGACAAACAGGGGGATGTGCCTTTAATAACAAAAAGGAGGTCGAGATGTTAAGTATAAGTCTCTTGGCTTTAACCCTGTGCGGTGATGTTCTGGTGGAGCCCTTTCGCATTGCTGAGGCTGAGCCCGGCCACCATCAAGGGCAGCTACGCGCTGCCATGGCCCCAGATGGCCATTTTGCCGTAGCATGGGTAGACCACCTGCCGGTTGATTACCCCCCTTTCTGTGAATTGGAGCTTTTCGTTCGTTTCTTTGACCAGGACGGCAGCCCCTTAACCGATGCTTACAAGATAACCAGGGCGGTGTACATCAGCCTGATCGGCGGTTCCCATCTTGACATGGATTCGGCAGGCAACACCGTCCTGCTCTGGACAGAACATCCTCCGAGGGATCCTGATGAGGGTTTTTTACGTTTACAGCTTTTTGACACGAGCGGCAACCCTCTGGGTTCCCCTCAGACAGACCATCAGGGATATATCAGTTGGGACAACAGATCGGTTGCGGTGAGTCTTAACGACCAGGACGAGTTTGCCATAGTCTGGGATGCAGGGACGATTTGCGCCAGACGTTATTCTCTCCAGAGCGGTCCGCAGGGTGATTCCTTCATGGTTCACGACGATCTCCCTGATGATTTCTATTCCGACTATCCTGGTGTGGCGCTGAGCGATGCTGGCGACCTGGTGGTAACCTGGCTTGAAAGTCACAGAGCTGTGCATCTCTATCCCAGGTTCCAGGCGTTTGATGCTGAGGATGAGCCTATCCTTGGCTGGGAGCCGATGGGGCATCGTGTGGATGACGGTGAGGAGCAATACGACTGCAGCAGGCCTGAAGTCTATTGGCTTGATAACGACCGATTCGTGGTGTTCTGGGTAGATTGGAGGACCGGCAAGCCTGGTCATGGGCAACCTGTGGGTCGGGTGTTCAGCGATAGGGGTCTGACGCGCCATCCCATACGAACGTTGATATGGAGAGATTCCTTGTGGTCTGCCCATGGCGGTCCAGAAGGCTGGTATTCCAACGCCGTTTCGCCTAACGACAGCTTTGCCTACACGCACACGAGGAGTTACTTTGACCGTCCTGATACATCTGATCCGTCGAAGAATCGTTTCTGGAATCATGAGGCAGGGATACTGGGATATATACAAGACAATGAGCCGATACGCTGGACCACCCTGTTTGAGTACACCCCGCCCTGGGGCGCAGATACCGTGTACGGCGATCATTACAATCAGTATCACACTAAACCTCCTGCGGTGGCCTGCTGCGATGATCGCCTCGTTTGGGTGTATTCCCGTCCTAACCCCGACACCATCTTCGAGGCCTTTGCAATGATCACCGACTGGAACATGGGCGTAGGGGTAGTGGAGCCTTCACTTGAGTACCCATCGCCAATCCATCTTGAAGCATCCCTCAACCGGCTTGCCTACGACGTCACGGGCGAGGCCAAACTTACCCTCTACTCCGCCGACGGCCGCAGAATACTCCAGGAGACCATAAAAGGCGAGGGAATCTGGGAAGCACCTAAGTTGCCCTCCGGGGTTTATTTCGCACGAGTGGAGGGGGAGGCGTCATCCAAAACACAGAAGGTTGTTCTCATAAGATAGTAAGCGTGCCGACCTGATACCCTATGGGGCACTCAGTACCCCAAGGGGCACGCTGAGGTCGGCCCCTACATTCTCAGCCGTCGCTTTGCGATCCTTTCGTCGCAGGCGAAAGGGAGCATTAAAGATCGCCACCCTTCCCCGCCTCTGAACGAGGTGGACGGTCGGTCGCGATGACGGAGTGTTTTGCGATCTTTTACCCGAAGGGTAAAAGGAGCATTTAATTCGTGGGGTGTCTAAAAGTTGTAGACGATGCTGGCGAATGGAAATCCCAGAAACTCATCAATTAAATCCTTGCTGTGGATGAAAGCACCCTCCAGGCTGAAGGTCTCGCCAAAGAAACGCATCCCGTAGGAGATAACCGGCCTGTAGTTCCCCCACTCCCTAATGAAGTAGTTCTCGGTGACTAATGCTATCTTTCGCGTCACCCTTAACTCGCCGCCCAACATGAATCCAGGTGTAGAGTAGAACATTGTTTTCTCCTCGGGCCCTTGCGTATATAGCCGGGAAACACCGTAACCAGCACCAACGCTAATGCTGACATCGGGCCTCCCAAAGGTGCCGACACCATAACCCAAAAGAAGGGTCGGATTGAAACCCTCCTGGCCAAACCCCTGTGCAGCCACAGCTCCTGCGGATAACGAGACGTATTCTCCAAAAGCTACACCCACTTTAGGTAATAAGTAGGCTCCGCCGAAATTAACCGCGGTAAGAAACGAAGCTCCCCCGGCAATAGTAAAGTTATCCGTCACTGCGTATGCAACCAAAGGTGCAAGGATATAGTAAGCTGCCACGTAGCCCTGCCCCTTGCGTAACAAACGAGCGGTGGGACATAGATACAGCCTCGTGGCGTTGGGGTTGGGAAACCAGTACCTGCCGTTCTTTATGTTGTCGGAGGTAACCTCCCTGACCTCCTTGATCTGAGGTATGAAGATAATTGTCGTATCCCCGTCGGTCTCAAAGTGGACGTAATCGGCAACGATCTTCGTGATCCTGCCGAAAAGCATCTCTCCGTCCATGCTTATAAGGAGCTGCAACTCGTTTGCCTCCGCGACCCGCAGCTGCTCCTCCACCCTCGAAGGCCTGCGGGCATAAAGAACGCTCGATGGGATAGAGATAGACATAAAGACCACAAAGGCGGTCAAGCACAACTTCTTCATCTTCACAATCCTATATAACTATAGGCCTGAGGAACCCGGATGTCAACTGTTAACTCACGTTGCAGATAACGGTACTCCTTGGGATTGTAGAGTAGAGGAATGTCAGCTGAAGCTTTCCTTATCCGATGGGAAGTTACCGGCCATCACATCGGAGGCGTAGCGTGCCAGAGCGTCGAGGATTATGCCTGCAAGCTCGGCGTAGCGGCGCACGAAGCGAGGCTTGAATGCTGGGTCAAGGCCCAGAAGATCGTAAAGAACAAGTATCTGACCGTCACATGAGGGACCGGCGCCTATGCCGATAGTGGGGATAGAGACACTGGAGGTTATCTTTGCTGCAAGCTTTGATGGTATCTTTTCAAGAACCAAGGAGAAGCACCCCGCCTCCTCCAAAAGCTTTGCCTCGGCCAGCATACGTTCCGCGTCGGATGCCTTCTTACCCTGCAGCTTGAAACCTCCAAACCGGTGAACCGACTGCGGCGTAAGCCCAAGATGACCCATCACCGGTATCCCGATCTCCACGAGCTTGGTGATGATCCCCCGTATATGCGCGCCACCGCCCTCCACCTTGACCGCCTTGGCACCTGCCTGAAGCAATCTGCCAGCGTTGGTTATGGCGATCTCTGCGGACGGTTGGTAGGATAAAAAGGGCATATCCCCGACAAGAAGCGCCTTGGTTAGCCCGGCGGCCACCGCACGGGTGTGCATAACCATTTCATCTATAGAGATAGGCAGGGTGGTATCCAGGCCGTAGATGACGTTGGCAGCCGAATCCCCGACCAGAACGAGCTGGATCGGTGTCTGATCTATGATGCGGGCGAAGCTCGCGTCGTAGCAGGTGATGGCTGCTATCCGCTCGGAGCCCTTTAGCTCGCGGATACGAGGAACTGTGTAGGGCTTGGGGGGTTGGGACGGTGTGTGGTTCATGTTATGCGGAGCCTAGGAACCGTCTTCCCTGGCCGGTGGCCTCGATCTCGGCAAGCAGCCGGCGGAAATGGGTAGGGTTATTCTCAAGATCCAGGTTGTCGGTGTTGACCACCAGCAGCGGCCCCTGATAATAGGTAAGGAAGAAGCCGTTGTAAGCCTCGGCAAGGCTCTCGATATACTCGCGGGCGATACCGCGCTCCATGGACCGACTGCGCCTGGCGATCCTGCGCATCAAACTCTCAACCCTTGACTGCAACAGGATGACCAGATCAGGCAACGGAACCTGGGGAAGCATCTCGGCATATATCTTCTCGTATACCTTGAAGTCCGAGTCGGATAGATTTATGGATGCGAAAACCCAGTCCTTCTGGAAGGTGTAGTCCGCTACCGCTACCCTATCAAAAAGACTTGTCTGTTTTAGCCTTGATAGTTCCTTGAAACGGGAGGAGAGAAAGTGCAGCTGGGCCGGGAACGCAAACGTCTCCGGGTCCTCGTAGAATCTCTCAAGATAGGGATTCTCCAGGGCTTCCTCAAGCAACGTCACCGCCCCCCACTCCTGAGCAAGCTTTAAGGCAAGGGTTGTCTTGCCCACACCGATCACCCCCTCGACACACACAAGGTTCTTCCTCACCGCCATCGCCTGACCCCGCTGGTGTCCACCTCAGAAAGCATCTCGCTAACGCTCAGACCAAGAACAGGATGCCGCATCCGAGGCGCTATCTCTGCAAGGGGCACGAGTACAAAGGCGCGTTCCGCAACTCTTGGGTGCGGCAGGGTGAGCGTCGGGGTATCCATCACCACATTATTATAGAAAAGCAGGTCAATGTCAATCGTTCTGGGCGCGTTTGGGAATGGCCGTATGCGATTCAATCTGCGTTCGATTTGCTTGCTGGCTTCAAGTAACTCAATGGGAGAAAGGGAAGTTTCGGCTGCCAATACCTGATTAAGGAATGAGGGCTGGAAGCGAAAGCCCTCAGGGAAGGTGCGATAGATAGATGACGCGTTAAGGATTCTTACTCCTTGCGCTTCGAGAAGCATGCGGGCCTTGGCTAAAAGCTCCTCTCTCCTGCCCCAGTTACTTCCCAGGGCTATGTAGACATGGACAGGAGCCCGGCCCGGATCGCTGCTGGAACTAAATCTTCTTGACTTTAATCGCTTTGCGGGCCTGGTCGGACTCGGAGATCTCGAACTCAACCGCATCTCCTTCGGAGAGCGACTTGAACCCTTCCTCCAGGATGTCGGAGTAGTGAACAAAGATGTCACCCGCCCCGTCATCCAGCTCAATAAAGCCGTAGCCCTTCTTGTTGTCGAACCATTTAACTTTGCCCGTCGGCATAGACTTTCCTCCTTACCGGAAAAACCAATACCCAGGTTCGTTTCGTGCGAACCATTACGTGTTATATTACGGCTTGTAGGATGTTTGTCAAGCTCGTTTAAGAGGAATGTTAGCGCGTCTCAACCAGCTCCACATCCTTCCAGGAGTCTGGCCAGGGGTCGGCTGCAAACTCAACTGCGTCCTTTCTTGAACGCATGATCTCAAACGGAAGTGAGGTTGAAACACCACCGTGGACGTTAATCTCACCATTCAAATTAACGCTTACCCCAAAGATCGGTGCAAGTCTAAGAAAACCCCAGAAGAGGTGTATCTCAGGTGAGAGTTCAAGACCAACGGAAGCACCAAGAAGATTCCGGGAGTCAAAAGCCGCATCCGTGAAGAGGTTCACGTAGAGGTCCTCAAAGAAGACATTCGGGTTCCAGACCCCGAACCGCATCACAAGCAGCCGGTGGCGGTATTCAAGGGTAGTGGTAGCAAAGACGGGATCGGTGGTTTCGATCTCCGCATAGCCGCGGATGGGAGCAGGATGGGTGTATGATGCAGGAAGCTGCGCGGAAAGGTCTGCAAAGGTGGAGACATCAGCCAGAAGAAGTCCCCCGGCAAGATCGAAGACCGCCGCAGCACGGGTGAGGAGCCAGGAGCGTTCATCTGGGGAGAAGATGGGTGATTCCCATTGGTGGGATGCGGCAAGACCGAGTCCCCAGAACGGCCAGGAGAATGACAGGCTGATATTGCTAACCAGAAAACGATTCTGAAGGCTATCTCCCGTAACCAGGAAACCCTCACCCCAGCGGATGACGTTGAGGCCGCGCCCGGGGCGGTAGTAGATAGGATAGTTGAAGGAGGGATAGATTCGGTAACCATAACCGAGAAACTGACCGGCTGTATCCCACATCGGATTATGCGAGTAGTCTAGATTCAGGCTGAGTGGAGCGAACCGTTGGTTGCTCCAGGCGAAATCCACGGCATTGGTATTCGTAACAGCGTCGTAACTTACGTTCACCTGGTAAGAATTCTCTCCCAGAACGTCCGCACCCATAAGGAAGATGCCCATATCGAGATTTGTAAGATTCCAGGCATCGTCAAAGCTCGGCCATACGTAGGGTATCCTCGCCCAAGGACGAAAGAGGGAGAGATAGGGGCTCAGGCTTGACCGGGAGATGAACCCTTTATCATAGGTGATAGTCTTTCCCTGCCAAAAAGTAACCCCTGCGGTATCAGGCGGAAGCAAAGGCTGGCTGGCCGGAGAGGTCTCAAGCGGCACCGAGTAGAGATCGTATCCGGACGGGTTCAGGGAGGTAAATATTATCTGGTTACCAACCATGACCGGCAGGACCGCGTAGCTGGGTGCTCTAACCTTCTCTATTGCCTGCTCAGAAGGGTCATAAAGATAGATACCCACTCTTCCATTGGTGCCGTCCGGGTTGGCAGAGTAAAGGAGATCGCCATCCTGATTTATTGACAACCCGGTCTCCGCCCACGGGGTGTTGGTCAGGTTGGCCCACTTGCTGAGAATGTAGCCGGAGATTGCCTTGTATATATCCCAGTGTTTGCCTTGTCTGCGGGCTACAACATAGACTTCACCGTCGCTACTGACAACTATCTCGCCAACCAGCAGTCCGCCAGTGCCAACCAGTAACTCAATTCCCCCCTCAGTATTAACTACAATAAGTTCTGAGCCGTACTTTGTCGGGCGATCTACCGACAGAAGGAAGGAACCGCTGGGCAAATGCTCAAAGGCTCGTATCCTGCCTTCGTAGATCTTTTCTTCTCTACCGGTCGAAAGATCATATGAACGCAGCTCGTATACCTCCCCGAACCCCTGGTTATAGGTGTTGGCAAACCCGCGTCTGTAGGTAGCCGTAGTATAGTAGAGAACCCCGTCGTGAACGTGAAGCATCTGAACCGAGGTGTTGGGGCGTAGAATCACCTCCTCCTCGCCGGTTTCAGGATCGAGCGCCATGATCTCGGTGTATCCCTTGACATACATGGCTGCGGGTTTTAGGTATCGACTTCGAACGTAGTAGATGCGTTCGCCGTCTGAAGTCAGGTTGGATACGTACCAGCCGGTATCACTCAACCGGCGGGCGGCTGAGTCCGCGGGAACAAAGGTAAGTGCGCGCTCATAGGTTGCGGCTTTCCAGTCGGAGAGGAGTTGAGGAAAGCGCTCGCCGAATGATTTTCGAGCCGCGCCGTCTATGAAGAAGTAGGGAAGGTTCCGACCGTTTCTTGTGTAGAACCGGCTGACCGTTTGGGCACCTTTCTCATCAACCAGCCACTCGAAGAAAGGCCCGCCGTAGGCGTAGATCGCCCCGCCAGGGAACTGGGTGATCGAGCCGTCCATCTCCCAGGTTCGGGGAAACATACCTTGCGAGGCACGGGTCAACAGGTTGGCGTCAAAGAAACCTGCCTCGAGCCTGCCCTCATAGGGCTCTGCCTGGGACTCGTAGTAGACGGTAACACCCTCTATCATCCAACCGGGGACGAGCGCGTTGGGCAGAACCCACGGGCCGAGGAGGAACTTAAGGAATCTGGGAAATCCATATACAGGCTGGATGGATGAGATATGTGTGTACTCGTGCACCCCCACCGTGCGCATCCAGTCACGGGTGGAGATGTCAAGCCCTGAGGGCGGCGTTGTAAACAGGTGAATCTCCGAGCCCACCGGGTTGGCAAACCCGTTAACCCCCATACCCACGTCCTCGATAACCACCCAAACCTTGCCCGGGTCCCAGCCGGTAAGGTTGTTGATTGCCTCCCGCTCGGTCTCTATCCAGGCGGCGGCATGACGCGCCTGATCTTCATATCCTTCCGGATAGACGATGCGGAAATGCTCGCTGTCAAGCGAACGCCAGCGCGTGACGCCGAATATCAACATCGGCAATAATAATCCTGCTAACAATTTCCTCATAGTCGAGAGTATAAGGGATGGTGAAGAGGTGTCAAACTTGACAGGGGGTAATCGGTAAGTATATTCAAGTGTAGAAAAGGAGGAAAAATGAAACGTATCATCTTATCAGTCGCAATTCTTGCGACTGTCACCAGCGCGGTGGAGATAACCGCGATCGGGGGCGGGAATACGCAGGCTTGGGTTTTCGATGATGGAGAACCGTTGATTAACGGCATCAGCTGGCATACCGGAGGTCTTGCTAGTCTGGGTTTTGATATCGGAAGGTCATTTTTTTCAATAAATGTCGAGACTGGTTTACTATACCAGTTGGAGAAGTACGACGACATCAATCTTGTTTACGATGATTCATGGGTTGTAATTGATACGGGCGCTTCGTATTGGAGATATCAAAACTTGATCTTCCCGGTTCATCTGAAAGGGGTTATTGATATCAAGTCCAGATTCAATCTGGGCGCGGGAACAGGGCTTTCAATAGTATATCCATTAGCCGGCAAAGTCTGGAATGAACCGGAAGATGAACGAATGCCATCCCCGGGGAAACTTCAAAGAGATGAGATGGATACATACCTCGCCTGGCAGATAAAAGGTGAAGCAGGAGTGAGAATAGCACCAAAATTGTGGATCAAAGGGGCCGTGACCGGTCAATACAAGATTGCTGATTTAACCGATCAGGAATTTATTGATAAACGGTCTCTTTTCTTTTCCGTAGGGTTAGCCTTGAAACTTTAGGTAATTTCCCGTATACTGAGGTAAGAATTCAGATAGAGGACAAACCAAGGAGTTGGCATGAAGAAGTTCGTTTTGCTTCTCGTCTTGGTGGCTAGCGTTGCGTGGGGCGTCGAGGTTACGGGTGTAGGCGGACTCAACTACCAGAGCTGGGACGACGGCAATGGCAACGTAGGCTCGGGCGTGGGCCTGCACGCAGGTCTCCTGGGAAGCATCGGCATCACCCCGTCCTGCCTGCCGGTATACGTCGGCCTTGAGACCGGTTTCCTGTATCAGAACGCCAACTACACCTGGGAGGACGCGGGCTTCAACAACGTCAATCTCTACATCAGCCTCCACAACGTGGTCATACCCATTCTTCTCAAGGGAAACTTCAAGCCCACCAAGAAGCTAAGCATAGGCGCGGCGCTGGGACCCTCCATAATCATCCACAGTTCCGGCTCCTGGGAGTACGATGTCGGAGTTATCCAGTTTGAAGATGAGTTCGATTCGGAGAATCTTGCTACCGACTTGGGCTTCCAGATAAAGGGCGATCTGGGGATAAAAATCGTGCCCATGCTCTGGCTCAAGCCCTCGATTACCCTTCAGCTCAACGGTAACCCAGACAATCCCTTCAACCAGGATGAGCGCGTAGGGGCGGAGACAGCTTTCCTCTTCTCTCTGGGGCTGGCGCTAAAGATATAGAAACGTCCTCCTTTTCTCCTTACGGAGAAAAGATCGGAGGAAATGAAAAGGAAAGCCAACCACAGGTTGGCCTCAGATTCTCCCTGCGATCTTTTGGCCGGAGGCCCAAAGGAGCAATTTATTTCGGGGTCCCCGCGCGGTTACGGAGTAAACGCGTGGGGTAGGAACGCCGCCCCCAGTATGCCGGCGCGGTCACCGAGTTTAGAGCGCACCACCCTCAGCCTGCGGTCACTAAGCGGCATGGTGTAGCGCTTAAGGGATTTCCGGATCGGCTTGATGATAAGATCACCCGCTTTGCTTATACCCCCGTTGACTACAATCACCTCAGGATCAAGAAGTTGCACCACGTTGCCAAGCGCCAGTCCAATGCGTTCTCCCGCTTCGGTAAAGATCTTCTGTGCCACCTCATCGCCTTCCCTTGCAGCCTTGGCCAGAAGCTTGGGGGTAAGCTCCTCCTTTGATGTCAATCGGGCTAAATGGGATCTTTTCTTCATGCGGCGCTTTGCCAAAGCCACCAGGTGTCGGGAACCCACGTAGCTCTCCAGGCACCCTCTCAACCCGCAAGCACAGCGAGACCCGTCGGGTTCAAGCGGGGTGTGGCCGAACTCGCCAGCCGCATCGTTTGCCCCAAGGATCAACCTGCCATCGGACACAATCCCACCTCCCACGCCTGTCCCAAGGGTGAAGCAGAAGAGGTGCTCGGTCCCATAGCCCCCGAAGCGGTACTCCCCCCAGGCAATCACGTTGGCGTCGTTGCCCACCGCAACCGGAACCCCGAAACGTTCATGAAGCATCTCTTTTAAGGGCACGTCCTTCCAACCCACAAGATTCGGGGAAAACCGAACTATCCCCTTGTGATGATCTATGAGACCGGCTATCCCCACACCCACCTGTGCAATCGTCTCATCCTTAGCGATGCTTAAAGCTTTTGATGCAATACGTTCCACAAGGCTTTCTGGACCCTCCCCCATAAGTGTAGGGATACGCGCACGGGCTACGATCTTACCATGCTCATCCACCAGACCAAGACGGGTGTTGGTGCCCCCCACGTCCACGCCGAGCGAGTTAACCGACATAGGCCTTATAAAGGGCGATGATACGTTCCCTTAACGCCTCACCCATGCTCACATCTCGACGCTGCATCACCTTCTCAGCGGTCGAAAGCAACTTCTTTAGCTCGTAAACGTTGGCCTCGCCCCAGGAGAAGGAAGGAATATTCTTCGAACAGAGCCCGCCTCCCAGGATGTTTGCAAATATCCCGATCATCGCACCGGTGGGGATAAGGGTTCCTATCGCGGTCTTGGTGTGATCGCCGATCAGGCAGCCAAACTTCATAAGACTCGTGGAAATCGTTTCGCCATGAAGCTGAACCTTAACCTCGGAGTAGTTGTTCTTGAGGTCGGAGTTGGCGGTCATGGCACCCAGATTAACCCACTCGCCCAGGTAGGAGTGGCCGATGAATCCTTCATGGTGCTTGTTGACGTAGGCGTGGAAGATGGAAGCCTCGACCTCGCCTCCCACCTGGCAGCAAGGGCCTAAGACGGTTCCTGCTCTGAGCCTCGCGCTGTCCACGATGCTCTCAGGACCTACGTAGCAAGGCCCTTCGATAAGGGTCGGGCCTTTTATAAATGTGTTACGGGCGATGGTCACCGGCCCTTTACGGCAGTCGATGACCGCACCTGCTTCAATGCGTGCACCTTCTTCTATCCTCAAGGCCGAACCGTAGATAGTCGCGTGAGAATCAATCTCGCCTTGGTTGAGTTCCCCCTCAAAGTCACGCGTGACCTCAAGCTCTAGGGAAGCAAATATCTCCCAGGGATAGAGCATCCGTCTGCCCCCTATCCGGTGTTTGGTTAGATCTGCATCCTCAAGAAACCCCTGAATACTCTCAGCACTTTGATAGCCTGAGAGGGAGTCGGTGCTGAAACCCAGGAGATTTTCGGCTTCATCAACCAGAAGTTCGTCCGAATCGATATATGCCAGCGGTTCGGTAAGCACGCTTCCAGCGGCTATGAAGAGGTGGCGGCCCTCAGGCACCTTGTTGGCATTCCTGGCCAGCTCGGGCCAGCACTCGGAGAGAAGGTCAAGCAGCTCCTCCCTGATGATGACACGGATATCCTCGCCGAAGAGCTTCTCAAGCTTTTCGCGAAAGCTCAAGGCACCGCAGCGTGTCTCGGTCACAGGTCGAAGCAAAGACAGCGGCTCGAAGTTTTCCCATGAGTCTTCGTAGATGAATATCATGCCCTAGACTAACGAAGATTAGGAGATTGTCAATAACATGCCGCCACACTGAGGCTGGTCTTGACATACTCACTTAATAGCCTATTATAAAAATAAGTAGTCTTTTAGCCGAAAAAATTCAGGCTTTGTGGTCAACGCCGGGCGACCGGTAGAAAGTAGGAGGTTTTCATGGTCAGAAAGTCCTTGTTCGTTCTAGTGGCGGTATTGCTTGCCGCTATCCCCTTAACAGCCCAAACCAGCTGGATGAAAAACTACGGGGGAGAGGGAAGTGAAACCGGCTGGGTGGTCGAGCAAACCACCGACGGCGGATACTTCGTATTAGGGACAACGTCTTCTTTCGGTGCCGGAGAAGCGGATATCTGGCTATTAAAAACTGATTCCTCCGGCGATACCCTGTGGACAAAAACTTACGGAGGTTCTCTTACGGAATGGGCGAGTTCAGGTCAATTAACCTCAGATGGCGGATTCATAATTGCAGGTTACACAGAATCTTTCGGTGCCGGGAAATATGATATTTGGTTGCTCAAAACCGATTCCTCCGGCGACACCGTCTGGACCCAAACCTACGGCGATACAGGTTACGAAGAGGCAAATAGTGTACAGCGAACCACAGACGGTGGGTATATCATAACCGGATACAACAACGGTGTATTTAACGAGGAATACGGGTACGTGCGTCCAGGTGACATCTGGCTTATAAAGACTGACGACGGAGGCAATTTATTGTGGGAGAAAACCTATGGAACACCCGAGGACGAATATGAGGAAGGCATGTGTGTCAGACAGACCTCTGACGGAGGATACATCGTAGGTTGTTACGGTTTAGATGACCCTGCTACACTCAGCAAGGCCAGACTTATGAAAACAGATGCTTCAGGGGATACTGTATGGATCTATAGAACCAGTGCTAACCGATGGTTTGACTGTGTGGAAGAGACCTCAGACGGGGAATACATCATTGCCGGAAATTTCAATATAGCTGATTTAGGGCTGGCCAAAATAAGCGGAACCGGAAGTCTTTTGTGGGAAAAGACCTATGGCGATCCCGCGCCTGTGAACGATTGGGCCAACGGTTTGGCCGAGACCTCTGACGGAGGCTATATCGTGACCGGACTCTATGCGGCACTCTTCCCGGGTGGTAGTCCCAAGAACGGTGACTTGTGGCTTTTGAAAACCGACGAAAATGGCGATACCCTGTGGACACGCACTTACGGTAAAAATCCCCAGTTTGACTTCGGAAACTGTGTACGCACTACATCTGACGGCGGATATATCGTTACCGGAATCACAAAATCATACACCAATGGCGATTACGATCTATGGCTGATCAAGACGGACTCCTTGGGTTTTGTAGAGACCGTTCAAGAAGAACCAATTGCTGACGCGCCAGCTGACTGGCAGGTGCTCTCCCCCATCGGTAAAAGGATTGTGCTGCGGTATGAGGACAGACCTCAAGGTTTTCAGGCTACAATCTTCGACGCCTCCGGTCGAAAGGTGGATGAGATACACGCAAGCCAAGCATCCGGCGTTATTACATGGGGAGAAAATCAGACGCCGGGCGTCTATTTCATCCGTTCATCTTCGGATAATACAATGACTACCCGGAAGGTTATCCTGGTAAAATAAGAACTCGGGCCGATCTAAAGGTCGGCCCCTACAGATTCTTCCACCCCACACGTCTACTACACCCGACGGGGGCGCAGGCGCAGCCGTGCGGGGACCCCGAAACAAAAGGATGGCATTGATCATCCTTGACTTAGAGCCTTCGCTAAGGTAAACTTAAGCTATGACCCGCGGAGTGGAGATCCTCAAGGTGGCCGAGCTTGCCCGTTTAGAACTCAAGTCAGGGGAGAGGCAACGGTTTGGCACTGAGTTCGAGCGGATAACCGCCTACTTCGCACAGTTGCAGAAGTTAAGCCCGGAAGGTGAGATAACGTTTCCCTATCCATGTCCACGTACGCCCGATAGGCCAAGAGACTACGATATCAAGGTAGAAAAGCTCTCCGGGTATCTCAAAGACGGATACTTCAAAATCCCTCCACTGCTGGCATGAGTAAATTACCTTCCATAGCCGAACTCATCCTGCTCCTCGCCAGAGAGGAACGCAAGGCCACAGAGATCATAGAGGAGATTAAGGGCAATATAGGGAGAAAAGAATCAGAGGCCAATGCCTACATCAACCTATTTTTGGATGAAGCCTTAGCGCAGGCAAAGCAATTAGACGCATCGGGCAGCAAACCGGACGAGGAGAAACCGCTTCAGGGAATCCCGATCGCTATCAAGGATAACATCTGCGTTTCCGGCAAGCCCTGCACCTGTGCATCGAGGATTCTTGAAGGGTTCATCGCTCCCTATGATGCGACGGTGGTTGCCAGACTCAAGGACGCAGGGGCGATCATTGTGGGCAAGACCAACCTTGACGAGTTCGCCATGGGTTCATCGAACGAGAACTCGGCCTACGGCCCGGTGAGGAACCCTATGGATACAGAGAGGGTTGCTGGCGGCTCGTCCGGAGGATCGGCCGCAGCGGTGGCGTACGGTGGTGCGGTTGCCGCCCTTGGTTCTGATACCGGCGGCTCGGCCAGGCAGCCTGCGGCGTTCTGCGGACTGGTAGGGTTCAGACCCTCATACGGCAGGGTCTCAAGATACGGACTGGTGGCTTTCGCATCCAGTCTGGACCAGGTGTGTCCTATCACCCGAACGGTCCAGGATGCAGCGCTCATATATTCCATAATCGCCGGTCCTGATCCTTGCGACTCCACCACATATCCTGCCAAGCCTGAGGAGATGGACCTTGCCGGCGAGATACCTGAGGGAATAAAGGTCGGGTTGATCAAGGAGTGTTTTGACGATCTGGAAGACGAAAGGATGGGGGATGCGGTGCTTCGCTCGTTCAGGGAGGCGAGGGTAGAGTTGGTGGAGGTGAGCATACCTCTGGTAAGACTCAGCGTAGCCGGCTACCAGCTTCTGGCCATGGCCGAGGCCTCGTCCAATCTTGCAAGATACGACGGGATCAGATATGGAAGGAGAATCGAAAGGCTGGGCCTGCGTGAGACCTACTTTGCCACCCGTGGCGAAGGGTTCGGCGACGAGGTAACCCGGAGGATACTTATCGGGACCTTCGGGCTCTCAGCCGGTTACATCGACGCCTACTACAACACCGCCTTGAGGTACAGAGCAGCGCTGGCTGCCGAATTTGAGGAAGCTTTCAAGAAAGTGGACTTCCTCCTCTCCCCCACCGCGCCGACACCGGCGTTCAAGCTGGGAGAGAAGATTGCAGATCCACTGGCCATGTATCTTTCTGATATCTTCACCGCACCCGCGGCCCTGGCAGCTTTGCCTGCGATCTCCATACTGGCAAAGGATAAGATAGATGGTCTGCCCGTAGGCATTCAGATAACCGCGCCGCAGTGGCAGGATGCAAAACTTCTGGAGTTTGCCCATGCAGTCGAAAGACTATGAGATAATAATAGGGCTGGAGGTTCACGCCCAGCTTGCCACGCGCTCAAAGATGTTCTGCCGGTGCGAGGTTGACGTGGACGCAGCCCCAAACACCAAGGTGTGCCCGATCTGCCTGGGGCTTCCAGGAATCCTGCCGCAAACCAATGATCAAGCAATCAAGCTGGGGATAAGGGCCGCACTTGCACTGGGATGCAAGATCAATCTCGAATCACGCTGGGCGCGTAAGCACTACTTCTCACCCGACCTGCCAAAGGGATATCAAATCACCCAGTACGAGCGCCCTCTGGCCACCGGAGGAGCACTGGAGCTTCCGGGGATGAACAGTAACGTGCGCATCCGAAGGCTACATCTTGAGGAGGACGCGGGCAAACTCATTCATTCTTCACGCGAGACCCTGGTTGATTTCAACCGTTGCGGGGTGCCTCTGGCTGAGATCGTAACCGAACCGGACATCTCGAGCGTCAAGGAAGCGGACACCTATCTCAAGGAACTTAGATTGGTGCTTAGATCGCTTGGCGTCTCGGACGCGGAGATGGAGCGCGGGCACTTTCGATGCGAGCCGAACATAAGTGTTCGCCCCAGGGGCCAGGAGAAGCTGGGGGTGCGCTCTGAGATCAAGAATCTCAACAGCTTCAAGGCGGTGCGCGAAGGGATCCAGCGGGCGGTGAAAGACCAGATAGAGTGGTTGGAAGCGGGTAAGGAGATCGTGCAGACCACGTATCTATGGGACGAGAAGCTAAGAGAACTCAAACCGATGCGTGCCAAGGAGACCGCGGCCGACTACAGATATTTCCCAGAGCCCGACCTGCCGCCATTGATCCTGGAGGAGGCTGAGATCGATAATATCAAATCAACCCTGCCTCTACTTCCTGCGGTCAAGCGCAAGAAGCTGATCGAGGCGGGACTTTCAGAGCAGGATGCCGAGGTGCTTGTCGCCGAGCCTGAATGGGAGGATTATTTCCAGAAGCTGTTGGATGCGAGTGCTTCCATCAAAGAGGCATCGACCTGGCTCCTGAACGAGGCGCGGGGCATCATGGCGGAACGCAAGGAGACGCTTGCCGACTTCAAGGTGCCGGTAAAGGAGTTGGCTTCACTCATTAAGTTGCTGAGGGATGGCAAGTTGACCCGCCCAGCGGCCAAGGACCTGCTTGCCGCCATGGCTGATAAGGGAAGAGGGGCAGCCGAGCTTATGGAGGAACTTGATCTGGGGAGCGTTTCAGACGAGGGACTTCTTGAGGAGACGGCAAGGAATGTAATCGAGGAGAATCCGGATGTGGTCGAACGCTATCACAAAGGGAAGACAAACGTGATAGGCTTCCTTGTGGGCCAGTGCATGAAAAAGCTGCGCGGCAAGGCCGACCCCAACGCCGTCCGGGAGATACTTTTGAAATCACTGCAGAAAAGTAAATGAACCCTAGATCTTAAGGAGGATCAAGTGACCCGCTACCAGAAGGGTATTCAGACCATAATCCATGACTGTCTCGGAACAAGTAAGGGCGAGCGGGCGATAGTTATCTGCGACAAACCCAAACGGAAGATAGGTGCAGACCTCTTTGATGCATTAGTCGGTGCCGAAGCCGAAGCTGTATTCTGCGAGATAATACCGCGCAAGCAGCACTCACAGGAGCCACCTAAATATGTGGCCGATCTCCTACGCTCAGCGGATGTATTCCTCATCCCAACCTCCAAGTCAATGACGCACACCCAGGCGCGGCGCAAGGCGGTCGCCAACGGTGCGCGCGGCGCGACCATGCCTGACGTTACCGAGGAGATGATCGCACGAACCATGAGTGCGGACTATGCCGAGATCCACAAGCGCACCTTAAAGCTCGCCAGGATACTTGCCGGAGCAAAAAGGATTCACATCACCACCAAGAAGGGCACCGATGTGGAGATAGTGACTGAAGGCAGGAAATTCTGGCTGGATACCGGTGTGCTTACCAAACCCGGTGCGTTCTCCAACCTCCCTGCAGGAGAAGCATATATCGCAACTCTGGAGGGCAAAAGTTCAGGGGTCGTTGTATTTGATGCCAGCTTCGCAGGGATCGGAATGCTATCTGCGCCGATCACCATCCAGATCGAGAGGGGACGTGCAACGAAGATCAAGGGTGATAGAGGTAAGCTCAGACGCATGTTGGACGCGGCAGGTTCCAAAGGCCGCAACCTGGCAGAGCTTGGTATAGGTACAAACGAGCGGGCCCGCATCACCGGCAACGTGCTCGAGGACGAGAAGGTGATGGGCACCATCCATCTTGCCTTCGGGGATAACTCAACCTTCGGCGGCAAGGTCAAGGTTGACGTGCACCTCGACGGGCTGATACTTAAGCCCACCGTGGTAGCGGACGGCCGCGAGATCATGAAGAATGGTCGCCTACTCGCTTAGGCTGCTTGCGCTCCTGCTACTTCTGGGAGCAGGAGAGGGCCGCATACGACGCATCCGGTTCAAGGGGAACCACCACTTCTCCAACTCAAGACTCAGCAACATACTCTATACTAGCCGCAACGAACTGTATAGCCCCCACATGGTAGTAGCCGATTCGGCGGAACTTGTAAGGTTCTATCGCAACCAGGGATTTCCCCGCGTTGAGGTTGAACCACGGTATCTCGCATCCAGAAACAAACTTATCTACCATATAAAGGAAGGCGACAGGCTCAAGATCAAAAGCATCAGGATCATAGGAGCCTCGGCAAGCGACGAAAATGCTATCCTTGCTAAGATTCCCCTCAAGAAAAAATCTCCGTTTACACTGTTTGGACAACAGGAAACCGAGCGCATCATCAAACGTTACTACAAGGACCGCAGCTACCCATACGTGGTGGTTGATATGGATACCACAACGCAGGGGACCGAGATAGAACTAACCTTGAGTGTGGTTCCTGGAAAGCGTGCGTGGATCTCAAGCATCAGCTTCAGCGGTGTTGCCCCATCGGCGGTAAATCCAGACTTTCTCCTGCGTACAACCAGACTAAAAGCGGGTGAGCGCTATTCGGCCGCAAGGCTTGACCGAGCCAGTCGGCTTCTCTACTCAACCAGTCTGTTCTCGCGTGTCAGGATGAACCTTCTAACGGTCTCCTCCGGACGCGAGGATTCCCTTGATGTAGTCTTCCAACTTACCCCGACCAAGACGCACGCCGTGCTTGTAGGCGGCGGTGTTCAGACGGCTGAGAATGAGTTCATACCTGACAGGCTTCTTCTTTCCCTCGGTTGGGAGCATCTCAATATCTTCCACCGCGGCGTAACCTTATCAAGCGAGGTAACCCTAAGCCCGACCTTCCGAGGCGACTACGAGACTGGTTTTGAGATACGCAACCGCTATCCAAACATTCTGCCTTGGGGACTGGCGCTTGCCCTTTCACCCTACTGGAAGCACCGCCTTAACCGCGACACTATTAACATCTTTACTCACACCCTGGGGGGAGAAGCGGGGATCGAGAAGGATTTCTCTGATAAACTGAGGGTGGGTCTCTCGGCGCAGGCCAAACAAGTTTGGCAAATCCCTAAAAACTTACCATTTGATGAAACCGGTTCAACCAACTTCCTGCGTTTCTCTCTTATCTATGATAGCCGCGATGACTTCTTCAATCCCAAGAGTGGGGTATTCTTTTCCCCCTATGCGGACTGGGCGGGTAGGCCTTTCGGTGGTGATAACAACTTTGTGCGACTTAACGCCGAGTTCCGCAACTACCTTGCTTTACCCTTTGACGCCGTCCTTGCCTGGAGGCTTCGTGGTGGTTTGATCGCTCCGCATTCAGGGGTGAGATACGAGGATATATCTTTATTCGAGAAGTTCACCCTTGGGGGCTCGGGCACTGTTCGTGCCCTCTCAGACCGTGCCCTTGGCCCTGATTCAATCCTGGTTAACTTTCGACCCAACTCGCCTGATCCTGTGACAGGAGAAGTAGACACCACTTGGTTTTTTGACCACTATGGAACCTTCCTGCTCCTTTACTCCTTCGAGCTGCGGACACCGTATATGTTCAACAACCTGATAGGCTTTGCTTTCTTCATGGACGTAGGGATGTGCGCACGTGATGGTGACAACATCCGTGATGAAGACCGTGCCTGGGGACCGGGCGCAGGGATTCGTATAAACACCCCCATAGGGCCGGTGCGTATCGACTACGCCAAGAACGCCCTGACGCCCTACTCGTGGGAACCCCGAGAGATCGGGAGGATAGAACTTGGCTTTCTTCAAGCGTTTTAGGCTTCGTCGGGGAGAGCGTCATCCTGCTCTGCGCCCCTGGCGGAAATGGATGCGCTTTTTGATAATCGCCGTGGTCTCCCTCATAGGTATGCTAGCTATGGCCTACTTCCTTAGAATCCCGCTACGCGACGACATCATCCGGCAGCTCTTGAGGATCGCTGAAGAGCAAGGCGTCTGGGTTGACTACGATGCTGTGTGGGGCGACCTCTTCGGCGGAATCAACTTCTCTCATCTTAGTGTAATTCAGGATGCAGATCATCACTTTCAGGCGGATCGCGTGCATCTATCCTATCGCCTTATCCCTTATCTGCTTGAAAAACGCATTGACATAAGCTCGGTGCGGTTAATCCGGCCGTGCGTGCGCTGGGTGTTGCCTTTAGAAAAGAGGAAGGAACCTGAACCGCTCGATCCTGGTTTCTCGCTTGACCTGGCTTCATTTCACATCCGTAGCGGTCGTGTGGAACTGGCAGATACCTTGATGGTTGAAGGAATCCAGCTCGACATGAGCTTACACGTGCGTCCGCACCGGATCAATGGACGCCTGCGCCGCGTCTCTGCCCTCCTAGAGTTGAACGGCGAGGAACGGCTGCGCCTGCGTTCGGCCAAGACCAACTTCTCCTACACAGCACCTGACACCGTTCATCTGGACGATCTGCTCCTGCTTACCCAGCACTCCAAGCTAAGGGGTGAGATACATATTGAAGGGCCAAGTTGGGATGTGGGGTTTAGGGAAACCAGTATTGATCTTTCCGAGATTGATCCCCAAACGCTTGAAGGCCGTCTTGTCGCCCAGGGCAGGGTGGGAGAAGACAGCACAGGTTTTTGGGGGGGATTCACGCTCGACCTTGAGGGTGCGAGGGTCGGCGAGTTCAGCCTCGCGGATGTGAATATGGCACTAGGGGGAGAGGGGGGAAACTTCGAGATCTCACTCTCCGCAAGCGATCCTAGCCTGGGAAGGATAACGAGTGCGGGCACTATGCGGTTGGAAAGGGAGGGCGTAAGTGTTGATCTTGCTATTGAAGAAGTTGAGCTTTTCCCTGCCTCCGGCTGGCCTGTGAGCTTCAAGGGCAAAGTAACCGCGGGCTACAGCTTGCAGGAAAAGGAGGGGGAGATCAAGGGTACGCTGGAGGAGATAGGTATCCACACGATGCGTTGGGAGAGCTGCCGTTTCGACGCTGCGTTTGCTGGAGAAACAATCAGGCTGCGTGAGTTCCTGCTAACGCAGGGGTTCGCACGTATCCAGGCTGAGGGGGTGTTCTCCCCAGACACAATTACAGGCTCGGTGGGTATCCAGAGCTTCCAGATGGCAAGCCTGGGTGAACTCAACCCTCTGGGTGCACCAGCCGAGGTGGACGCAGAGCTGGAGGTTGAAGGGGATAAAGACGCTCCAAAAATCTCAGGTATTGTTCTTGTCCGCTCTGATGAGGCGTTCTTTGAAAAGATAGAAGCGAATCTTGCATCCTTCGATCCCTTGAGCTTTGCCGGGACAGCAACCCTTGACGTGGGAGGAGTCACCGGAGTTGTGAAAGAAAAGATTGACCTTAAGGCCACTATCGAAGACGGTTTCCTTGAGGCCGCTGCATCCGCCGGTCCTGATATGTCTTTAACAACCAAGGGCTTAATAACACTTGACCTGGAGCAAAATATTTACGAATACGGCTGTGAAAAACTTACCTTGGTCATCTCAGCGGATACAATCGAGAACCGCTTCCCCTTTGTTCTGGGTCAGGCTGCAGACTCCATCTATCTAAGCCCTACATTCCTCTTCGTGGGCACGGGCGAGCTCGCTACCGCAGGCTCATGGCGAGCGGGTGCGCTGCCACGCTGGGAGCTTTCTTTATACGATGTTGATCTTTCTACCATCGGCAGGATCTTTAATCTCCCCCAAGACGCGCGCGGTCTCATATGGGGACAGATAGCAAGTCGTGGAGAAACTGAGAACCGAACCATACATATTGACCTCGGTGCTGCGGATCTGCACGTAGCAAATATTGAAGCCGACAGCCTGAGTTTTACAGGTGTCCTCGACACATCAAAACTTGAGTTCGATGCGGCTTTTATCCTCGGACAAGGTCATTCCACTGCCAGAGGTTACCTATACTACAACCTGAAGGACAGCTTGCCCATACAATCTTTCGATGTCCATGCACATCTCGATAACATCGGGGTCTGGCCATTTGAGTTCATCAAGGATATAGTAGAAGTACGGACCGGAGAGATCACTGGCGAGCTCCACGCATCAGGGACACTTGAGAACCCGGACCTTGAGGGGTGGGTAAACGTTCGCAACGCTGAGGTTTACGTACCGATAATTGACCTTACCAGTGAACGTGCCGACGCTGATATCCTATTCAGCAACGGGAAGGTGATAGTTGATCGTCTCGACGCAAATGTAGGGGCAGGTCAGCTCGAGGGGCGTGGTGACTACGCCATCTTTGCGGAAGGACATCCCTTTTTCTTCGGGTTCCGCTTCCAGGACGTAATCTTCTCACCCGATAGACATATCTCAGCTGTCTGCAGTGGGAACCTGACCCTGGAAGGGGCTTATATAACCCCACTTATGATAGACGGCAAGTTGACACTTAAGGAAGCCCTCGTCACTTACGGACTCGGTGACGAGATCCGCGTAACCTCACCGGCTGCCCCTGCGCCCGACCCGTCCAAGCCCCCTCCGCCTCCAACCTACATCAACCTGGCGATCAAGGGAGAAAAGAATATCTGGATACGCAACAACGACATGGACATCGAAGTGATACCAGATCTTGAGATCACAGTACGGGATGCCCCGATGCCTCAGATAATCGGGGAGTTGCGGGTAAGACGCGGTAGCGTCTACTATCTTGACCATCAGTTCCGACTCGACCCGGCCCGAAGCAAGATCACCTTCCTCCCCACAGAGGAACTCGATCCGGAATTCGACATATGGGCATCGAAGCGGACGAACGAGATTGACTCAAGCCGTGGTAAACCAGAAGTTGTAGAAATTACCCTGCACATGGCAGGCACCCTTACCGAACCTATACTTGAGTTCTTCTCCGATCCACCGATCTGGTCGGAGTCTGAGATTCTCTCATACCTGCACCTCAATCTTGCCACCGCGTTTGTACAGGGTGTGGTAAGGAATGTAACCAGCCCGATTCAAAACTGGGCTCGCCTTGATGTCTTCTCAATCGAGGACTTCGCAATGCAGGACGTGCCGACCAAGGTAACCTTTGGCAAGTACATAAGCGACAAGTTGTTCGCCTCCTACACCGTAGCCATTTCTCAGCGTGTGCCAGGCGAGAACCAACACCAGTTCAGGGTTGAGTATGACGTGGGAAAGAATCAGGACATCATCCTTGAACGAGACGAAGATGGTGCGCACAACCTGCGTTACCAGATAAAGCTGCGCTACTGATGATAATCCATGCGGCGGTTCTGGGCCGTCCTATTGATACCCTGCGCTATCGCGGTGATGCCTCCCTTGCCCCGGGTGATCTGGTGCGTGTGTCTTTAGGCACGGAGCGTGTCCCGGCTTGCGTGGTCGCAACCGAAGAGGGCAACCAGCAAGGGCTTAAGGAGGTAGAGGAACTTCTTGTTACCAATCTATTCCCGCAGATACTCCTGGAGCTGGCTGAACACGTCGCTGGTGAGCATCTTGGCTTCCTAGGCGAGGCGTTAGGTTTAATCTTGCCGAGGGATATAATGATGCCGCCGAAACGCAAGGTAAAGAAACCAGAGAGCGAAAAAGACCAAAGAAGGCTCCGCATGCGGGCGGACGAGAGCCGGATACTTCAGGCGTTCAAGAAATCATCAAAGCCGATGCTTGTCCACTCCCCGGCAGACTACACCGCGCTTCTTGTCGAGCTTATACGCGATGTTATGAGTAGAGGTAGGGGGGTGCTCCTTATCTTCCCTGACGAGCCAAGCCTTGCGCGTTTCCATGAAAGGCTCTCAGCATATCTGCCGCTTGCACTCTATCATTCCGAGATGGGACAGGGCGAGCGCAGAAGGGTATGGCACGGGGTAAGGGAAGGACGCCTACCTCTGGTTGCAGGACTGCGCTCCGCGGTGCTCCTGCCGTTTACAAATCCTGGATTAATAGTGGCCTCAGACGAGGAGTCGGACTCGCACCGCGTGCGCTCGCACCATCTGCACTACAACGCCCGGGACCTGGCGGTTTTCCGTGCAGAAAAGGAGGGTGCTCGCATTCTGCTCTTCTCACTTACCCCCTCCCTTGAGACATCCCATAAAGCCCGGAGCGGCAGGCTCTTATGGATAGAGCGCCGGGTTGCACAGCACGGCAAGGCCCTTATCGTTGACATGAAGAAGGAGGAGGAAGGGACTGCCCTTTCCAAGCCGCTGCTCGCGGAACTGAAGGCGGCGAGGGATCGAGGGATGCAGGTGCTCCTGCTCCTGAATCGCTTGGGGCTGGCAGCAAGACTCCTCTGCCTTGACTGCGGGCACATCCCTACATGTCCCGTCTGCGACATGCCGTTCAAGTTCGTAGGCAAGGGCGCAGCTCTGGTGTGTCCTATCTGTCACAATGAGATTCCCGCGCCCGAGCACTGCCCTGAGTGCGGGGGTGCGCGCTGGCAAAGCCTCTCCTTTGGCCTTGAGAGCCTGGATAGGGAGCTTAAGCGATGCTTCCCCCACGATAGACTACTGAAGATAACGGCTGAACACAGGCCGATTATTGAGGACGCGAAAGCGGCGGAGATCATCTACGGAACGAGCGCCGTCCTGGAGTACCGGCCACCGAGGGTGCAGGTGGCCGCGTTGCTCTCCTGGGATGCGGAGCGAAGCCGGGCAGATTTCAGGGCGGCGGAGCGTGCGTTCCGTAACGTTGCCTACCTGCGCAGGATACTGACGTCGAGCGCTCAGAGTCGACTCGTCATACAGACGTTCAGGCCTCGCAACCGGCTTCTTTTGTGGGCGCTTCGGGGAGATTACGAGTCCTTCTTTGCAAGCGAGGTGCGCAGACGCAGGGAGTTGGGCTACCCCCCTTACCGAAGGCTGCTGTTGTTCGAGCGAGGGCTAACCAAATCATCCTGGGATGCGGAAAAACTTCTGGGGGCTATCAAGCACGAGGGAGTCGAAGCCTTGGGGCCTTACCGGGGCAGAAGGGGCAAGACCCGTATTTTGATTAAGTTACGCCGCGACCTTAAGCCCGCTGATCTAATCCACGCCCGCACCTTATACAAATCCGGCTGGCAGGCAGAGATCGACCCGACCGAAATCCTTTGATACCCCTTACCTTATCAGAACAACCTTTCGGGTAGTTTGAGGATTGCCGGATAACGGTCGGATAAAGTAAACCCCAGGTGAAAAAGGTGTTACGGGTGTTACGGGCCAAGTTATTGTACCTGAGGGAGTTGATGATTGCACCTCGTCAACCTTTCGGCCGGTTGCGTCGAAGATATCCGCTTGAAAGCCTTCCGGATAGTGGATGTAGCGCAGTGTGATGTGAGGACCGTAGGAGCGTACTAGCTCCCAGGTAGGAGTCGGGATTTCCCCTTCTTCAACGCCCTCATAAGGAGAGCCCTGGAAGGTAATCGTCATATCCTTACACGACCACCACGGTTCGGCTTCACAGGTGGTGTAGAAGCGAACAATGTATGTGGATGAATCGTCCGAGAGCCATTCAGGGAACTTGACAAGCACCGAATCACCCAGCTCCACAGGAAAGCTAATCCAGTAGGAGGCGTGGTAGTCAGGGGTGTGGTAGGTGCTGGAGTAAATCTCACAGTGACAGTAGAAGTCTTCGGTAATCATGGTACCCGTGTTTTTAAACCAGGCTTCGGGAATCATCTTATGGATAGTTTCGCCTTCCTCTGGATCAAGTATTACAATCGGCGAAACCTGGTACCACACCGTATCGCCACCGGGGTTGGTTTTAAGAAGCCACATATCGCTTCTTACGCTGTCGCCTGGAGCGTCGTAATCCTTGACCGCTCCGATAAGGTAGCCTCCGTCAGAGGCCTCGCATACCGAATGCCCCCAATCCGAGTAGTCACCTCCGTACTCACGAGTCCAGAGCGTATCGCCGTTTTTGTCGGTTCTCAAAAGCCATATATTGCAAACCTGTCTACCCTCATATTGCCAGTTCTTGATACCGCTAATAATATAACCGCTGTCCGATGCCTCCTCCACCCAGTAGCCGATGTCGTGTCCAGGAGTGGCATAGATTTCCGACCACAGGATATCACCTGTGGAGTTTGTCTTAAGCAACCAGAGGTCAGGGTCAAGGAGCGGGTCGGAGGTGTCCCCCACGAGGATGTAACCACCGTCAGCTGTAGGCTGAACGCAGTGCCCACCCTCGTAGGTTTGTTCTCCGTACTTACGCGTCCAAAGGGTATCTCCCTGGGCGTCGGCCTTGAGAAGCCAAACGTGCCTGCCGTCATTATCGTTCACGCAGCCGCTTATTACGTATCCCGAATCAGCGGTCTGGCAAACCGACCAACCTAAGGATTGCTCGTCAGGATATGCATAGGTCCTGGTCCACAAGGTATCACCTGAGGAATTGAGCTTTAGAAACCACAACGAACCACGCTGGGTAGTCCAAGGATTGGTATTTTTGGTTCCCAACCAGATGTAACCTGCGTCAAAGGTCTGACGGATGCAGCGGGGATAATCGGAGCTGTCCGAACCTGAGTAGGTTTTTGCCCAGAGGCTGTCGCCATTTTCATCGGCCTTAAGCAGCCAAAAGTCACCATCTTTGATCCCGGTTACCACGTATCCACCGTCTGATGTTTGTTCTACGAAACGACCACTACCCGCATAATCTTTTGTCCACAGGCTGTCGCCCCAGCGATCGGTCTTTATAAGGGTAATAGACCCGCTCATTATGTACCCGCCATCCGAGGTTGGCCGTACGCACCACGGGACATCGTCGTAATCTTCGGAGCCGTAGGTTTTTGTCCAGCCATAGAGCTGTACCCAGGCGCAAGCGAGCAGGATGCACGCCAAGGTAAAAGTTATTCTGGATTTATACATGGCTTTATTCCTCCCTTGCATTAGCATTAGTAATAGTATAGTCAGGGATTGCTATCTGTCAAGTCTAGTTTTTGCCAAGGCTTAGTGTAAAGGAGGAATTAATATTTCAGGGTCCCCAAGCGAACGCAAAACGTTCGCTTGGGGTTTAAAAAAGGCCAGCCTAAAGGCTGGCCTCGTGGACTTTTAGGTGTGGGAATTATTCTTCTTCCCAGCCTTCTTCTATCCTGTCTTCTCCTACCTTCTCGTATCCTATAAAGAAGTTAATGCCTACGATTGGTGTGTGGGGGTAGAAGCCGTCTACAAATACGTCGTCGTAAGTGCTCTGGGCCTCCCACGCAGCGTTGGTCTCAAGCGGGACCAGGTAGCGGGCCTTTGCCTCAAGCCCCACCACTACGCGGCTTTCGAACTTCCAGTAGTAAGCGAGTCCAACACCGGCAGCAAGGGAGAAGTTATTATAGTCATAAGACCACCCCTCGCCGTCGCCGTCCTCGGGTGAGCCGAAGCCTGCTCCAATCTCCGAGAGCCTGAGGTGAATGTTATAGTCACCCATCCCGATAACCGGCCTTAAGCGCAGGTGGTCTGAGAGATCTATGATGTAGCCGAACTCGACGAGATCAATCTCGTGGCGGAACGTGACCTTGTAGTCTCTGCCCGAGGCAGTCTGCCAGGAGTAGGAATTTCCTCCGCCGAGGGTGAAGTTCCATAGCCGGATAACGATAGGAGTGGCGATGCCGATCTGATACCGGGGAATGGAAGCAACGTTGTACTCAGAAAGCGCTGAATGTACCGGGTCCATATTGGTCAGGGTGCCGGCGATACCCGGGCCGCCGTAGATACCCCAGTTCAGGCCGAACCCTACGGCTGCAAGTGCGAAAAGAACGATAAGTATGCGCTTCATTCCCACTCCTCCCACTCGTCGTCATTCGTTTCAACCCGGGAGCTGCCGCCGAAGACAACACCTACGGAGACGAAGGGACCATCCATGTTGAAGCTCACTGCATCCTTATCTATGGAGTAGCCGTGTTCGTCCCACCAGTCGGAGTCATAGATTGGGTAGAGATAGCCGCCCTTTACGTTCAGCCCACCGAAAGCGGTCTTGCGCTCATTGGCAGGGAAAAGAAGTGTTATCTCGGCTGCGGCACCTACGTTGAGGAACCCCTTGCCCGCGTCGTAGCTTTCGTCGTCTGCAAAGAACTCGTCGTTGTCGGTTCCCTCGTCAGTCGGTGATCCAAAACCGCCGCCTGCTCGGTAACGGCCGATGTGCAGACCCAGACCGCCGCCGCCTATCTGCAGCACCGGTCCGATTAGAACTATATCCGCGATGTTGAAGCGGTAGCCGAACTCGCCGTAGACCATTCCGTAGCCCATGATGACCTTACAGCTGTCGCCTGTGGCTTCCTTAAAGAAGCCCGCGCCCCAGCCGCCTACCGAGAAGCCCTCTACAAAGCCTTTTCCCTGGCCGCCAATGAGAAACATCGGTCCGGAGAACTCGGGGCCGCGCGAGCCGCCAAAGAAGGTGTCGTTGTAACGGGCAAGCTCGGCGTTGAGCCCCTCGAAGTTCGGCATCATCCCTATTACCATGGGGCCACCGAACCCGCCCGCCTGGACGGCAAACGCCGCCACGACAGCTGCCAGTACGATTACTATGGCACGTTTCATCTGCAGCCTCCTTAAGGGTTTACGTACCTTGATCCAATATCCTTAATCCTTAAAGCCTCTCCTCCACCGGAGGCTTTTATGTGAGATTAAGACGAATTCTACCCCTTAAGGTTGCGAAAGTCAAGTGCCCCAAACTGCCACAACCAAGTCAGGTTTGAGTGCAACTCGTCGCAAAAAAGCTGGACAAAAGATGGTCAAAAGCTGGTCAAAAGGTGGACAAAAGTTGGACAAAATGGGGCGATTTTGGGGGTTTTTGAGGAATGGAACTACACTGGAGAATGACTAAACCGCAGATTTCGCAGATTCCACCGATTAAATCCTGAATCCTATTGTGAGGGTGGCTTACGCCACCCTTTTTCCTTTACTCACTTTTACTTCCTCCCCCTTACATCCTACCAGGGAGAGGGAATTTTTAAATGAAGAAGGTCAGCGGGTCCACCTAACGCGAAGCGCACAACCGAAGGTTGTGAACGTCGGCCCATACGAACTTGTCCACCTTCGATTCCAACTCACAAATTATCTGTAGGGGCACGGCATGCCGTGCCCCTACGTTAGGATGGAGATATTAAACGGCCTGGAAAGACCGTTCTACATTCCCCCTCCCCCTTTATCCCCCTCCACTAAGGAGGGGGAACTGACATCCCACTCATCCGCTACGCGGCTGAGCGGAAACCCTTAAGGCGGCCTCTGGCCGTCCTGCGATCTTTTCTGCGCAGCAGAAAAGGAGCATGTTGAGTGTGGATATTTTCGGTGACATGAACCCATCAACCGTAGATCGGTCAATATCTACGCGACTTAGGGTTATCCACAAGTTATCAACAGGTAATCCACAGGGGGCAGAAACAATATCTATACATAAATAGTAGGCGCGTTTGTGGCCTAGTTAAACTGTAGATTTTAACTTGCAACCCACTGTAATACAGAGGGTTAAGATGTTATAGGCAATTAACCCCTAACCTACTTGACAAGCGCACTTAATCCGCCTAAACTACTGTGAAGGAGGACGAAGAATGAACAAAGCCGGTCCTGCGAAGATTTGTAAAAGAGACGGTCGAGTTGTTGATTTTGACACGGAAAAGATAACCAACGCCATCTTCAAGGCGGCACAGGCCGTGGGCGGGGAGAACCGGGAGCTGGCCGAGACCCTGGCCCAGCGTGTGGTTGATGAACTTATAAAGCGCCACGGGGATACTGGCATCCCCTCTGTGGAAGAGGTCCAGGATGTGGTCGAGACGGTATTGATCCGCTCCGGTCACGCCAAGACAGCGAAGGCGTACATCCTTTATCGTCGCAAGCGCGCCGAGCTGCGCGAGGCCAAGCAGTTCTTTGTAGGAATCCAGGACGACCTCAAGCTTTCGCTGAACGCCTTGAAGGTTCTTGAGCGCCGTTACCTTTTAAAGAACGAGGAGGGTGAAGTTCACGAGACGCCCGCCCAATTATTCAAGCGTGTGGCCGCAGCCCTCGCCGCGCCTGACGGGCGCTACGGCGGCGACGTTGCACGCACCGAGGAACGCTTCTACAACCTCATGACCTCCTTCGAGTTCATGCCAAACTCACCCACGCTCATGAACGCCGGCACCGAGTTGGGGCAGCTTGCCGCATGCTTCGTTTTGCCGGTCGCCGACGAGATGGAGCGGATATTCGAGTCGGTAAAGCACGCGGCGATCATCCACAAAACGGGTGGCGGAACCGGGTTCAGCTTCTCACGCATCCGCCCCAAGAACGACATGGTTCGTTCCACCGGAGGTATAGCCTCAGGACCGGTCTCCTTCATGCGGGTTTTTGATGTTGCCACCGAGGTTATCAAGCAGGGCGGCAGGCGCCGCGGCGCAAACATGGGCATACTCCGGGTTGATCACCCCGACATCCTTGAGTTCATCACCTGCAAGGAGTCGGAAGGGATCCTTGCCAACTTCAACATCTCGGTCGGGGTCACCGAGGAGTTTATGCACGCGATTCAAGGCGACGAAAACTACAGCCTAAAAAACCCCCGTACCGGCAAGGAGACAGGCCGTTTGCGAGCCAAGGACGTTTTTAACCTCATGGTCACCATGGCCTGGCGGACCGGCGACCCGGGCATCATCTTCCTTGACCGCATCAACCACGACAACCCCACACCAAGCCTAGGCTCCATCGAGGCCACCAACCCCTGCGGCGAGCAGCCGCTCCTGCCGTACGAAGCGTGCAACCTGGGTTCGGTGAACCTTTCAAAGATGGTGACCAATCACTCGGTGAATTACGAGCACCTGCGTAAAACGGTCCATGCCACAATTCACTTCCTTGACAACGTTATAGACGCCGGCCGCTATCCGTTGCCTGAGATAGACGAGATGGTGAGGCGCAACCGCAAGATCGGTCTTGGCGTGATGGGTTGGGCCGACATGCTGTTCTCGCTCGCAATCCCCTACGACTCCGATGAGGCGCTCGGTCTGGCCGAGCAGGTTATTGGCTTCATTCAGACCGAGGCGGTCAAGGCGTCCCAGGGGCTTGCAAATAGCCGCGGAGCGTTCCCAAGCTTCCCCGACTCTACCTTTGCCCGCCGGGGCGAGCCACCTCGCCGAAACGCAACACTTACCACCATCGCACCAACAGGCACCATCTCCATCATTGCAGGATGTTCCTCAGGAATCGAGCCTATCTTCGCCATTTCATTCATCCGCAACGTGATGGACAACACAGAACTCCTGGAGGTAAATCCTGTCTTCGAGAGGCTGGCGCGCGAGATGGGCTTCTACAACGAAGGACTCATAAAGGAGATAGCACGTCACGGCACGGTGGCCAAGATACCCAAGATTCCGGACTCGGTCAAACGCATCTTCGTTACCGCCCACGACATCAATCCCAGCTGGCACGTGAAGATGCAGGCCGCGTTTCAGAAACACACCGACAACGCGGTCTCAAAGACCGTAAACCTGCCCAATCACGCAACCCCCATGGACGTGGCCGATGTGTACATGCTTGCCTACCGGTTGGGGTGCAAGGGCGTTACCGTGTACCGCGACGGTTCCAAATCCTCACAGGTTTTAAACATCGGTTCGGTGAACCGTGAGCAGCAGCCTGCAGCCAACAGAGCCACGCAGGAACTCTCCGAATACCGATTCGCGGACCGGATGATCACCGTAGGCTCGGAGTTTACGGCCGGCTGCAACAGGTGCAACTCCTAACACGCTAAGTTGAAGATAGCTCGACACTTAAAGGCCGACCGAAAGGTCAGTCCTTTGCTTTTGGTGCCACGTTTCGGGCGAAATTTGCCGCGAACTCGTCAGGTTTGAGTGACACTCGTCACGATTAAGTGGGACAAAAGCTGGTCAAAAGGTGGTCAGAAGCTGGTCAAAAGATGGACAAAGGCGCGACTGCGTCGCCATTGCAAATATCAAATTGCAAAATGCAAATTTTAAAATGCGAATAGCTCCGCAAGCGTCGCCCTGCGGTGCAAAAGTCAAAATGCAAAGTGCAAAGTGTAAAATGGAAGGGTCAAGGGGTGACGCTCACAGCTGACGGCTGACGGCAGGGGGGATTTGTGGGGTGAAAAAGTTGGACAAAAAAGGGTGTACCCTCACCTTTTATTCCTCTCCCACTGGGAGAGGAATTTCCCCCTCCTTGGTGGAGGGGGATTAAGGGGGAGGGGATAACTTCCATGCATTCTATCTTGACCTACCTCTATTCTAACTTTCCCCTTCCCCCGACGCTTCGCGTCGACCCCTCCCACCAGGGGAGGGGAACCTTGCTCCTTGAATCCCCCTCCTTAATGGAGGGGGGAGGGGGAGGAGCCCGCTTACTATCTTATGAGAACAACCTTCTGTGTTTTGGATGACGCCTCCCCCTCCACTCGTGCGAAATAAACCCCGGAGGGCAACTTAGGTGCTTCCCAGATTCCCTCGCCTTTTATGGTCTCCTGGAGTATTCTGCGGCCGTCGGCAGAGTAGAGGGTAAGCTTGGCCTCGCCCGTAACACTCCCGGACACGTCGTAGAAGAGCCGGTTGAGCGAGGCTGAAAGCTGGATGGGGGATGCGGTCTGGATAGGAGATTCCGCTACCCCTACGCCCATGTCCCAGTCGGTGATGATTACAAAGGCCTCGAAGATGGTGTCGGTGTTAAGACGCGAGTAAACCCACACGATGCGGTCGTTGCAGCAGGCCACCGCAGGAGGTCGAGTGCGATACCGATTGTGAAAATCGCCGGTCATGGTATCTGCTCCCCAGTCCGGGGTGTACTCAAACAGGTTAGTCCAGCGTATCGGCTCGTTGTCTTGTATATATCCCAGTATCCCTGCCCCATGCTCCCAGCTGCGGTCCTTCGACGGATCAGATGTATCAGGATTGCTAAAGTAGGTTCTCATGTGTGTGTAGGCAAAGCTGTCGTTAGGGGCAACGGCAGTGGAATACCAGCCTTCTGGACCGCCATGAAGAAGCCACAAGGAATCTTCCCATATCAGCCAGCGTATGGGATGGCGCGTCAGACCCCTATCGCTGAACACCCGACCCACAGGATGCGAAGGTTCAGGCTTGCCGGTCATCACATCTCTCCAGAACACCACGAAGCGGTCGTTATCAAGCCAATAGACTTCAGACCTGTTGCCGTTGTAGAGCTCCTCCCCGTCATCCACACGATGCCCCATCGGCTCCCAGGGCAGAATAGACTCATCTGCGGCATCAAACACCTGGAACCTGGGATAAGTTTCCCCACTTATGTGAAATTCAAGCCAGGTTACCACCAGGTCGCCTGCATCGTTCAGCGCCACACCAGGATAGTCGGAATCGACACCATCAGGGAGATCATCGTGAACCCTGAAGGGATCACCCTGCGGACCGCCATCGAAAGAATAACGTCTGGCGCAAATCGGCTCCCCATCCCAGACTACAGCAAACTCGCCCTGGTCGTTAAGACTCACCGCAACCGCTCTGTCGTCCCAGCTGATATATCCCTGATGGTCTGTCTGAGGGGAACCTATAGGATCGCCGCTGCTGTCAAAAAGTTGTAACCGTAAAAGGTCATCATTAGGATCCATCCAAGCATATTCTGTCCAGAGCAGGACGGTGCTGCCTGCCGAATCCATATCAAGATGGGAACCGCCGATCCGGTTGGTATCCGCCACCTTGGCGATCTTATAAGGATCGGTTAAGGGATTGCCGTCCGGGTCAAAGAAACGTATATACAGTTCAAGCTCGCGCCAAGCCCCAAGAGGCTGCAGGCTGTCTACCCATGCTACGGCAAAATGCCCGTCAGAAGCCATTGCTGTGCGAAGGCAACCCTGATGATGGCCGGGTTCGGCCTCGGCGATACGAAAGGGTTCCACAAGAATATCACCGCATAGGATTAAAGCTAAAAGACTTATATTGATCATCTCGACCTCCTTTTAGTTATTAAAGGCACATCCCCCTGTTTGTCAAGGTTTAGTGGAGGATTACCACCTTGCCTACCGCGCTGCCTGACTCAGACTTCACCCGTGCGAAATAAACCCCGGAGGGGAGGGAGGGTGCTTCCCAGATTCCTTCTCCTTTGATAGTTTCCTCGAGAACCCTGCGTCCGTCGGCGGAGTAGAAGGTAAGCTTGGCCTCGCCCGTGACGTCGTAGGCAAGCCGGTTGAGGGATGCTTCCAGCTTGATGGGGGATGGGTACTCAAGTGAAGGCTCCACTACCCCTATACCCATATCCCAGTCGGTGATCATTGCAAAGGCCTCGAAGATGGTGTCGGTGTTAAGACGGGAATATACCCAAACGATGCGGTCATCGCAGCAGGCCACCGCAGAAGGCTGAACGTGAGGCCAGTTGTCGATAGTGCTATTGATGGTATCTTCTCCCCAGGGCGGGGTGTACTCAAACAGGTTGGTCCAGCGTATCGGCTCATTGTCTTGTATATATCCCAGTATCCCTACCCCATGCTCCCAGTAACGCTTCTTCGACGGCTCAGATGTATCAGGATAGTCAGAGTGGCTCCTCGTGTGCGTGTAGGCGAAGCTGTCGTCAGGCGAAACGGCGGTGGAGTAGTAGCCTTCCGGACCGCCATGATAAAGCCACAAGGAATCTCCCCACATCAGCCAGCGCAGGGGATGCCGCGTCAGGCCGCGATCGCTGAACACCCGACCTACAGGGTGTTTACGGATACCAGCCCTGCTGGTCCTATCTATCCAGAACACCACGAAACGGTCGTCATCAAGCCAAAAGGGTTCAGCCCGGCTGCCGGCGTAGCGCTCCTCCCCGTCATCCAGGCGATGCCCCATTGGCTCCCAGGGCAGGATGGACTCATCCTCGGCATCAAACACCTGAAACCGGGGATAGGAGCATTGATAGGGCGATGACCCAAACTCATACCATGTTACAACCAGATCGCCTGCATCGCTCAGCGCCACCTGGGGGTAGTGGCAGGAGACAGAGGTGTCAAAATCATCGTGAGCCAGAAAGGCCCTGTCTTCAGGATAACCCTCCCTGTTGAAGCGCTGAACCCATGCACCAGTCCCCAACGTGCTTGGCGCATTCCAGGCTATTGCAAACTCGTCGCTGTTGGCAAGGCTCAAACCAATCGGCCTCCAGCCATGTAACCATACCTGCGGCACCAGGGTATGGGCAGAACCCACAGGGCTGCCGTCAGGGGCAAAACGCTGAAAGCGAATATACTCCTCTAACTCCAGGTCATGAGCTGCCTCTGTCCAGAGCAGCACCACGTTGCCTGCGGTGTCCATCTCAAGACAGGGCCAGTATATCCAGTTGGTGTCCACCATCTTTGTAATCTTATACGCCTCGGTCATCGGATTCCCGGTGCTGTCGAAGAAACGTATATATAGGTCAAGCTCGTATTGCCAGGGCCTAGCAAGCGGCAGGCTGTCCACCCAGGCTATAGCGAAATGGCCATCAGGTGCCATGGCAGTGCGCACGCACACCTGATGATGGCCTTGCTCAGCCTCGGCAATGCGAAAGGGTTCTACAAGCGTCCCATTATATAACGTTAACGCGAAAAGGCTCAGTTGAAAAAACATAACTACCTCCTTTTGGTCATTATAAGCCGCTTCTGCGGCAATGTCAAGGCACCTCTTGAGATTCTACTATTCGTAGCATCCCGCGCGCCGCCACGAGATCTCTGTTGAACTCTTCCAAGTCTTTATCTGGCTCCTCAGAATATTCCCGAATGTTTCGCCGATATTGCTCTGCCCACTCCTCGTCTTTCAACCGTTCCGGCGTAAAGTTCTGGTACAACCAATCTGCACCGGCCGTGAACGTGAAGTTTCGAACCGCTTGTCGAAGCTCTGCAATCCTTCGGATCTCTTCCAATTCTCGTTGAGCTTTTATAACTTTCTCCTCTCCTTTTTCTTGCCGAGCCCTTATAACTTCCCAAGTCTTTTGTCTTACTGCAACTTCCCAAACGCTATCTTTATATGCAGCTTCGCATTTATAGCATCTCCCTTCGGTATTGAAATACCACCTGTAACCTGGATAAATCCAGATTTGAGGACCTGTGGTATCAGGGATTATCTTGTAGGGTTTACCTTCAATCGCAGTTAATTCATCTTTAGTGCAGCCCGCATACTTAGCACTCATCCTTTTTTCATATTCTATAGACTTATCTAAATCTGAGGGACATCCCATTCCCAATAACGCCATTCCGATAAGCATAACGAACAGACCTCGTTTCATTGCCGCTCCTTTTTGTTATTCCTCTTTTTTTTTGTAAACAGAGAATACCCTATGTCAAGAAAGGCTCCTCCGTCAAGATTCATACTACAGCCAGCGTTTTATCCTGAAGAAGATAACCATAGCCCCGGCCACCAAAGCCATAAACCCCAGAGCGACCCAGTAGCCCCACGTCTGGAGGAACGATTTTGGTCACATCCGCGTTGAAATCCGATAGTGAGTTAACTCCTTGAGCCCCACGTTGCAGGCGAGTTCTACAGCGAGAAGGTAAAGGAATTCCTGACCACCTATCTGAAGCAGTAATTGCAGATCTTTAAAGGGTTAGAGGCGAATTCCGCGGAACTCGCCTCTATTGAAGTTTTATCTTGCTGATAAAACTTCTAAAAGCTTCGAGCGGGTTATAAGAACCCGCCCGAAGCTTAAGTATCGGGGCGACTGGATTTGAACCAGCGACCCCTAGCACCCCAAGCTAGTGCGCTATCCGATCTGCGCCACGCCCCGATCGAAAACGGCATTGTTCTTAAGGAACACTCCGCCGTCCTGGCTGAATTATATAGTGGGACTCCTCGGTGTCAAGCTGCTGAGCCCTGCCACGGTCACGTACACATGGTTTTTATCGGGCCGGGTCACGCAGCGACCCAGCGGGGCGGTGAGCTTGACAACGGATTTGTTCGGCCTATGCTTCTCTCCAGAGGCAAAAGTGAAGCTAGTTCATCTTATCCAGCCTAATAGGGTCTTTCTTGACCTTAAGGCGAAGAACCTGAAAGAAGCGATAAGGCTACTTGTACCGCTCGTGGTTAGAGATGAGCCTAGAGTAAATGAGAAGAGAGTGATTGATGAGGTCCTGGAACGAGAGCGCCTTGTCTCAACCATCGTGGGAAGGGGATTTGCCCTTCCGCACGCCCGCTCCGATGAGGTATCCGAGCTTACCATAGGTGTGGGTATCTTCCCTGAAGGGCTCGAAGATCCTACCCCTGACGGCAAGCCGGTTAAGGTGGTCTTTTTGCTCCTTGAGCCTAAACGGGTCTCCAAGTTCTATCTGAAAACCTTAGGGGTGCTTGCTCGTCTGGCCAGGATTGAGGGTATCGTGCACAAGCTGGTTGCCGCCCGTGATCCGGATAAATACGTCGAGGTAATTGAGAGCACCAACCTGGTGGTCACCGAGCGTCTGTGCGCCGGAGACATAGCCCGAAGCATCGAACCGGCGCGGCTTGGGATGAGCGTAAAGCAGGTTGCCGATCTCTTCTTCCGCAATGAGACCCTCACCTTGCCTGTCGTCGACGCAGAGGAAAAGGTGGTGGGGGTTGTTCGCTGCGTCGATCTCTTGGGAGCGGCTATGCCCGAATACGCTCGCATGATCGGCGGCCTGAGATTCCTATCCGAGTTCGAGCCATTTGACCGATTCCTGCACGATGAAGACCGCATGCCGGTGGATTCGGTTCTGACAAAAGATTATATCAAGGTGGAGGAAGATGCACCCATTGTTGAGATAACCAGCCTTCTTTTGCATCACAAGGAGAACGCCCTGGTAGTCACCAAAGAAGGGAACTACCTTGGGATGGTCTCACTGCGCGACATCATAACCAAGGTGATGCGCACTTAAGACCGATGTCTTCACAAGCCTGGATTGCCGCCGCGATCTTTATCGCAAGCTATATCGCCATAGCTACTGAGAAAATCGATCGCACCATCATAGCGCTCCTCGGGGCGGCTCTGATGTTAATAATAGGGCTTATAGATCAATCCAACGCCTTCAGGCATATAGACCTCAACGTTATCCTCCTACTGGCAGGGATGATGATCATCGTGAACATCATGAAGCGCTCAGGACTCTTCGAGTGGCTTGCCCTCTCTACCGCAAAGGTGACCGGAGGAAGACCACTCCTACTGCTCATTACCCTGTCGCTGATTACGGCATTCACCTCCGCATTTTTGGACAACGTTACCACCATGATGCTTATGGCTCCTATGACCCTCTTGATAGCGGACGCGCTGCGCATAGACCCGGTGCCCCTGTTGATTTCTGAAACCATGGCCTCCAACATCGGTGGCACCGCTACCCTTATAGGTGATCCGCCCAACATGCTGATCGGAAGTGCGGCTAATCTGAGCTTCCTTGATTTCCTTACGAATATGGCACCGTTGGTTCTGATCATACTGGTGGTTTTCATACTTATGGGAACCGGTCTGTTTGGAAAGGCCCTTCGCAGAACCTCCCCCAACGTCGCGGCCCTGGCATCTTTGCAGCCCCGCAAGGCCATAAAGGACAGGTATCTGCTCTGGAAGTCGGTGGGTGTGTTGGCGGTCGTTTTCATAGGGTTTATACTTCACGAGATGCTTAACATCTACCCCGCCACCGTGGCCCTGGGGGGTGCGGCACTTCTGCTCCTCTTGTCCCAGCTTCCCCCAAAGAAGAAAAAGATAGACCCGGTTGAGACCCTACTCGCCGAGATAGACTGGCCCACCCTGTTCTTCTTCATAGGGATGTTCATAATGATAGCAGGACTCCAGGCAACCGGGGTCATCGGTGTGATCTTGAACCTCCTGACCTCGCTTACCGGCAGCAACGTGCTCTTCGCATCGATGGTAATAATGTGGGGTGCGGCAATTCTGACGATGGTTACCTCGGCGGTGCCTTTTGTGCTTGCGATGATCCCTGTTATCGGCGGGCTCGCCGCCCAGGGTATTCAGCCGATCGAGCCTTTGTGGTGGTCGCTTGCGCTGGGTGCGTGCCTTGGAGCAAACGGGACGATGATCGGAAGCGCTGCCAACATGGTTGTTGCAGGCATCTCCAACCGCTCAGGGCACCGCATAACCTTCGGCAACTTCACACGAAAGGGTCTACCTGTTGCCTTCGTTTCCCTGATTCTTGCAAGCCTCTACGTCTGGCTGCGCTACTTCGTGCTGGCAGGCTCATAGAGAGATGCCGCGAGATTCGGTTATGGAATGTAATCACTTCCTGATCCCATGAGCACTCAAGCCTGGGCAGCCGTCGCTATATTCATTGCCAGTTACATAGCAATCGCAACCGACAAGATCGACCGCTCCATGGTTGCCATAATCGGCGCCACCCTTATGCTGGCCGTAGGGATCCTGGATCAGGAAATCGCCTTTGCCCGTATTGATCTAAACGTGATCTTACTTCTTGCCGGGATGATGATCATGGTAAACATCATCAAACGTTCGGGACTTTTTGAGTGGCTTGCCATCTCCACCGCCAAGGCTACCGGAGGTCGCCCAATACTTCTCTTGATTGCGCTTCCCCTGATTACAGCCATCACCTCCGCTTTCCTGGACAACGTAACAACCATGATACTTATCGCCCCCATAACCCTGGTGGTTGCCAGAACCCTACGCCTCAATCCGGTGCCGCTCCTGCTTGCGGAAACAATGGCCTCAAACATCGGTGGAACCGCCACCCTGATCGGCGATCCTCCCCACATGCTGATAGGAAGTGCGGCAAACCTGAGTTTCCTTGATTTCCTTAAGAACATGGGCCCAATCGTCGTTATAATCCTCGTGATCTTCGTTGTTACAGCCAACTTGACTTTCGGCCGCGCGCTTCGGAAAACCACCTCTCACGTCGCCGGACTCGCATCGCTGTCTCCCAAAAAGGCGATAAAAGACTTCTATCTTCTGTGGAAGTCAGTAGTGGTGCTTGCCATTGTGTTCACGCTGTTTGTGCTTCATGAGACCCTGGGAATGAAACCCGCCACTGTGGCCCTTATAGGCGCATCTCTGCTACTGATCCTCTCCCAGCTGCCTCCCAAGCAAGGCAAGATGGACTCCATGGGGATACTCTTAGCCGAGATAGACTGGTCCACCCTTTTCTTCTTTATAGGGATGTTCATCATGGTCGCAGGGCTCCAGGCAACCGGTGTGATTGAGGCTATCGCGAATCTGGTGATGAATCTTACCAGCAGCCATCCCCTTTTAACCGCGATGGTAGTCCTGTGGGGGTCGGCTTTTATGACCATGATCCTCTCGGCCGTCCCATTCGTCGTGGCGACGATTCCGGTAATCCAGTCCCTTGCCGCCCAGGGAGTAGGCCCTGTGGAGCCTTTGTGGTGGGCGCTTTCTTTGGGTGCGGCCCTCGGAGCGAACGGCACCTTTATCGGAAGCGCGGCAAACATGGTGGTGATCGGGATCTCCACACGATCGGGTCATCCTATAACCTTCACGAACTTCACAAAAAAAGGGCTGCCGATTACAATAGTTTCACTTGTTCTGGCAAGCCTTTACGTCTGGCTGCGCTATTTTTGATGCTCCTTTACCCTGCTGGCACGTGTGTCCTGAAAGGGTAAAAGATCGCTGGAATAATCTGAGCAAGACGACCGTCAGGTCATCCCTGCAGACAGTGATCTAACCTTACTGGAGGGCGTGTTACGGGTTACGGGGGTTACGGGTTGACTGCGTCACATCGCGTCCTATAATCCAGTAAAACAAGGAGGATCGCTTGAAGAAGATTGCACTCATAACTTTGGCGGCGTTGCTGGTTGTGTCCCTGGGGTGTTATTATGCGGACGAGGCGTCGGAGCCGGCGACCGAAACTTACGCAGCCGATCTCTACAATCGGGTCGAAATAGAGACTGAAAACGGCGAGATAACCTCCTCGGCAAGCTCTGACTCTCTGATTACGATAACCCTTACCAAGTGGGTCACCGGCCCCTCGGCAAAAGCCCATCTGGATGATATAGATGTCTCGGTTAGCGAGGATACCGTCAACGGCACCCTCAGTGTCTCTGTCACAATCCCAACCAGCACTGTGCGAAACTACGGCTGTGACGCTGACATTGAACTGCCCGAATCACTTTTCATTGACTTTAAGACCTCAAACGGCAAGATGAGGGCTGCAGGCCACCAGAACGGACTGCGCCTTAGCTCATCCAACGGCAGGATAGACATCGCCAAAACCGCTGGCGAGGCTGACCTTTTTACCTCCAACGGTGATATAGGTGTCGATCGCCATGCAGGCGACATCACCGGCGAAACCGCTAACGGCGAGGTGACGGCGGACGTGATTATGCCTGTAAAGGATGGAACCTGCAGGTTCATCTCCTCCAACGAGCCGATTACAGTAGCGGTGCCTGATTCGGTCTCGGCAAACATCTATCTCAAGACCTCCAACGGCGAGATAAGTGTTGATGCTGATCTCCACACACAAGGGGACTACAACTCTGACGAAGACATCTACGAAAGCACGATGGGCGACGCATCCGGCGAGATCTACATTGAGACCTCCAACGGCAACGTAAGCCTGAAAAAATTAGAGTAAACCACCTAAAGATAGTTAAAGAGGCCTCTTAAGGGGCCTCTTTTCTTGTCAACTCAAGAGTTGCAAAACAGTAAAGGCGGGCTATAGTTTCGTATGAGAAAGGGTCTAATCCTTCGACCGGCCTCTCCTGAGGACGCAGGCCAGACAGCCCCGCTCTTTTACTCTACCGGCCCTCAGGCATTCAACCTCGCCTTCGGTTCTCAAGATAAGGCGATCTCCATAATCCGTAGACTCTTTGCAAGAACGGGCAACCCGATGAGCTTTGAGCACACCACGGTCGCGGAACTGAAAGGACAGGTTATAGGGCTCCTGACCGTCGCCGACCGCACGATCGAGGCTCGAACCCAGCCACAGATGGGAGCCGAACTTTTGAGGATCTGCGGCCCACTACCCCTTCTGGCCAGACTACCGATCCATCTTCGCCTGCAACGCCTGACCCGGCTGGCCCGGGACGGAGAACTTTGCATCGAAGACATCGCCGTTGCCCCTCAGGTGAGAGGAAAGGGAATCGGTCACTTGCTTATGCAGGAAGCCGAACGTCTTGCAAGACGTAAAAGATACACCCTTATTTCCCTCTACGTGCTGAAAGACAACTTCCAGGCCATCGGCTTCTACCGCAGGCTCGGCTACGTATGTGAAGAAGAGCGCATCGATCCGTGGCTCGCAAGGCACTATGGCTTTACAGGTTTCCTGCGCATGGTAAGGCGGATCATTTAGGCCTATGATTGAGAAGAAGCGTACCGCTTTGAGATTGATCAGCGGGGTTGCACTCCTTGTTGCAACCGGGATCGCAGCGTTTTACCTCTCGGATCTCATGAGCGGGGTAATCAAAATCGAGTTTCTCAGAGCAATCCTGGGCGCGAACGTCTTGGTTGCAATCCTTCTGGGGATGCTTTTGGGCAACCTCGTTCTTGAGCGCATAAAAGGGGCGGTCGAGTTCCTCGCACCTGGCCTTGAGCTCTACGATCTCTTCTTGAAGTTAGGCATCATCCTTCTCGGCGCGCGGATCATCTTCTCCGATCTCGCGCACCTGGGAGCTATCGGACTCGGGATAGTGGTGATAAAGATTAGCTTCTCGATCTTCTTCGTTATCTTCCTCGCAAGGCTCTTCCGTCTTCCCGAAAAGCTTTCCCTGCTCCTTGCCGGGGGCATCGGGGTGTGCGGGGTAACCGCTATCATGGGCACCAGCGAGGTTACAGGCGCATCGCGCGAGGATACAAGCTACGCGATAGCGACGATCCTCCTCTTCGGGACAGTGGCGATTATCGTCTACCCCTTCATCGGCTGGCTCCTTAAGATGGGCGCAACGAGCTTCGGGGTGTGGGCCGGCCTGGCCATAGAAAATACCCCGCAGGTGGTAGCCGCAGGCGCAATCTACGATCAGGTAACGGGCGGTACGCTATCCGGATCGGCCAAGGTGGTAGCCACGATCACGAAGATGTGCCGCAACGCACTCGTCGGCTTCGTGATACTTGGGTTTGCACTCTACTACACAAGGAAAGGGCTAGCCAAAGGAGTAAAGCATAAGGGAAGATTTCTGTGGCGAAAGTTCCCAAAGTTCGTGCTGGGATTCATCCTCTTCGCGGTGCTCGCCTCGCTCGGGGCCTTCGGGCCGCCTCAATCGCTCGTGCTTCGATCGTTTGCCGTGGCTGAACGATGGGCGTTTCTCTTTACCTTTGCCGGCGTTGGTCTCGCGACACGCTTCAAGGACATGGCCCGCATAGGCTACAAACCACTCGTTGTTGGGATATTGGCTGAGGTAATCGTATCGGCCATCACCTTACTGGGCGTTCTACTCCTTGGCAAGCTATTGACGTTCTCCACATAGGTATCAGGATTCAGATAACACACCCTTCTACTTGCCACACAAGGACGGCATAGCCTTAGGAGAACTCTAACCTATTGAATGGTAAGTTAAGTTAACTTTTAACCCAATCCACATTTACGTGTCCAAAATCCTTGACAAGCCGGCGAAAAATCGTTACTATCCAAATCGGTTGGGGCTATTGCGTGTCTGAAGGTAGGTGTTTGGAAGACAGTGTAAGTGAAGCCTGGAGGCGAGCTTGCCTGAAAACAGCTCGGCAAGCTGGCAGGCTGACTAAGTTAGGAGAACTCAGATGGGCAATGATTATTTCAAACCTACGGAGTACAGGTTAAGGTGTCTTGCCTGCGGCAAGGAGTTCACCGAGGACAATCATCTTCTTGCCTGTGACGCCGACCACGGGCCGGCGTTTTTGCGCGCAGAATACGCAGCTAAACAGCTTACCATCAGGGAAGAGGCTAAGGGCATGTTCCGCTTCGGGGATTGGCTGCCCCTGCGCAGGCCGATAGAAAACTCGGCTTTGCCGGTGGCATACAAAAGCGAAGGGCTTGCATCTCATCTGGGACTCTCAAACCTCTGGATAGTGTTCTCAGGCTACTGGCCGGAACGAAGTGCGGACATGCGCACCTGCACCTTCAAGGAACAGGAGGCCCCGCCGGTCTGCTCGCGCCTTGCATCCAACGATAAGACTCTTGTGCTCGCCTCGGCAGGCAACACCTCAAGGGCTTTCGCAGAGATCTGTTCTGCCAACGACATCCCTCTCCTGATGGTTGTCCACGAGGCGGGACTGGGCTGCATGTGGTCAACAAAACCCTTCTCAGATTCGGTCAAGCTGGTTGCTGTAACTGGCGACGCCGACTACTTTGACGCAATCAATCTTTCCGGTATGATCGCCTCCCTGCCCGGATACGTTCCCGAAGGCGGGGCAAAGAACGTGGCGCGCCGTGACGGGATGGGAACGTCGGTGCTTGCCGCGGTAACTACAGCGGGCCGTATCCCTGATCACTACTTCCAGTCGGTGGGTTCGGGCACCGGAGGGATTTCCGCATGGGAGGCGACAGAAAGGCTGCGCGCCGACGGCCGTTTCGGTAACGTGAAGATGAAGCTTCACCTTGTGCAGAACCACCCCTTCACCCCGATAGTAGACGCATGGAACCACGGCTCACGCGAGCTTCTACCCATGGACGAGGCGGAGGCCAGACGGCGGATATCCCAGATCAACGCCCACGTTTTGTCCAACCGCAGACCGCCCTACTCGGTTAAAGGTGGGGTCTACGATGCGCTTGCCGACACCGGCGGTCATATGTACTCGGTGACCAACGCGGAAGCACAACTAGCCGCTTGGTTCTTCGAAGAGACGGAGGGCATCGACCTTACCCCTGCGGCGGCCGTGGCTGCAGGAGCGCTGAAGAAAGCAATCGAGCGAAAGACGGTTAAAACATACGATATGGTGCTCTTGAACGTCACCGGCGGCGGCCAGAAACGTCTCTTTGCCGAACATGAGATCCACAGGCTCGAACCTCACATAACCCTGCGGCGCGATGAGATCTCGGAGGAGACGGTTCAAAGAATCTTTGATTGAAAGAAGGAGATAAAAGGATCATGAGGGATCTTTTTGCAAAATGCGGTGAGGAAGGCGGTTACTTTTCTTACTTACGCATGCAGCGTGACCGCTACTTTACGCTGCCCATTCTTGAGGGGATGCCCGGCCCTCACATGGTCTTTCAGGGTCGCAAGGTTATCCAATGGGCGATCAACAACTACCTTGGACTGGTGGGTCGTCCTGAACTTATCGAGACCGCACGCGAGGCCGCGGCCCGCTGGGGCGTGGGTGCGCCCATGGGCTCGCGCTTCATGACAGGCAACACCGAGCGCCATGTAGAGCTTGAGCGAAGGCTCGCCAGGTTCTCCGCAAAGGAATCGGCCATCCTCTTCAACTACGGCTACCTGGGAGTGATCGGTACCATCACCTCGATGATAGGCAAGGACGACGTGATCGTTATCGACAAGCTGGCCCATGCCTCGATGATGGACGCGGCGTTTGCCACCCGCCAGTTCATACCCTTCCGCCACAACGACATGGTAAGCCTGGAACGTGCGCTGCGGCGTGCCAGTCGCGACCGCGAGGGTGGGGTCCTTGTGGTGGTGGAGGGCGTCTACGGGATGACCGGCGACCTGGCCGACCTTCCCGGGATAGTTGAATTGAAGAACAAGTACGGTGCCCGCCTGTTCGTAGACGACGCACACGGATTCGGCACCATGGGCAAGGGTGGAGAAGGCATCGGATTTCACTACGGTCTCCAGGATGAAATCGACATCTACTTCGGAACCTTTGCCAAGGCGTTTGCGGCCATCGGTGGCTTCAGCAGTGCCGATGATACGGTGGTGGAATACATCCGCTACAACGCCCGCACCCAGATATTCGCCAAGTCCCTGCCTATGGTGGTGGTTGAGGTGCTCATAAAGGCCATAGACATAGTGGAGTCCGAACCGGAGCTTGTAGAAAAGCTATGGGAGAACGCGCGCAAGCTGCAGAACGGTCTGCGCGAATTGGGCTTTGATCTCGGAAACACCGCCTCTCCGGTCACACCTGTCTACATCCCAGCCGCCGATCTCGAGACCGCCATCCGCTTCATCCACAAGATGCGCGATGAGAAGGGAATCTTCGTCTCAGGCGTGATGTATCCGGTGGTTCCCAAAGGTGTGCTGCTTTGTCGTATGATCCCGACCGCCGCCCACACCGAGGAGGACATCGAGATTACCCTTAAGGCTTTCCGCGAGGTCCGCGACGAGATGAAGCTTTGGTAACTCCTCCCTTTCTCCTTCGGAGAAAGGATCGGAAAAAAAAGTTAATTGTTAGTGCCCCTGCGCGGAGACGCGCAGCGTAACCCGTGGGGTATAATGCGAGGTCCCCAAGCAGGGACGTAGTACCTGCTTGGGGTGTTAATCCTTGTAGCGGTTGAAACGACTCATCTTCATGAGCCAGGCGGGAAACGCTTTGCCAGGCTTGCGCTTGCGCAGGTTAAAGCCCATCTTCTTTACAAGATTCAACCGGGTTGGTTCGGCAAGCTCGATCATGGTGCCGTCAGGATCGGCAAAGTAGGCGAAAAGCGCGGTTGCGCCGTGCCCCATCTCGAAATCCTCGGTGTTAGGTTCAAGCAACGGCTTGGCCCCTCTACGGACAAGCTCATCAAACGTAGCACGAATATCGTAGACATCGAAGCAGATCTCCATCTGTCCTATATCACCCCATCGTCTTCCTCCGTAGATATGCGGGCCCTTCTCACCTTCAACCTCCACCAACTCGATCCAGCCGCGGTCGAGGTAGAAGCTATAGAAGGAGATAGAGGGACGGGGATCATGCAGAAGAACACGCCGCATCCGACGATCGCCTCCAGGGATAGAAGCCAGCATCGGATCAATGCCCTTCCAGTCGTAAACCACCTGGCTGTAATCAAGTATATCCCTGTAGAAACGAAGGGAGCGTTCCATGTCGGTCACTGCGATAGTAGGAAAGATCGCCCCTCCTACCCGTTTGCCGTCACGACGTAGCGAGTACTTCATACCCGGAATTTCAACCAGGTAGATGAGCAGGTTGTCTGGGTCCTTGATGAGCGCTGCCTTCCAGGCAGGATTTGCGGCCCACGGCATGGGGCCAGCAATGATCGTATCCGTAGAATCGGCAAACAACCCAAGGGCGCGTTCGATCTCCGTAACCTTAAGGGCGGTTGCACTCATGCCCGGATTACCCCATCTCCAATCGGCAGGGAAAGGCATGGGATCGGTAGAGATATACTCATATAGCTCAAGAGTGGCACCGCCCAGAAGATTAGCTGCGATGACAAACCTTGCGCTCGTAGTCGCCCCCACTATGGGCTCCATCCTTGAAGCATAACTCTGGTTCAAACTCATGGGTACATCGAAACCGAGCTTACGGTAAAAAACCCACGAGCGGTCACGGTCAGCCACTCCAAATCCCAAGTGCTGCATTGCAGTAATCAAGAGATCTCCTTAGTTCTAAGTCGTTCGGAGGGATCACTAAATCCACCCCAACACCACTCCTCCGTTAGGAATTAAGCATAATCAATCGAACGCCGCTGTCAAGTCGTGGGCTTAAAAGTAAATGAGCTTAACCTTTACGTCCGGGATACACCCCTGGACGTCCATAAAATCATACATATGAAGTATGGTTTTTGGCTGAGCTTTACATCTATGTGCCCGAAAAATCAAGGCTTGTCTCTTAAATAATCAAGGAATCCTGTCTTGCTCTTTGAGTATCCTTTTAAAGGGTCATGGAGAGGACAACAATTCCTATAATAAGACTATAGTAATGATTTAACTATGGACAGAGATTTGCACATCTATCAAAGCGGACTATCATTGGGCAAAAGAAAGGAGCATAGAATGATGCAGTCACCGGAACAGATAAAGCGGCAGCAGGAACTGGACCGGAAACTTAAGGAGAATTTGGGACGGATCCGCAAGAAGCTCTTCGTGCTCTCCAACAAGGGCGGGGTTGGCAAGAGCTTTGTGGCCACAAGCCTTGCGTTGATCGCTGCAAAGAGGGGGCTTAAGACCGGCATACTGGACGCAGACATCCACGGCCCCTCGATTGCTCACATGCTGGGCTTTGCCGGTATGCCACTGGGCGTCACCGAGGAAGGGATTGAACCTATCGGTGTGCGTGAAAACCTTGTTGCGGTAAGCACCGCCTCGCTTCTGCGGAGCCAGGATGACTCGGTTATCTGGCGCGGACCATTGAAGATGGGGCTTATAAAGCAGTTTTTAGCCGAGGTGCGCTGGGGCGAGCTTGATCTTTTGGTGATCGACTCGCCGCCCGGAACAGGAGATGAGCCATTATCCATCGCACAGCTGATCCCTGAGATGTGCGGCGCAATAGTTGTAACCTCGCCGCAGGACGTGGCACTTCTGGATGCACGTAAGTGTGTGAGTTTCCTTAACCAGTTGAAGATACCTGTCCTGGGGATACTTGAGAACCTAAGCGGCATGGTGTGCCCGCACTGCGGCAAGCGGATAGACGTGTTCAAGATAGGAGGAGGAAAGCAGGCAGCGCTGGATTTGCAGATCCCGTTCCTGGGTGCCATCCCCATTGACATGGCGATCGTTCGTGCCTCAGACTCAGGCAAGCCCTACGTTTTGGAACATCCAGAAAGCGAAACCGCTAAGGTGCTGGGTGCGATCATCGAAGAGGTAACGAAGCTATAAAATAGATTACACAGGAAGGAAACTACTCCTTCAAACCTAATTCTGTTTGTTTGGTTTCGGTTCGTTCAAGTAAGTCCCTCTTGCGATCCTCAATCGACGGCTTTACGCCTTCAGGGATTCTGTCGTATACCAAGAGGTCTCTGAGAAATTCCAATTCGTCAAAGTAAATAAACCTATCCACGTAAGTCCTTAGATCAGTAGAAAGGTAATAGATTCGCGGAGGGATGCCTTTGGCGAGAGAGAATTGATAAACCCATTTAAGTTTACGTTTTACTTCTAAAACAGCTGGAACGAAATCGGCGTCTCCACTAACAAGGACAGCAACATCATAATAAGAAGCGAGACTTACCATATCGACCGCCAACGCAACACCAACCCCCCTTTTCCTCTTTCACCGTTCCCTTATAGATATGAGATTCAGAGGGGGAAGAAGCAGGGTAAAATCTATAAGCTTCAAATGGGTCAAGAGTTAGTAAAAAGGGGGCGACTTTAGCTTAATTTGCGATCTTTTACCCCTCCGGGGCACAGATACCCCTCCGTGGCACAGGTGTCCTTTGGGACAAAAGGAGCACTTCCTCTGGGTCCCCGCGAAGTTGTTAAGCACCCGCGTGGGGTGCCTCACTCCCAGCTGAGTTCCCAGCAGCAGCCCTCGCCCCCCTCTTCCCAGCGGCAGGAGCGCTCTCTTACCTTGACCTTCGAGCCGCTGAGAAGTCCGCATACCCGCTGTAGCCACGTTCGTGTAACGAAGCAGTGCAGGGAGCCCCCCTCGTAGCCCGAAATCACCAGCACCGCCTGCCTGAGCCTCTCGTCCACAGAAAGGACCTTAAACTCCCCGCAGTCCTTGAATCTTGACCACAGATAGGGGATACGGGCCACTACCCGGGGCATGGGAATCAACGCCAGACGGGACCTGGGAGCACCACCAAGCTCCGCATCCGCAATGGCGCTACCTAAATGCTCCAAAACCTTGCCGTTGCCGTTCCCCAGATGAGCTGCGATGCCCTCGTAAACCTCGCTCAGATACTCCAGAGGATACCAGGACCATCCTTCGCCCTTGGAGAGCACGCGCGCCACAGGGGGCCGCATCCGGGAGAGAAAGCCTCTATAACCTTCGCTCTTCAGACGCTCGGAAAGCCACTGGTTTATGGCTACAAAGGCGCTTCCACGGACATTTGCCAAGAAGCCTCCTACAATGATAACGTTATTGGATGTAAATAATAGTGAAAAGGGTAAGAATGTCAAGCCCGTAAGTCGCCGGGGCATACTATTTATGGTTAATATATCGTTACTAGGCAGTAGGGGCTAAGGGGAATGCCTTTACCCAAGTGCGTGCAGCTAAGGTGCAAGGTGTCACCCTCTCTTTTATTCTACCCGACGGGGGCAGTTCGTAGCCTGTCTAAGGGAGAAGACGGCAAGGATCTTCTGGTGCACAGATTATACCCCCTTTACCCGCTTCGATTTATGACTATAATTTATTTGTGAGTATTCCACGACGTCGCGATCGGCTGCCCCGCGCAAGGATCCTATCCAGGCAGATCCTTATGTCGCTGGTTGTGATCCTCGGGCTTGTTCTCAGCCTGTATCTGCTGCGCAGGAAAGTGGCGCCGCCTGAGGCGATAGATACACTCCAGGTTGCCTCGCAAGGGCTTAGCCTGAACGGCGAAGAAATCTCCTTAAAGGAGCTTTGGGAAAGATACGCAAAGGTGCGTACCCCACGCAGGATAGACGTGATCTTTGACACCCAGATGCCGTGGGGCGAGAGCTGGGCGATCCGCGATACACTCAAACGGTTGGCAGAACTCCAAGCTAACCTTACGATCACCGGGCTACAGGAGTGGTAGAAGCACTCATCATCCATCCTGTGACTGGGCTCCGCATAGCCATCATACTCCTCGCCCCGGTCCGTCCGAAAACGAAGACGCCTGCGGATCCCGAATGCCTCCCATTGCAACACGCTCTTAAGAATTGACAAAACCACTGGCTTCGGATATAATACTTAAGTATGCAAGGAGTGGTGATTATTCCTACTTATGATGAACGTGAGAACATCGTTCCACGCTCAGGCGGCAGGCGCGATCCTTCCCGCTACGGGATAATCGATGCGGTGCACGAAAATCTGCCCCAGGCGGATGTATTGGTTATCGACGATGCATCCCCTGACGGTACGGCTGAGGTGGTGAAGGAAAAAATGAGGAACGACTCCAGGCTTCACCTCCTGGAGCGCGAGAGCAAGCTGGGCTTAGGCACGGCATACATCCTGGGGTTCGGCTGGGCGCTTGAGCGGGGCTACGACTACGCGTTCGAGATGGATGCCGACTTCTCGCACAATCCGCATGATCTCCCGCGGTTAGTGGCCGAGCTAGAGAGGGGGGCTGATCTGGTGATCGGCTCCCGTTACGTCTCCGGAGGCGCGATAGTAGACTGGCCGCCCAAAAGGATGCTGCTGTCCCACTACGCCAACATCTACGCCCGCTTCGGCACGGGCACACCCATCAAGGATATGACCGCAGGATACAAGTGCTACCGAACCGAGGTGTTCCGCCACATCCACCTCGATGATATCACCGCAGACGGCTACGGATTCCAGATAGAGATCGACTACCGCGTATGGCGTGCCGGTTTTCGTGTGCGTGAGATCCCGATAATCTTCCAAGACCGACGCGTTGGGATCTCCAAGCTTAGCAGACGCATCATCTGGCAGGCGCTTTTCCTTGTTCCCCGCTTGGGATTGTGGAACCTGTGGAGATGACGTTAGCTCGTGGCCGCCAGCACTCCTCGATCTAGAAAAAACCCCACCCCAATTGTCTCCGTCATAATCCCTGCATATAACCCCGGGAAACTGCTTGAGCGATGTCTTGCCTCAATCCCTCGCAATGGGACAGAGGTAATCGTGGTTGACAACGGGTCAAAAGAGGAAAGCCTGCAGGAGGCACGAGAGCGCTTCCCACGCGCACGCTTTATCTTCCTTGGACGTAACACCGGCTTTGCCTACGCATGCAACAGGGGAGCCGAACTCGCACGCGGGAAGGTGCTTTTGTTCCTAAACCAAGACGCGGAGATCGTTGAAGCAGGCTATCGCGCTGTAGTGAAGTTTTTGCTTGCAGATAAAAGTCGGGCTATTGCATCGGGGCGGATTCTTTATCCTACCGGTCTCATACAGAAAACACTGCGCCGTTTTCCAAACTACTCCAGTTTCTTATTCGGACGCCGCACTCTCCTCACCAAACTATTCCCCGGCAACCGGTGGAGTCGTTACTATCTCTACAAGGATATCGATCTAAATAAAACCCAACAGGTAGAGGTATGTGCCGGTATGTTCCTCATGGTACGTGCCAACGTGTTCCGCAAGCTGGAGGGGTTCGACGAAGGTTTCTTTTTCTATGTGGAGGATACGGACTTCTGCAAACGTGCGGCTGACGCAGGTTGGGAAACGTGGTTCGTTCCCGAAACGGTCGCCCTGCATCAGGGGGGGGAGAACGTTCCAGCTACCAATCGGTCTTACGTTAAGATCCATCACTACAAGGGGATATACCGCTACCTTGTTAAACACAAGCACCCCGGTCCTATCCTAAAGGTGCTTCTTTGGTTGGGGGCGGGTATCGCAATTGTAGTACATCTGGCCCTCAATAGAATACTTAGATAACCCACATTCAAGATTCACCCTAAGCAGGGAACCAGAAGACAGATTGATTTCTTAGCGGCTCAATCCAGCTACCTCAGGATGAACAATGGAAACTTTTTCGCTCAATCCGTCGCCGCTACGACCGGCGCTGATGTGGATAGAGTTAAGGTGTAGTTGGAATCGGATTCCTCATAGGAGAAAGAAGAGACCCTTACTACAAGATCGCCTGCGCCAAGCATAAGCGAATCCTCAAGAGAAGCTCCCAGTTCTGTCGAGTAGTTGCGATGATCAATAAGTTCCTCGTTGGCGGAGATATAGAACCGGATCTCTGGACGTAGCTGGGAAGGAACACTCAAGGTATATCTAAGCATAAGAGAGTCGCTCCCTGTAAGGTTCAGTTTGAAGTAGTCCACATCACCTTCAGGAAGGATATTGGCTTCGATGATGGCTCCAAGGGATATAGTCTTTGCGTCCTCGAAACTGTCATTAGGTTCGTAGTCATCGGTGTAGACAGGCACCTCGCAGAAAGTCGCAAGGACAAGCAGGACAGCTACAACTGGAGGCAAGAGCCCACGCTTGAAGGTCTTAGCAAACATTAAACCTCCTCTCAAGAAAGAAGTTCGTGAGTAGAGAAGAAGAAGTGCACCTCACGCAAGGGATTTTCATCCGGGCTTGTGACGTGCACCCCGTTGTGCCGGGTGTCGGTACCGTAGATTGCGCGCAGGGTGCCGGGTTTGGCTTTAGAGGGATCGGTGTCACTCACTATCTCTCGCAGATAGCGCACAGCATTCTCTCTGCCCAAACAGCAGGCGATGATGGGGCCGGAGGTGATGAAATCTATGAGCTCCTCAAAAAACTCATTGCCCTCGTGCATGCAGTAGAAGAGCTCTGCCGCCTGGGGAGAAAGCACAAGGTGCTTTAGACCAAGGATCGTAAAGCCCTCCTTCTCCAATCGAGCCAGTATCTCTCCGGTTTTATGCCGGGCAACAACGTCAGGTTTGATTATGAGGAGCGTTTTCTCCATTCCTCTTGACCGAGCTTGAAGCCCACATCCAGGGCTTGCAGGTTAAGCTCCACAAATGCCCTGCGCACACGGTGCTTTATGGCCTTCTTTAAGGAATCAAGCTTAACTATGCCGGTGGCAGCCGAAAGCACGCCGAGCATAAGCACGTTTGTTACGACCTCTCGGCCCAGCTCCTCGCGGGCGGTCTCTGAAAAGGGCATAAGTATTACATCCTTGCGATCGGTATGGACATAGAACGAATCGGCAAATATAAGGCCCTTCTTCTTCACCTGTGGTGCGAAGCGATCGAAGGCGGGCTGGGATAGTGCAACCAGGATATCGGGGTCGTAAGCCCGTGGGTAACGTATTTGCTGATCGGAGATAACAACCTCTGAGCGGGAGGCACCCCCTCGGGCTTCTGGCCCGTAGCTCTGGGTTTGTACCACCTCCTTTTCTTCGTAGACCCCGCAGGCCTCAGCAAGAACTATACCTGCCAGAATAAGTCCCTGCCCACCTCTGCCAGAAAGCCTTACCTCAGTGCGCATTGCGAACCTTCTTAACCAGGCGAGCGTAGCGCTCGCTGTATTCCTCTACCTCGCGGTCCACAAACACCCCGGTAACGACCTTATCCTCAAGCTCCTTTGCATCCATCTTCTTCGCCGCCTCCAGTGTCACGGTATGACCCTTGATCCAGGTAACCAGGTCCTTGGGCGTAGGGATGCGGTTCAAGCGCCCAAAGATCGTGGGGCATTGTGCTACTACCTCGATCAGTCTAAAACCCTTACGGGAAAGTGCGGTCTTGATGAGGCGTTTAAGCTGCACGAAGTTGTAGGTGGTGGTGCGTGCGACAAAAGCGGCACCAGCAGCCGAAGCAAGCAGGCAGGCATCGACAGGATCATCAATGGCCCCGTAAGGAGCCGTGGTGGCGAACATATCCCGCGGGGTGGTGGGTGACTGCTGACCACCGGTCATCGCATAGTTGTAGTTGTTAAGCACAATACACGTCATCCCTATGTTGCGCCGCGCCGTATGAATGAAGTGGTTGCCGCCGATAGCAAGCATATCCCCGTCCCCACCCACAACTACAACCTCCATATCGGGCCGTGCAAGCTTCACACCGGTGGCCGCGGCCAGTGCCCTGCCGTGAAGAACGTGGAAGGTATCTGCATCCAGATAGCCTGGCATGCGGGAGGTGCAGCCAATACCCGACGCCAGAAGCAGCTTCTTTTTGGGGATCTTGAGTTCGTGGACCGCATGAATCAATGCGCCGAACATTATCCCTATCCCGCAGCCAGGGCACCAGACGTGAGGGAAGCGCTCATCCATCCTGAGATAGGAATGGATCATGGGGCTGAAAGAGGTCTTCCTGCTGGATGCTTTAGCTGGTGTCATCGCAGCGCCTCCAGAACCTCTTTCGGGGTAAGCATCGAGCCGTCGTTGCGTGTAACTGAGACAAGCTCGGTATCTGCACCTATACACCGCTCGACCTCCCTTGCGAGCTGGCCTTCGTTCATCTCAGGCACTACAACCCGCCCGCGACCTTTTGCAAGCTTTCTAACCGTCGCGTCCGGGAAGGGCCAGACGGTAAGTGCCCGGATGTAGGCAATCGGTTTATCGGTCAAAAGCTTCGCCTCGTAGGCACTGCGTGCAGCCGAACCAAAGGCCACTATCAGGGTGTCGGCGTCGGGATCGTCGTCAACGTAGTTGTCTTCAAGGTAGGCGAGGTTATCTTCTATCTTGGCACGTAAGCGCTCGTTGTTCCAGCGGATAGTGGGTGCGTCGTTGATGGGAAAGCCGTCTGAGCGGTGGTTAAGACCACTAAAATGAATAGCGTACCCCTCGCCGAAACTTGCGTAAGGAGCGTTGTAGTTGTTGTCCGGGGCGTAGTGGATGTATTCTGAGGGAGCAACACGGGGCTTCTGCCTGTGATAGACCTCAACCTTTTCAGGGAAAGACACGATCTCTCGCATGTGGCCTATGAACTCATCCATGAGCAGAATGACCGGTACCCGCAGCCTTTGCGAGATCTCCACCGCCCGCAGTGTGAGGGTGAAACACTCCTGCACACCTCTCGGTGTAAGTGCCACAACCGGGTGATCGCCGTGCGTTCCCCAGCGGGCCTGCTGAAGGTCTGCCTGCGATCCCTTTGTGGGCAGGCCTGTTGCCGGGCCGCCGCGCATCACGTTCACCACCACCACCGCCACCTCGGTCATCGCCGCATAGCCTATGCCCTCCTGCATGAGTGAGAAGCCGGGACCTGAGGTGGCGGTCATCGAAGGAACACCGGCCGCCGAAGCACCGATAATCGCCATGATCGAGGCAATCTCGTCCTCCATCTGGATGAAAACACCGCCTACTCGAGGAAGCTCCTCGGCCATAAGCTCCGCGATCTCGGTTGAAGGGGTTATAGGATACCCACCGAAGAACCGGATACCGGCACGAAGTGCCGCCTCAGCACAGGCCTCGTTACCTGAAACCAGCCTCCTCATGACTCCTTCTTCTCCTTCTTCTCGATAAAGATCGCAAAGTCAGGACAGTTCCACTCGCACAGATAACAGGCGATGCAATCGGTGGGGTTTACCACGTGAACCTTGAGATCGTCACCCAGAGCCAGGATATCCTTGGGGCAAAGCACCACGCACAAATCGCAGCCCTTACATAGATCCGGGTAGATATAAATGAACCCCTTCGGCTCCTCTATCGTGGTTACGGGGAATGCCTTACGTTTAAGCTTCATGCAACCTTTCCTTAAGTAGCGTTGCGATCTGGGCAGGTTCTTCGGCGACCGGTACGCCCGCCGCGTTGAGTGTTTCCACCTTCTCCTCGGCGGTTCCAGACGAACCGGAGATGATGGCACCCGCGTGACCCATCCGTTTGCCTTTGGGTGCGGTGCGGCCTGCGATGAACGCAACCGCAGGCTTACCCAGTTCTTTTTGGATAAACTTTGCCGCCTCTTCCTCGTCGGAGCCGCCGATCTCGCCCACAAGCGCCACCGCTTCGGTTTCCGCATCGTCGCGGAAAAGCTCAAGAACGTCAAGGAAGTTCGAGCCTATCACAGGATCGCCGCCTACACCCACGCAGGTCGACTGACCGAGCCCGGACTTTGTGATGTGGCTCACTATCTCGTAGGTAAGGGTGCCTGAGCGTGAGACGACACCAATCTTTCCAGGTGCGAAGATCTGGCCGGGAAGGATGCCTACCTTGGACTTCCCTGGAGAGATGACCCCGGGACAGTTGGGGCCGATGAGCCTTGTGCCCTTCTTGGCAATATAACTTACCACCCTTAACATGTCGATGACAGGAATACCTTCACTGATGCATACGACCAGCTTTATCCCGGCGTCGGCGGCCTCTATGATCGCATCGGCAGCAAAACGCTGCGGCACTAAGATGACGGACGTATTCGCCTCGGTCTTTGAGACCGCCTCTTGCATGGAGTCGAATACCTCAAATCCCTCCACCGTCTGAGAACCCTTGCCAGGCGTCACACCGCCTGCAACCTGGGTGCCGTATTCGCGCATCTTCCCCGCATGGAACAGGCCGTCACGTCCGGTGATCCCCTGGACTAGGACACGCGTATTCTCATCTACAAATATCGCCATCAATTGTTCCCTGCTGCCCCGATCGCCTTCTTTGCACCGTCGGCCATGTCGATTGCAGGTATGAAGGACGTTCCTGCAAGCATCTCGCGTGCTTCGTCCTCGTTGGTACCTGTGAGACGCACCACTATAGGAACCGATATGGAGGTTGATTTGGTAGCCTCCAAAAGACCGGTGGCTATATCGTCGCAACGGGTGATGCCGCCGAATATGTTCACAAAGATCGAGCGAACGCCCCGATCACGCGTTACGAAATCAATCGCCGCAATCATCTTTTCAGGAGAAGATGATCCGCCCACGTCGAGGAAGTTTGCAGGCTCACCTCCGTAGCGCTTGATCAGGTCCATGGTGGCCATTGCAAGCCCAGCACCGTTCACGATGCAGCCCACGTTACCCGAAAGCTTGATGTATGAAAGACCTTTACCCTTCGCCTCCTGCTCAAGCTTCTCGTCTTCCGAGAGGATGCGGTAGCCCTCAAAATCAGAATGTCTGAAAAGACCGTTGTCGTCGATTATCACCTTTGCGTCAAGTGCTATGACTTTGCCGTCATTAGTTACTACCAGAGGGTTGATCTCAGCCAACGAAAGATCGTTGGCAACATACATCTTGTAGAGTTTAGCGAGAACAGATGCGAGTTGTTTTTGGATATCCTTCTCTTGCGTGAGGAACATCGCTGCCCGGCGGGTCTGGTATGCCTGAAGGCCAAGAAGTGGGTCTACGGGTATCTTAAGTATGCGCTCGGGTGTGGAGCGAGCGACCTCTTCGATATCCACCCCCCCGGCTGGTGAGACCATGAGAAGAAGGGTGCGGTTCGCACGGTCGGTGGTGACGCTTGCGTAAAACTCTTGCTTGATATCCACGGCGTGGCAACAAAGAAGGCGTTCCACACGTTCTCCCTTGATCTTCATGCCAAGGATCGCATCCGCGTGGGATTCGACCTTCTCCATCGTGTGGGCGAGTTTGACTCCGCCAGCCTTCCCCCGACCACCTACACCTACCTGGGCCTTGAGGACGCAAGGCAGATCTATCTCCTGGGCGGCAGTGCGCGCCTGGGCTCCGGAGAGCACAAGTTTCTCCTGCGGGATGGGTATGTCGGCCCGATCGAAAAACCCCTTGGCCTGATACTCCAGCAACTTCACATTAACCCTTGGCCGCAAGGATACGCCAAATAGAGCCTGTGTCAAGTTCTCGCATTGCCTCACGTAAAAATCTACTCCAAAGGAGGTATAGCTTGGCAAGTAAGGAGGTGGCCAAAAGATACAGGCAGGTGAGGAACAAAGCTCAAGTGTGGGTGTTTGAAGCGTTGAGTGATATGCGGGAACGTCTGCCATTCCCTATACTGGGTATCCATTCTGACAATGGCGGCGAGTTCATCAACGCCGAAGAGACTTAGAAATCAATACACTCAACTGAGCCCCGTCTACCTTAAAAGACAGATACTACGGTTACAAGATAAACTGTGGCGACTAAAGACGAAGCAAAGACCTGAGGCCGAGCTGAGTCTGGACATCCAGATAAGTAGCTGTGTTGACGTCGCTCTTCGGAGGTGTAGAATTTAAATGAGGCAACCAATACCCATCTCAAGTAGATCCTTACGTGAGGCAATAGGTAACCTTGACAACCAACTTAATTGACCTAGTCTTATTATATGAAAAAATCAAAAACAAACGCAACGGTGCTGTTTTTCGATCTTAAAGGCTGGTATAACCAGGTTCAGGGCAGGGATGCAGCCGATATTGCCGCCGATCTTGATTCCTTCTACGGAGGTGTCATAGAGGCGGCAGCCAAGCATGGCGGTCGAGTAGTTAAGTTCATGGGAGATGCGGGACTTTTGCTCTTTGAGAGCCCCGATAACGCGGTTAGCTTCGCCCGTGATCTGGGTAAAAAACGCGAGGCTCATGTGGGGATCGAGCATGGAGAGATCGTTCAGGGAACCTTTGGCAGTGGCGAGCTGCAATGGTTCGACGTGATTGGAGAACCGGTCAACCAGGCCGCAAAGAACATGCAGCGCGCGGCCAAAGCTGAAAAAAACATAGTCCTTGGCCCATCGGCCTGGGAAGCCCTTTCTGCCCCTGATCGCGAAGACCTGGCCTGCTCAGAGAATATTTAGTGCTCCTTTTGCGCTTCGCGCAAAAGATCGCAAGAACGGAATAAGACAAGGGGCTTAAGCCCCTTGTCTATCATCTGCCGTTGGCAAACCTTTCAAATTTCTTACCGCGATCTTTTTGCCTTCAGGCAAAAAGGAGCAATGTTAGAAATACAGTGTTACATCTGCCTTGATACCCTCAAAAGGTAGCTCGTAGGCGCAAACACCGTGCTTGCAGATATAGGAGCCCTTAAACCGCCCGTAGGAGAGGGTAAGATCGAATGGGTAGGCGTTGTAGCGGATAGCGCCCCAGGGCCACAGTTTCATCTCCTCCTTCAATTCTGCGACCCCACCTCCGGAAACTATGAACGAGCGCCAGCCAAGCTCTACGAGCACGCGAGGCTCATCCCATGCCTCGGTTACTTCTTTCACGTGGCGATAGGAACCTTTAAGATGAAGCGAGAAGTCACGGATGAGCGTCTCGTAGGATAGCCCAGCCTCCAGCCGGTCGTTCTCAGTGTTGAGTGCGCCGGGGATCTCACGCTCGATCAAGGTAAAGAAGGGTATGAAGGTGTGGCCCGCCAGGTCAATACGGGGCTCAACCCCTATGCGATCCAGTGTGCTCTCCCTGGTAGAATCCCAGGCTGATGAGTATGAGGCGTCAACCCAGAGCCAATCCCATGGAGCCAGGTTCAGTGCAAGGTGGTATCCCTGCTCGTCCGCACCCTGGTTTATGGACTCTTGGTCAAGGTTGCATGGGGGTGGGGCGTTGATCCCGCCTGCAAGACCGCGGTAGTCCTTTGCCTCAAGAAGGATGCCTATGCCCTTCTGGGAGTAGGAGAGGGAAGCGGTAAGGCCAAGGCCCTTGATGTTGTTGGTGCCTACCCATCCATCTGCGGAGCGGCGTCCCCAGGTGAAGCGCTGGGCCGCGGCAGCGGTTAAATCGAAGCGCCACAAGCGAAGAGTAAGATTCTCTTCGGCCCACTCCTCGAACGCGCGTCCGAACAGGGTATCCGCATCCTGGGTCGCGTCGCGCCGCAGGTAGATCGCACCAAGCTCCAGATTCTCGATGGGAAGGATCGTTGCGTCCACTGCATAGAGCCAGTCATCACGTGTTACCTTGTCTTCGGTAAGCATCCGACCCGCCAGAAGCCCGATTCCAAGAAAATCATTCTCCCAGCTCAACCGCCCCCCATCCAGGTTGCGATCTATGCGCAGGGGTTTGTCCTCAAACGATGAGAGAACCAGCCCATGCCCCAGGGTCTCGTAGTAGTTGCCAAGCCACAGACTGATTCCTCCGTTATCATAAGTAAGGTATCTCTGAGTTATCTGGGTTCTGGTGACCGTATCCCTGAGGTTCTCGGCATCAAGAAGGAAACGTGCGCCGATGCGGAAGCGATCAACGAAAAGATCGGCCTCGGCTTCGTTATAAAACTGGGATGACCAGCGCGGGGTCTCCAACCACAGATGGGTTGTGTTGACGCCAGAGAGCGAGACCTCCCCGAGAAGTAACAACACTAGGACCATCTCCATATTATCCGAGATACGAAGGATTTGTCAATGCCTTAGATTATCGGGTCTCTCCGCCCGCCTTCTACTCCTCAATCCGCAGGATGAAGGTTTGTGAGTCCACCTCTTCCCCGCCCGTTACTTCCAGAACGATCTTGCCCTCGGAGCCCGATGTTGAGCTTGTAAGTTGGACATGAAACCTTTGCGATGATTCGTTTGCAGGCAGCGTTAAGTTCAGAGAGTCGCCATAGCACACCTCGTCGTCACAGATCAGCGAAGACCAGTCCGCAGGCAGATTCTTCAAGGAGCCGGGGGTCTCAACATGCAAAGCCAACTCATTGCCCGTGTGGTTCTTCAGGGTGAAGTAATAGAAAGCGGTATCCCCAGGATTGGATTTCGTCTGGATGGTGTCCGATTCGAGCTCTATGCTGAAGTCGCCCTCATCAGGGCTGCCCCCACCGAGCTCGTATGAAGCGGCCTGATAGACCTTTAGGTCTGAGGCCTCTATCCAGACAACGGCCTTAAGCGGTCTGCCCCAGTCCTGATCCAGAGGTAGGGAACGATGCAGGCCAACTGTATCACCCGGCTCAAGCGTTAAGGCATCGCCCGAACCGGCCTCGGGCAAGCGCCTCACGATGTGGTGAAGCAGTCCCACTGAGGCGTCCGTGAGGGTGTCCTCAACCAAGGCTATGCGCAGGGTTCCCTCGATTGTTTTATCACTCAGAGCCGATGCGATTACGGTAATCTCATATAAAACGCTGTCTGCGGTCAGGGCTGCTGAAAGCTCAAGCTTTAATGGCGAGCCGAGCTTGCGGCGGTCGGCAAGCACCTGCTCCATCTCCTCGACAGGCCGCGCCCCCTCGTAAGCCTCAACCCCGTCGAAGATTATGGTAGGGAATTTATTTATCCCCAGGCGGGTAAGGCGCGCTTCGGTTTCATCCGATGAGTATTCGTCATCCCAATGCAGAGCCAGCACGACGAACTCACCCGGGTGGCCTTGGAGTAGCTCTTCGATGTTTTCTGCGGCCTCAGGACAGTAGGTGCACCAGGTACCGGTTCCTTCCTCAAGTAGAACTAACCTGTCGAATTCCCCTTCCTGCGAAGGATCAGGGAAGCGTTCTCCGCAGCTTAAGATCGCTGCTGTAACTGCGAGAAGGATCGCTCCCTGTAATACCCTCTTGAGTTTCGTCTCCCCTACACGACGTCCGCCGACCACCATCTTAAGAGGAATAGTTCCCGTGAACTGCGTTACGGGTTGTCTTTATGATGGTTGCCGCGTCCTTCTTGGTGTAGCCGATCACAGACTTCAAAAGCTCCTTGTCAGGCTTTATGTAGAAGGAGTGAGGGATAGGGCTGACCTTGAAGAGGCGCAGGAGGTCTCCGTTTGGGTCGAGCAGCACCGTGAAATCCCACCCCTGACTTTCAACCATCGGTTTGACCCTTGAAAGAGTACGGCGGCTGTCGATGTTCACCGCAACCACCGAGATACCCGAATCCCCATACACCCCGTAGAGGCTGTCGAGGAGTTTGAGTTCTTCCTTACAGGGCGCGCAGGATGTGCTCCAGAAGGATATGATGGTAAGCTTTGATCCTAAAAGCGAATCAAGGCTCCAGGTCTTCCCATCAAGGTCCTTGGCCGAGAAGTCTGGAACCGTTGTAGCCGCGGTGAGCGCAATGGCCGCCGCGAGAAACATTAAGGCTGTCTTCTTCATCATAAGTCTCTCCTCTCTTTCCTTACTCAATTATAGTCGTTAAAACCCCACTGTAAACCCTTGCTTTCCAATATACCGAGGGGTCGAATGTCCCTTTAAACTTCAGGACGCAAACGTTTAAGTTCGATAAAGGGGCCTTGCGGCCCCTTTATAATTCAGGTTGGCAGTTAATCGTCAATCCAGGATAACCAGTTTGCCTGTCCGGTTGTATGCTCCTGCGGTTGCCCTGATGAAATATGCGCCGGCTGGTAAGGTCTCGACTTCGATAGCGATAAGGTGGCTGCCGGCTGAGAGGCTGCCCGCATAAAGCGTTTTTACCAAACGGCCGATTGCATCATAAAGTGTGAGGTTGACCTGGCAGGTCGCGTCAAGTGAAAGCTCGATATAGCCGTGTCCCTTGACAAGCGTGGGCACGTCCAGGGAGAAGGGGGTCGCTAGGGCGTCCTCCTCTATACCTTCAAGGAGCGGATTCGCGAGAGGTATTACCGCAGCCTGCAGGATCTCCCTTAGCCTTCCTTGATATACGGTGGTGTCTTGAACAAAGCACCCGAACTCGATATTGTCCAGGTCATCTGTGTGGTATGGCCATGCTGGGTTAATCTCGTAGTCGCGAGTGATGGTGGTATCGGCTCCCGCTGCCAGGGTTATCTCGGCTCCCGAGGCATCGGGCAGCATGTCGCGTAAGGCAAAGTTTACCCATTTCTTGTCTTTTACCCATGAATAGCGGATGTTGGACTCGGTTATGGTGAAGTGCACCCTGCCCGTAATCTCATGCTCGCTCGTGTTTTTGATGGTGGCGGTGAGTGTTCCCCCGCTCATATAGGCGTCCTCGGTCTTCTCCAGGGCGATCTCAAGTAGGGAGAGGCTGTCGGCTCGAGCCTGGAACGCCGATTCGTAGTTAGAAGCAGCGTCGGGGCCCAGGTATTTAATCACGCCGTCGAAGAAAGCGGCAGGGATATAGACGGTATCGCCGGAATAAAACACTGCACGGGTCACAGATTCGTTGTTCTGGAAGGGATCGGAAAGGTGGTATTCAACGAGCAGAATCTCGCCGGGATGGTTCTCTGCCACTGCATCGGCACCAATCGCGGCCCCAGGACAGTGTACGCATGCGGTGCGGCACAGTAACTCAAGCACCACAATCCGCTCTGCTGCAAAAAGTGCGAACGGTAAAGCAACAAGTGCTGCAACCACGATAAGGGTTTTCTTCATAGCTAATTATCTCCTTTCCCCGTTCTTGGGAACGTAGTTTTTGCCAACAGCCTTTCGGCTAAGTTAACGAAGGACGGGACCCTAAGATCCCGTCCATTACAGTATCTAGATCCTCAATGCAGGATTACGAGCTTGCTTACCTGCTTGTGTCTACCAGCGGTGACCCTGATGAAATATGCGCCGGCGGGCAGGGCATCTGTCCGGATATCGATGAGGTGGTTGCCGGCTGAGAGAGCGCCCGCATAAAGCGTTCTCACCAAACGCCCGGTTGCGTCAAAAAGGGTAAGGCTGACCTCTGAAGCGGCATCAAGCGCAAGCTCCACCGAGCCTTTCTTGCTTATAACAGCCGGTATGTTCAAAGAGAACGCAAGATCGCGATCCTCTTTTACGGAAGTGGGCTCCCCGAACTCAAGCACAGCGGCCTGCAGTATCTCCTTGGAAACATCCTGCACGAAACAGCCGAACTCTATGTTGTCGTCCTCGGTGAAGTAGGGCCAGGTTTCATCTATAGTGAAGTTGCGGTTCAAGGTTATATCCTCACCCGGAGCGAGGGTAATCTCTTCGCCGAAGGCATGGGGCAGCATGTCTCGTTCAACGAATTCCAGATGATCCAGCCCTTGCCAGGAATATGGAATCTGAGACTCGGTGACGGTGAAGTGGACATTGCCGGATACCTCCCCGTTGCTTACGTTGGTGATGGTTGCTTTAAGGCTTCCTGAGGTTGACGCGAGCGTATTGGTTGTTTGTGTGAGGCTTATCTCAAGCGGCGGCTCTATGTTAGCCCGTATGTTGTACTTCGAGTTGTAGGTAAAGAATTTGGAGCCGGTGTGGCCTCCGCCGACCACCTGCTCCACCCCGTCGAACACCGCGGTAGGCACCCCGGTGATACCGTAAAGGTTGTAGCGCGGGGTAACGTAGTTGTTGGCGAAGGGATCGGAGGCCCCCACGTGGTATTCAACGATCAGGACCTTACCCGGGTGCTCCTCGTGAAGATCCTCGGCACCGTTTGCGCCCGCCGGGCAGTAGTAGCACCACGTGCCGGTAAATATCTCAAGCACGACTACCCGCTCTGCTGCAAATAAGGCAAGCGGTAAGGCGATGAGTGCCGCAACCAGTAAAAGGGTTTTCTTCATTGCTACTATCTCCTTTCTCCGTTCTTGGGAACGGAGTTTTTTGCCGACAGCCTTTCGGCTAAGTTAACGGTGGACAGGACCCTAAGATCCGGTCCATTACAGCATCTAGATCCTCAATGCAGGATTACGAGCTTTTCGACCCTTGTGTAATTGCCGCAGGTAGCCTTGATGAAGTAAGCGCCGTCCGGGATTCCCTCGAAAGCGAGCGCAACAATGTTCACACCGGCGGATGCCTTCCCGGCAAAAAGCGTCTTGACCCGACGTCCGCTTGCATCCAGGAGAACGAGTTCTGCATCACATGCCGCGGGAACCGAAAGCGCTGCCAGGGCTTTGTCCCTAACAATGGTGGGGACGCGGAGCGAGAAGGGTGCTGAGGAGTGGGAACCTTCCTCAACGCTTATAGGCTGGGTATAGGTACACATCGAACCGTCACCTGACCCGGCACGGCAGATGAAATTGAAGATGGAGCCGTCGTAGTCCGGGCTCGCCTCTATCACTAGATCGTTGCCTTCGACGGTGTAGCTTCCTCCGGCCGCGATCTCCTCTACTACGGCTCTCCAGTCAACCACGGTGATCTCTTCGTTATCTACCTCGAGGAAAACGTGTATGTCTTCCATCATCTCATCAGAGCCATTGGTGACGGTAACGTGAACATCGGCCTGTTCTCCGGGGCTCAATACCCCGTCGCCCGAGGCGTCAAACACCCTTATGTCCGAAAGAATCAGCTCCCTCTGACCGGTGACCTTAACCTTGGCAGCCTGCAAAATCTCCTTGGGCATCGCGCCCACGTTCTGACACCAGAACATAAGTTCGCACTTCTCGGCATCTGGGATGTGATCGGTGCCATCGGTAAGGAGGATGGTATCATTAACGTCGAACTCCCTCTCTAGAAGCAGGGTTTCGTTGGCCTCGATGGTTATCTCGGTGCCGAGGTGGTCGGGAAGCATACCGATCACCACCTGGTGATGGACCGGGTCGCCGTTGGTGCCGGTATAGTGGACGTTGCTTTCGGTCAGGACCCCGAACAGGATGAAGGTACGCTTATTATCTGTTTCGTTGGTAATCTCTATCAACAGAGAGCCTTCTCCCTGTACCTGGTGGAACTCGAATGGGGTGAAATCGCGGTAGAGGTTCAGGTCAAACGGGGACTCTTTATTAGACCTGGTGTCTATGGTTGATCCCCAACTGCCCTGCGAGGAGCCTACCACGGTGCCGTCTACCACCAGATAGGGAATGGCGTTGATGCCGTAGAAGGACCGTCGGTTGTTGTTCATCGCCCGATTGTAGTGGTAGAATGGATCGTTGCCAGGACTTGGCCAGTTCATGTGGAAACGAACTACAGCTAGGTAATCTTCCCTCGTCTTCAAGAGTGAGGTGAGTGTTGCGTTGCCGCCAACACAGGGAGGGCAGGTTGTGCTTGTAAACAGCTCTGCCAGCACCATTCGCTCCGCAGCGATCATTAAGGTGAAGACACCCAACAAAAGGACCAGGATTTTTTTAGCCACATCTAACCTCCGGTTTTTAAGGCTAACTTATAGATTGTATCCAAGATTTCAGCTTGTCAAGCCCCCTGCGCGGAAGAAAAAAATAGGAGAGGGGACCACCGGTCCCCCTCTAAGGGTTTGACTATTTTATGAGCACAACCCGCTCGTTGGCAGTGAACTCCGCAGAGTGCATCCTGATGAAGTAGACGCCTCGAGGGCATCTTGCACCAGTAGCATCGCAACCGTCCCAGACGACACTCTTCTCTCCCCTTGGGAGAATCAGACGCCTGACTAAAGAACCGGTGTTGTCATATATCTTGAGGGTTAAGTCTTTATCAATGTTGAGATCAGGCAAGTAGAGTGTTGTGCTCGTGGTAAATACGCTAGGTTGTGCGATAATTGTCGGTGGAACAGTAAGCAGTGGATTCTGTTCTTCTACGCCTACCGCGTCCTGGAACGTCCCGTAGACGTTGAAGTCGCCGTCTCTGTTATCCGACCACACGATAAGGCACTCATGTGCGCCGCGCGCGGCAGCCGGATGCCACGCGGTATCGCTTCCGTAGACCAGGTATCCAGAGTCTACAATTTCCCCAAGCGTATCCACCTTGATGGAGTAGAGGTCTATGGCCTCCTCTGACCGGTTCTCCCACACACACTGGAAATGCTCCCCGTTGAAAACAGCGTCAGGGTAGTAGAGTTTTATGTCATCGCCAAGATCAACAATGGTTGCCGAGTCTTTGATAGGCATACCTGTTGAATCCAGGATGTCAAAACCAATCTTGTATTTAATTGCACCTACACCCATTTGCCATATTTCGCTAGCCATGAAGAAATGTCTTCCGTCAGAAATAAGAACCTGGTATTTTGCCGATCCACCAATAGGCTTATATATTTCCCGACCTAACTGGAAATCCCAGCCGATTCCTTGAATCAGCAAGCTATCTTCCAGGAAGACTGCGGAATCCCGCCAGGAAGTAATTATCAGAAACTGCTCACCGTCCCAGCAGCCTATGGAGGGTTGGAACTCAAAGCTACCGCCTGAGGACCATACGTCCTGTAGTGTCATACCGTAGTCATCAAAACCTACAAACAAGCTCCAGGCATGGCCATCCGTGCCGTTGAAGTATGAAGCCTTGTAGAGCGAAAAGAAATGATTCCTGCCGAAGAGCACCTGAGGGGCGCTGGCGCCCACGCCAAGCTCAAGCTCTTGAGCAAGATCGGTACTTCCAGGTATCCATACAGACCCGGATGTAAGCGGCTCGCCATCAACCGCAAACTCACGATGAATAACGCCCCAAAGCTCAAGCTCAGGAAAGAACTCGTTGTAGCCAACCATTACACGGGCTTCTACTGCAAACCTGCCCAGACCCGCAGCTATGCTCGGGGTGTGTACCGGACCCAAGGCTGAGCCGCTTTCCAAAAGCTCCACCTCGTCGGTTAGCAGTTCGCCGTCCTCGCTTACCCGCACACCCCGTATAGTCCCCAACTTCTCATCTTGCCACACTACCCAAAACGCTTCGCCGTCCCAGCATACGTCAGGGTAAAGTTGATCACCCGGCGCGGTGCAGATAGGAAGTTCAATCGAGGTTGCCCCCACAATCCCAATCGCCACCCCCACAAGAATCACGATAGATCTTTTCATCATCTCCCTCCTTCAGGGAGTTTTTTTGCGACAACGATGTCAAGACACTGTATCCGATCTGAAAAATTTGTCAAGCCTGGTTTGAAGGGTTCAAATCGGTATGTATCCATAAATAAAGACTATTGAGGATAACCGGAGCGGCGTATCTTTTACCTGCGGGATGGGCGAGTGAGGAGCATGTTCCCAAAGGGGAACTGGAACTGACAGCTATTTTTCTTCCTTTGCCCAATTAAGCCTTGACATCGGCCATCTCTTCACTAATCTTAGATGCTAAGACACGAAGGAGGTCCACCATGAGCATGAGGCTCACAGGACGTCGCATCGAGATTTCCCCCCAACTCAAAGATTATATAGACCGCAAGATGGCGAAGCTTGACCGCTACTCGGTGCACATCGTTGATTCGGAGCTAATCCTTTACTATGAGAACCACTTTGCCTGGGCCGAGGGGATCCTTCACCTTAAGAACGACAAGATAACAACCCGGGTTAAGGCTAAGAGCTTGAGAAAAGCGGTGCATGACCTGACAGATAAGCTTGTGAGGCAGATGGAGCGCTTCGAGGGAAGGCATCGCTCTAAGATCAAGTCGCGCCGAACACCCGGCCCAGGCCGTGAAGAGACCGCTATATGAAAAACCCCAAGCGCCTTTCTGTAGCTGAGCTGTTCGAGGATAGACGGGAGGAGCTCAAGCTTGGGGTGATTGCAGGCAAGCAGGGGATGGAAAAAAGCTTCATCTCTTCCATTGACATTCACCGCCCTGGTCTTGCACTGGCAGGTTTTCTAAGCGAGTTCCCGGCCGACCGATTGCAGGTCCTTGGCGGGACCGAGATGGCATTCCTTGAGACCTTCGATCATGAGGCCAGAAGGTTGGCCATTAAACGGGTGGTGGAGCTTGCTCCGCCCTGCTTTGTCATAACCAACGATGCCGGTGCACCAGCTGAGCTGGTGGAAGAACTGGATGAAGCAGCCATTCCCCTGCTTGTCTCACGTTTGCCCGGTGCCGGCTTTATTCACCTCGTCTCCGACTATCTTGAACTCCGTCTTGCCCCGGAGACCCACATGCACGGAACCCTGGTTGATGTCTACGGGATAGGGCTTCTTCTGGTTGGGGCTTCAGGGATCGGCAAGAGCGAGACAGCGCTTGATCTTGTAGAACGAGGGCACCGGCTTGTGGCCGACGATCTTATTCGCATACGCAGGCAACGGACTATTCTTCTGGGTGAGGGCGCGGAGCAGCGTCCCGCTTTCCAGCACCATGTTGAGATACGCGGGCTGGGGATCATCAACCTCTACTCCATCTTCGGGATTCGCTCAATCCGCCTGCAGAAACGAATCGAGGTCGTCGTCGAGCTCAAGCGCTGGGAGAAGGGGATGGTCGTAGACCGGTTGGGACTCGAACGCAAGGCCCGCAGGATTCTGGGTGTAAGTATACCGCTCATCACGATCCCTGTGCTCCCGGGCCGAAACCTGGCGATGATCTGCGAGGTGATAGCCATGAACCACCTTGTGGTGCTGCGGGGCTATCATCCTGTGCAGCTCTTCGACCGCGAGCTCAAGAAGCTTCTTTTGCAGAAGGCAAAGGTAGCAAAGGAGATAGAGGAGGACGTTGAGTAGTCGGATTCACACCGCGATCGTGGGACATTGGGATTTCCCGGGGGGCTCTTGACTGCAGACGAACGGATAGTAGGCAAGCAGGAGGACGTGGTTCCCATCTCCAACGACAACCTGGGAGTGGAGGATCTTATTCGCCGTTTGGAGAAGGAGCTTGACTTAGCGGATGAAAACCTGTATATTTTCGTTGATCTTGTAGGCGGCAGCTGTTTTACGGCCTGTCGCGCTTTGATGCTCGAGCACCCGGAGTGGGTTTTTATTGCAGGTGTAAGCCTGCCGATGCTCGTGACCTACTTAAACTATCGCGCGCGGCTCGGCTCAGAAGAGCTTCTTCGCAAAACCCTTGAGTCCGGCCGGCGTGGTATCCAGCAGTTTTGTGCATAAACCGTTGATGTCCAGGAGGAAGAGTAATGGAAGTACCCACTGTTCGTGGTCCGCTTGAGGTAGAGACCTTGCCGAGGATGTTTGTTCGCTCGGCCCAGGCCCATCCAGACAAGGTTGCTCTACTGATGGAAAGGGAAGGGACAAGGCAGGAGTTCACGTATAGGGAGCTCAAGGAACGCGTAGAGAGTCTGGCACGCTCGCTTCGCAAAATGGGCTACAGGGCCGGTGATAAGATCGGCCTCATCGGGGAGAACTGCCCGGACTGGGAGGCTGCTTACCTTGGAATCCAGTGGGCAGGATGTATCGTCGTGCCCCTGGACAGGATGCTTAAGGTGCCCGAGGTTCGTCATATCCTGCGTAACTCCGACTCCATAGGGGTTATCGCCACCGCCGACTACACGGATACGGTGGAGGAAGCCCTTTCAGAGATAGACCGCAAGTTCAAGCTGCTAGCCATAGGGCACACACCGAAAGGCTGGCTCTCCTTCGAGTCGTTGATTACCGAGGGCTCAGAACTGGAACCGATCGAACCGCCAGAAGACATAGAAGATCTCGCCGCTATCCTCTACACATCCGGCACCACCGGTCAGGCAAAGGGGGTGATGCTTACCCATCGCAACATAGGCTCCAACATCTCCGGTGCCTACCAGGCGCTTGACTTTGGCGAAGAAGATACATTCATCTCCATCCTGCCCCTGCACCACAGCTTCGAGGCGACCTGCGGCTTCCTGACCCCGCTATGCTGCGGTTGCAAGATCGTCTTCTCGCCCAGCCTCAAGTCAAAGGAGATACTCGAGACGATGGCCAACCACGGCGTTACCATGATGCTCGGGGTTCCGCTTCTCTATGAGAAGATAGTGGGGGGCGTGCAGCGCAACGTGCGCGACTCCTCGACCTTCAAGAGGTTCGTCTTCAATGCGGGCATGAACCTGGGAAAGATCGCCAAAGGTATCTCCAAGGCGATGTTTAAAAGCGTTCGCAAGGCGATGGGTATGGACAAGGTTCGCTACCTTGCTTCGGGTGCGGCAGCACTTGCACCTTGGGCGTCAAGCTTCATGGAACGCCTTGGGCTTCCCGTTCTGCAGGGTTACGGGCTTACCGAAACCTCACCGATCGTCTCCATAAACCGCTTGGCAAATCCGGATAACGTATCGGTCGGTCCTCCTGTTCCAGGGTTTGAGGTCAGGATAGACAACCCTGATGAAAACGGCAACGGCGAGATCGTGGTGCGCGGCCCCTCTGTAATGAAGGGCTACTACAAGAACCCTAAGGTCACCAGCGATGTGCTCTCCTCCGACGGTTGGCTGCGAACCGGAGACCTCGGTCGCCTAGACTCCAAGGGTATGCTTCACATCACCGGCCGAGCAAAGAACCTGATCGTGACGGCCGCCGGCAAGAACGTATACCCGGAGGAGGTAGAAGCGGTTGTTGGACAGAACCCTTACATCCAGGAGATCCTGGTGGTGGGCCAGCTCAACGAGGCCACCGGGCGCGAAGAGGTTCACGCTATCATCGTTCCCAACTACGAGCTCATCGATGCCGAGAAGCCAGAGATCAGCGAGAGGGAGATCGAGGATTGCATGCGGGAGCAGGTCAAGAAGGAGTGCGCGAAGCTCGCCGACTACAAACGCATAAAGCACTTTGAGCTGCGAGAGGAGGAGCTGCCAAAGACAACCACGAGAAAGGTCAAGCGGTATCTGTTTGCCAAGAAGCCTGTTCGAGTGTAGCCTGTTTCTGCTTGCCTCTTTTGTCTGGGGCAGCGACTTTATAAGGGCAGGGGACGCCTACGCGCTTTCAGCTCGTGCGGCCGGGGCAAACGCCTGTTACAACGTGGCTATGCTTGAGGACCCCAGGCTTTCGCTGCGGATGGACTTTCTCTTACGCAAGAGCCGTGTAGGTCGAGAGCTGGGGGATGAGGAGTTGGCCCAGGCCATACTGCTGCGAGCCCAGAACCTGGCGGTATCCGGCAGTGAGATCGGACGGACAAGCTTCCTTCTGGGGCTGAACGCGTTCTTCGTGGGCGAGTATGCCTCGGCTCAGTCCTTCTTCTCCAAAGCACTTCTTTATCATCCCGATCCTCCACTTGAGCTGCTCTACTATCTAGGCTGGTCACTCTACAAACGAGGCAACTACGATGCGTCGCGGAATGTGTTTCTCAATCTAGCGGACCTTAACCAGGGGCAGTTCTCTTCAGAAGAGCTCAACACCCTTCTCGCCGCAACGGACTTCAACACCGCCAGCTTGGAGGTGGCAAAAACGCGTCTGCGTGATGCGGCAACCTACCCCAAAGGCACATGGTACCGTGAGGAGGCCCTTTATCTTGCGGGCTACTCGGCGTTTCGTATCGATAGCATAAATCAGGCCAGGCGTTTCTTCTCCGATCTCGAGGACAGCACACGGCGCATCTACAGCCTGGCGTGCCTTGAGTTGGCGGACGGGCATTTTGAGGAGGCCACTTCCCTCTATTCCCGGCTGGACAGTGAAGCCGCAAGGTATGGACAGGCGGTTTCCCTTTATCTGGCCGGTAGGTTAAGTGCTGCAAAGGGCCTGGGGAAAGATTACCTGGAAGGAAACCCCCAGGGTGCTTTTGCAGCTCAGACATATCTGCTGCTCGGGACGATCGAGCGCGACCGCATGTTGTTTCGCCAGGCGGTAAGCTTGATTGAGCGCGGGCTTGAGTTGGATTCCGACCACCGGCCGGCCCTGCTGCGAGCACTTGCCGAAACCCAGTTTGCCCGCAAAAGATACCGGGATGCACTCAAGGCTTTCTCGGAACTGTTCACCTCCTATCCAGAGCATCTTGGCGACGAAACCGCCAGACTGCTTGCCGCACGCAGCCTGTTCTATCTCGGGGAGACCGACTCGGCAGAGGCCAGCCTGAGAGCACTGCTTGACGTGACCCGCGATGAGGTGATAGCTAACGAGACTCACTACTATCTGGGCGAGGTCGCCGCACGCAGAGGGGATTATCTTGCGGCCGCAGAGGAGTTTGCCAGCGTAAAGCAAGGATCGCTCTATGCGCGCGCCCTGAGAAGAAAAGGAGAGATGCTTGCCAAAAGCGGAGAACACACCCAAGCCGTAGAGGCTTTCCGGGCAGCACTTGGTGTGACAACCTCCAGGGATGAACGAGAAGGCATCTTGCTTGCCATAGAGGAGAGTCGGTTGGCACTGGGAGTCTATCCTGACAGGATCACTATGCTTAAGAGCTTAATTGAACGCTACCCTGATGCAGCGTGCAACCCCGAGCTTCAGCTGCAGGTTGCACTTGAGCACGTTGAGGAGGGCAACTGCATCGCCGCCCTGCATGAGATCAACAAGCTGCTTGCTCGCTACCCCAACTCACAGGCCGCTCCGGAAGCACTTGAGTATAAGGCACGCTGCCAGCGCCGTCTGGGTAAGATAGATGAAGCCATCGCTACATATCGCGAGATTCCTAAGCTTGCTCCATCATCCGCCGTGCTCCTGCGCTCCCAGATGGAGCTGGCCCAGCTTCTGCTCTCCCTTGGGCGCGACGCCGAAGCCCTTGCCGTTTACCGCGAGCTTTCAACAACCAGCCGCAGTGCCGCAGATAGAGCAACCTTCACCTTAGCCATGGCCGAGATCTACTACTCCCAGGGCAACTATCAAACCGCCGTAGATCTTATCCGGACCGTGATTAACGAAAGCTCCAGCGCTTCGGTCCTGAAGAGGGCTTTTCTCTTAGGGATAGACGTGGAGCTTGCACGGGGCGAGATCACCACTGCCGGCTCCTACGCCAAGCGTTACCGGAACCGATTCGGCGAGACCGCGGAGTACCTTTTCCACCGGGGTGCTATCGATCGCGCATCCGGGAAACTCCAGGATGCCTTCTCAGCATACAAAGAAGCGGCAGGACGTTTCCCAGAACGTTCGGAATCCCGCATAGACGCTTTGATCGGTGCTGCGGAAGCCGCTCGATTGCTCGGGCGCACGGGCGAGGCAAGAGGGTTGCTTGAGCAGGCGGCGCTTGAGGTCCAGATAGATCGTCAGCGCATCGAGATAACCCGAAGGCTGCAGGCCCTTGAGTAACAACACCTCTCCGCGTATACAAAAATTCCTCGCCGGCTGGGGATTGGACTCAAGGCGAATGATAGAAGGCTGGATTCGCGAGGGACGGGTGCTCATCAACAAAAACCCGGCCAAACTTGGGGATACCCTGCGGGGGGAAGATGAGATCACTGTCCTTGACGTCGATAGAACCGTCCTTTACCGTGCCACCCTCAGAGGGGTCTACGATGAACGCTCTTCCAGATGGCTCAAGCGCGGCTTCGAGTACTGGGCGGTCAATAAGCCACGCGGTGTGCTCGCCTCCACACGCGATCCCCACCACAAGAACATGGTTACACACCTTGTCCCGTCATCAACAAGGGTATTCCCTGTCGGGCGCCTGGACAAGGAAAGCGAGGGATTAATCCTTTTGACCTCGGACGGCGAGCTCTGCCATCGGCTTACCCATCCTCGTTTCGGGGTCATCAAGCGCTACCAGGTGACACTTGATTGGCCTGTTTCAGAAGAAACGATTGCCGCCATCAATAAGGGCGGGGTTATGTTGGATGAGGGTCCCACACTACCTGCGAAGGTCAAGGTTATCTCCTCACGCTGCCTGGAGCTTTCCATGCGTGAGGGGCGAAAACGTGAGATCCGCAGGATCTTCGAGCGCTTCGGACATCGCGTCGTTCGACTGGTCAGGGTGGGGTTCGGACCTATCGAGCTTGGTGATCTGCCCCCGGGCAAGGCCCGCGAACTGACCTCAGATGAGGTAGCCGCCCTGCGCCGGGCGGTGAGGCGTTCTCACCACTCGGTTGAGAATAAAGCAACTGAGAGGGTTACTCGACGTCCTGCATCGGGCAGGCCAGGCCAGCACTGGGGCCTGCGGTCAAGCAGATCATCGGCACGCAGGAGCAAGCGAAAAGGCTCGCGTTCATAGAAAACCCCGCACCCCAGCAGCGCATAAGAGGATTCATAAACCTCTCCACTTCGGCGTTCACCACTCGCCCCTATCAACACAAACGCTTCCCACCGGGCAAGCTTCACAGACATCGAGTCAGTGAACTCCCAGAGCGGCGTCCATGGGGTCTGGGGTTCTGAAAAGAGGAAGCGGAGCTTTCCAACAAGGGAGAGCTTGTCTCGTTCCAGTTTTGTTGCCACCCGGCCTCCTGTTTGAGAGAAATCAAACAATCCAACCTGGGGATATCCTTGGGGTCCTGCTTGCCAAAAAAGGCCCTCCCCCTGTTCGGTGAAGATTGATACCTCTACGCCTTCATACCCTGCTCCCACGCGAAGGTGATCGGTAAGTATGTGTGGCTGCACCTCTGGTGCGAGGGTTGCCTGGACAGGAGCAAGCAGCATGGAGTCGAGCAGTATAGGGATTTTGCGGCGGTAGGAGCCCTCGAATTCAAGCGATAGATTGCCAAGCACTGCAACTAGGTTCAGGCTGGCCCCTGCTCCTGCCGGATTATCCTGCGTGGGGGATAGGCGTCCCTGCAGAGCAGGGGTGATAAGCATGAAGCTCGCCTGATATTGGAAAATAGCATCGGTTAAGAATTCCATCCCTTCCGGGTTTATCCTAGCCTGATTTCTTGAAAGCAACCTGGCCCACGGCCTGTCTACAAAAACCCGTGCCGTAGCCTGGCCTCCGCTGCGGTGGTTCCCGCTCATCGTGGATGTGTAGGCTTGCGCCTCGACGCCGGCGAGCAGGTTCAAGTGATGCCAAAGGCCTCGAAGCCAGGCATCTGCATATGAGCGAGGCTCGGGGTCGTTTGCGGCCTCAGGATGCCCGAACTCCTCCGTGAGATCGGTATTTGCATAGCGCAGACCCTGTATTCCCGAAGCAATCTGCAGCGATTTGATGTTGGCTACAAGTTGGGCCTTTCCCAGTTGCTGGAGTCCGTGGAAGTGGTCTGCTCTCTCGTGAATCGAGAGCGCGGTGCGGCCGGAGAGGATGGGGCCGTCCTGGCGGGCCAATAGCTCAAACCCGAAAGGAGCGCCCAATGCCATACTTACACCCAGGGTGTCATGTTCGAGAGGAATAACCACCGGTCGTTCGAGTGGGGGCTCAAGCTCAGGGGGAGGTGGGAGTTGAGGTATGATGGGTTGGTTGATCAGGAGCAGAGCAATAAGGCAACTCATCGCCGCAGGCTCTTTGCGTAGGGAGCAGAAAGGACGCCTTTCTCAGTGATAATCCCTGAGATTAGTCTTGCAGGGGTTACGTCAAAGGCGGGGTTTGCTACAGAAGCGTCTCTAGGCGCTGTACGGCAGGAGCCGAACGTGCGCACCTCATCCGGGGAGCGCCTCTCTATAGGAATCTCTGCTCCATCCTTCAGGCTTAAATCCACACTGGATGACGGCGCCACAACGTAGAATGGCACCTTGAAATGCTTAGCCATTATGGCTAAGCCGTAGGTCCCTACCTTGTTCGCCACCTCGCCGTTTGCGGCTATGCGGTCGGCCCCAACGAAGATCGCGTCAAGTTCTCCCACAACGCTTGCAAGCGCGGATTCCGTTACCAGGGTATATGGAATCTTCCACTGCGAAAGCTCCCACGCGGTTAAGCGTGAGCCCTGCAGAAGCGGGCGCGTTTCAGATACAATAACATGGATCCCTTTACCTGCAAGATGAGCCTTGATAATTACACCGAGTGCCGTGCCAATACCTGGTCCGGCCAGTGCGCCTGTGTTGCAGTAAGTGCCTACTCTCATACCCTTACGTATAAGTTTCTGACCGTGCTTGGCTATCGCTAAGGAGTAATCCTTTTCTTCCTTCCATATATTCAATGCCTCCGCAACAATCTCATCCCTGGAATCTCTGTTCTCAACAACAGCCTTCATCCTGCGAAGAGCGACAAAGAGATTGACAGCGGTTGGCCGTGTCGCGGCAAGTTTCTTGATCCCTCTAACCAGCTCTTGCTGAGTAGCGCCCTTACGTGCGGCGTGGGCTACGGCCAGGGCGGCCGTTACCCCGATCAGCGGCGCGCCGCGGACGGCCAGCGTGCGGATGGCCTGGCAGGCCGAGGTTATATCCGCAAGCCTCAGATAGCGTTTTTTGAGTGGTAGTTCGCGCTGGTCAAGGACGGCAAAGCTGCGTTGATTCCACCTCAATGCGTTGTAAGGGGGTTTTAAAGAAGAAGGGGGGCGCTTCGGCCCCCCTTGTGTTTGTGACATTACTTAGCGACTGCTTCACGAAGGGCTTTCCCGGCTTTGAAGACCGGGCGCTTGCGGGCTTTGATCCTGATCTCTTCGCCCGTGCGCGGATTGCGGCCCTTACGTGCCTTGGTGCGGCGCACCATGAAGGTGCCGAAGCCGACGAGCGGTACACGCTGGCCTCTCTTAAGAGCCTTCGTGACCTCATCGATCATTGTATTTACGGCTACCCCGGCCGCTTTCTTAGTGACGCTCGCGTTTTTTGCGATCTTTTCAATCAGTTCTGCCTTTGTCATTTATGCGCCTCCTTGATCAAAGGTTGCTAAGATTATAGTAAAGACGGGGCTTTTGTCAAGGTCTCTCGTGCTAATTCGCTTGAGTCAACACTTTCTCTATCTTAGGGTAGATAGAGTGAATATATAGTTGAATTTGCTGGGAAGTATGTTTGTAGATTTCTATAGAACCTCCTATAGGGTCGTCTATATTCCGTCCATGGGGCCAGGGTTCGGGGAATCCGCTTAGAAGGAACGCCCGGTCAGCAAATCGCGCATACAGGCGGCGGATGCGTAAAAGATGACTGCGGGTCATGGCAAATATGAGATCGGCCCAGACGGCAAGATCATCAGTTATTGCTCTGGAGCGGTGATCCTTAAGTGTAAGGCCAAGTTCTTGCATCGCCTTCTCGGCGAATTGAGCGGCCTCAGAACCTCGGGCCGCGGACAAGCCCGCACTCCGGATATTCACGCGGGGCGAGGAGCAACGTGTTCTAAGGAAAGTCGCAGCCATAGGCGAGCGACAGGTGTTGCCGCCGCAGACGAAAAGCACGTTGAGTTCCTTGGGGGGCGTAAGGTAGGGGGTTTTGCCTAGCCGTCTCTTAACGGTCCAGATCGAGACCGCACCTTTGCGAAGGATGGCCGGCCTTTTGTGGGTAAGATCGATAACACTGGAGGCGATGGGTTTTGGATCGAGGCGATTCCCAGAGGCGTCCTCTTCTACCAGCGCTACTTCCTTAAGCAGCTTTGGGGGCAGGTTGGCTGGATCTCGCAGCTCCTCGCCCGACAGGTTGGACGAGGTGGCGATCAACGGGCCTGTGCGGCGAACGAGCGCCCGCAGAGAAGCATCCATGGGGAGCCTCGCACCCAGAGTCCCTTCCTCTTTGTTTGCGGAAGGAAGAACCAGGGTTACCAGTCCAGGCAGCAGACGTTTCAGCGCCAGTCTCTGCATCTTGGTTCTCACCCTTACCCTTTCGGCAAGCTGCTTGCGTGAGCCGAACATCCGGGCAAAGGGTTTCTTACTACCCCGGCCCTTCAGTTTCAGCAATCTCTCTTCGCCCTCAGGGGTATCCTTTACAAAGAGGCCGGGGACGGTATCGGTGGGCAGTATCACCAGCTCGCCTCGTTTGAGCACCGCTGCGGCGCGTTCAATCGCTTGCCGGCTCAACATGAACGATCACATCCTTCAAGCGCTTTTCGCATCTTATTAGCTCTCTTCGTATTCTGTCGGCTATAGCGTGTCCCTCTTTTACCGACAGTTTCCTGTCTACGGTTATGGTGATCTCAAGGAAGTAGTAGGTCCCTACGGGGTGGGCTCGCATGTGGCGTACCTTGTGGATATCTTTGAACTCAGCCAGTCGGTTCTTTAAAGGGGTAAAGAATTCATCGGAGGGTTGAGCGTCTAAGAGTACCTTCAGGTTATCCTTGACGAGCTTTATTCCGGTCCAGATGATAAAACCGGCGATTGCCACCGCAGCAACCGGATCGAGGAAACTCACACCCAGTCGTGCTACGAATATCCCGATGAGGGCGGCAGAGGTGGCGAAGATATCGGAGCGATGATCTACGGCCTGAACCACAACCGCCGGGGAGTGGTAGCGTTTGGATACCGAATGTGCGTAGAAGAAAAGCACTATCTTGGTTACGATGCTAAAACCGGCGGCAGCTAGGGCAAGTAATCCAGGGGGGACGAGCTCAGGGGACAGGGCGTTTTTGATTCCGTCGTAGACAACGAATCCTCCGGTCCCGATAATAAGAAGGGAGACCAGAAACGCCACGAGAACCTCGATGTTGCCGTGCCCGTAGGGATGATCCTTGTCTGCAGGCCTTGCTGCCAGGCGAAAGGAAACAAGGATCATCACCGATGTGAAGATGTCCACCGCAGAGTTTACACCGTCGGCTATAAGGGCGCGGGAGTTAGCCCAAAACCCCACGCTCAACTTTATTCCCAGCAGCGCAACGTTGGCAACGGTGCTTACAATCAGCACCGCTCGAACCCTCTTCTCACTCATTTAAGACGCAGTCAGCCCTTCTTGCAGATTTCCTTCAGCCTCTGACAGAACCGCGCGGCGTTTCGCGCACCGGCGCGTCCCACGCTCATGGCAGCAACAGGAACGCCATTGGGCATCTGCACGATCGAAAGAAGCGAGTCCCACCCGGAAAGGGGCGAGGTGTCAAGTGGTACCCCGATCACCGGAAGCAAGGTGTAGGCCGCGATTACTCCTGGCAGGGCCGCCGCGTGGCCGGCAAGGGCGATGATTACCGAAAATCCGTTCGATGCCGCAGTCTTTGCAAACTCAGCTACTTCTTCCGGTTGTCTGTGGGCCGAGATGTAGTGGGTCTCGTATTCGATCCCCGCAGCTCGAAGCTCCTCCTCTGTAAGCTTCACGTAATCCGCATCGTTTTCAGACCCCGCAACGATCGCTACCTTAAAGCTCATTTGCCAGCCTCCTTATACCTTTATTGCCTATGTCCCGGCGGAAGTAGATGCCGTCGAAGTAGATACGCTTCTCCTCAAGCGGTGCGTAGGCACGCTCCTTGGCTTCTCTAAGATCGGATGCGAACGCGGTGACACCAAGCACCCGGCCGCCCGAGGTCACAAGCTTTCCTTCCTGTTCCTTGGTCCCGGAATGGAAGCAGACAAGATCAGAGTTCTCCTCTACATTCAACCTTATCTGTTTGCCTTTTTCGTACACCCCTGGATAGCCGCCTGAGGCCGCCACAACGCATAAAGCACTTCCCGGACGAGTCTTTACCCTGCGGGTTCTAAGGTTACCCCTTGCAGTATCCACGAGGAGCTGGAGCAGATCTTCATCTATGAGCATCATCAACGGCTGGTTTTCCGGATCGCCGAACCGGCAGTTGAACTCGAGCACCTTTGGACCTTCTTGAGTCACCATCAGTCCCATGTAGAGAACCCCGCGGTAGCCGATGTCCTCCATCTGGAGTCCGGCGAGAACTGGCTGGATTATCTCGTCCTCTATCCGCTCAAGGAGAGGCGCATCGACCAGCGGCGCAGATGCGTAGGCCCCCATACCGCCGGTGTTTGGGCCGGTATCTCGCTCTCCTATCGGTTTATGATCCTGCACCGGGGGGAAGGTGATGTAGTTGACGCCGTCCGTCAATATCAGGATGGATACCTCTTCACCCACCAGCCGCTCCTCAACAACGACTCGATCCCCTGCCCGACCGAACTTGCGCTCGGCCATCATCTTATCAACGGCGGCGAGCGCCTCCTGTGGGGTGGAGCAAACGATCACCCCCTTGCCCAAAGCAGGGCCGGATGCCTTAACGACCAGGGGAGAGTCTTTGCCTTCCACATAGTGTTTTGCCGAGGCAATATCGGTGAAGACCTTGAAGGAAGCCGTAGGGATGTGGTGTCTTTTCATGAACTCCTTGGCAAACGCCTTCTCCTGCTCAAGCATCGCGGCCTTTGTTGAGGGCCCCAAGACGCGGAAGCCCTCCTGTGTCAGACGATCGGAGACCCCTGCAAAGAGTGGTGCCTCCGGGCCGACAACCACGAGGCCTGGTTTATGTTCCTTTGCAGCCGCAAGAACCGCATCAACATCCGTTGGAGAGATAGGCAAATTCTCGCCCAGACTTGCCGTTCCCCCGTTACCTGGCAGGAAGAAAAGCCCATCTACATCAGCCGATTGCGCAAGATTGTAGCCCAACGAGTGCTCTCTTCCGCCCCCTCCAAGCACAAACACCTTCATGGACTTAATATACGGTTGTAGGTGACGAAGTCAAGGCAGGAGCTTCGTCCTGGAGATCAACCAGTCATGTGTATCTAAAACTGCCCGGCGCTACCAATAATGTCTTTGCTCGATCACGCCTTGGGCTGGTAGTCGCAGGATAATGAGGGAGTCCAGAGAGCCTTGATGGAGACCGTACGTGTATAGAAGCCTTAAGGTGTCTTCGTCCCACAACACCGTAAACGTCGAGTCCTGCCAGGTACGGAAAATGGCACTCTCGGTCGGATAGAGCTCGCTCATGAAGAAGACGGGCGAGAACAGGGAGTCGTCCTTGAGTCCCACGCTATCCCCTATGTCCCAAAAGGAATCCGAAGAAAGAACGTAGTAGAGACGTTCCTTGTCTGCGAAGGTATTATCTACATTTACTGTATATTGCGAGGTGTCCCATTCTGTAGTATCCCACTCGTTAGGGGTCCCCAGAACGTAGAATCCTTTCAGTTCAACGATTTGAAACGTCTGAGACCGGCCAGGTTTAAGTGGGAAGTAGGTATCTTCAAGTCGGTAGCTTACCAATCGTCGAACGGTGGAAGGAGAGCTTAAAGGCCGGTTCGCATCAAATGCCTGCACGCGCCAGAAGTAGGTGGCCGGCGCGAGGCCCTCAGGCCATTGCAGTGACGTGGAGCCTGTCGTTGTATCGAAGAAAGGCTCCCTGAAGTCGGCATAGGAGGAGATGGTAAGGTTGTAAGAGGAGGCACCAGGGTAGCTCTTCCAGGCGAACCGTGGCCAGGCGGTGCTGTCGTAGGCCGCAGGAGAAAGCAGCCCAACTCCGCTCTGGACGTGGAACGTTTCGGGCTCGCTTGGGGTACTTTCTTCTCCCTGTATATTACGAGCGGTTACACGCCAGTGATACTTCTGATCCAGCTTTAGGGTGTCGGCCAGAATAAACGAGGTGTCTTCGAATATAATGTTATCGATCGGTTCAGCAAAGCCTGCGTCAGCAGATATCTCCACAGAGTAAGATCGAGCGTCAGGTGTTGAATGCCATGTGAACTTCGGTGTTGCGGTCATCACAGTCTCACCGTCTGCGGGTGAGATAAGCTCAGGCTCCTCAAGGCCCGTGCAGCAAAGCGTCACGAGCACAAGAAAGGGTAGGAATCTTTTCAAACAGACCTCCATTCGTATGTCTTTTAGAATAAGGAAGCGATTAAGGATGTCAACCCTTCGCTCAGGAAAGCAGAGAATCCAGTTGCTCGTGCAGATGCTTGAGTTCGGCCTTGAGCGCTCGGTGCCTTGTGGTCACCTTGCGCAGACGATCAATGTTTTCGTAAAGCTCCGGATTAGCCATCTCGCGTTCAAGCTCGGCGATCTCCTTCTCCCTCGTCTCTATCTCTACAAAGGTTCGGTTTATCTCATCCTCAAGGAGTTTACGCTGGTGGTCCCTCTCACGTTCCTCGCGAGATGATTTCCTATCCCTCTTGTGCTCGACGTGCCTTAGCCTTTTCCTCACTTGCTTTTCTTTTGTCTCGACCTCTTTGGACGGCGCTTGAAACCCATCACGCCAGCGGGCAAAGTCGGTCCAGTTGCCCAGATGTAGTCTCGCCTTTCCATCCTTGATCTCTACTACCTTGTTGGCGAGACGATCTATCAAGAACCTGTCGTGAGCGGCGAATATCACCGTTCCCGGATAGCGGCGTATAGCCTGCTCAAGCACGTCACGGGCACGAAGATCGAGGTGGTTGGTAGGCTCATCGAGCAAGAGCAGATTGGAGGGAGAAAGCATGATCTTGGCTATGGCCAGACGCGACTTCTCACCGCCTGATAAAACACTCACCTTCTTGTCCACATCGTCCCCAGAGAAAAGGTACGCACCGGCAAGCCCTCGCAGAACAGGCAGAGGTTCACCTGAAGCAACCTCCTCAAGCTCTTCAAGGATGGTGTGTTGCGGGTTAAGGCGCTCCTCAACGATCTGGGTGTAAAAGGCGGTTTGTAGTTTGGCGGATTTCCATATCTCCCCCTCTGACGCGTCAAGCTCCCCGGCTATGATCCTTAAAAGCGTCGTTTTCCCTTCTCCGTTCGCCCCAACAAATGCAATCCTATCACCCGGCTCGACGGTTAAATCAACGCTGGAAAAGACCTCGTGATTACCAAAACTCTTACGAACACCCTCAAGCGCCATCACCCTTCCTGAGATGCGCGGCGCGTCCGGGAACCGGATCGCCATAGTCTTTTTCGTCTCCCTGGGCAGCTCTACCTTGGGCAGTCTCTCAAGCATCTTCTTGCGACTGCGGACAAGTGCGGCCTTCTTGGGATAGCCCCTGAAGCGATCAACGAAGCGCTTCAGGTGCGCGCGGGTCTCGGCTATCTTCTTGAGTTGCTTCTCGATCTGTTCCCTGCGTCCCTGTTTCTGGTTAACAAACGAGCTGTAGTTGCCCTTATAGGCAGTGATGGTTTTATAATCAATGTCCCAGATTACCTCCACCATCCTGTCCAGGAAGTAGCGGTCGTGTGAGCTTATGAGAAGCGAGCCTTTGAAATCCCTTATAAAGCCCTCCAGCCACTCGATGGAAGGCAGATCCAGATGATTGGTGGGCTCGTCCAGAAGCAGTAGATCAGGCTCCGAGAGCAGCAATTTCGCCAACGCTATCCGCATCTGATACCCGCCTGAGAACTCACGGCACGCTCTTGTGAAATCTTCCTCCTTGAATCCAAGACCGGTCAAGACCTCTGCAGTTCTTGACTCAAAGGTATAACCGTCATTAGCGTAGGCTTCTTGCAACCGGCTGTAGCGGTTAAGCATCCTCTCCATCTCCTGGGGATCTGTGGAGCTATCCTGCATCTTTCTCTCAAGCTCGTGCATCTTTGTCCGAATCTCGTGAACGTGATCAAAGGCCTTTACCGCCTCATCGAATACGCTCTCCTCTCCCAAGACCAGTTCTTCCTGCGGCAGATAACCTATCTTCAGATCCCTGGGCATCTCTATGAGACCCTGGTCCGGGGAACGCTCGCCTGCAAGTAACCTGAACAGTGTGGTCTTTCCGGTGCCGTTTGCACCAACCAGACCTATGCGCGAACGCTCCCCTGCAACGAGGTTTACCTTAGAAAAGAGCCCTCTTGCGCCGAACGAGACGCCAACGTCTTTTAGCTGGATCATAAAAACTCCTAACCTGTAATTCTATCCATTAATGCAGATCACTGCAACCTTCTGAGAATGGCTGACAGCACACAGCTCACAGCTGACGATGCTGGCTGTTTGGTCTCGTTCATTTTTCTATTTGCAATTTGATATTTGCATTTTACAATGAGCGATGCTCCGCATCGCGCCGCTATCCACTCCTCTTGAGCTTGCCGGTGCGCTTTGCCCAGCGTTCGGCCAGGCTGAATACCGCAAAGCCCGCCGGGATGAGCACCACACCGATTCCGGCCAATAGAAGGATAGTCGGTGCCAGCTCTTTAAACGACGCCCCTTCAAGCAGTGCGGCGCGCATCGCCCGAAGCGTGTAGGTCGCGGGCGAGATCACCGACACCGGCTGAAGCCAGCGAGGCAGAACGTCCACCTCGTAGTACACTCCGGAGATCAAGAGGATCACCGCCTGAAAGATGTGCGAGGCCTGCGCACCCTTCTCAGTGGAGAGCACCGGGAGGATGGCCGCGATAAGCCCCAGACCTATGAACGATAGCCCGGAGACCACAAGCACCACCAGCGCCCCTGCGATGTTCGCTCCCTTCAGCGAGAGACCCAGGAATAAGACGAGCACGCCCAAAAGAAGCGCAGAGCGCAGGACACCGTAGACAACCGCATAGAAACAGTTGCCCAGAAGGTAGGTAAGCCGGTGCATGGGCGCCATGAAGGTGTACTCGATGGTGCCTTCCCAGCGCTCCCACTGAACCTGCTCGGCAAGCTCGTGGAACAGAAGCGACAAAAAACCCCAGATAAGAGCGCCTATTACCAGGTACAACACGTGCCCCTTGCCCTGGGTCACGCCGATAAAAGCAATGCAGAGAGCGTTAATAATGTTGTAGAACACGAATACTACTTCCCAGCCTATGTAGCGCTTGATTAGGGCGAAGTTGCGCTCAATCAATGCAAGGAACCGCAGCCTCATGCGAGGTTCGGAACCGGCGGGCACCATCGGTTCGAGCGTCGGTATCCTTTGCATGTTTTCTCCCCCTTTCTTCGTTAGTCTTTTTTATCTGTTTCGTCTTCTTCCACGTCCTCCATCCACTCCTTGTGGGTAAGTTCGAGGAAGACGTCCTCGAGTGATACGTGGTCGGAGCCGCGCTTGCGGGCTACCATCTGTTTCAGCATCTTGGGCGTGTCCAGAGCCACGATTCGGCCCTGGTCTATGATCGCCACCCGGTCGCACAGGTGCTCGGCCTCGTACATGTCGTGCGTGGTCAGGAAGATGGTAAGCTCGGTTTCCTTTCTTAACCGCTCGATGTAGGTCTCCACCTCGCGCTTGGAGCGCGGATCAAGACCGGTAGTCGGCTCATCCAGGAGCAGCACCTGCGGCCGGTTGATCAAGGCTCTTGCAACCGCGACCTTCTGCTGCATCCCGCGCGAGAGGTCCTCCATCGAGTCGTTGAACCGCCTGGCAGGAAAGCCCAGCTCGGCAAGAACGTCCAGGGCGCGCTGTCTGGCGATCCTCAACGGCACACCGTAGAGCCTGGCCGAGTAGCGCAGGTTCTCCCAGGCGGAAAGCTTCTTGAAGAACGCGGCATCCACCGAGACCCGACTGATCAATTCTCGAACACGGTAGGGCTTGCGAACCACATCAAAGCCGCAGACATGAGCCTGGCCCTGGTCAGGGTAGAGCAGGGTCGAGAGGACGCGGATGAGCGTCGACTTACCCGACCCGTTCGGCCCGATGAGCCCGAAGCACTCACCAGAGCGAACATCAAAGTTGATGTCTACCAGCGCACGAACCGGCTTTTTCCTTTTTAAGATGCCGCCCTTGAAGGTTTTGTGTACCTCGCGGCAGCTTATGATCGGTTGCACTTTCACCTCCTTTTTAGGTCTCTAACCGATCCTCTAGCCAAAAGCCCCGGTTCTCCCGGGGCTTTTGGCTAATGAAAAACCCCGGGCGGGATGCCCGGGGTTAAATTCTACAAGAACAGTAGGATTAGACTACGGGCTTCCCTTGGAGCCGTACAGAGTAAACCCAATTGCCGGAATCAGGCCCCACTGGTTATCAGTCCAATCCTTGATCATTTCTCTATCCTCCTAAACAATCGTTAACAAGGAAGTATACACATCGCGGCCAGCTTGTCAACCCACGTGGCACGCTGTCCCAAAGGGAGAGGGGAGTTACCTTGACTAGTAGTTGCAAAGGCATAGGCTTGGGGATGTCTATTCCACTTTTGATTATCGTCATCGTTCTTTCTGTTATCTTCGGGTTTTTGTTCCTGTGGCTGGTCCTGGCACGTATCATCCGCAGACTCTGGCACTTCCCCGCCCCTGCATTTATAGGGAGATTCCTTGACAGCAACCACAGAAGAAGGATGCAGCCTGCGGATAAGCTCATCCGCCGAAGCGGTATCAGTGAGGGTATGCAGGTTCTGGAGATAGGCTGCGGCAGCGGTGCTTATACCACTTTCGTGGCACGAGCGGTAGGAGGTAAGGGTAAGGTCTACGCCCTTGACATCCAGCGCAAGATGCTGGATCAACTTCAAAGGAAGTTAGAGAAACCAGAGAACCAGGATATCCACAACGTCGAACTGGTCCAGGCCAGCGCCTATGAGTTGCCGTTTGCCGATGCCTTTCTTGATCTGGTCTACATGATAACCGTTCTGCAGGAGATTCCCGACCGGCACAGGGCTTTGCTGGAGGCACACAGGGTCCTGAAACCTGCCGGGATACTTGCTATCACCGAGTTCTTCCCTGACCCGGATTATCCACTCAAGCGCACTACCATAAAGCAGGCCACCGGAGCGGGCTTTGTGGAGGACAAAGTTCTTGGAAACTTTTGGAATTATACTGCCCGGTTTATCAAACCGAAGGAGTCGACATGGTTATAGATCGCCGAATTAAGGTCCTTATGATCCTTGTGTTCTTTGCGTTGCCCGCTGCAGGGCTTGCCCAGGACAGGTTGGAGCTCGTGGGCTTCGACGTGGTGGAGTTTGAGGATGCACTAGAAAGAAGCGCCGCAGAGGACTGGTTAGAACATGCCGAGACAGGCCAGCGCGTTATCGAGGGTCTGGATTTTCTCCTCGTGATCTCGCCCGATTCCAGGTGGATATTGCTGGGGCAGCCAATCGAGGATGGGCTTGACGTAATCACCTACAAGTTGTTCCTTATCTCCACTGCCAACCCCCAGCTTATTTCCCTACTCGATCAGGCAGTAGGGGCCACCTTTTCGCCTACCTCGGATTACCTTTTTGTTGCCACCGGGCCTAATCCCATCGTTTATGACCTGGAAGATATGCGGGGTGTGGTTCTTACCGCTATCCGGTCAGGACTTGAGAACCACCCTTGCTGGGTATCACAGTGGTCAAAAGACGGCAAGGTGTTGATCATCCACCAGCAGTTCAGCTTTGACGATTCCTCAAACCCACGCGCCTGGAGGGTGAAACTTAAGTAATTCGGATCCTTACTTCTGATCCGAGGGTCTTGTTATCGTTCCAACCCTTTCTATGTATCGCACCAGCAGGGAGTTAACGCCTGTCCCGGTGTCGTAGATGTCTTGTCCCTGCTTGAGCATCGCATACCCGTCGCCTGCGCGTCCGTCCCATCATTTTAAAATTTGCATTTTGCATTTTGACTTTTGCACCGGAGGGCGACGCTTGCGGAGCAATTGCGACCAAGTCGCGCTCTTGTCGTCAGCCCCCTTAATTTTGCATTTTGATATTTGCAATCGCGACGCAGTCGCGCCCTTGTCCATCTTTTGACCACCTTTTGACCAGCTTTTGTCCAGCTTATGGCCGGTAGCCTGTCCATCTTTTGTCTATCTTTTGGGTAGCTTTTGACCAGCTTTCGACGATTCCTCAAACCCTCGTGCCTGGAGGGTGAAACTTAAGTAATTCGGATACTTACTTCTGATCCGAGGGTCTTGTTATCGTTCCTACCCTTTCTATGTATCGCACCAGCAGGAAGTTAACGCCTGTGCCGGTGTCGTAGATGTTCTGTCCCTGCTTGAGTATCTCGTATCCGTCACCGCCAGCGGCAAGGAAGTTGTTGGTGGCGATCTTGTAGGTCTTGGCAGGATCGAGCGGCTTCCCACCTATACTTATATCCATCGCCTTGCCTTCGACTTCCTTATACTCGACCACGGCAAGATGCAGGGTTCCTCCGGAGTGTGGGCCAAGGGATATGTTGTAGTCCAGAAGTTCCTGTACCTGGTTACCTGTAAGCTCCATCACCACCAACGTGTTAGCGAATGGCAGGGCAGTGAGGATATCTTTCATGGTGACATCGCCCGGAAGGATGGCGGCTCTGACTCCACCCATGTTGGTGAACGCGAAGTCAACACGGGTCTCCTCAAGCATAACTCTAGCTAAGAGGTCGCCCAGGGAGAGCACGTCCGTTCGGTCACCTTGAAGCCCAGGCACAAGTGCGATCTCGGTCTTGCCAATCGGCACGCCTAGCTGCTTGTTCAACTCCTCTCCCGCCTCGGCGATCCTTGCGGCCATCTCTGCCTCATCAGCTATCTCCCCTGAGAGCAGAATAAGCTCGTATGAGTATCCCTTGAGGCTGCCCTTTTTGAGTTCCATCTCCAATTTGCCAAGATAGACCGTTCTTGCCCCTGCCTGTACGATGAGGGAGTTTTTGATCTTCCTCGGCTCCTCGATGATCGTATGGGAGTGTCCTCCGACGATGAGGTCGATCTCAGGCACTCGCTCGGCCATTACAGAATCAGCGGTCCAGCCCCTGTGCGTCAGGGCTATCACGAAATCCCTCTCGCCGTACCCGAGCGAGTCAATCAAGGCAGCGATCACCGAATCCGCTGAAAGAAAGCTGAGTCCTTCAACGTTGGCCGGATGTGTGCCAATCGGGGTCGCTTCGGTGGTAAGTCCTACGATCAGGATGCGTTCTTTGCCTGCCTTCTCCTCCACAAAGGCCTGGTAAGGCCGGTTGTTCAACTCGTCTAGGACGTTTGCTGAAAGCACGGGAAACTCCGCGATCTCCACAAGCTCATCAAGATTGGGCTGGCCGAAGTCGAACTCGTGATTGCCCACAACCATGGCGTCGAGCCCCATCTCATTGAACAACTCGAAGTCAAGCTTCCCTTTGCTCATGTTTGATACAGGCGGCCCTTGCAGGGCGTCGCCCGCGTGAAGGAAGTAGAATGTACGACCCTCTGCCTCAGCCTCAGATCTTAACGAATCTACCAGGTAGGCAACCCTTGCAAACCCTCCGTAGGTCGCACCGTCTTTGGCTTCCACAGGCTCTATCTGCCCGTGGGTGTCGTTGATGTGAAGTATGGTTAGCTTCTCTCCGGCAAAGAGGAAGGCAGGAAAAGCTACTATCAAGGAGAGCACACCCAATCCCTTCAATAACCTGGACATCCGTCCTCCTATTCTGGACAGTTATCTCTTACCTCCAAGGGGTGATTTTGCATAAGCAATGCTGCACCCCACAGGTTGCTAATCGATCAGCTTGAACGTTGCCGATATCTCGTATGCCAAAGCTACTCGCGGCAGTGAGTTCTTTCCTCCCATATCTTTTGCCGAAAAGTCCCAGCTCGAGTAGGGGTCCCACACCGAAAGATATCCTGAATAGGGTTCCGAATAATTGGAGTCCAGAATCTCGCCTGCCTTCAAACCATAAGCGGCTGCAGCCTGCTCGGCCTTGGTTTTTGCACGAGCCAAAGCCATCTTCTGCAGCTCAGGCAGATAGACGCTCGGGTCTTTGACGAAGTAGTTGACCGTATAGGATGAGATCTTTGAGCCTTCGGATTCTGAGGAAGTCGTTGCAAGTACCACAAGTATATCGTCAACTTTGGAAAGATCGTCCACCGCGCAGTCCAGCCGGAGACCGTACACGTGTTCCAGCCGCTGCGATTCCCAGTTAAGCTCGGTGTAGATGTCTGCCGGGCCGCTCTGGATAAGGGGTTGATTTATTCCCGCCTTGCGTAACTCTTTTGTGATCTCTGCAGTCAGATCGTTTGCCTTTGCGATGACTTTCGACATATCACTTTCACGAATCTCGAATCTGAACTCCACGGTGGCCGCATCAGGCAGAACCAGAATCGAAGACTTACCGGTCACGTAAGCGGTGCTATCTGCGAGATATATCTGTGCCGCGGACATTGCTGCGGCGAGCAGCAAAAAGGGAAGAACCTTTTTCACGTTGCCTCCTTCGTAATGATGACCTTTACTTCTTACTTTGCGGAGCGCTCTATGTGCTCCTTCCACTGACGATCCACCCACGCCTCCCAGCCTTCTCTTTTGATGGCCTCGAAGTTCTCCAATGTCTTGAACTCACGCACACCAGGGTTTTCGGAAAGCATCTTGCACGGGAATGCAGGGCAATCCGAGCAGTGGGTAAGTTCCTTTGAGTGGCAGCATGCGCGGATGGAGCAGCGGTCGCCAACCCCTCCCTCCTGCTGGCAGCCGGAGCAGATTGAGGTTTCTGCCAGTGCCGTTATTCCTTTGCGCACCTTCTCGCCGTTCTCTTTGCCCAAAAGTCTGGGGAAGCCATCGAACTCTTCAAGCATGCGCCGCGTGCCCTCGCTTTGGGCGCGGATGCGACCGCTGAACCAGTCGCAGGTATGGCAGTAGGAGCCGCAGCACGATAAAAACACCCGCTTTTCAGTCTCGTACTTCATCCATCCTCCTCTTGAGCACAAAAGTCTACATCCTTCCTCGCGCTTGTCAAGTAAAACCCCACCGCGTCCCTCAGCGATGTGGATCCCGGTCAGCAACCCGTGACGTAGCGGCAACTCCGCGTTGCCGTTTTATAATCCTTGACTCGAAAGCCAGCTCGTTTAGAATCAGGGATGCATAAAGAACTCTTGCACGAGGAGGCGCTTTTCTTCCTTAACCGGTTTCACGGACACATCGGCCCTTACCTGGTTCTTGGTTACCTGGCTGGGGTTATTGCTAATCGTATTCTGGGTGAAGACCCGTTCTGCAAGCGCGCCCATACCATGACCGGATTTAAGCCCCCGATCTCCTGCTTTACCGACGGTGTTCAGCTTGGCTCGTGCTGCACCCTTGGCAAGGGCAACATCACCGTATCCGACGAGGGCGAGCCGCGTGTTCGCTTCGAGTTAAGGGATGGTTCCAGGTCTCTCGAAATCTCTCTGAGTGATGATGCCAAGGCACGGATAGCTACCGCCCACGACTGGGACGGTGCGGAACGGTTGGCACGCCAGATGCTTACCGACCCTGAGGAAGAACTCTTTATAGTTAACCACGCCGTAGCTGCAACAGGTAACCCTTAATATCCTCCCAACATGGAGCTTGTACTATCTTAAGGGGTAGGCCAATGTAGCCTATTTTTGGTGTGGGATTTACGAGGGGGCTAACTTCCACATCTCTTGGATTATATCTTATCGGGGTCCCCGCGGCGTTGTGAAGCAACGGCGTGGGGTGATTATTCCATCTTCTTTCTGCCGTAGGCTACGATCTCGGCGTCGGTTAGCTCGCTAACTTTGTCTTCCCTTGTCATGGAGCTATCCTTTACAGTTCAGCCAGGCGTTTCTCGAAGTCTCGAACCTTCCAGGTCTTGCGAATCTTTTCGACGGTGTGGCCCTCGGCCTCAAGCTTGGCGGCGTGGGTTTCCATCCCGCCCGGGAACTTGGGGTTTAAGGCACCCTTGGATTTAAGCACTCGCCAGTAGGGGGCGATCTCTTTGCGGCCAGCCGCTCGATCCTCCTCTGCGGCTTTAGCCACTATATTCAGGAAGATGCCGGTGGTCATCGGGCAGGCTGAGTCCGTGCCGAAATCCTCGCACAGTTTGTCCATGATCTGCGCTACCGTGGCCAGCTTACCCTTGGGTATCTTGCGCACGATACCGTCGATTATCATGGGTGTGGCAATGATCATCTTGCCCTGCCCGAACCTGGGCTGCATCTTCGGCGGGACGTCAACCACCTTCGACTCAGCCGGCTTTTCTAACTTTTCCCGCCAGGATTTCTTGGATTTGGTTGCCATTTCTCCTCCTTTTATAGCTAGATCCTATATAACTCCCTGAGGATGTCAACGAGAAGGGGTCTGGTTTTCCTTCAATATTTCATTGACCACCTCCTCAAAATCCCCAGCTTTCCCCTTCTGGATCGCAGCTTCAAACTCCTCGGCGGGCAGCTTTGCTCTCAGCTCGGCAAGCAAAACTTCGGCTTTATCCCGGCTATCTTTCTCGGTTGCATGATTCTCAACTACCACCGTAAGAAGTTCCACCGCTCTACGAGGTTCATCCTTTTGGGCAAGCAGTTGTGCTGTTTCAACTAAAATGTCTGCTTCTGCCATCACGCGTTTTATTTGGGTTGCTAACTCTAAGGCCTCCCGGAAGTAGCTGTCAGCTTCTTCATATTTGCCAAGAGCACAGGCAACCCTGCCCAGGCCCTTCAGGGATGAAGATTTCCCCCATGGATTGTCCATTCCCTTAGAAATTTCCAGACCCTCCTCGTGGAACCTTCTTGCTTGCACCCAGGCTCCCAGAGCAAAGGCCACATCGCCCATGTGGTTCAAGCAGAAGACCATACCTTCCCGGTCGCCGACTTCCCTGGAGATATCAAGCGCTTCTGAAAGGAGCCCTCGCGCTCTTTCGTACTCCTTCTTGTAGAGCGCAGCCTCGCTCATGTTTCCCAGAACGATATCCATCCCCCAGCGGTGCCCCAGCTCTTTGTAAATGGCAAGGCTTTCGGCATAGCAGCGGTTTGCCTCGTCGTAGGCTCCCATCGCCAGAAGGGCGTTTCCCAGGTTGTTGAGGATCCTTGCCTGACCTCGGTAATTGCTCATCTTCCTGTGCACTTGTAGGCTTTCTTCACTCTTTGCCCTTGCTTCTTCATACTCCCCCTGATTTATGGCAATACTGGCCAGGCCTGAGAGGGCATTGCCTATCTTAACCTCGTCGCCGATCTCGCGGCTTAGGACAAGGCTTTCGGCAATAAACTCGCGTGATTTATCGTACTCGCCAAGACGGTGACAGATGGTTCCCAGGGCGCTAAGAACAAAGATGATCTCCTTTTTTGCATCGAGCTTGCAGAAGACAGGAAGAGTTCTTTCAAGAAGCGACCTGCCCTCCTGGTAGTCTCCCAGTCGATAGGTGAACGCTGCTTTGAAGGCTCCGACCTTTGCAGGCACCAGACCTTCGCTTCCCTCGAGCTCTGCCGCCGCCCAGGAAAAGAGATCCTTGCCTTCCGCGAAACGCCCTTGGTGTTCGTAGAACAAAGAGAGGCTCTCAAGATACTTGGCGATCGTCACGAGGTCCTTTTTCCCCACCGCCCAGCGGAATCCGGCGCGAATGTTCTCGATCTCGGCTCTGATCTCCTCCAGGGCCTCCTTCTGACTCGCGCCGGTAAGCTCGGGCTCCCTTTGATCCAGTGCCTCCCCCTGGTAGGCCGCATGAAGGTCCTTTGTTTCCTCGTACTCTTCGTTATCTTCGACTAGTTTCTCCTGGACGTATCTTCGGAGAACCTCCAGCATCTGATAGCGACCGGCTTGATCCCTCGTAAGGATTGACTTATCTATGAGCGCAGACAGGACCGGCAATGACGCCCCGACCACCTTCTGTGCCGCCTGTCTTGAGAATCCTCCCCTGAACACCGAGAGTCTTCTGAAGGCCTCCCTCTCCTTATCATCCAGGAGCTTCCAGGAGTAGTCGAACACCAGCTTCAGGCTCCGGTGCCGCTCCGGTACGTCACGAAGGGAGGTGGCAAGGAAATCGTAGCCTCGCTCGATCTCCTCGGCAATCTCGGCCAGGGAGAGTGAGCGCACCCATGAGGAGGCAAGCTCTATCCCTAAAGGAACCCCTTCCACAAGCCTCGAGATGCGCGCTACGAAGGGCTTATCCTTTCCGCCTATCACCAGTCCTGGATCGAGGCGTCGTGCGCTTTCGGTAAAAAGCTGCACTGCGCTGTAGGCTTCGATATCTGTGACGGCTTCTTCCGGAGGAAAGTCCATCCCAGCGAGCTCCAGTATGGCTTCCCCTTGAAGGGCGAGCCTCTCCCGTGAGGTAACCAGCAACCTGAGCTTGGGAGCCTCTTTGAGGATCTCGGATAGTAAACCCGCGCCCTCGACAAGGTGCTCGAAGCTGTCGAGGAGGATAAGCGTCTCCTTCTCACGCAGGAAGGCGAGGAGCTGGGTCTTGGGTCCCTTGCTCCCGTAGAAGGAGAAGTCGAAGGCGTCGGCTACGGCCGGTATCAAAAGGTCTACGGACCGAAGAGAGGCAAGCGCAACGAAGCGCACCCCGTCAGGGAAACGATCCAGGATCTCGGCAGCCACCTGGACGGCAAGGCGCGTTTTGCCTATACCACCCGGACCCAGGACAGTTACCAGACGATTCTCCTCCAAGAGTCTCTTTGCCTCCTCTATCTCTTCCTCGCGTCCCACAAAGTTGGTGAGAGCTAGGGGAAGGTTATGTTCTACATATTCCCTCTTAACCCCGACCTTCTCTGCAAGAGGGGTCTCGGAGAAGTCCTCTCTAAGCAGCCATTTATTGTCTTCCCTCTTTAATACACCCCGGTTTATGAGGTAGATAAGCCCCTTGCGGAGGAAGGCGGGGAGGCCCCTTGTCTGGCTGTGAAGCCAGCGGGTGAACTCAGATGGCGGTTCCCAACCCAGGGGGCTGCGCAGCCATACTTGAACTCCCTTCTGGGATAAAGGCTCAAGCTCCAACGTCTCCCAGAGATGGGTCTGAATAAACAGTCTGCGGGAGCTCTCGGGGTCCACGGTGTAGGAGAAAGCGACGATTGGTACCTCGCTTGAGGCGAGGAAGCCACGCAGAAGCTCCAGGGTTGCTCCATCAAGCTCAGCGATGTTGTCAATCGTAAAGAGAAGTCTGGTTGTCCTCTTCTTACTTAAGAAATCCTCTAAGGCCTGCGTCAGTTTTTCTTTGGCTAACGATGTCAAGGGGCTCTCTTCGAATGCCTGCAGCGCCTGGGCAAGCGCAAATCCCGGCCTGAGTTTGGTGGCCGGATTGCCCTCGAGCCGGATAACCTCGTAGGCCTGCAGACCTGCAGCCATTGCAATCTCGGCAAGGAATCTTGATCTTCCCGAACCCCGGGGTCCGGTAACCGCAAGCACCCCTCTCTTCTTCTCTTCCAGCTGCTTGAGAAAATCCTGCACCTGCTGCAGCGCCTCGTCCCGTTCAACCAGGCGGGAGGCTTCATCAAAGGGCAGATGGATATCCCTTGCCGGGCTCTGCGCCACCACCTGTCCGCGTCCAGCGCGCTTGGCCTCATAGAGTCTGAGATCGGCCTCCCCGAAGAGCTCATCGGCGCGCTGGCCGTCTTCGGGAAGACTGACCACCCCGATGCTTACCGAGATTGACAGCGGCGGGTTGCCCTTGAAGGGCTCAGAACCGGTTACCTCCAGAAGCCTGTCCGCAAGGGTAAGCGCCTGATCCTTGGAGGTGGCTGGCGAGAGGAGCAGGAACTCGTCCCCTCCGTAGCGGAAGAGGATGTCACTGTCCCTTATGGTGGATCGCGCGCGCTCTGCAAACTCGGCCAGCACCTCGTCGCCACGCGAGTGGCCGAAGCCGTCGTTTATGCTCTTGAAATGGTCTATATCCATAAAGAGAAAGGAGAGTTGCTCAGCATCTTTAAGAGAACGCTCCACTTCTTCTTTAAGCTTCGCCTTTATAGCGCCAGGCGCGTATGCACCGGTGAGTGGATCCTTAATTATCTATCACTTCCTTGACTCCTCCTCAAGAAACCCCAGGATTATAAGGTTACTATACAGTCAAGATGCTCGTTGTCAAGAAATGTGGAGGTAAAGAATTACGCGGGCCTCAGGTTAGCCTTCAATTCACTTTTTAAGTCTAAGCTTTGCGAGTTTTCTTAAAGAAGGGCTTTTGTCTAGTTCTTTAACACGCCTCTCCATATAAGTTTTGACTTCTTCTTCTTTGTAGACAGGGCCGCCGCCGTTCATGTAGATGTCTCGGGTCAGGTACCTTCGATTTTTGCGCTCAAAGACTGCATAAGACACGTATGCCATGTACTCAAAGAACATTCTGGTGTAGTGGTCACCACGCGCATCCCGCTTTTCAAGGACGCTTTTAAAACTTATCACCCAAAAATCCAAAAACACATCGCCGAAAAGATCAATAATGGGAACTATTTGGTCTTTGTCTAATGTCAATGCGATAGTTGTGGCTGCTCTATTGAAACTTGCTGACAACTTCAAAGCGTCGGGCTTTTCTGTTTCTGTTAATTCTTCCACGCCTCCTGAGGCAAGCTTCTTCCTTAAAGCCCCTCTGATTTTACCTATATCATCATCAAAAGAGCCCATGTTCTTCGTGATTAAACCCATCACTTCCGCTATGGCAGTCTTCCGGGTCTCTTTTATAGTACGCCAGGCTGCTATCGCGGCTACCACACTACCTAAAGCAGCCAAGAATAGCACACCTGCAGTCACAATGCCTATCCAATCCATTTGCATTTCGTCTTAGTATAATGATTTTCCCCCTCTTGTCAAGGACTTGTCGTTGCCTCATCAAAAATCCACCTGACCGAAGGATGATGCTTGCGGAATAACTTGGCTGATTCCTTCATGTAAGCTTTATTATTGATCCCCATTACTCTGTAACAACCCTGCCACCCACTCCCGGTTCCTCCACAACGCGCAGCAGCCTGAGGTTTCCTCAAGGTGAACCTCGGAGGATCGGAGTAGAAAATCAGTAGGGGCCGATGAGGTTGTTATTCGGAGGCTGCTGGCTCAGGGGTTCTTGATGCAATCACCTCTTGAAGCTCGGCAACCACACCGGCTGTGTTAAATGCTGAAACGTTGCCGACCACCGCTATGGTGTAGTTCTTGTCCGGACAATACAGGGCCATTGCCTGAAAACCGAAAATCTGGCCCTCATGCCCCCATAGTTCCTCTCCTCCGATCTCATGTCGAAAAAGCCCCAAGCCGTAGCCGGTCAAGAGAGGTGCGCGAGGATCACGGAGATCGCAAAAATCCGTCATCTGATGAAGGGTCTCCTCGGACAAGATAGCACCGCCAAAGAGGGAATCCAGAAACCTGCCGATGTCCTCGGCGGTTGAGACCATTGCACCGCAAGTATACACCAGGCTTGAGTAGGATGTGTTGTCGGGCTTGTGCTTATGGATCCCGGGAAGGGGAACCAGGTCCCTGTCGAAACCGGTTATACGATTGGGAGCGGGTTCATGGGGAGGAAAAAAACTGTGCTCAAGCCCAAGAGGTGCAAAGATTCGTTCCCGATAGAGCTCGTGCATAGCCTTGCCGGTTACCTGTTCGACGATCACACCCAGCAGTATATAATTCATGTTGGAATAAGATTCATCTGTTCCCGGATCGAACAAGGGTTTCTTTCTGGCTACAACCTCGATAAGTTCTTTAGGGTTCCACATCATGCGGGGATTTATTGCCGCTCTTCCTGCAACAGGAAAACTCCTCATGATATCCGGGATGCCGCTGGTATGATTCAACAGCTGACGGACGGTGATCCGCTCAGCATTGGGGAAATCGGGAAACCACTTTGAGAGCGTATCTTTCAGATCTAGTTTACCTTCATCAACAAGCTTCAGAACCACAGCGGCGGTAAACATCTTGGTTACACTGGCTACTCCGAGGATGTGATCCTTCCGCATCAAAGCCGTTCTCTTGAAGTCAACCGTTCCGCTTACCCCGAACCAGGTTTTGTTATCCGGAGTGCGAACATATGCCTGTAATCCAGGCATTTTGAGATCGTTCACTGCTTCGTCGAGTACACTCTGAAGCCTAGCCGCAGTCTGGCTATCCATGCTGCCCCAACCCTCAAGATCGCGATCGGCCGGCGGCAGGAAAACTTCGAAATATGGAGCCTGCGCACGCCTCACTGAAAAGATTACAATCAAAGCCACCACGATCACCAAAAGGATACATGGCAGCAATACATGCAATCTAAGCATGCTCCAACTTTTCGTTCTCCTCATTCAAACAGCGATCAGGTTATGGCTTCCACAAGAAACGGTCGAAGTCTATCTTGCCCTGCTCGTCAATGGTGATGCCCTCCGCTTTCAGCAACTGCTTCTGGATTCTGTACCCCTCTCCGGTGAGTGAGATGGTGCCTTTGGAGTTTATCACCCGGTGCCAGGGCAGGTCGTGCTTCTCGGAGAGCGTGTGGAGGACCCTTACCACCTGTCTTGCTCCCCGGTAGTTGCCGGCCATCATGGCAATCTGCCCGTAGGTCGCAACCTTAGCTTTCGGTATCTGTTTGATGATTGCGATTACTTTCTGGGTAAAGGAGGGTTCATTTATCATGCTTGGCAGGCTTTCGCTTTGCTAAAAGAAGCTGTTTGATGTCGTCTGTGTCTTTTTTCGAGGCTACCTTGATCCACAGCCACCGTCCGTCGTGATAGGCTTTGGCTTCTTTGATCATTTGTAAGGTAGACTTGCTGAGATTCGCTCCTAGAGCCTTTTCTGTCTGAGGAGGGTTGAGCACAACCTGGGCAATAAAACAACCTTTTGCCGGGAAAAGCGAGGTAAGCGCCTTGCCTGACTTACGATAACGTCGGGTCCAGCCGTACTTCTTGCCGTAAAAGAGAAACTCGCCTGCTATCTGGTAGTTTTCCTCGATGAACTGAACTAACTCATCCCACAAAGGCTTCGCCGGACCAAGCGCTGTCGAGATTTCATCGGCTGTTGGTTCATGCTCCTTCTCTGTGAATACTCCTACAGCCATTACTCCTCCATTCAATCAAAGTTCCTTGATAAGATGAATATCCTCCGGTTCCAGAGCGTAAAGCTCCTGCTCGACCCTCTCGGCAAGTCGGCAGCGATATGCCTGGCTCACACGCAGAGACACCAGTTGTAAGGTATCCTTGTTCTCGGCCATGAATTTATGGCCGAGTAAGGCAAAACCCACAAGCGAATTATCTCCGCGATCTTACCTGCGTCTTTCCTGGTTAAACGCTCTATCCTCATTCTGTTTCTTTTCCTCTATAATCCTTCAGGCCATACGCACCCTCGGCCGCCAACTTAACCTCGGTATTCTAGAGAACTTCATGGCGTTGTCAATATAAGTTCCCCTTTTCCGCTACGTAATTACGTGTCGGGGTGAGGCTATCTCCCTGAAGTGGCCGAGCCTGGTGGCGAAGATGAGGGCGGCAACCACCACCACACTGCCGCCTGCAAGAAGGGTCAAAGGCGCGCCTATTCGGTCTGCCAGCCAGCCCATCAAGAGGTTACCGAACGGAAGCACCCCCAGAAGCGACATGGTGTATAAGCTCATAACCCTGCCGCGCTTGTCCTCGTCCACGATGTTTTGCACTAGGGTGTTGGCTGAGGCGAACTGTACCATCTGACCAAAACCCGCCAGGGCCATTAATCCTATGCTGAGATAGACGTTGCGTGAGAACGAGGAGGCGGCGATGGCCGCGCCGAAGATCGCAGAAGCGATGGGTATAACCTTCCAAAGCCCAACAAAGCTCTTGCGCATGCCGATGATTAAAGCCCCGATCACCGCCCCCACGCCCACCGCTCCCATCAGATAGCCGAAGGTGCGCGAGTCGCCTGCAAGCACGTCCTTTGCCACCACCGGCATGAGATTGAGATAGGGTAGGCCCATCAAGGCGATGACCGAGATCAAGACAAGGATGGAGCGGATCGAGCCGGTGCCGTAAGCGTATCTGACCCCTTCCTTGAGGTCCTGCACCGGGTGGGAGTCCTTCCGGCGGTTCTCCATGGGCGCAAGTCTCATGAGTAGAAGACAGCAGATGATAACCAGGTAGGCGGCGGAGTTTGTTAAAAAGCAAATCCCTTCGCCTGCGAACGCCACCACCAGCCCGGCCAGGGAGGGGCCGATGAGCCTTGCGATGTTGAAGATGGCCGAGTTCAAGGCGATGGCGTTGCCCACGTTCTCCCGCTGCTCCACCATCTGCACTATAAACGCCTGCCTGGCAGGGATATCGAAGGCACGGATAAGCCCGTAAAAGAGGCTTAAGGCGATAATGTGCCAGAGCTGGATGACGTCTGTAAGGGTGAGCACGGCAAGCACAAGCGCCTGCAGGGATGCAAGGATCTGGGAGGTAAGTATCACCCGGTGGCGGCTTACGCGATCGATGAGTACTCCGGCAAAGGGGGAGATGAAGAAGTTGGGGATCATGGTGGTGAAGCCCACCACACCCAGGATGAGGGGTGAGTTGGTGATCCGGTAGACCAGCCAGCCCAACGTCACCCGCTGCATCCAGTAGCCGATAAGCGATACCGTGTGCCCACCGAAGTAGAGCCTGAAGTTGCGATAGCCAAACGCACGGGTGAGAAGCTTGAGACCGTCCCTGCGCTTGGTGATGAAGTTCTTCACTCTGGCTAGATTAGCCTTTCTACTTGGATGCGTTCATCTTGGGACGACTGGACAGACATTAAACATTAGTGTATGGGCTAGAGGTGGATTGTCAATACAGGTGATTAAGGATGCGGGCCGGCCTTACGGCTGGCCCTTCATATCTTTACATACCGCAATGCCCCGGGGGTTTGGATTTGGTTTTGCCCTCAAGGGCTATGGGGATCTTAGTCCAATAGCTTTAGCTTCTGAACGGGTCGTCTGGAGCCGAAACCTTGTTTGAGATTCATGGATACAATGAGTTCACCTTCGGTAAGTCCGCCGCCGTAATCCTTGCCGAGAGTAAAGGATAACGCGTTATTTTTGAAAAGCGCGTAGTCTACTATTACATCCAACCGGGAGTGGATGTTATCGTCACTGAGTTTCCAGTACCAACGCCCTAGTCCTTCAAGGGATACCGAGAGGTCTTCCGTGACATTCCTTATGAGTCGTCCTCCGAAATCAAAACTAGTGCTATCAGTGTATAAACTGTTACCCAGAAGCCTGAGCACACCCAAGAAGCTAACTTTAGGGCATTCCCAGCCTGCGGTAACCCAGCCACCGAATTTAGAGAAGGTTCCGTTTTCAAACAAACCTTGCGGAAAATCCAAGGCAAAAGCTCCTGCAACATCGATCTTCAGTCCAATTCGATTCATCTGCATCATGTCGACAGTTCGATTAAGCCTTTCGATAATCGCATCGTGTGTTACGAGGAATTCTTCTCGAACCTCCTTTTTTATTGTGTCTCGACGCTCGCCTATCTGAACCTGTATTTCCTTACGCTCCTCTTCGGTAAGCTGGGGGTCCTTGAGTTTCCCATAAAGTTCCTTAAGCAAAGCATCCTGAGGTTCAAGTTCATTAAATCTGTTCAGATAGAAAGAATGGGCCGCCTTCAGGATGTTGTCGATACTGTCTGTATAAACGGGATTTGGTTTTCCCCGAAACGGTGAACACCGAACCCCTAACCCCAGAGACGTAATGAAGGAATCAGTTGAAGGGAACTCTCTCGTAGCGGTTGCTACCGATATAGATAATGTCCGAAGGAATGTTACAGGGTTCTTGAAACTTGAAAAAGAGCGTGTCCCATCACACCACCAGTAGGGGGTGAATTCAAGAGCATAGTTGCGCGGCAAAACAGTCAGGTTATTGGTCGAGCTGAGAATGGTTATTCCCAAATCGGTTGGGCTCCCGGGACGTTCTATTGATGCGGGTTCAACCCCTAAAACGACAAATGCCGGTGAAGCAGGGGTTACAAGAAGGTCAAGGGATATTACGGTATCTTGCTTGGTGAGGATAGCGTCTTTCTCCGGAGTAGTTTGGCCCGAATAGGACGTCGGCAGGAAAAGCATAAGGATTATTGAACCCACGCCCCATATCCCACACCGAGTATCTCTTAATGTTTTCTTGAACATTTCAGCCTCCTAAGAGATGGTCACGCATTGAACCAGAAGTCTTGATCGAACACACGCATGTTTTCCGACACTCTGTCGGCTTCTTGAGGTGGAATGTAAGCCGGTTTGAGTACACCTTTCAGTTCGCATGTTACGGTGATTGGCCTGCTTGGATCCCGGGGTGTTGCAACTATAAGACAACGCATTGGTTGTTTTTTCCCAGCCACCTCGTGCCCCACACCTGGTTTGACTAAAAACACCTTCTGCTTTTTTGTATGTTGTGATTGGTAGGGTAACTGATTTTTGTCTCTGAAGTATGCAGCGATACTGCTGATTGCAATCGCGTTATCGATCGTGACTGTTAAGATCACTTGTTTATGGGGCTCAACCCTACACTTTATCATCGGCATAATGCTCCTCCTTTCTGTTGTTAGATTCCCCGGCGGAGCGGGGTGATTTATTGGTTTCTGGTTCCCCCGTACCGGAATGATAATCAAGAGCTTTAAGAAATTCTTTGAACACTTCGTTAAATCTATCTTGGGCTGTAAAGTCAGCATATTTTTTATCTCTAAGGAATGGAGGAATTTCTTTTAAATCCAAAGGTTCACATAACAGCGGAAGTACCATCACTCTTTTCTCCTTGAGTTCTTTTTGCATGGCAGCTTGAAGTTCTTTCTTAACCCATTCCGAGCGGACTGAAGCTTTAGAAAGAACTATGGCGAAGAAATCTGTCTCATCGATAGCATTACCAATCTTCTCCATCAACGATTCTCCGATGTGTATCTCAGCTTCGTCAAGCCAAATCTTATACCCAGCTTTTTTTAGGAATTCAGCTACCTTCCGTACGAAAGGTTTATCTTTTGAGCTGTGACACATAAAGATGGATCGCCTACTCTTAATCATTCACCTCCTTAGTTAATTATTCTCGCACACGCGGGCGGGTTGGGTTTAAGTTTTTGCGAAGCCCGGCTTGGGCTTGGTTCATGCGTTCTAAGGCCTCTTTCCTTCCCAAAACGGGCACTGCTTTGCAGCCTCTTCGTTTCCGGTCTCACACATGGACCACAACTCCGGCGTTATCTTCTTTTCCCAGTGATGCTTTTGTATGTATTTGCAGAAAGTAGGCCCCACTCCAGCAATTACACCCTCGATGAGAAAAGTAACGTCCGCATCCGGGAGGTATTCTTGCCCAAAAACCTGCTTGTGGGCGATCTCAAGTCTCCGGTACAAAGACTGGAGTGCGACTACACTTCTTCTTAAGTACTGCTCGTAATAACGATTCCTCTCGTAGTCCTGCGTGATGTAAAACCCTTCCTTCATTCTTCGGGCTACTCGTCTAGCCCCGAGATAGATCAGATAGCCAACACCGGCGGCGAATAGAGAAAAGAGCACTATGATTAAAGTTCTGTATTCTGAGCATTGGAGTAAAAGATTGTCAAGGACTCCAATCAAAGCTAAGTCCCCAACAGCTGTGGTTATAGCCATTGTGGGTAGGGATTTGAGAAAGTCCCTTGCTTTGGTGCCGAAGCTTAGGGTCTCCTTTATAGCATTCAGTGTCTCCTCTCGCAGTTTCGCATTCTCCTCAAAGTTAAGTTCTCGTCCTTTATAGATGATGCCCAGACTGCGACGGCACGCTTCGATAGCTGCTTTCGCACCTGCCAAGTACCTTTTTTCTTGTGGGTCACCCTGGGGACCGTCATGACTTTTCAGTATACTGTCCAATCTGGTTTCCACCCCAATTGCGGTGGTCTGTGTTGATTCTTCAGATGAGGATTTGCCGGTAAGCGCCCACACCATCTCGACTGCCGCGAGAGGCGACAGAACAGATGTTTTGTCCTTTCCCTTGCCGGTCTTTTTGTTCTGGGGTGTTGCTTTTTTTGCCATACAGCCTCCTCTTATATTTATATGTCGATTATAGGCAAGTTCGAATTTTTGTCAAGTCTTTACCGAGCAAACTGTATGGGGTGCAAGCAGGACTTGACAGCCCGCCGAACTCCTCTAGTATAGGGGAGAGTTAACGGTTTTGGATGCTGTGAGTTTTGAGTCCATAGGCAATCAATCCTGAAACCACATGGAGGTGGATTTGAAAGATTTTTTTGCATCTATTGCAACAGCCTGGCCTGCGATCCGCGACTGGCTGCTTTCTACAGGAATCCAGATCGGCATAACGCTGGTAATAGGCGTGTTGCTCACCTGGCTTGTAGGGTTCCTTATCAAGCGTGCTCTGGGCAGGACGGAGGCGGCCGAGACGCCGGAGGCCATCGCCCGTACCAAGCGCTTAAAGACCGTTCTCGCTGCCCTGCGAGTAGCGGCCGGGATCGTTATCTGGGTGATAGTGGGCATCACCGTGCTCGGTCAGCTGGGGGTGGCCATAGGTCCTATCCTTGCCGCTCTAGGTGTGGTGGGACTGGCCGTTGGCTTCGGCGCCCAGAGCCTGGTCAAGGATTTCCTGGCCGGTATCTTTCTGATAGTTGAGAACCAGTTCCGCGTTGGTGATATCGTGCGTATTGGCGACGCCTCTGGCGTGGTGGAGGCGTTGAACCTCAGGATAACCCAGCTGCGGAGCGTGAACGGTCACCTGTATACCATCCCCAACGGAGAGATCAAGATGGTTGAGAACACGACCATGAAGTGGTCCCGGGCCGTTGTGAAGGTTGGGGTGGCCTACCACTCCCAGATAGAGCGGGTGATCGAGGCGCTGGGGAAGGCGGCGGCGGACATCAAGGCTGACGAGGCCTTCGGCTCCTATGTGCTGGAGACACCCCAGATCAAGGCGATAGATGACTTTGCCGCCTCTTCGATAGACGTGGCGTTGTGGATCAAGACCCAGCCTGGCAAGCATTGGGATACCGCCCGCATGGCACGCCGCTACATCAAGAAACGCTTTGACGAGGCCGGTATCGAGATACCCTTCCCGCAGGTCACCTTAAGCATCGGCCCCAAGGAGGCAGAACTTCTGGCAGTGTTCGGACAAGAAAGAAGATCGGCTCCCACCCCGCCACAAGGGTAGGATGTTGACATTTAAAGATCCTTAAGGAGGAAAGATGCGTAAGCTTACAATTTCATTGTTACTTATGGTTGCTGTTGTCTCGGCCCAGGAGATATACGGTGAGTGGATCGCCCAGCGCACGGGTGAGATCCTTAAGCTTTCAGAGGACGGAAGCTACATGTGGGGTTCAAGCGTGGGAAACTTCTGGATCGAGGAGGGGTCGATTCTTTTCCGGGACGCAGCTACCGACGATATCGCAAGCTACGCCCTGGGATTTGGCGGCGACGTGATGCAGTTCACCGATTACTGGATGGGTGCGAGGACGCTGTTTGTTCGCAAGGGTTCGCCTGCCGAGAACCTTCCTCCCACGATCCTTGAGGACGTGGAGTCGGTCTCGCCGCCGCTTGCAGAAAAGGACGGGGTTTGGCTGCGAGAGGAGGATACCGAGCTGGCCTTCGAGGTGCTACATTTTATCATCGGTGAGGCCCTATCTGAAGAGGAAGGCAACCAGCTTGTGGATGCGTGGATAGCCGAGTTCAAGGCCGCGCCTGCCGAGTTTAAGGCGCAGATAGGTGAGTTAGCCTCAGCGCGCGACGAGCTATACCGCACCCCCGCCCCATGGGAGGTCGGCAAGCTGCGCCGCAGGCTCCTTTCAGAGATTTACAAGGAATCCAAGGATCTGCCCACAGACGAACAGTCAGCCTTCATCCGGGCGGTATATCGGCATCTGGAGGTCCTTGCGTTCAACGAGAAAGAGACTCCTGCTCTCACCGACCGCGACCTTGAGGCCTATCTTGATTACGTAACCTTCCTTATCACCCTTTCAACCGGCAAGCCGACGGCGTGGCCCCAGGCACAGCGTGACTCGGTAGCGAGCCGGATCGTCTCCGAATTCCCGACCTACCCGCTTGCAAAGAGGGAGTTCCTTTGCTCTGCTCAGGTGCTGCTTGGCTACTTCGGCTACGCATGGGACGAGGCTGATGCGGCTGAACGCGGCCGAATTGCAAAGGGGATGCTCGGTGACGCCGCTGCATCAGATGTAGACTACGGTATGCTCGCGCCCGGTGTCAGTGTCACCACTGCCAAGGGCAAGATGGATGATGCTACACTTGCGGCCCTGGCGAAACTCCTTGCAATGGATCACAAGGCAGCGATGAAGACCTGGGCCGAGGGGCGCAGTTGGCCATACTACTATGAGATACTCACCCCGTAAGAACGCTTGGGATTCTTATGTGGTAAGGCTTTGACTATACCTTATTGCAGGGTACTATGAACTCCGGGATCTAAGGAAGCCTAATGCGTGGGCGTTCAGTAGCCCTTTGGAGGGTATGAGCGGTGCTCTTGGCCTTGCTTCTTGCCTTGAGCCTCTCCGCAGCACAGGATGCAACCTGCTGCAACGAGTTCATCGTTAAAACAGCGGATTTCGGGGCCCTAAAAGGGTTTGCCTCGTGGTATGGGATCGAGGTTGCTCCCTTTATAACCTACCCCAACCCCTCGGATGAGGTGCTGGAGCTGTTCGGAGACTACTATCTAGTCACAATACCTGGCGGAGGACGCGTCTCCGTGGATAGCTTTTACTTGCTACTTAAAAACATGCCCGGTGTCGAGGAAGTTGAGCCGAACGCAATCCTTCAAGTGGAGCCCGAATTGGAATCCGCGAGCCTAGAAGAGACGTTTAGCACCCACGATTCAACTTTCGAAGGACCATATATACCTAACGATTGGGGTTATTGGTATCAATGGAATCTCCATACCACGAGAGCAGACTGGGCATGGAACATAACGAAGGGGGATTCAAATATCGTAATCGCAATAATTGATTCCGGTGTAGATACGTCGCATGTAGACTTGAGGAATAACCTGGTTGCAGGCTACAACTTTATCGATAATAACACGGATATTCAAGATACCTACGGTCATGGTACGCGTGTGGCTGGCGTTGTTGCGGCGGAGATAGACAACTACGAAGGTATAGCCGGTATAGCCGGTGGGTGTAGGGTTATGCCTTTGAGATGCATGGATGATTCGGGTGATGTAAAACTACGCCAGGCGACAAATGCGATTCTGTACGCGGCGGACAAGGAGGCAAAGATAATTAGTATGAGTTTCTCCGGAGGGGGCAGCTCTGCAGAAAGGCGGGCAATAGATTATGCCTGGCGCAAGGATCGTTTTTTATGTGCATCTGCCGGCAATGAGAGTCAGGATACTTCAAATCTTTATCCAGCGGCCTACAAGCATGTTATGTCAGTAGGTGGTTCAAATAGGGATGATGAAAGATGGAGTGATGAAGATTGTGGTTCCAATTACGGTGAATCGGTTGATATATACGCGCCCGGAGAACATATTTGGACAACCATGTTGGGGAGTAATTACGGAACCTGTAGAGGGACTTCTTACTCTTCCCCTGCCATTGCGGGATTGGCTGCGTTGATCTGGAGCGTGCATCCTGAATATACAAACGAAGAGGTTTGGGACGCCATAATCTCAAGTGCGGACACAATAGAGATCGATGTAGGGAAGGTATTAAGGATGAACTGCGATTTGTTCACCGCTTCCGCGCCGAGCATCCAGAAGGACACCTTATCCTTCGATTATACCGGCACCAAGCCGACGGACTACAGGCTTACCTTCTACGACGTATCCGGCCGCAAGGTATACGAAACCCATGGATCGGTCGGCGAGATGGGGCGCATTGATCGTCATCCTCCCTTACCTCACGGCGTTTACTTCTGGGAGATGCGGACCCGGTTTGGCACTGGCACAGGGAAGGTCGTCTACTTAAAATAACGATCCCTGACCTTACGGCCAGGGGTCACTTTTTATTCCCGGGGGGGACGGGCACGCGCTCATCGGGGTGAGAGCCGTGGTGAAATCAGCTTGGAAGAACGGCCTAAAACCTCACATCGAGGATGGGTCAGGTTTTGCCTTCTGGTTTACGCATACTCTTCGGGCGGTAGTCGCGGTGGTCAATGCAAGAATCGTAAGTCGCCTTGTCGATTTTGATCCAGTCGGTCTTAGCAATGCCTCCACTTTGGTGAGTCGGGCTATACGGAAAAGCACTTGCAATCTTAATCCACCGATCTTGTTCTTCAGCAATTATACGTATCTCTTCGGCTGCTTCCGAGAAATCCTGGTCCTGACTGAAAATGAGAGCTACGTCGTATTCCTGCCGATGGGCCATTCTTATAGTATCTAGAGCGATTCTAACATCCACCCCCTTCTCCTGACCTGATAAAAAGGTATGCTGTGTGCCGTCAGGTAAAGCAACCGTTCTCGTACGATAGCGTAAGTGTCGATAGAAGGTATAGATCCCCAAGCGTCCCATGTGCGCCAGCTTAGTGGTCCAGAAATAGTGCAGAAACGGATTGTCTGTGGCATCGGGGACCCCAGTGTAGAACCTCACTTGAGCAAGACTCCATCCCTTACTCTGGCAAATTACTCTGGACAAAGCGAGCACGTCATAATTAGGATAGGTATACCCGAAAGCTTCCTTCACGGCGTAAAATAGATTTTGCCCATCTGCGAATGCAATCGCCCGTTTAACGGCAGGCTCAGTCGCCATACTCCTCCTTCAAAAAGATAACCCCGCTCAAGGCCTTTCGGCGTGTCGAGCGGGGAGCAATTTGTAATTTTATTATAGTCAAGATTCGCTCCTTGTCAAGCCCTCCTCTGGAACATGGCCTCCCCTTAACGCCCCCAAGGTTACTAAGTAACTGCGAAAAATCACACTCAACCCTGCGGGTCGGCCCTCGGTCCGTCCGACTGCGATCTTTTACCCCTAACGGAGTACAAGTGTCCCTTCTGGGACAAAAGGAGCAATAATCAGACGTATTCTCTTATAACCCCCAGTACCTTGCCTACGATCTTGAATGGGCCGGTGATCAGATCGTATGCCGGGTTTTCGGGTTTTAAGGCGTAGGCATCGCCGTGCATCACCAGCCGCTTGACCGTGGCCTCGTCCGCGAGCCTTGCTACCACTATGTCCCCGGCCCGCGGCACCTGGTTGGGATCAACCACCGCCAGATCGCCCTCCATGATGCCGGCATCGATCATCGAGTCGCCCTTGACCCGCAGCATGAACGAGCGGCGCCACCGGGTGGCGGTGAAGATCTCCTCTACGTCTTCCACGGCAAGATTGGGAATGCCGGCAGGAACACGACCAACTATCGGGATGCCCCACGGCTCGATCTTAATCGCGCGAGCGTGGCCAAGTTTACGCTTAATGAGTCCCTGCGCTGCTAAGCCGTCCAGGTGAACCTTGATGGCCTTGGTGCTCGCATAACCCAGCCCCTTGGCAATCTCGCGGATCGAGGGCGGGTAGCCGTGCTCTGCCGCAAACCCCCTCACGAACTCGTATATTCGCATCTTAGGGTTTGGCAGTCTCAATATTCACTCCTTAATATTATATTGTAAACAGAAAATCTCTCTTGTCAACCCACGGAGACTCGAAGAGGTTTATGCGGCGTTTTTGGATACGTTCCTTGACAGGGATATCATCGCGAGGGAAAGCGGGGTACCGAAGGGCGACGCTTGCGGAGTACCGAAGGACGACGCTTGCGGAGTACTCTCATATGTGGCGGAGCATGAGGATCTAAAGATACCCTGAGGATTTCTCGATGCGCTCGAATAAGTAGGGGCAAGGCATGCATTCACCCTCCCTTTTATCAGCCAAAGGCTATCCCGTCGAGCAGATTTGTGGGGTAATAATATGCTGGACAAAAGATGGTCAAATGGTGGACAGGACCCAAAGCCTAAGCTGGACAAAAGCTGGTCAAAAGATACCCAAAAGCTACCCAAAAGTTGGTCAAAACCCCGGGGTCCCCGCGAAATTGTGAAGCAATTTCGTGGGGTAGAAAAAGATGGACAAGGACGCGACTGCGTCGCAATTGCTCCGCAAGCGTCGCCCTCCGGTGCAAATTGCAAATATCAAAATGCAAAATTAAGGGGGGCTAACAGCTGACGGCGAATCGTATGTGTCTTCGGACGGACGTGTACTCCCGTCGGGTGAAGCGAAGCGGACGCGCAGGCGACGTCTGGGGTGACGAATTGGATGTAAAGGTGACGAATTGATGAGTTTTTAGGCTATGCAGCGGAAATAGACCAACACTCCAATACCAACAAGGAAAGGAACTAAGTAAAAAAGAAGAACGACAAGCTTTGCAGCCCAGGCGGGCATTGTTTTATTGATGTGACCGGTAAGACCTAGGAAGCTCGGTGAAAACCCCATCTCCTTGATCTCTTCCTCAAGCTCTTCACTTCTTTTTACTGCTCCAAGAAGCATCCGAAAGTAATAGCAGAAATCAACCAGGAATACACCTATCCAAACAGCAAAAAGCAGGAGAGCAAAACCGAAAGCGATACCTATGTTCGTGATTTTCTCAAGAATGAAAACAGCCAAACCACCAAGCGCAGGTATTACGGTAAAGGCCAGGGATCGGTATTTCATCAACATATCATTGAAGTGCATTTGAGTTTCGAGAACTAACTTGTACTCTTGGAATACCCTCTCGACCTTTTCTCTAGTAGTTTCTTTGAGTGGTGTTATGTTCATCTCAAACACCCAACTTCCCCTGTTTGTCTTTATCTTTGGTGATCCGCTCGCTTGAAGGTTACCCTAATTTACCTCCCCCTTGATGGGGGATTTCCCGGACTTTCCAGGACAGACAAGAGTGTCTGTCCTACATTAATATTACCTCCCCCTTGACGGGGGACAGTGTGCCCCTTGAGCGCTTTATGCGCTCATAGGGTAGGGCAGGGAGGGGGTGAAACTCTTATCACCTTCCCCCGACACTTCGTGTCAACCCCTTCCCTGGTGGACAGTGTGCCCCTTGGGGTGCTAACTTTACTGCACCCCATAGGGTAGGGGGCTAGGGGGAGGGGAACATCTTTAATCCCCCTTCTGTTCCCCCTTCAAAAGGGGGACTATACACCCAGCTTTCCCTGTTTATCCTTGTCCTTGTTGATTCGCTCGGCTCTTTTGAAAGTGATGTCGTCCGGTGCTATCTGCGGGATTTGCAGCCTTTCCGTGCCCTCCAGAAGTCCTTTAACGGTGAGCACCTGCACGCGTGGATAATCTCGATTCATCACCTCGGAGTGGAAGAACCCGGCGGAGGCCGCCTCGGAGGGGATCTCGGAGCGCTCGGAAGGTAAAAACGTAGGGGCCGACGTTAACGTCTTCGACGTTCGCTACGCGTCAGGTCGGCCCGTTGGAGTTGAACGGCGGATCGAGGTATACTAAATCAACCGACTCGGAGGCAATATTTCCCCGCAGAACATCCAGATTATCGCCAAAGTAAAGCTGGTTGCGAAAGTCCCACCGTCTGGGGCGCCACTCGGTGTTCATAGGTGATAATATACAATGGTTGCCTGTTGTCAAGGAAAGGAATAAAAACGGAGACCCCTAAAAGGGGTCTCCAAAAGGAGGGGAAGACTTCTGAAAAGCCTTCCATGTCCAACATAATACTCCTACCATCGCCTGCTTTAGGCGCGGCATACATAATTATAGTAATTTTTTGGCGTTTGTCAAGGCCGGTAATACACCTGTCACTGCGAGTAATTTGGAGAGTGCACGGCCCCGAAGAACGACGGACACGGAGTGACCTCATATGTGGCACTAACCGAGGATATAAGTGCAGCTTGGGATTTTCTCGATCTGGTGCTATGAGATCGCTACCCTTCCCCGTCTCCTTTGGAGACTGACGGCCGCTCGCAATGACGGGGTGTTTCTTCAGTATATTTGTTTTGTTGCCAGGTGAACCTGAAGATTGACACTACATCCTGCGATCTTTTATCCGTTAGGAGAAAAGGAGCATGAGTTTTTGGGGTCCCCGCGGGAACGCTTTGCGTTCACGTGGGGAAAAAGGAGGGTGCTCTCTATGTTACAGTCACGCGCAGCTTACACTCCTAACCTCTTGACAAACCTGTATTTAGGAGTATAATAGGTGTTATAAATTATGCATCTCTGGGATCAACCCCTCCAGCCGAGGCAAACACCGTGGTCCCATGGGTTTGTAGATAAGGAGGACTTATGAAGGAATTGACCGAGCGGGCAGTGGAGACCGCCAGGCTCGCCGGGGCCGACTACGCCGACGCCCGGGTGCTTACCATCCGCGACCAGGAGATATACGTCCAGGACCTTTCACCGAAGGCGATTCATGATGTCACAGACGCAGGCATCGGGGTGCGTGTTCTAAAGGACGGCGCGTGGGGATTCGCCTCCATAAGCCGCCAGGACAAGCGCTCGGCGGAGAAGGTCGCGCGTGAAGCGGTCACGGTCGCCAAGGCCTCTGCCCTTACCGTTGGCAAGGATAGGGTCAGGCTGGCCCCCGAACCCGTCCACAAGGATCGCTTCGAGACCAAGCTCCAGATTGATCCCTTCTCGATACCCATAGAAGACAAGTTGGCCATGCTACTTCGAATAAACGAAATCATGCTCGGGGTCAAGGGGATCGTCAAAACGCTTGCGAATACCCGTGTCACCCGGCGCCACCAGTTCTTCGCCTCGACCGAAGGTTCGGCAATCGAGACGCTTATAACCACGGTCAACGCCTTCTACATGGCAACCGCGGTGAGCAAGGGTGACAGCCAGACACGTAGCTTTCAGGACTATCCACTTAACAAGGGCTGGGAGCACATCGTGGGCCTAAAGCTTGTGCAGAACGCACAGCGCATTGCAGAGGAGGCGGTGGCCAAGCTCTCTGCCGCTTATCCTACCGAAGGCAAGATGGATCTGATCCTTGACCCAACCCACCTCTCCTTGACCATCCACGAGTCGGTAGGTCACGCGACCGAGCTGGATAGGGTGCTTGGATACGAGGCAAACTTCGCAGGCACGAGCTTTGTAACGCTGGACAAGAAAGCGGACAAGTTCCGCTACGGCTCGGAGATCATCAACTTCGTGGCCGACAACACCCTTGCGGGCGGGCTTGCCTCCACCGGATACGACGACGATGGGGTGGTCTGTCAGCTATGGGACATTATCCGCAACGGCATCTTCAAAAACTACAGCTCCACGCGCGAGGTGGCGCCACTTGCCGGATACAAGCGCTCCTTCGGCTCTGCCCGTGCCGATAGCTACCTCTCCATGCCCATCAACCGCATCCCCAACCTTTGTTTGAAGCCGGCGAATAAGAGCATCTCGCCTGAGAATCTTGCGGCGGACGTCAAGAGGGGCGTCTGGATCGAAGGCAGAGGAAGCTGGTCAATCGATCAGCGGCGGCTCAACTTCCAGTTCGGCGGAGACCTGTTCTACGAGATTCGCAACGGCAAGAAGACGAGGATGCTGCGCGACGTCCTTTACCAGTCGATCACCCCGGAGTTCTGGGGTGCGGTGGACAGCATCAGTGGTAAGAAATACTGGGAACCCAGGGGCTTTAGAACCTGCGGCAAGGGCGAGCCCATGCAGGTAGCCCAGATGACCAACGGCGGACCGTGGATCAGGGTGCGCGGAATCCGTGTTTCAAGGGGGAAGAAATGAACACCGATTGGCTAAAGCAAACCATAGAACGCGTGGCCAAACAGAAGGAGGCAGAGGAAGCAAGCCTTTATCTTAATATCGAGAATGAAAACCTTTCCCGCTTCGCCGAGAATCATATCACCCAGAACACCACCCGCCACCGTATTCGCCTTTACATAACCGCGGTAATGGGTCGTCGGAGAGGATCAGCCGAGACCTCGGATGTCTCCTCGCGCGGCGTGCTTTCCGCCCTGCGCAGGGCCGAGGCGGCTGCTAAAGCCTCTCCAGAAGACCCCGAGTTCATCGGCTTACCCCGCAGCCAGCGCTACCTCAAGATAGAGCGGTTCTTCCCTCAGACGACCGAGCTCTCCGTAGACGCCAAGGCCAGGGTGATCCGCGAGGTAACCGCTGAGGCCGCCTCGCGCAAGATGAAAGCAGCAGGCATCTACAGGACAGGCGACTACGCCGTATTCGTGGCCAATACCGACGGACTTTTTGGCGAGCACCGCTGGACCCAGGCCGAGTTCTCCATAACCGTCCGTACCGAAAACTCGGCTGGATCGGCCGTGGCCGAGGAGGAGGATCTCGCTGCTATCAACCCTCAGGCTTTGGCCATCGAGGCGTTCCGTACCGCAGAGATGACCCGTAACCCAAAGGAGATCAAGCCCGGCCGCTACAAGACACTCTTCACCGCCCGAGCCTTCAGTGAGATGATGCCCTTTGTGGTATACCAGATGGATCGCCGCGCCGCAGACGAAGGACGAAGCTTCTTTGCCGATAAGCTCGGCAAGAAGATACTGTCAAAAAAGATCTCGCTGGTCGCAGACCCGCAGAACCCGAGGAATCCAGGAATACCTATCGATCTCTACAACGACTGTGTGGCCCGCAAAGAGGCGGTATTCATCCAGGAGGGGACGCTTACTAACCTCTGGTGCATGCGTTACTGGGCAAAGAAGCAGCGTATACCACTTGTCTCGCCCTCGTTTAACTTCTCTATGCTCGGCGGCAGCAGGAGCCTGGATCAGATGATTAAGCGCATAGACCGCGGGCTGCTCGTGATGCACTTATGGTACATCCGGTACGTGAACCCGATGGAGTTGATATTTACCGGAACCAGCCGCGACGGGTTGTTTTTGGTAGAGAACGGTAAGATCAAGTGCGCGGTAAAGAACATGCGGTTCAACGACTCCCCGATGCGATTTCTTCGCAATCCGGCGTCACTTGGGATAGCGGAGCGCCGCGGCGGGGCGATGATGCTTCCCTCGGTGCTGGTTGCCGACTTCAACTGGTCAAGCGGGACGACGTTTTAGCACCCCACGGCGGCACTCCGTTCCGCCGCAGGGACCCGGCAATTAAAAAGGGGCGGGCCGACCTAAAGGTCCGCCCCTACGCTTTCTTCGTCCCCCGTCAAGGGTAAGATGAATAAGGCCTTATAGGGAACAGATTGCCACCCTCCCGTATTATGAACAGACTGGAGAGTCTGTTCCACATTTTTGTCCTTGCGATCCTTTTACCTCTTCGGGGCACAAGTGCCCACAGGGCAAAAGGAGCATTATCCTCGGGGTCCACGCGGCGTTGCGAAGCAACGGCGGGGGGTGAATTCTGTCCATGGTCAATACATCGTTACCAGGTAAAAGGGGGTTGAGATCATCGAGTAGGACGACAGGGAAGAAGCAGAAGTTATCATCAAGGCGATTGTAACCAAGAGATTGGAGTTTGGTTTATGCCCCTCAAGGGTACAAGAGGAGACAGTCCACCCATGCCCTTACCGAAGTGAGGCCTTTTGACGTTGTAGACATGCTGCCAGGCCTCAGCCATACGTAGGAGGTCGTCGGTATCCTTCCAGCTGAGTATGCAAGGCAGATAGAACTCCTGATCATCGGTAAGATGACTTCTTTCTACACGACCGTTATACCCCTTACGTCCCAAAGGTATTCTTGCCAACTGCGCGTTCCAGGGACTGTAGAGAGTCTCTTGGAGTCTCTCCAGCGTCTTAGGACTCTTACCTCCGAATACCCTATGGGGCAACTTCTTGCCCCAAGGGGCACGCTGCTCCTCACCGGAGTCGGTCTTTAACCCTCCTTTTGTCCCTTCGGGACAAAAGATCGGGGTCCCCGCACGAACTTCAGTTCGTGTGGGGTAAGAAGAACGTCCACTGGTAGATGGGTAAGTGGTGTTTTCTTAAGTGATCCCATCTCTTGGAACCAAGCGCACCGAAGTCCAGGATGTGCTTGGTATCAACCTGGGCTAAAGAGAAAGGCTCCTTAACCTCCCACGCCCAGTATGCGGGATAGAACTTCCTGCGAGGTTTACCCTTACTCTTAACCCCTGCTCTCCTGAGTATGTGCCTCACTGTATCCTCCGAGATCGAGATGTTGTAATCTCTCCTAAGTATCCAGGCCAGCCTGCGGCGACCGTATCCTGTCTTCTTCCTCAGCTTACGAACCAACCTCTCTATCTTAGATGGCGTCTTGCGAGGCGAGATGTGGGGACGACGAGAACGATCCATGAGTCCTTTCTTCCCCTCTGCTTCGTAACGCCTGATCCACTTGCGTACCACCTGACGTGAAGTCCCCATCTGGTGAGCTGTTGCCGAGATGCTTGCATAACGCTCGTATACCTCTATAATCATACGTCTTGCTTCTAGGAGGTTCATACTGAGTAGTCTCTTATAAGCAAGTTGCATA
>Ga0209991_10000005_pt1 | contig 120362 bp, 108 predicted proteins | sample ChitaG_FD_183167 | JGI IMG/M metagenome (GOLD analysis project Ga0209991, IMG submission 183167) | Deep subsurface microbial communities from South Pacific Ocean to uncover new lineages of life (NeLLi) - Chile_00310 metaG (SPAdes)... | ecosystem: Environmental > Aquatic > Marine > Oceanic >... | reverse complement strand
ACAATCAGTAACGAGGATATCAAGTTGATAGAGTCTAGGCTTAATAACAGACCCAGGAAGTGCCTGGGTTTCAAAACACCCCTCGAAGTCGCTAACCTATGTGTTGCACTTCAACGTTGAATGTAGGAATTTCAAATTGCAAAATGCAAAATGGAATGAGTGCTTTAGGCTTACAGCTGAGACCTGACGGCGAATCGTATGGGTCCCCGGACGGATGCGGAGCGGACGTCCGGGGTGAAAAAACTACCCAAAAGCTCCCAGTGGCTTTTCAATACCGGAGCCTTGACAGGATGGTAGAAGTGTGAGCGGGATTTTGGAGTGCAATGACCGTGTCATTGCATTAATAACAAGCAACAACGTGGTTGTTGCACTCCATATAGGCCTTGACAGAAAGGTGGAGATGTGAGTTTTAACACAACTAAGGAGGAGTTTTGCCTAGAAGAAAGCATCTTGGTCCAGCGGCTAGGTTTACCATAAACTTGACCCTTCCGGTGGAGTTACATACCAAGCTCACAGAATTATGGAAAAGGGGATACATGAAATACGCACGGGTTCATGCGAAAGTTGAGGTCACGAAAGGTGAATACTTACTTGAAGCATTACAGTTGCTAAACAAAGAATTGGAAACCAAGGGGTAGCGCTCTTGCTTGGGGTACTTCTTATCTCAGGTTATTCCTCGGTGGGCTCCAAGCACATCTCTGAAGCCATCCAGTACCGCTCCCTTGACAGGAAGGTGGAGGTGTGATGATTATCAATCCAAAAGATCTTCTTGATCACAATCTGAGTTCGTAGGGGCCGACTTTGGCGTAGACGCCGCCTTGCGTAAGTCGGCCCGAGAGATATATAAATGAAAAATGAAAACGGGCGCACCTAATACCCTATGGGATACACAGTATCCCAAGGGGCACGCTGAGGTACGCCCCTACGTCTTTTGACGAAAAGATTAGAATTGTAATCCTACCGTTCTTTGAAAATCTTAAAATGCACTTAAGTCGGATTAATCCCGCGTTGGGATGGATCGAAGCTAAGGGTTGGATAGACGATTTTAAGCAAGCCCAAGAGTACTTCAAACAGCTAAGGGAGAATTTACCGAACATATTTGGGGATTTCAAATTGAAAGAAATCAAGCAATCACCTTACACTGTTCCTGAGGAAGGGTTTATACTAAGGAAAGATATACAGACTATGCAAAGAGATGTAAGCTCGTAGGGGCCGACCTTCAGGTCGGCCCGCTTCTCCCGTCATCGCGACCGTGGCGATCTCATGGCACGACGTGCTAATACATTCTGCTATCAGATTATTCCGCGAGCGTCATCCTTCGGAGCTTCGCGTACTGCGTCCGCTCGCAATGACGGAATCCCCTCCCCCCGGCGGTAAACCGCCGACCCCCTCCACAAAGGGAGGGGGAAATCCTTAGTTCGTAGGGGCCGACCTTCAGGTCGGCCCGCAGCATACCTTTTTATCCACCAGGGAGGGGGATAGTGGGATTATCCGCAGATGACCGTTCTACACGTTCTTGCGATCTTTTTTCCGCAGGAAAAAAGGAGCATTCACCTAATACCCTATGGGATACACGCTATCCCAAGGGGCACGCTGAGGTACGCCCCTACGATCTTCTCTCTGATGTTGACAAACCACATTGTCCGATTAGAATTTGAACTTCCCATTACGGGGTCCCCGAACGGATGCGCGGCAGACGTTTGGGGTGAAAATGGCGGTGTAGCTCAGTTGGTTAGAGCAGCGGACGTTTACGCCGATGCTCGCAGAAAACTGCAGTGATTGAAGGAAAGTGTTACAGGGTTGGAAAACTATCATGGCGGTGTAGCTCAGTTGGTTAGAGCAGCGGAATCATAATCCGCGTGTCGGGGGTTCGAATCCCTCCACCGCCACTTGGTATATTCAAGGTTAAGGAAAGTGGAATTACAAAAGGAACCGTCGCATGCGGGGTCCCCGCGACGGTGCAAAGCAACGTCGTGGGGTATCAATCATAATCCGCGTGTCAAGGGTTCGAGCGCTCCACCGCCACTTGGTATACTCAAGGTTAAGGAAAGTGGAATTACAAAAGGAACCGTCGCTTACGGGGTCCCCGCGACGGTGCAAAGCAACGTCGTGGGGTATCAATCATAATCCGCGTGTCAAGGGTTCGAGCACTCCACCGCCAGTTGGAGTATTAGATGAATATTGCTATCGGTGCGGATCATCATGGTTTTGTTCTCAAGAATTCCCTGAAAAGATGGCTCCAGCTTAAAGGCCACAAGCTAATTGATGCCGGAACCAATGATCCCACATCCACAGATTACCCCGACTATGCGCTTGCAGTAGGCAGTCTGGTAGGCTCCGGTGAAGCCGAACTGGGGATACTGATCTGCGGGACAGGTATAGGGATGTGCATCGCCGCCAATAAGGTGAAGGGTGTGCGTGCGGCCAGGGTATGCAGCGAGAAGGACGCCCAGATGGCCCGCCGTCACAACAACGCAAACGTCCTGTGCTTTGGAGCCGAGATCGTGAACGAAGCGCTTGCCCGCAGGATGGTTACTGCATGGATGCAGAATGAGTTCGAGGGCGGGCGCCACGAACGCAGGGTGGAAAAGATCACCGCTTTTGAAAATAAAAACGAAGGCTAGGATGTATCTTTATCCAGCGCCAAGGAAACCCATCCCACAGAACACAAACCCCGGCCCTGGCTATCAGGATAAACCGGTCAATCAATCAAGAACCAATTCGCAAGTGGCCTCAAAACGTCTCAAATTGCCAACACCCGATGTGAATAACTTCTTAGAAATGGTGGAAAACACCTTAAACCACACAGGAGCATAAGTTGAGGAAATCCCGAGAAGAAAAGAGGGGAATCTTATCCACATCCAAAAGCTCAGACCACACGCTGTTGCTCAGCTTACGAGCGGCAAGGGAGAGGCTGGATAAAGAGATCGGCAAGGTTATCGTGGGGCAGAAAAAGGTGATCGAACGCATCTTGATCTCTCTTCTCTGCGAGAGCCACAGTTTGCTGATCGGCGTGCCTGGACTTGCCAAGACCATGATGGTTAACACACTATCCCAGGTGCTTGGGTTGAAGTTCAACCGGATCCAGTTCACCCCTGATCTCATGCCCGCAGACATCACCGGCACCGAGATACTGCAGGAAGACAAGCGCACGGGCAAGCGGACGATGATGTTCCTCCAGGGACCTGTATTCGCAAACATAATCCTTGCCGACGAGATCAACCGCACCCCGCCAAAGACCCAGGCCGCGATGCTTCAGGCCATGCAGGAGCGCCAGATCACAGTGGGCGGCATCACCTACGACCTTGATCTTCCCTTCACCGTGCTCGCCACTCAGAACCCAATCGAGCAGGAGGGAACCTATCCTTTGCCCGAGGCGCAGCTTGACCGGTTCATGTTCTCCATACCTGTGGATTACCCTTCGTCTGAGGAAGAAGAGGAGATCGTGAAGGAGACCACCTCGGCGTATCTGCCCAAGCTTCAGGAGGTTGTCTCGAAGAAGGAGATCCTTGAGTTACAGAGGCTGATGCGCCGGGTGCCGGTCTCGGATGCGCTTATCCGCAAGGCGGTGGCGTTGGTGGCAAGGACAAGGCCCAACAAGGCCAACAAGCTTGGCTACATCAACCAGTATGTAAGCTGGGGCGCGGGTCCGCGGGCGTCGCAGTATCTGATATTGGGGGCAAAGGCGCGGGCGATACTTCGGGGTGAGCTGACACCGGGTGAGGAGGATTTGAAGGCCATGGCGCATCCGGTTTTAAGGCACAGGTTGGTGACTTCGTTCGCTGCCGAGGCTGATGGGGTTACTACCGACGATCTCGTGGACAGGCTGCTTGCGGAGGCTGGCGCTTTCACTTAAAGTGTGAATGGTTGTCTGTAAGGAGGGAATTACCCCAGGATACCGGGAAGCCCTCTCAGTAGTTTCAGGAAAAACTCGCGCGGGGTCTGCATAGTGTTGCGAATCGGATAGACGTCCTTTTGCAGACCGAGCCAGACGATAAAATCAACCAACTCCTGGTGACTCCACGCGCTGGAGATGCGTCCTTGCTGACTCAACTTTTTGATCTGCAGTTCGGCGTCCTCTCTAAGGTACTCTTCCGTCCACTCTAAGGAGATCTTGACCTCCTTCTTCTCTTCCGCCTCTTTTTCTTTTTGCTCTTCTGACATTCTTACCTCCATTCCATGATGGTTAAGGATTTACCCTTAATCTTCCTCACCCTCATGACGAAGTCAATAGAAACCTGACGAATTGCAGCCTATCTCATTCTCATTGAGAGAAGTTAAGGGAGACGTTCAGCTCAATTTTAAGCCCTCCACATGTCAACGAGGGAACAAGGAAGAACCTGAGCTTCTCCGTGTGAGGTGATTAAAGTTAGGGGCAAATGGGAGGTGACTAGTCTCCGATCGCCCGATTAGCTCTAAGTTTACCTATAAGAGTTTCGGTATTCCCAAAGGGGATTGCCCAAACTTTGATACATCCTTTGGAATACCTGTCAGGATTGTATTTTTTGGGCATAGCAAAAACCAAATTTGCCGGGTGTACTGCGGCAAATAGATTTACCCCTAAAGTTTGCATTTTACTACCGTGGGGCATTATATCCAATCTGTAGAAGTGTTTTTTTTGGTATATACCGCCTAAAGCCAACATATTCTTCTTATAATCAAACGTTGTAATTTCACACCATTTATCCCCTAGGGAAATCAAAGGGCTGGCAAATTTCTTTGCCATCGGTATCCGATATGAATTTTTTTCTAAATCATGCGGCTCACCGAAAATCCATATTCTCTCCGAAGAGTCTATATGACAAAGAACACCATCTGTACGTTCGGTATTAAATGTAGGGTACAATGCTAATAAGACTGGGCGTTCTCCTGTGTCATCTGCTTGAAGAATAGTTGGAGTAATAACATTCCTAAAACCTTCAAATGGGCCTACAACCTTTCTACCACGTGGTTTCACCTGACCTGATTCCCATTCCTTTTTTGAAGGGAAGTAATCTTTTGCTTCAGAATAAAGGACTGTAAGGTAACACGGATACCGCATTAATAAAGCAATTACTTGAGAATGAACAACTGAAGGACAGCTAGTGCAGTCAAAAAGAATCTTCGGTTTCTTAGCTTTCGATATTGTTTGCAAAACAGTTTTCAATCTTTGAAAAAAACTTGGATCCTGCACACTAAGTGCGGCAAATACAGGGCGATGCGCTTTACCACCCGTTAACCGTTGTGCAAATTTCTGATACTTCTCCCGCCTTTTCTCGGCTTCTTCATAATAAATGTTGAACTCCAAGAGAATTGTCTCGCTCAACTTTACACCTTTATTAACTAAAGCTTCCACCGCGTTCGTAGTTCTTTCTTCAAAACCCAAAGCTCCAATGAACACATCATAACTTGAATTGGCTTCTATTAATTCGTCCAAAGGTTCAAGATTCGGTAAGGATTCTACCGCTTTACGCCATGAAACAGGAATTTTGTCAACGTAGTCCATCCTATCTTGCTCTTTAGGAAGGGAAACTTCATTTAAAAAACCTTCTTTTTGTTCACTTTTCTCAACATCCGGCTTAGATATACTTCCTGCCCATAAAGGCAGTGTAGCTTTAGGGACACGTGCAAGGTAGGACCTACAAAACTCTTGAGGCTTATCTATAAAATAATCGAATTCCTCCTTAGACAACTCTAGTTTTTCACTGGTTGTAAGAGTAGTAACAAATGCTGGGCAATAAATACGCCTTAAGGTTGCCCGGTCAGCGATAACCTGTTTCCTTGAAGGAGCTAACCCTGGATCTATAAAGATAGAAGCTTTTTGAAGTCTTTGCCAAACACCTCTTGCATTTCGAGATGCTTTTTGCAATTCATCTACATAAATAGTTAAAAGGTCGTATGGGTCCAGTCGTTTCTTTCCAACCTTAGTCTGGCCTTGTCCAACTAGAGCTCTTTCGTAAAGCAATTCTTTAGATAGGTTGCCAAAGCTATTAACGACATCATATAGTTTTTCGCCATCAGGTTTAATGTGTCGAACTCGGCCTAAGTACTCCTTTGAAATCCTTCTAATTGCATTGTCCTGTTTTCTGGGGTCAATCTTGCAAACATCCATACCTGCTTTTATATTCGCTTCATCAAATATTTCTTTCACCACTCGGATCATCGTACTATAATCTCCTGTACATAAATCCATCAGACATCCGACTCCATGATAATGGAACTTGGTGCGTGTATCAGGGTCGTGAAGCATCCGACTTATAGTCCTGTCGCCAGGGTAGCTAGTCTCACCTAGCCATTCTTGTATAGTTCCTGCATACCCTTTACAATATTTGAATCTTAAATTCAGAATTTTGAGAAGTAATTTGCCTTCTTTTCGTCTTTTATCCCGACGCAAGTAAGCAGTGCCTAGATTGTGAACTATAATATTGCGTTCCGCATCTGATGCCAATGACCTCGGGTAATTATAAATTGAACCAAACATATGTGCTGAAATCTTAAAACAGAGATTCGGTGAACGTTGGCATACTGTAGGATGGAGGGTTTCCTGCAAGACTAAAGGCACTCTCTCTTCTGTATAATCATCAAGAAAAAAAACAAAATACCTTCCCGCAAGATTAGGCATTTCTTTTTTTATTACATCAACAATATTAGTGACGAAATCTGTCGAACCCTTAGTGGGAATATTTGTCCCATAAGCCACACCCTCACGAACATATCTCAAAACAACCTGCGCACAATCCGCTAATTCCTCTAGGCTGGAAACCACTTTAGGGAATTTTAATTCATCCCATAGGGATTTTAATTCATTTTTGACCAACTTTGAAATCGCAGTAATAACGGATCCAGGGAGAGGTCCGAAGGAATCAGGGAGAACGGAAAGGGTTGTAGCGACTTCGAATAAAATACCCATATTAAAAAACAATACTAATGCACCTTTATTTTTCTCAGCATCGATTTCGGCCAAATCAGAAAACCGCATGTAAAACAAAGATTCACATGGAATATAAAAACCTATATAGGGGTCGCGTTCAATCTCCTCTTTGATCTTCTTGTTTCTGCTTGCCGCCACTTTTGTCTTAAAGCGTAGTCTACGGAAAATCATAGTCTTGCCACAACCGCGAGGTCCGATTAATAATACGTTTTTATTTTCTTCCAAATCTGAAACCCACCACATCTCAGTATCGCAAAGATCCGTAAGTAAAGCGTCATTAGCTATATTGTCAGCACTTAGAGGATCAAATGGTGTTCTAAGTTCCCTTAATGCCTCCTTTGTTTCTTGAGCTATTAATGCATTCTTAAACCCTTCTAGGATTTGAGAAGGTTTGGAAATGCCAAGGGCCTCAGCAGAGTTTCCATTTACTTGGCCAGGTAAGTGACTGATCGCTAATAAAACCTTCCGGTCTTCCCTTGTCAGGAAAGGTCTTCTATAAATGACATCAGAAAAACTTCGAAGATGTTTACCAAAATTCTCAATATCTTTTGACAATTCGCCTTGGTTTATTTCTCCACAAGGGTGTGCCTCACTAAAGTCTATGACAACATAGTGAGTTTCAGGTAAGACGCTATTTCCCCCAATTTCCTCTCGCATAATGTTCCGGTCATGTAAATCACCGTGGCTAAACCCAAGTTCTTGTAGTTGTTCAAGAGCAACGGTAAGGTGTTCCATATATTTTCTTATTTCAGCCTCTGATGAAAAATGAGTCTTTGAGGCGAGAAATTTCTTAAGAGTTTGACCCCTTACACATCTGCTTTTGAACCAGACGAATTCATATTTCCTATTCCGAAGAGGTAAATCCCAATCCCCTACTTGTTCAGGAAACGCTAGAAACCTCTTATCGAGGGCATCTGCAAATCTCGAGACTTCTCTAAAGGGTGCTCTGTTACCATAAGATTCCTTAGTTACAAGTTTTAAAGCCCAAGGAATTCCAGATTTGTCGCGAACTTCATAGGTTACGGCCGTATTACCAACGCCGAGAACATCCATTACAATGAAGTCTGCTATCTTTTCCCCTATCATCTTATTTTTTAAGCGATCACGAACCGACTTCGGCATGTCCTTTTGCTTCGCCACTATCATCTCCCAATTTTGCGGAAGACCAAAACAGTCTCTTTTTTGGTTGCCCTTCCCTTCCTTATTGAACGTCTGTGATCAGGTAAATCTTCAACCCACTTCTCCTCAAGGTGTAGGGTTTTTACACGATCTTTCACAAGATCAATAACCATCTGGGGAACATCGTAGTTGCGGTCGTCAGAGTGTGATACATCCCCTAAAACGAGAACACAAGCCCCATTAGCTTTGACAACTTTTGTCATAATTTGCATAACCTTCGTCATATCTTTCTCGAAGGTACTTACTCTTCGAATTTCGACGTCCTTTATAGACTTGTAATCAACCCCTAGAAACCAAAGTCGTAATCTGTTGTCTCTAGAGTAATCTAGAGCATCCATATAAGGGGGACTAGTTATAACCGCGTCCATCGATTGATCAGGCAAGTATTTATTAAAAGCCGACTTTTGCAAAACCCTAAATCTAGTTGCCAATGGAGGGGGTAGTTTTGCAAGTATGTGTTTTATTTTGACTTCCAGACGAGGAATTGGATCGCGATATTTGTAAGCTTCAGGATAACGATTTCGGGGGAACCGTTTATCACGTAGATAAGGAATTAAATGACTAGCTGGATAAGAAAGAAACCCCGATGTCTGATGATGGAGTATACCAAGTAAACAACCTAGGTTAAAATATTGTCTTTGGGAAATGAATCTGGATGCAATAAAAATAGCCTCTCTCAATGTCCGCCTGTGAAAGAATTCTTTTACCCATCTGGGAATCTTACACCCATTCCCCCTTGTAATGCTCTTCAATTCACTTGCCACTTGGGCCAATTGAGAAAGAGCAATATCTTCTGAAGTAGGCGCGTGCAATTTAGCGCGCGTTAAGACACAAGCGTATGGATTTACATCCACTGCTATTACATTCCTGCATAACAGCCTGCTTTCAAGTGGAACTGTCCCTGAGCCACAAAAAGGGTCCCATATCCAATCCTTCTCTTTTGAATATGTGGTAATTAATTGTCTTGCTAAGGAAGGTCTCATTTTCCCAACGTAAGGACCAATTTGGTGTAGAGTACAGCCAGGGTAATCCTTCTTGTACGACTCTGCTGAAATCGCCGTCCTCATAATAAGTAACTATAATCTAAATCCTAAACTTGTCAACCCCTCTTTGCGTTGCTCCTCACCCTTGACATCGGCCTTGGGTCAGGTCAGCGTCGGTTTTTGCCAAAAATACCCCGAAATTGCCCCATTTTTGTCCATCTTTTGTCCAGCTTTTGACCACCTTTTGTCCAGCTTTTGACCAGCTTAATTGTGACGAGTGCGATGTAAACCTGACGAGTTTGCGCGGCAAAGGCAGGGCTTGACATCATCCTTGGGGAGGGGTATAGTAGTGGAATGGAGTAGTTTGTGAGATTGCAAGACGCAAAGCTTATCCTTGTCACCGACGTGGGCAGCACCACGACCAAGGCGCTTTTGATTGCGCGCGAGGGCGATAAGTTCCGCTTCGCCGGCGAGTTAGAGGTGCCCACCACCGTGGAGAAACCTGCAGAGGACGTCAAGATTGGGGTGCTTGAGTCGGTAAGGGGGCTTGAGCAAAAGACCGGCACCAAGCTCCTTGCCGACGGCAAGATAGCTATCCCATATTTGACCACCAGCTCGGCGGGCGGCGGGCTTCAGATTTTGGTGTTCGGGCTATCTGCACTTGAGACCGGCCGCGCCGCAGAGATGACCGCCTACGGCGCTGGCGGGGTGATTCTGCGAACCTTCACCATAGACGATCAGATACCGGCGGTGGACAAGATGCGTCTGATCCGCGAGCTTCACCCTGATTTGATTCTCATGGCCGGCGGCGTTGACGGCGGGGCGATCTCGGGCGTGGTTCGTCTGGCCGAGCTTTTGAGTCTGGCCGATCCTGAGCCTAAGTTCAGGCTCTCGGAGCGCATCCCGCTTGTCTTCTGCGGCAACGTGAACGCGCGCGGGTTCGTTAAACGCGTGCTTGAGGATAACTTCGAGCTGTATATAACCCCCAACATCCGACCCAGCATGACCGAGCTTGCGACCGAGCCTGCCAAGCGCAAGGTGCACGAGCTTTTCATGGAGAACGTGATGGAGCGCGCGCCTGGCTACGCCGAGCTTAAGAACTGGGTGGCCGCGGACATCATGCCCACCCCTGCCGGGGTCGAGAATATCTTAAGGCTCTACGGCGAGAAGCTTAACCAAAACATCCTTATGGTAGACATGGGCGGCGCGACCACCGACATCTTCTCGAATATAGGTGGCTCCTATCATAGAACGGTTGCGGCCAACATCGGGATGAGCTACTCGGTATCGAACGTCCTGGCCGAGGTCGGCATAGAGCGGATAATGCGGCACCTGCCTGAGGGTTTCACAGAAACCGAGGTGCGGGACTACATCGCCAACAAGATGCTTAACCCAACCTACGTGCCGCGCTACGCGTGCGAGCGTGTGCTGGAGCAGGCCACGGCCATTGAGGGTATCAACATGGCCTGGGAGCAGCACAAGGATATGAACTTCAAGGTCTCGCGGATCGGACGCCTGGACAGGAGACGATTACGCAAGGACGTCAATAAGTTCGAGGAGCTGTTTTACTTAGCCGAAGAGCGCTACTTCCAGCTTTCGGATATCGATTTGATCATCGGTGCTGGCGGCGTGCTCTCGCATGCCGAGAGAGTCGAAGAGGTCTTATGGATGCTTGCCGAGGGGTTCAGGCCCTCGGGGATCACGAAGCTCGCGGTTGACCGCCACTTCAAGAGCCCGCACCTCGGGGTTTTGGCAAAGCTGGACGCTGAGGTTGCGCTTGATCTTTTTAAGAGCGAATGTCTGCAGGAGATCGGCTACGTTGTAGCGCCTGTGGGCAAGCTCTCTCCCAAACGGCTGGCACTGACCATCAAGGATGCCCGAGGCTCCAAGGCCTATGCCCTTAAAGGCGGGGAGCTGCTGTATCTTCCCCAGGGCGGCGATCTGGAGATACTGCTGGAGAAGGGGTTATGTATTCGCAACAACCTGGAGCGCTTTGAGTTAAAAACCTCCCTGCCCGTGCTTTTCGACTGCCGTGGCAGGGGCGAGAAGCTGTTGGGCGTCCCGCTTGCCTGCTCAGGGATAGAGGAGTTCTCACCAGCCGCAGGGGCGTTCAAAACAGAAGTAAGGAAGCAGGCGGCTGAGATATCTGCAGGCACCTACAAAATCCAGCGCCGGCTGCCATACGAGGGCGAGATATTCGTGAAACCCGGCCAGGAGGTGAAGCCTGACGACATCATAGGAGAGAACCGGTTCGGGCCGCCCAAGCTTTATATAATCGACATCCAACGTCTTATAGGTTACGACAAAAAGCTGGACGAGAAGGCGTTCCTTGCAGGGGTTCAGGTCAAGGTGGGCGAGCACGTCAGGACAGGCCAGAAGATCTTCAAGGCAAAAGGGGCCGGCCCACTGGGTATCTCCTTCTACTGCCAGTCGCCGGTGCGAGGCGAGGTTACCCAGATAGAAGCAAGCGGCAAGATGATAATAATGAGGGAGATCCAGGACTACGACGGCAGGCCCCACGTTGTAGACGTAGCCGGGAAGCTGGACATAAAGCCCGGACACATCAAGGCATACATGAAGTTCCAGAAGGGCGACTTTATCGAGATCGGTCGTATAATTGCCCAAAACACATCCCAGGGCCGGTTCCTAGTGGCAAAGGCCACCTCAACCGGGATGTTGAAGAAGATAGATACAAAGAAGGGCACGGTTACGATCCAGTACCACATCACGCCGATACCGTTGCGCTCGTTCGTTTCGGGCAAGGTGAGCAGGGTGAAGGAGAACCTCGGCGTCGAGATAACCGGTCAGGGCACAACGCTTTACGGCATCATAGGCTTCGGCGGCGAGGCTTCGGGCAAGATTCTACTGAGCTCTCGCGAGCCGGACAGCTCTGCCAAAGCAAAGATTGTGGTTACCTTTAATCCCGTTGACGAGGCTTTCTTGAGAAAGGCGGCTGAGGCAGGTGTTGCCGGGCTAATCGCGCCCTCGATTCACAACGCCGATTGGGTTCAGTTCTACGGTGAAGAGATCGGTGTGGCGCTGACCGGCGACGAGCAAATCCCGTTTACGTTGATACTTACAGAAGGGTTCGGCCGTTTTGCGATGAACGAGCGCTACCGCAGCTTCTTTGAGGCCGCGGCGGGCAAGCTAGCCAGCCTCTCAGGCCGCACCCAGATAAGGGCCGGCGTCACAAGACCCTCGGTTATCGTAAGCGATTGACTATACACGAGATACAGGGCGCTGTCAATTGCATACGGCACAAATAAGGTGGTCAAAAGGTGGTCAAAAGCTACCCAAAAGATGGACAAAAGGTGGACAGGGGCGCGCTGGGGCGCGCAATGCAAATATCAAAATGCAAATTGCAAAATGCAAAATGGAACGGCTCACGGCTGACAGCTGTCGGCTGACGGCGAACCGTATGGGTCCCGGCGCGGCTGAGTCAGCAGACGTGTGGGGTGTTTGGCTTAAGGGCTGTCAAATGGGGGATTAAAGTCCGATATGTGACCCTCAAATTTTAGAAATACAAACTTCAGGATTCATCTGTCTTTAATTTCTCTCTAAGTTCTCTTAGCATCTTCATTGACATTTCTCGCCCCTCCCCATTAGGATAATTGCAATCCTCTTGCCCCCATATCCATTTATAGGCTTTTAGCAAAACCTCGGGGATTTCCCCTACGGGGTTACTCAACTGATAACACTCCATCACTTCATCAGGTTCTTCACCTTCAAAAACTTTCTCAAGAGCATCTATTATTTTGATAGTCATTAAAGGATCGACTTCCCCTTTTAGAGTAAGGTCAAGAAGAATATCTTTGTGAGAGATTAACCAAAGAGTTTCCTCCTTCTCATTGTAAACCCAAACCATGAAGTCTTCTCTTTTAATTGTGCCGAAAGTAAACTTCCCTCCAGGCTTTGTTATTATAATCTTCCTCCCATCCGTTATTCGCTCCACCTCATACCCCCTGTACTTAACCGCCTCCAAAATCTTTCTAAATTCTTCCCTGGGTCTATTTTTAATTTGTAGTTCCCTTAACTCAACTTCATGCTTATATATATTTTTCTTAATTTTCTTCTTTTGTTTGTTCATTATTTCACCTCATAGACAAGCAAATACTTATGTATTATATTTAGGTATTCTCCCTTTACATGTATATCCCCATTCACGCCTTCAGGTGTAGCTGTTACAATTTCCTTAAGCCACAAAAAGTTGTTGTGTTTTAGCCTGTCCACTACCCTTTTGGCCAAAGGCTCAACGTATTGATCTATTCTCACATCCTGCGTTTGAATAACCACAAACGAGCCATTCATCATCGATGAAGAAGCCTGTATCATTCTTTTTTCTATTCCCGCAATATAATTATCAAGTGCTTCATAGGAAAGGCTGTCTTTGAGGAACTGCGATTTAATGTACAATAAACCTTCATCGGTTTTCCCCCTGTTCTCGGTCGAGTTATTGTTGACGGCAGGCTCCGAAGTAAATACCTCTACTGAATATCCCTTATCGTTTGCATACCTCTCAATCACATTTCTATCCAATAGTTCTTCAACCCTCCCCTCAGGGAAAACCCACACTGTAGTAGTTTCCAGATCTTTAAGCTTTTGGGGTGAAATTGACTCACGGACTAATGCGGTTTTTCCAATGTCCCTTGAAACCCGCTCTGAAGATAAAAAGGGCTTTTCAAAGATAGGCAAATACTCATGTGCAAGGAGGAGGAAATTGTACCTGATACTGTTGGAATACCAAAACCCTGTGGTCTTACAATTATGTTGCCGTTTTATGACAAGTTCCCTTAATCTAAATCCAGCATCCAGATAAACATTTATTAGAGCAAACCCTAATGGAATTATATGTTTCTTTCTGCGCGTGTCACCTATCAGAATAGCGCACTGTCTACCTGGTTTCAACACCCTGAAACTCTCTTTGGCAACCATTTTCATTTCCCTCAAGAAATCCTCAATATCAAGGAAAGATAAGTCCCCCTTGGCAGAATCGGTATACTGGATAATGTTGGCGTAAGGTGGATGCGCGCAAATCAAGTCTATAGAATCATCTTCAAGAAACATCAAATCCCGGGCATCACCTACAAGCAACTCTGGTTCATATGTTGCTTGTTCTTTTATTTCTTCGACTAGGTTCAATTGTTTCTTGTCTACACTAAAATTCACATTCTCTCTTGCCAATTCAATAGCTTTCTCGTTTATATCAACGGCAATGCACCTTCTTCCTAGCAACTTTGCTTCTACCGCAGTCGTTCCAGCACCAGAGAAGTAATCCAAAACTAGCTCGCCTGGTTCTGAGTATTTTAGAATCACGTTACGAGGAATATATGGAGACCAATTGCCTCTGTACTCTCCACTATGGGTTGCCCATTTCCCTCTTCGCTTGAAGCTCCAAATCGTACTTTGTTCTTCCTTGAAATATTTGGGTGTAAGTGTTGCGATTTTTCTAGAGCGTTTCAACGTACTGATGTTGATTCCTTGAACTTGCGTAACCAATCTCTCAATATATTTAAATGTCACCCCATACTTTCTGCCTATTTCTAAATCAGGGACACCTCTTTCCTTATCCCGTAGAATTGCCTGTTGAAGTTCGCTTGAGGTCATAGTCTCACCCTGACTTTCTTTTACATTCCCAAGCAAGCCTTCCATACAGCAGTTTACTTATCTCACCGAGGTTGTCAAGACCCCGGCTCTTTTAGTTGGTCAACTTAGCGCTGGTTTTTGCGGTACGGATTTCTATCTTTCAAACATCGACTTATCCAGGTCACCCGAGTTTGAATAGCCCCGACCCCAGCCTGCGGCCTTTTTTCGCAAATCTGCACCGAATTTTGCTCAAAAATACCCCAAAAAATGCGACGAGTGCCATTCAAACCTGACGAGTTTGCGCGGTGTGGGACGATATATCTTGACAAATAGACCGTGGCGGCTATGCTTATAAAATTAGGAGGCAAGATGAAAAGGACACTTATGATTTCGATGCTGCTTTTGATTGCTCTCGCAGGGGCAGCCCAGGCAGCGCACGCAAGCCATGGGGACGTGGGCATCGGCTTCCAGCTTGGAGAACCAACCGGTATTACTGCAAAGTTCTGGCTTGACCGTACCAGCGCGATAGACGCGACCATCGGCTGGAACATCATCAGTGATAGGTTTACCCTCCAGGCCGGGTATCTGTGGCACTTCCCTCTGGATGTTCCCACAGGCTCGCTTGCCGCTTACGTTGGCGTGGGTGGATTGCTGGGCGGAGGCGGCTACCGTCCTGACCATCCCCACTACCCAGAGAGCTATATACTCCTTGCCGCACGCATCCCACTTGGTCTTGAGTACATCTACGATCCGGTAAGCTTCTACGCGGAGCTTGATCCCCTTGTTGTTCTCTTACCTGCGGTAGGGCTCGGCTTCGGCGGAGGAATCGGCTTCAGGTTCTACTTTTAGTTAACCCCACGAAGTTGCTTCACCCGACGGGGGTGCAGGCGCACCTTCGCACCCAAAGGACGGGCACAAGCGGGGACCCCGCAAGTAATGCTCCTTTTATCCTTGGGGTAAACGGTCGCAGAGAGAAACCAGAGAAAAGATTTATGATTCCCTGCTAGGGGTTCCCCGTCATTTTAGGGGCTTGATACCTATCAGGGTAGGTACGCTCGGAAACTCCGGGTCAGCCAATTTGATCTCAACGACCTTCACATCAAACCCTGCCTCTTTGAGCAGATCGGTCCAGGTTTCTAAAGGGAATATCCCCAGAAGATGGCGGTCTGCTTCGATCGCAAGATCGCCTCCGCGCCGGATCAGGAATATGAAGGTGGCTTCAAAGGTGGTATCTCGCGGATCAGGATCGTACTGATTCTCTATAAGGGTTATTTCTACCCCGCCCTTGGTGTGGGTTGAGACCGTGGTCTTGTTCTGCGTGAAGCGCTCCGGGGTCTCTTCTTCCATGTAGGTGAGGAACACCCCGCCTGGATTCAGATGAACGTAAGCGGTCTGGAACGCGGCGTGGAGTTCTTCAACCGTGAGCATGTAGGAGATTGAATCGAAGATGGTCACCGCGTCAAAGGTCTTACCTAATCTGACCGAACGCATATCGCCGGATAGATATGTGACTTCGGGATTGAGCTTTTTTGCCCCCTCGAGCATCTGAGAGCTTACGTCAACGCCGGTGATTTCAAAGTAGCGCTTCAAGGTAAAGTCGTTGTGCCCGCCGCCGCAGCCCAGATCGAGTAAGGTTTTAACCTCTATCTTTGAGTGTTTGCCAATCAGCCTTCGGTACTCCTCCGATTCTTTAACGTAATCGGAAGGCGGACTGATTATAGGCCACGTCCACGCCAGATCTTTGTACAGACGATTTTCTTTCATAGTGCATATATCCTGCATACCAATGACATACGGGGTCCCCGCGACGGTACGAAGTAGCGTCGTGGGGTGAAACTGATAATAGGCCAGGTCCAGGCCAGGTCGCCGTAAAGACGACGCCTGTCCCTGGGTAAGGATTCATCCACGCATTATGGAGTTATAGCGACTTATGGGGACTTGTCAAGGCAACCCTCACCCCAACCGTCTGCTTCGCATCCGGCTGGGGACCCCGGATTTAGCCTCGTTTCTTTTTAAGCCTTCGTTTGGAGTAGAGGGAGTAGAAGAGTTTGCGGGGCATGTGTTTGCAGATGAACGCTATCCACCTGTTGCGCTGGCCAGGGATGCAGATAACCTTGCCGCGCTCAAGGCAGCCGAGCGACGCCTGAACCACCTTATCCGCGGACATGAACCTGCGCTGGCGAAAGATGGGGTGCTCAGGGCCGTAGCCAAGCTTGGCGTGAAAGTCGGTGCGGGTGAACCCCGGACACAGCGCCTGAACCCGGATGCCCGTGCCGCCGAGCTCGAGGTGAAGCGAGGAGGAGAAGCTCAGAAGGAACCCCTTAGTTGCGTCGTACATCAGGTTGCGCGCGCCGATCTGGAACGCGGCGATGGATGATACGTTGATTACGGCACCCCAGTTGTGCGTGCGCAGGATCGGGATTGCCGCGTGTGTCAGCCGCACCGCCGCGATGTCGTGCACCTTGATCATATCCACCTGGGCGTCGATGGAGTCCTCGGCAAAGAGTTCGAGCCTGGTGTATCCCGCGTTGTTTATGAGGATGCGAAGGTTGGGCATGCGGCGGATGGTATCTTCGACCTCGCGGAGCTGGCTTTCGTCTGCGAGCTCGGCGATCATGTAACCTGCGAGGATTCCGTACCTTGTGGAAAGCTCCGCGCACAGGTCTTCCAGGAGTTTCTCCCTGCGCCCGGTGAGAAGGAGGTCGTAGCCCATAGAGGCCAGCTTTCGCGCGAACGCCGCGCCTATTCCGCTTGATGCGCCGGTGATGAACGCTGCGGGTCTTTTTTGCGTCATCAATCTCTCCTTTAGGAAGTGTATGCGAGGAATCAATGAAATGCAAATGCAGAACGGTCTCCTGTGCCCGGTCGGGCGTCCGGTTCGTTCAAAGATTATATCCGGATGCTTGAAGACGTGGCATTCAAGTGAGGTGGTTATATTCACCCTCCCCCTACCCCCTACCCTATGGGGCGCAGTGAAATTGACGCCCCAAGGGGCATGCTGTCCACCAGGGAGGGGGATTATTTCCTCCCCATTGACTGGGGAGGATCAGGGTGGGGGTGAATAAAAAAAGCTCGTCCATAAGATGGTTATAAGCATGGAGCTTTTCCTGGCTCTTCCGAGAAGACTCCCCTTCCCCTTAATCCCCTCCCACCAGGGGAGGGGAATTGCTGTTTCCAGCTCAAGCGTAAGGTTCTCCTCCCCCTTGACGGGGGAGGGTTAGGGTGGGGGTGAATAAAAAACGCCCTGTCCGGTTTTACTTACCCGGTAAACCATACCTGAAAAGAGTTCATGTTAATTCAGTCTACTGGGATGAGGTGGGGTGTCAACCAATTCCTTCCCTAGTCATCGCGAGGCTGTCGCAGACAGCCGTGGCGATCTCATAGCACCTCATTCTTACAAAAGTTCTCTTCTCTGAGATTATTCCCTTCAGTCATCCTTCGGAGCTTCGCCCCTGCGGGGCTCGCAATGACAATAAAATAAATAGAGGGCTTAAAAGCCGGCCCCTACAAGGGTTAATCTTTCCTTTTCTTACAATACGTTTCAACCCACGCCATCAAATCAGAATAATCTCTTAATGCCAGACGATATCTCAAGGCTTCTCTGACCGCCAATTCTACAGCATCCTTTGTAAACCTAGTCGTTGAAACCAAGATTAAACCCGTGTTTGGATCGACTTCCCCCACCCCGACCAATTCCCTAACAGCACCTACACTCACAGGATTGTCAGGTGCAGGATGTTTCACCTCTATCAAATACTTTTCATCTTTAAGTAACTCACCTTTACCTTTAACCGCAATGATATCTCTACCACCATCCCTAGTTTTAGCCGTAAGCTCCACCATAAACCCCTTATCCTCAATCAGCCCCGCGACCAGCTCTTCAACTTTTCTAGAATTCAAACTTCTGAGGACTCTAGGTTCCCGTGAAATCACAAATATCAATTCCTTCATGCGGTCACTAAAAGAAACCGCAATTTGTACAGATAAATCAGATGCAAGTAATACCCTATTCTGTAAATTTTGACTTGATAAAGCATCCCATAAATTAACGAGTGCAAACTCAAAACCTTCATGTTTACCTTGAGAAAAAGGAATTTTAAATAGATCAAGGGGTTTCATTTTCATTTCAGGTTCACGACGAAACAATGGTTCTAGAAAATTTATGTCAACAAGAAAATGTCCTTCAGGAATCACAATCAACTTCTCATACAGAGATCTTAGCCAATCTGTATCACCATATTTAAAATCACTTGGATGGTATTCATCAGTGTTTAGATTTCTATTGTATATAAAGAAACCTTTTGGTTTCATATACTCACACATAACGCTGAAGTAGGAAATTAACTCCTTTACATATCTAAAAAATATTAAGGAATCCTCTTTAGTGACAGAAACCAATTGTAAATTACGTAACCCGCCACCTGAGTATTCCCTCAATAAATGACTTTCAGTTATAACATTTCCAAGAAGGTTCTTACAGTACTCAGCTCGGGAACTAGCCAGGAGTTCTGGAAAGTGAATTACTATAATAGTATAGCTCTTTTTTCTGTTCATTGCCGTAATATATGACCCTTTTTTCTATGTGTCAACTATCATCTCAATTGCCACACTTCTACCGAAAATTCACTATACACTATGCTTCCTTTTGCCGGTTTCGGCGCGGCGGCTTGGTTAAAACAACTGTACCCCTACGTTAAACCCCAGCCAGATGTCGGTCCAGGGACCGTTGATGTCGCGTTCGTGGCTGTAGAGAGGCAAGCCGACAATCGGAATATCCTCGCCGTCCCATTCGGTGGAGTGCCAGACGTTAATGGTCGGGCCTGCGGTTATGGCAAGCTTGGGGCTAATCTGCCAGCCACCGGTAATGCGAAGCTTGTTGAGCATGTTGAGGCCTTCCTGACTCCAGAATCTCAGCCCTTCTGAGACATTGTAACCCACCGCGTCGATATCGAGGAAGAACGGATCGGCCGGTATGTGTCCGCCGATTCCCAGTCCCAGCCTGCTTCTGAGAGATGAACCCAGCGGCTGCAGTCCGACGGCATAAACGTTGTAGACGTGCTTGGAGCCGAGCTTTATACCCACGTTGAGAAGTGAGCTTTCATCCGTCCAGGCGTTAACGTGGAACTGCCCGTTCTTGACGATGCTGACGATGCCGATAGGTACGCCGTCGTGATCCTCGGCGACGTTAACCACGCCCAGCTGCAGGCCACGGGCATGCCCCGCGATGTTAAACACACCCACCTGCGTGTACGTCTCGCCAAGCGCAATGTTAACCGCACCTATCTGGACGGTACTGTTCCTGCCTACCATATTCCCGGTACCGGCAATCTGCACTCCGGTTACGTCACCCAAGGCGAAGTTCATCACTCCGGCAAGTTGCACCCCCCTGACATGAGTAAGTACAATGTTTGCAACACCGGCGAGTTGCCCGCCCGCGACTTCGCCTCGAACCACATTAGTTACGCCTGCGATCTGGACAACACTGAATCCTCCACCGACAACGTCAATCACGCCTGCGATCTGTAAGCCGGCCACGTCGCCGCCTGCGAAGTTGCCCACACCTGCAGCCTGAAAACCGGTGACGTGCCCCTTATCTATATTTAATACAGAGCCTATCTCGCAGCCCTCGATGTTACCGATAAGACCTCCGATTATGTTAAGCGAGAAGTTCGAAGTAACGTGAGTGTAGGGTGGACCATTCGAACCAAAGCCGGGAACGAACGAAACGGAGACAGGCCTGTGGACAGGCTCGGCTTGGGCTGAGATCACCGATGGCATGAAAAGCGCCATGATAATGACGACTAAGATACGAACACTTCCTGAGTTGCGCATAAAACTCCTCCTTGTGATCTTTTGCGCGAAGCGCAAAAGGAGCATTGAAAACATTTGCTCCTCCTTTTGAGGACTAAACTCAAACTCTCTTGAAAGGGGCACTCAATCTACGAAAGTAGTGCCATCCTAACTAAATAGAATTATAGCTGAGACCGCAGGGGTGTCAAATGTGGGATGGATAAAAGAACGCTGGTCGAGCGGGTGCCTGTGCCCTAGAGGGAGAAGCCCGCTACCGATACGATGCTTCCCACGGGCGTCAATCGAGCCGGCAGGCGTCCTTGACAGGGTAAAGCTAACGGCTATACTCTGGTTGTCGTGATGAAAAAGCTAGCACAGACCTCTATAGATGAAGGTACAAGGTGAAAAAAGTATCCTACCTGGTGGCCATTTTGTTGATGGCAACCATTGCCCTCTCAAGTTGTTCGCGGGTAACATCGTCTCGATAATCAAAAAGTTATGATAGATACCTCCCTTCCTACCGAAGACAAGATAATTCAGGCTTTGCTGTTGGCGACCACCACGGCAACTATCTCTTGACTCAAGAACGACCAAAGTAGTTGACAGCCCTGCTAAGTTCGTGTATAGTTCGTTTTAATGAAGAACTCAAGGAGGCAACATGCCTGGACTTAAGGATGAATTGCAAGAAGTGCTAATCCACCTCAACCGATCGGCGCCTGAGATAAAATCTTCGGCGTTCGTGAGCCTTGATGGACTCATGCTGGCCTCGGCCCTGCCTAGCAGCACTGATGAAGACGCAATCGCCGCTATGAGTGCCACTGTCCTGGGATTGGGTGAGCGTACAACCAAGGAGTTCGCGGTAGGTGAGCTGGAACAGGTCTACTTCAAAGGCGGCGGAGGCTACATAATACTTCAGGCTGCAGGGGATGACGGCGTCCTGGTAGCGGTCACAGACGAATCCGCCAAGCTGGGGATACTGTTTCTTTTGCTTTCCAGGACAGCAGAGGAGATTCGCATCATAGTTAATCGAGCTATAGCCCCGAAGGTCCCTTCCCCCCCGCCACAGCCTGAAGATAGGTCATCCGGGCCTGCTACAGGCCAATCACCATCCCCGTGGAGCCCCTGAGGTTAGCGATGCCAGAGGATTTGAACAACAAGAAGAACACAGAACAACCCAAACTTAATATGGGGAGTGGCGCGCTGAGAAACCTCTTGTAGATGACAGACGAATTGAGGGTTTACACGTGTCTCTTAGTTGAGAACTCAGGGAGGAAGGACTGCTGCCTCATGATGCCTCGAGAAGGGGAGTGTGTTCCTACAAGGGGTGGGCTGCCATTCTGGAACCGTTTGCTGGCTCGAGGGCCGGTGGAGCGTGAAGGACTCAAACACTACCTGATATGCCTCATCGGTATTCAACCCCTCACCTCGGTCTGCTGTCCTTCAGGCATCCCTCGCCGCGTAAATAAAGGGGCGATCAATCTTGTTTCAGGAGAAAGCAAATGAAGCTTGCAAAGGTTGTAATAGTGGGTAAGGACGAGGCAGGGAAATCAACGCTTGTGCAAAACATCGTTCCGGGGGCCATTAACATCGAACGTCACGGTCGTACCATAGCGTTGGATTACGGCAATCGAGAACATCTAGGTTGCAAGCTACACCTTTTCGGCACCCCGGGTCAGGCTCGTTTTCGCATAGTGCGCGAGGTGGTGGCAAGGGGGATGGACGTGGCGGTGTGGGTTTTGGATTACTCCAGGCGATTCGACGATCGTGACAAAGAGATCCTTGAGTTCCTCAGCGAGTCCAAGGTTCCCTTTATCGTGTTCGCCAACATAAAGCCGGGGGTACAGAAAGAACGCCGCCGGGTTACCCGGCTTATAGGAGAGCCCGAGGGACTCAAGGGCATAATTATCGGATCGGCCAAGTCCGGCTTCCGTGTGACCGAGCTCCTTGACGAGATCGTCAGCGTTCTTGAGACACTGGACGACCCTAGAAACCGGGAGCAAGCACTGAAGAGATCCGCTTCCAACCGATAACTAGAAAGCAAGGGTTATCCAGAAGGAGGCGAGGGGAGATCGCCTGCAAGAATCAGCAATAGGTCTATCCCGTGGTCCCCGATCGAGCACTTCGTGTTCGGTCTGGGTGACTTGGGTGACTACCCTTGCGGCGCCGTAATGGGGAGATAGCAAGGGAGAGGAGGAAGACGGCCGTTCCAAGAATCACAATCGTTGCACCCGATGGGATATCGATCCAGTAGGAGATTGCGAGCCCGCTCACTGTGTAGGCAAGGCCGAAGAGCGCTGAAAGCGCAAGCACCCACCCGTAGCGCCTGGACCACTGAAGTGCTGTAGCCGCGGGCAGCACAAGTAGTGCCGAGACGAGCACTATCCCCACTAACTTGATGGCGGAAACGATCCCAAGGGAGACCAATCCAAGGAGAAGATAGAATAAGAACCCCTCGGGTATACCCGACGCGCGAGCAAGCTCGGCATCAAAGCTTGAGGCAAGAAGCTCCTTGAAGAAGAGGGCAAGCAGGACGAGAATGAGGAATGCTGCGGCGGCAATAATCCAGAGATCTGTAGGGGTAACAGCCAGGATCGAGCCGAACAGGTAGCTTGCAAGGTCAGTGATGTAGCCCGGTTTAAGGGAGAGAAAAAGCACCCCCAGAGCCATGCCTGCGGCAAAAAAAATGCCGATCGCTGTGTCCTCCTTGATCCTTCCATGACGAGTTACCGCACCTATGCCAAGACCGGCGGCCACGGAGAATACCGAGGCGGAAAGAAAGACGGAAATACCTAAAAGATGTCCCAGGGCCACACCACCGAACGCGGCGTGAGCGATACCCACACCGATGAAGCTCATCTTCCTGAGAACCACGAAGAAACCCAACACGGAAAGCAGGATCGAGACCAGCACCCCGGCGATCAGAGCACGCTGCATAAACGCAGCCTGGAACACTATCTCTTCCCCTTCTTCGATTTAGGTGTGTTACGGGTGTTACGGGTGTTACGGGTACGGGCGGGGTCTCCCCGCGAAGGCTTCGCCTTCGCGTGGGGTTCAACCATTCGGTGGGGGACCTTTCCGTGGAAGATCGCCTCCATCTGGGTCCCGTATAACCGCTGGAAGTGCTCCTCATCCCAGATCTCGGAGGGACAAGCGTGCAGATGCACACTCTTCGCCACGCAGGCCACATCGTCAACGAAACTCGGCACCACAACAAGATCGTGGCTTGCCACCAGTATGGTGAGGGAAAGTTCCTCCTTCAACTCGCGGATAAGGGAATAGAAGCGGTCCTTTGCCTCAACGTCCGCGCCTGAGGTGGGTTCGTCGAGCAGGATAAGCTTCGGCTCACCAACAAGCGCACGGGCGATGGCTACGCGCTGCTTCTGCCCGCCGGATAGTGCCCCTACCGGACGGATGGCCACATCCCTAAGCCCCACGCGAGCAAGCATAGTAAGTGCGATCTCGCGGTCGTGCCTGCCCGCTCGTCTTATGAGCCCTAAAGCCGGGTACCGTCCCATGAGCACCACATCCAGGGCACTCACAGGGAAGCGCCAGTCAACCACGCTCTCCTGGGGAACGTAACCTATCCTGGCGCGCTTGAGATCATAGTAACGCACCCTTCCCTGGGTAGGCTTGATAAGGCCTGCTATCACCTTGAGAAGCGTTGTCTTCCCGCCCCCGTTCGGACCTATGAGCGCCGTAGAGGAGCCCGCCGTTATCTGAATGTTCACATCATGAAGAGCCGTGAGCTCTTGAAAGCGTACGCTGACGTCCTCAAGGCTAACCAGGATTTTGGAACTCACCTGCCCCCCATAGCCTCTGAAAGTACCGCCAGGTTGCGATCCATTAGCTTGATGTAGGATTCATTCTGCTTGCCCAATGGGTCCAAGAAGAGCACCTCAACGCCTGCCTCTTTTGCGATAACCTGGGCCGCCTTGGGCGAGAGCTGGGGCTCGGCAAAAACCGCGCGTGCACCGGTCCTCTTGATAGACTCGATCACCTCCTGTAGGTGTCTCGGAGTAGGTTCCTTGCCTGGCGAGGAGACGATTACGGCAACGCGTTCAAGACTGTAACGTAAGGCGAAGTAGATCCAGGCGGGATGCAAGGAGACGTACTTTTTTGAGCCGAACTCGGCTACCGCGGCCTCGATGCGAATATGAAGCGAGTCAAGCTCCGTGAGGTACCGATCCCTCTCTTTTTCATAGACCGCCTGGGCCCGAGGATCGATGCGCCCTAATTCCTCGGCTATGGCGGAGCAGATAATCTTGGCGTAGGCAGGATCAAGCCAGATGTGGGGATTGGCGCTGTGGTGGGGGTGAGCTTCCCTCTCCTCATGACCGCTCTCGGTTATAAGCTCTATCCCTTCAAGTTCGGTGGCGGTGATTAGGGGTACGTTCTTTGGCAGAAGTCCGTGGATCCAGCGATCGGCGTCAAGACCGATGCGGACCACAAGATCGGCCTGGGCCGCTGCTCTGGCCTGGGAGGGTGTGGGCTCAAAGGTGTGAGGTGATGCCCCCGGAGAAAGCAGCGTGGTAACATGGACCCGGTCGCCGCCCACCTGCCTGGCGAAAGCCGCAAGGACGGGTATTGTAACAACCACCTTGACCTTGTCGGTTAATGGTTTAGATGGCTTGTTCTTGCAATGGATCAAACCGAAGATACTCAACAGGACGCTCGCAAGAGCCACTGCACGCCTCATGAATCCTCCTTGGTCTCTTGGCTAATAGAATTAGGAGGAGAAAGCGAAATGTCAAGCCAGATTTTGCTCCTTTTTGAATGCTCCTTTCGTTGCTACGCAACGAAAGTTCGCAGAAAAGAGAGAAGGCCGACCTTGGGGTCAAAAGATCGCAAGCAAAGAAAAGAGACCGACTTAAAATCGGTCCCTACAGATTCATTCTTGCGATCTTTTCCCCTTCTAGGGGAAAAGGAGCACTAATTGCCGGGGTCCCCGCGCAGACGCGAAGTGGACGTGCGGGGTGTTTTATTCCTCTTTGGCCTTTTTCGCTTCCTCGATGACCTTGGCCGAGAGCTCACGAGGCACCGGCTCGTAGTGATCGAATGTCGCGGTGAAGAACCCGCGTCCCTGGGTTACCGATCTGAGAGTCGTCGCGTACTTATACATCTCCGCCTCGGGCACTAAAGCCTTGATCACCTGGTTGCGACCCACCGAGTCCATACCCTGTATCTTTCCCCGCCGGGAGTTCAAATCGCCTATAACGTCGCCCATGAACTCCTCGGGCACGGTTACTTCGACGGTCATGATGGGTTCAAGCAGTATGGGTTTTGCCTTCTCACAAGCAGCGCGGAACGCTATCTGCGCGGCCAGCTTGAAGGCGATATCCGATGAGTCCACCTGGTGAAAGCTTCCGTCGTAGACCGTGGCCTTGAGGTCAACCATCGGGTAGCCGGCCAGAAAGCCCTGTGCAATGGTCTCGCGCACACCCTTCTCCACCGAGGGGATGAACTTGGATGGGATGGCGCCGCCGAAGATCTCCGAGGCAAACTCCGCCCCTGACCCCAAGGACAGAGGCTCCAGGCGAAGGAACACGTCGCCGAACTGACCGCGACCGCCGGTCTGCTTCTTGTGACGTCCCCGGGCGGTCGCCTCTAGGGTGACGGTCTCGCGATAGGGGATACGCGGCTTGCGGGTATCCACCGAAACCCCGAACTTCTTCTTGAGCTTGGACAGGATGACGTCGAGATGCAGCTCGCCCATGCCTGAAATAAGCTGCTGCTTGAGTTCGGGGTCAAACCGGTAGACGAAGGTGGGGTCCTCGTCGTGCAACCTGGCGAGCGCATTGGAGACCTTTTCCTCGTCGCCCTTGGACTGGGGCACGATAGCCACCGAGATGGGCGGGTTGGGAAACTCCATCTTGCCCATGGAGTGAGCCGCCTTGGAGGAGAGGGTGTCTCCAGTGCCGGTGGACTTCAATTTAACCAGCCCGCCTATCATGCCGCAGGAAAGTTTACGGATCTCGGAGCGCTCGCGGCCCTGGATGGAAAGGATCTGTCCGATACGTTCCGAGGAGCCCTGATCGGTGTTCTTAAGGGTGGAGCCGGATGCAATCTCGCCAGAGAAGACACGAACGTAGAGCAGATCACCAAGATGAGGGTCGGAGACGGTCTTGAAAACGTAGGCCAGCGCGTCGCCCGCGGGATGGGGAGCGATTTCCTTCTCTTCCTCACCTTCCTGCACCTTTAGTGGAAGTATCTCAAGTGGCGAGGGGAAGAAGGAGGCCGCGAACTCGATGAAGGGCTTCACACCGACGAGAGAGAGCGCGTCTCCAGCGAACAGAGGATAGGCTGCCCCCTCGGCGATACCCTTCCTGAGCACCGGGGTAAACTGCTCCACCGTTGGGATGTTGCCTTCGAGATAGGACTCCAAGAGGTCCTCATCCAGCTCGACAATAGCCTCTATGAGCTTCTCGCGGTAGGTTCCCACGTCGCCTTTGACGTCGGCAGGGATCGGAGCCTCCTCGGTCTTGCCGTCCTTGGTCACATAGGCCTTTTCGTTGAGGAGATCCACCACCCCGGAAAGGCTTGAGCCTGAACCTATGGGTATAGTTATCGGCGCAACCGAGGTCCCGTATGCATCAACCATTTGGCTATAGTCGGAGGCAAAGTCGGTATCCTCCTTGCCCAGCTTGTTTATAAAGAGCGCCTTGCCCTTTTTTTCTTCGGCAAGACGTTCCCAGCTCATCTCGGTGCCCACCCCGATGCCTTCGGCGGCATCTATCACCACTACACCAAGATCAACCGCGCGGGCACCGGAGATCATCTCGCCCACAAAATCCGCATAGCCCGGGGTGTCAACCATGTTAAAGATGGTGCCTGCATGCTCGCACGAAGCAAGGGCAAGGTTGAGACTGATTTTTCTCTCGATCTCGGCATCGTCGAAGTCGAAGATCGAGGTGCCTGCGTCCACCTTGCCCTGTCTGGAGTTGGCACCGGTGAGGTAAAGGACAGCGTCGGCCAGACTGGTCTTTCCCGAACCGCCGTGTCCGAAGAATCCAAAGGTCCTTATCTTCTTAGGATCGTTCACCAAACCTCCTTCAGACAAACTTGGTAATCTCAGAAAGCTTTTTGGAGTCCAGGCGTTGGGTAACAGCCTTCATCAAGTTAAGGAGAGCTGAGTAGTCCTCCTCATAGATTGCCGAGACGTGTGAGTGGATGTAGCGCGATGGCAAACCCAGTGCTATGGAGGGGACGCCGATCTTTGAGATGTGTATAGCACCGGTGTCGTAGCCGCCGTGAAGGGATGTCAGGTGATACTTGATGCCCTCGGCCTCTGCAACCTCGCACACGAAATCGCGCAAGGCTACGTTAGGTATCATGGTTGAGTCGTGAACAAGCACTGCGGCTCCTGCCCCGAACTTCTCTACCGCGTCGGAATCGGCACCAGGGGTGTCTGAGGAAAGCGATACGTCTATGGCGAACGCCACATCAGGCTCAACCAGACCGGCGACGGTTCGAGCGCCGCGAAGCCCTACCTCCTCCTGAACCGTCCCGGCCAGATAGAGCCTTGAGGGATGTTTTGGAAGATCGTTGGCTAATTCGGCGAGCACCGCACACCCTACGCGGTCATCCCACGCCTTGGCAGCGAGAACGCCGTTGGCAAGAAACCTGAAGGGTGAGATAGGGATTATAGGGTCGCCGGGGCGCACACCCGCATCGGCTGCCCCCTTCTCTCCGACCACACCAAGGTCTATGAAGAGATTGTCTATCTCTGGAGGCTTCTTTCGTTCGTCCTCCTTCATGGCGTGCGGTGGTTTGGAGCCTATGATCCCTTCGAAATCACCCTTGCGGGTGCGTACATTGACCCGCTGGCTTAAAAGCACCTGCGGCCACCAGCCGCCTATGGGCAGGAAGCGGATGTAGCCTTCCTTGGTGATATGCTTGACCATGAACCCGACCTCGTCCATGTGGGCGGCGACGAGGATCTTAGGGCCTTTCGCCTCGCCCTCATGTGAGGCGACTACCGAGCCGAGCCGGTCGGTGGATACACTCATAGAGCCTGAAAAGTGCCCCGCCATGATAGCACGAACGTCGCCCTCGTAACCGGAAGGCCCAAAAGCCTCGGTCAACTCTGCAAACATCGCGTGTCTTTCCACAAATCCTCCTAGATGTCCAGATTCTCAACAAACTGTGCGTTTTCTTCTATGAACTCCCGTCGCGGCGCGACCTCCGAGCCCATGAGCACCGAAAAGACCTTGTGAGCCTCGGCCGCATCCGCCACGCTGACCTTCTTTAAGATGCGCTTCTCCGGATTCATGGTAGTCTCCCACAGCTGCTCCGGGTTCATCTCACCCAGTCCCTTAAATCGCTGCACCTCCAGACGCTCCGGATGGGATTCACCCTTACGGAACGCCTCAAGCTCCTCCTCGGAGTAAAGGTAGGTCTCCTTCTTTCCCTTTTTGATTCGGTAAAGCGGTGGCTGCGCGATGTAGATCATTCCGTTCTCTATAAGATCGCGCATGTGCCGGTAGAAAAGGGTTAAAAGCAGTGTTCGGATGTGCGAACCGTCCACGTCGGCGTCGGCCATGATGATGATCTTGGAGTATCGCACACGCGAATCGTCGAAGCTCTCCTCACCGAAGCCCGTCCCCACCGAGCTGATGATGGCCTTTATCTCCGTATTGGCCAGTATCTTATTAAGCCCGGACTTTTCCACGTTAAGGATCTTTCCGCGCAGGGCAAGCACGGCCTGGAAGCGGCGGTCGCGTCCTTGCTTGGCCGAGCCGCCTGCTGAGTTTCCCTCGACTATGAAGAGCTCGCACTCATCTGGATTGTCGGACGAGCAGTCGGCAAGCTTGCCGGGCAGGGTGTCGGAGGCTAAAAGGCTCTTCTTTCGTTCGAGTTCGCGCGCTTTACGCGCCGCCTCTCGCAAGCGCGCCGCTGAAGTTGTCTTCTGAAGGATGAGATTTAAAACCCGCGGCTGCTCATCGAAGTGACTGGATAGTCCCTCCGAAACTATGGATTCTACTACTCCTCGCACCTCGCTGTTGCCAAGCTTGGTCTTTGTCTGCCCCTCAAACTGGGGGTTGCGCATCCGCACCGAGATTATCGCCGTAAGCCCCTCACGAACGTCCTCACCGGTAAGATCGATGGCCTTGCCCTTGGAGTTGGATTTGCGCGCGGCCTCGTTTAAGGTCTTTGTTAGCGCCGCCTTGAAACCCACAAGATGCGTCCCCCCCTCATGGGTGTTGATGGTGTTGACAAAGGTAACGATGTTCTCGGCGAAGCTGTCTGTGTACTCGATGGCAGTCTCCACCTCGATCCCGTTGCGCGAATCCTTGAAGTATAACGGTTTGTGAAGCCTGATGCGCCCCTGATCAAGGTAGGCCAAAAAGTCCACGATGCCCCGCTTGAAGGCAAAGACCTGCTCTGTTCCCTTGACCTTATCCGCAAGCTTGATAGCGAGATCAGGATTAAGATAGGCGACCTCACGCAGCCGGGTGGCGATGATCTCAGGATTGAAGCTGGTACGTTTGAAGATGGTAGGATCAGGGATAAAGGTCGTCTTCGTGCCGGTCTTCTTCGTATTGCCCTTGATTTGTATCGGCCCTGTGGTTACACCCTTCTCGTAGGATTGGACGTAGATCTTGCCGTGCTGATATACCTCTACCTCCATCCACTCTGAAAGCGCGTTTACCACCGAGGCGCCCACCCCGTGCAACCCACCGGAGATGATATAGACCTTACCCGAGAACTTGGCCCCGGCGTGAAGGACGGTCATAACGACCTCAAGGCCGGGAAGACCCAGTTCAGGATGGACATCCACAGGGATACCGCGCCCGTCATCCTCAATGGAGATCTTGTTAGGCTCCTGGAGGGTAACGGTTATGTGCTTGCATACCCCGGCCATAGCCTCGTCTATCGAGTTGTCGACGATCTCTACAACCAGATGGTGGAGTCCGCGCACGCCCACGTCGCCTATGTACATGGCCGGACGCCGTCTAACACCCTCAAGCCCCTTAAGAACCTGAATCTGCGAAGCATCGTAGTTGTTTGTCATCTCTTCCTCTTAGAAACTCCGATTTGAAATCTGATTCCCTTCACCACCTCCTTCCCCAACTTCTCGTTGATGCTCTGGATCAACTTCTCCTTTAAAGCACTAAGCTCGGTGAGCCAGACATTGGTTGGCACTGCAACATAAAGTATACCCGATTTTATCCCTAATGCAACACATCTTTTAGCGATCTCTGGTCCTACGGCCTTGGGCCAAACCTTACAAGCATCATACTCGGCCAGCCGCTTGCCCAGCCGTCCTTTGATGACCCGCTGCAGCGCCTGCCCCAGGTCCTCAAACCGGCCTGATCTTTCCTTGCCTGACATGAAAACGTCTTCCTTCGAGTGCGGGCGGGTGGGCCGAGGCATAAAAAAGCTGACCCTTGGAACGAATAAGATCGAAGAGCAGGTGTGTGTTGTCGTTATCAAGCTCGGCAGCCACGTCGTCCATGAGATAGATGGGTCTGCGTCCGGCGGCCAACGCGGTCTGGGCCTCGGCCAAGGCAAGGGCAAGGACTGCAAGCCGATGCTCGCCGTAGGAACCGAAGACACGCAATGGGCGAGAGTTGAGAAGAATACGAAAGTCGTCGCGGTGCGGACCGCGGCGGGTGTAGCCAACCTGACGCTCCGCCTCCCTGCTTCGAGCCAGAACCTCAAGATAGTTTTCTTTCCCGCCCACGTTTGGAAGATACTCCAACCGAATCTCATCAGCGGGCAGGAAACGCCGGCTCATCTGCTCAAAGTGCCCCTTGAAGTTTTGCCAGTACTCCAAGCGCCGCTCGCGGATCTCGCCTGCCAGTTCGGCCAGGCGCTTATCCCATACCGAAAGCTCATCGTCGCCTCCACGCCTGCGCAGCAGCGCGTTGCGGTGGGCAAGTACCCTGCGGAACTCTGAAAGCACAAACCGGTAGGTGCGCGAGAGCTTACCCACTGCGAGATCAAGAAAATCCCTTCGCTGGCCAGGTGGACCAGCCACAATGCGGCGGTCGTCCAAGAGAAATACGAACACAGGCAGCCAACCGGCATAAAGGGAGCGTTTGGCTATCTCGCGCCGGTCAAAGAAGTAGTGCTTGCGTTCGGCAGGCGAGAAGTAAACCCTCGCAGACCACTCCTTATCCTTGGAACTTCTTGCCTTCCCGGCTATACGGAAATGAGGGGCTTCAAAACCCAGGAGCTGATCGTCCTGGATGGTACGGAAGCTGCGGCCCGAGGCAAGGACGGTGATCGCCTCCAAAAGATTCGTCTTACCCGAGCCGTTAGGCCCGAAGATAATGTTGGCCCGCGGATCGAACTCCAGACCCTGCTCGGCAAGGTTGCGAAAACCAGAGACGGAGATTTCAGCAAGCCACACAGTTTCACCCCACAAGAGCGCTTCGCGCTCTTGTGGGGACCCAGGATAAACCTCTCATCTAAGGACCGATAAGCCCTTTGAGATCTATGATGGTGGACTGATCGGAAACGATAACCTTCACGTCGTCGGCGATCTTGTCAACGTAGAGGTACTTGATGTAGTTCGGGTTGGTGCGAAGCTCACGGGAAACGATCTTGATCGCCTTTGCCTTACCCTGTGCTTCTATCTCCTTGCGCTCCGCCTCCTTGCGTTCCTCCTCCAAAACGTACTCCATCTTCTGGGCCTTCTGCTGGGCTATCTGTTTTTCTTCAACCGACTTGGCGAACTCCCCGGTGAACTGCACGTTTCGGATCGCCACCCCTTCGATGATTATCCCGTCCGCTCCAAGCTGGCGCTTGATTTTCTTGTATATTTGATCCTGGATCTCCTCGCGTCTGTTGGAGTAGATGTCCATGATACCGTAGCCGGACATGGCCATGCGTACAATGGAGCGTATAGCCGGCCTCACCACCGTATTCTCGAAGTCGGGTCCGATAAGGCGGTGGATATCAAAGACCTTTTCCGGGTTCAACCGGTACCAGACGGTAAGATCCAGCCCCACCTGCAATCCTTCGTTGGTAGGCGCCCACAACGCGTCATCCGCCCCCTTGCGCCGCCCCTCCTCGGCCTCACTCGACATGGTGTAGTCGATGCGCCTGAGATCGTAAAGCGAGGTCTGAGTGATGACGGGCGGAATGAAGTTGATGCCCTCACGGGCAACGCTGTAGGTCTTTGGGATGATCCAGAAGATAACAAGTGCGTGGCCCACAGGGACAATTCGGATGAAGCTTGCCAGTATGGCCAGAAACAGTACAACCACCGCTCCCAGTACATAGGCGATGGGTTTAACCCGCCTGCTGGTCTTGCCGACCTCGCCCGTTGACTGCCGCTTAACAAGCATCCGCTGAAGCCTGAAGCCGAAGAACAAAAGCACACCCACTCCGATGAGGAGTATGACTATCAGAAATCCGATCATAAAGCCTCCTTAAGCTCTTGGTTTAACTCATGATGATAACGCCCTGGGGGTTAATGTCAACAACTTACCCTACGCGGATACTTCGTCTCCGCACGTGGATGCCGAAAATCAATGCCCCTTTTCGCTGAAGGCGACGTGTGCTCCGGAGTGCTAAAAGCTCGCAGAAATGAATCTGTAGGGGCGAGCTTTAGATCACTCCGAACTTAGATAGCTTGACAACCCGGTTCCTGATTCTATAATCGCGTTTACTGGTTATCACGGAGGTCTTGCGATGTTCGAGATAGAATGCCCGACTTGCGAGGCGAGGTTTTCTGTTAGAAGAGAACTCAAGGTCGGGGACAAGCTTGAATGTCCTGAGTGCGGCGAGTTGCTGAAGGTTATCTGTGACGATTCCTTAGAGATATCCTATTGCGATGACGAGGAAGGCAAGGAACCCGATTCATACGAGGAATCATTGGATGAGGTGCAGGGGTTAGGGAAAAAGTCAGGCCGGCCGGTATTTCTGGAGGACGAGGAGAACGAACCCATCGAGATCCCGGAAAGAAGCACCCTCTTTGATGACGCAGATGAAGAGGACGAGAGGGAAGAAGACGAAGATTCAGAAGAGTTATTGGAAGAGAACCAGGGTTGAATCCAGAGGTCTAAATCAATACCTTCCAACAGCCCATGTTGCCATGGGTTGCGGGGCGGATTCTGCTCTCCTTGACATCACCCTTCAGAAGGGCTAAAATCATCCAAATGGTGAAGTTTTCCGTAGCAGGTCTCCGAGGAGTCGTCGGGGAAGACCTTAAGATAGGTGATTTCGTAGGCCTCTCCCAGGCGTTCGCCCGGTTCATGGAAGCCAAAGAAGTGCTTTTGGCCAGGGACGCGCGGACATCAGGGGCAAAGATCTATGATGCGGTCAAGCTGGGACTGATACGTTTAGGCGTCAAGGTGCTTGAAGCGAACATGGTCACTACCCCTACAGCGGTTTTTGGCACCAGGGCCTTTGATGCTGATGCAGGTTTAGTTATCACCGCGAGCCACAACCCAGCTGATCAGAACGGTCTTAAGTTCCTCCAGCCGGGTCGCTTCCTTTTACCCGCTAGAAGCGAAGAATTTATCAATTTTGTCAAGGATAAAGGGCCGGTATCTGGCGGTCTAAGCGGCGGGTATGAGCGTGTCAACGCCCTTGACAGGCACCTTGCCGTACTGCTTGAGCTTTTTGGAAAGGACTCAAAGGAGCCTCGCCTGCGGGTTGGGCTTGATCCGGTGAACGGTGCGGCCGGACCTGAGGCGATAATGCTGCTTGAGGAACTGGGCTGCGAGGTTCATGCCGTCAACTTCGAGCCGAACGGTCGTTTCGGACGAGGCAGTGAACCTGTGTCCGAAAATCTTCAAGGGTTGAGGTCTCTGGTAAAGGAGAAGGGGCTTGATGTGGGATTCGCATTCGACCCGGACGGTGACCGGCTTGCTTTTGTGGACGAACGTGGTCGGGCTCCGGGCGAGGAGTACACCGTTCCGCTCTCCGCTCGCTGGGCGCTTGAGAGAAGGAAAGGAGATATTGTCGTCAATCTTTCAACCTCTCGGCTTATCGAACAGGTCGCCGAGGAGGCTGGAGTTGCCGTGCATCGCACACCGGTAGGTGAAGCGCACGTGGTCGATCGCCTTTTAGAGATCGAGGGGTGTTGCGGCGGCGAAGGAAACGGCGGATTTATTTTACCCCGCGTCAACGCCACCCGTGACGGGCTCCTTGCCATGGCTGTTTTAGTCCAGCTTAAGCGCAAGCACGGTTCTCTCGCCGAGATGGTGGATTCATTGCCGCTGTATCATCGGCACAAGGAGAAGTTCGAGATGGAATGGTCAGAGAGATTAGCGGAGATGGTTTCTTCCTTTTTCCCTTCCGCCAGAAAGGATACGCGGGACGGCCTGTGGCTTGCAGAGGAGGATTTCTGGCTGCACCTGCGGCCCTCGAATACAGAGCCGGTGGTGCGATTGATACTTGAGGCGGATTCGAGGGAGCGGGCGGATAACATCTTTGAAGAGGTGAAAAGGGTATGTGTGGGATAGTTGGGTATCTCGGGAGCCGCGACATAGAGTCGGTTATACTTGTTGGTCTTGAGAGGCTTGAGTACCGGGGCTACGACTCCTGCGGCATCGCGGTCGCAGATGAAAGAAAGATCAAGATCACCAAGGTCACAGGAAGGCTGCAGAATCTCAAGGATGCATTAGAGAAGCATCCCCTTTCGGGAGATGTAGGTATCGGTCACACCCGTTGGGCCACGCACGGACCGCCAACTCAGCGTAACGCCCACCCCTTCACCGATCCCGAAGGGCTTTTTGCGGTCGTCCATAACGGGATCATCGAGAATCACGCCGAACTTCGCCGTGAGCTCGAAGCCAAGGGGCATAAGTTTGTCTCGCAGACAGATTCTGAGATTATACCTCATCTTCTGGCCTCTTACTACAAGGGCAATCTACTGAAGGCTGTCCTTCGGACGCTCAAGCGTCTTAAGGGCAGTTTTGCCCTGGTTGCGGTGATGCGCGATCGTCCGGATTGTCTTTTGGGTGTCCGGATGGGTTCACCCCTGGTGGTCGGCATAGGCAAGGGGGAGTTTGCCCTGGCCTCAGATCCACTGGCTCTTGTGGGTATCACCCAGCGTATGATAGCTCTTGACGACGGGGAGGTGGTTCTAATCCATAGGGGCCATCTACCTGAGGTTTATTCATTCGACGGCAAACGAATCAAGGCGAAGGTTGTTCCTATTGAGTTCCGTCCCAAGGCGGTTTCCAAAGGGCGTTACCGGCACTTCATGCGCAAGGAGATATTCGAGCAGCCCAAGGTTATCGCAAATAGCCTCGAGCGCCGGATACGCAACGGGCGCATCGTGCTGGGATCTGCCTATCGCTTTTACCCTGAGGAGCTCGCTGATTTCGAGCACATCCTTATCCAGGCCTGCGGCACAAGCTACCATGCCGGTCTGGTGGCACGCTACTTTATCGAACGCTTCACCGGCGTGCACACCGAGGTCGAGATCGCATCCGAGCTTATAGATCGCACCTCCATCTTCGGCAAGCACGAGCTCATGATCGCCATCAGCCAGTCGGGTGAGACCGCGGATACCCTGGCCGCCCTGCGTGCGGCGCGTCGCAACTCCAATCTTAAGGTGCTTTCAATAGTCAACGTGAAACGAACCTCTGTCGATCGTGAGTCCGACTCGTCAATCTACATCCACGCCGGGCCGGAGATAGGCGTGGCTTCAACCAAGGCCTACACTGCAGAGCTATTTGCACTCCTTATCTTCACCCTGGAGCTTGCCCGACGTAAAGCTACGATGAAACCAAGGCAGTTAAGGAAGATCAAGTCAGCCTTTTCGGCCTTGCCCGACCAGATGGCCCAGGTGCTCAAACAGGACCACCGGATTCGCGAGATCGCCAGGCAATTCCAAAAACGAAAATCCTACCTCTTCCTGGGGCGTGGGGTTAACTTTCCCACCGCTTTGGAGGGGGCGCTCAAGCTCAAGGAGATAAGCTACATCCACGCCACCGGCTACCCGGCTGGTGAGATGAAGCACGGGCCGATATCACTTATCGATTCCAAGACACCTGTTGTGGTCGTAGCACCACGTGATGCGACCTATGAGAAGATGAACGCAAACATCGAAGAGGTGGCCGCGCGCGGAGGACAGGTGATCGCAGTGGGTACGGCAGGCGACCATGAGTTGGCCAAGCGCAGTGCTGCGTTTATCCCCATCCCAGAGGCCCCGGACTACATCCTTCCATTCCTTACGGTTATCCCCTTGCAGCTTCTTGCCTATCACACCGCCTGCTTCCGTGGCTGCGACGTGGACAAGCCGCGCAACCTGGCCAAGAGCGTGACCGTTGAGTAAGATGAGGACAGTTAGGGATGTGGACAAAAGGATATTTGAGATGGGAAGGATGTGTATGGCTGGTGTAGGAGGGATTAAGTGAAGGGACGCGAGGCGTAATAATCTTAAGACCTCTTCCTTTATCCGGGGAGAGCTAAGGAGGATGCATGGCTAAGAGTCAAGCAAAGGAGCAGGACGATAGGCGCAAGGCGTTGGATACCGCGATCGGCCAAATCCAGAAGCAATTTGGGGAAGGTGCTATCATGCGGCTTGGGGAACATCCTGCAAGGATAAATGTTCAGGTCATCCCTACCGGTTCCCTGACCCTTGACGTCGCTCTGGGTATAGGTGGGCTTCCCAGAGGTAGGTTGATCGAGATCTTCGGATCGGAGGCCTCAGGTAAGACCACTATTGGGCTTCAGGTAGTGGCAAGTGCTCAGAGGATGGGTGGGCAGGCGGCGTTCATCGATGCCGAGCACGCCCTTGATCTGACCTACGCCCAGGCGCTGGGAGTCAACGTAGAAGAGCTCCTTCTCTCCCAGCCGGACACCGGCGAGCAAGCTCTTGAAATCGCAGAGGTGCTCACCCGTTCCGGCGGCATAGATGTTTTCGTTATCGACTCGGTTGCGGCCCTTGTGCCGCGAGCAGAGATCGAAGGGGAGATGGGCGACGTGCATGTGGGACTTCAGGCGCGGCTTATGTCACAGGCACTCAGAAAACTCACTGCGGTTGTCTCTCGCTCCAATACCTGCGCTATCTTCATTAACCAGATTCGTATGAAGATTGGTGTGATGTGGGGCAACCCGGAGACCACACCCGGCGGTCTGGCGCTTAAGTTCCACTCGACCATCCGTCTGGACATCCGGCGTATCGCCTCTATCAAAAAGGGCGACGAGGTCATCGGCAACCGCACCAGAATCAAAGTCGCAAAAAATAAACTCGCACCGCCCTTCCGCAAGGCCGAGTTCGACATCATCTACGGCAAGGGCGTAAACTACCTTGGTGAGCTTGTTGATGTCGGTGTGGACCTTGGGTTCGTGCAGAAGTCCGGCACCTGGTTTTCCTACGACGATGAGCGGATGGGCCAGGGCCGTGACGCGGCCATCGCTTTCCTTGAGGAGAATCCCGAGGCTAAAGAGAAACTCGAAAAAGAGGCAAGAGAGAAGCTCCTCCCTACCCCTACCGCCCCCAAGGAGGTCGTGGAGCCTGAAGCAGCAGAAGAGGAGAAGAAGGATTAGTGTTCGCCCATGAAGGCCAAAGACGAACGCGAACGGGTTCGGGCAGCGGCTTTGAGACTCCTGCGTTACCGGGAAAGAAGCGTCGCCGAGATGCGAGAGCGGCTGCGCCGCAAGGGATTCGATCACGAGACAATCGATGTGGAGATCGAGAATCTCAAGGAGCAAGGCTTACTTGACGATGAACGCTTCACCGGTATCTGGATTCGGCACAAGCTTACTATCTCCCACAAGGGGAAGCGCTTGATAAGAGCCGAGCTTGCCGCAAAGGGGATCAGCTCTGAGCTCTTCGCCAAGATATGGGCAGCACATGCAGATCAAGAAATCCGCTCCGCCTGCGAATGGGCCAGAGCCAAAGCAGAAGGTTATTCCTCACTTGAGGGCTTCGAGCGTCGCGGACGCATCAGGCAAGGCCTTTACCGCAGGGGCTACTCGCAGGAGGCTATCCAGGAAGCCCTCAAGGAGATCGGATGAACTCAGCCGAGCTTAGAGAGGCGTTCCTTAGATTCTTTGAAGAGCGCGGACATACGCGGGTGGATTCTGCACCGCTTGTTCCCAAACGAGACCCTACCATACTCTTCAACGTTGCGGGTATGGTTCAGTTCAAGCCGTTGTGGGCCGGTTTGGTCGAGCCACTTCCCTACACCCGCGCCGTCTCGGTGCAGAAGTGCCTGCGGTTGGAAGACTTGGATGTAGTAGGCTCTGACGCCACCCACGATACCTTCTTTGAGATGCTGGGCAACTTCAGCTTCGGTGACTACCAGAAGGAGGAGGCGATACGCTGGGCCTGGGAATTCATCATCCAGGTGATGAAGCTGCCTGCCGAACGGCTTTGGGTTTCGGTTCACGAGGAAGATGAGGAAGCGGCTTCGATCTGGCGTGACGTGGTCGGCCTACCTAAAGGGCGCGTGGTCTATCTGGGCGATGAGCATAACTTTTGGGAACCTGCAGGCGGCAGGGGTGCGTGTGGGCCGTGTTCGGAGATATTCTGGGACCTTAAATGGAAGGAGGGGGACTGCGGACTTGGACCGGCTGAGGACGAAGATGCGGAAGCGCGCTACACCGAGATATGGAACCTGGTGTTCCCTCAGTTTGACCAGCAGGAATCGGGCTCCCGTCCCCTCCTCAAGTATCGGGGTGTAGACACCGGTGCCGGTCTTGAGCGTATGGTGTTGGCCGCCCAGAACGTGGAAACCATCTTCCATACCGATCTCTTCTATCCTTTGATGCAAGCTGCAGCGGACACCTTGAAAGTTAAAATTTCAGCCGAAACCTGGGAATTCTTAGCGATCAGCGCCGATCACATACGTGCCGCCACCTTCGTGATTGCCGAAGGGGTGCGCCCATCGAATACCAAACAGGGATACGTAATAAGAAGGGTTCTGAGACGTGCCATAGGCGCTCTTTACCTTTTAGGTATAGAGAAATCACTTCTCTACCGGCTCTCAGGTCATGTGATTGAGCAGATGCGTCACGTCTACCCTGAACTCGAAGACCGTCGCGAGCAGGTGGCGCTCATGATCAAGGGAGAAGAGGAGCGATTTCTTAAAACCCTTGAGGGTGGTATGCGGTTATTCTCCGATGCCGCCCACGCGGGAAAGATATCTGGAGAAGATGCCTTCAAATTGCATGACACCCATGGCTTTCCTATAGATCTAACCAAGTGGCTGGCCGCGCACAAAGGAATCGAGGTCGATCTTGAGGGCTTTGAGAAAGCGATGGAGGGGCAGAGGGAGAAATCGAGGGAAGCAAGTGGAGGAACTGCGGTTTCTTTTGATGTGAAGTTCATTCCCGAAGAAGAAACCAAGAAAGAGGTGAAATTTGTAGGGTACGAAAAAACAGAGGTTGAAACGGAAGTCAATCAATTTTCTCCTCCTGACTCAGAAGGTAATACGGAAATCTGGCTGAAAGAATCTCCTTTCTACGGCGAAGCAGGTGGACAGATCGGCGATACTGGTCGAATCATCGGGGACGATTTCGAGATAGAGGTCTTCAATACCGATTACAATCAGGCTGGGGTACAGGTAATACATGGGAAGTTCGTTAAGGGTAAGCCTCCCAAGGACTTAAAGGGCAAAAAGGTCAAGGCAATTGTGGACTTGACCCGACGCATGGAGATTGAGCGGGCGCACACCGCGACGCATCTGCTGCATGCCGCGCTCAGAGCGGTCCTGGGCGAGCACGTAAAGCAGGAAGGTTCGTTAGTTGAGCCGGGCCGGTTGCGCTTCGACTTCTACCACCTCTCGCCCATGACTGCCGAGGAAATAGCAGAGGTAGAGAAGCAGGTCTATGCATGGATAATTGCCAATCATGAAGCGAAGCCAGACGAAATGAGTCGGGAAGAAGCGGAAGCACTCGGGGCATTGGCATTTTTTGGAGAAAAGTACGGTGATAATGTCCGAGTCCTTCAAATCAGAGACAAGAATACTGAGGAGCTCATATCCGCCGAGCTATGCGGGGGCACTCACCTGGATCGCACCGGCGATATCGGGATGTTCATTATCGCATCAGAAACCGGTGTTGCTGCAGGCATCCGCCGCATAGAAGCACTTACCGGCCAGCGTGCATGGAAGGAGATCAAGAATGGCCGAGAGGTGATCTCGGAGCTTGCTCAACTTGTAGGCACAGAACGGGATAAGCTGGTCAAGCGGGTCGAAGAGCTAAAGTTCACCCTCTCTGCCGAGACCAAGGCAAGAGAGCAGCTCGCTCGCCGGTACGTAGAGAGTCTTGCCGAAGGTGTCCTTAAGAACTCTCAAAAGATTGACGACGTTGAGTTTGTTACCGGTCGTGTCGAAGGCATCTCCCGCGATGAGTTGCGTCTACTTGCCGATTCCCTCAAGTCCCGACGCGAGCGCATCGTAGGACTCCTGGCCGCACCTGACAAGAGCCGGTTGGCCGTGCTCTGCTTCTCCTCCAAGTCTACTTCTAAAGACTATCCCGCCGGAGAAATACTTAAAAAAGTCGCCTCCAGGTTCAAGGGCGGAGGCGGCGGTTCTGCCACCCTTGCCGAGGGTTCGATCGCCGAGGCATCCCTTGAGGACCTTACGTCTACGTTTTTAGAAATCGTTAAGACCAGAAGGGAGGAAAAATGAATGCTCTGCTAACGCTTCTTTTACTTGCCGCGGGTTTCAGTGACCCCGGTATCCCCAACGGAGAAAAGGTAGTCTACCTGGGTTACGACCAGGGCACGACCCGCGAGATATCCCACGAGGTCTTTGACAAAGGGGACCATTACTACTCCATCCACAAGCACATAGATACCACGAGAATCGTCATCAAGTGCTGGGTGCGTAAGAGCGATTTTTCCACCATCCGGATGATAAAGGATCGCTCGGGCCGCTTTCAGCTTGGGGTGGAGCCTATAGAGGGGGGCATCCTGGTCTCCGACGGGTTCAAGGACAAACAATCCATGCTCAAGCATGAGGGTCGCTTCTACGACCGCCATACCCTGATCGAGGCCTTCAGAGGCTTTCCGTTTGAGGCCCCAGAGACAATCGAGTTTGACTTCTTTGAGTCCAACATTGGCAGGGTGATCACCGGCACCTCTGAATACGGAGGGATACACATAATCCAGACCGAAATCGGTGATTTCCGGTGTCACAAGCTGACCCTGGGGTTCAAGAGCTTTATTGTGAAGACCCTCTACAAGGTGGCGCTTGCAGGACGCAGCTTTGATTTCTACTACGAGGTTGATGCACCTCACCGCATGATCTACTGGACCGACAACAAGGATGGCTACATGAAGCTTATACGCATAGAAAACGAGGGTGAATGAGCGAGCCCTGGCAGATTATTGAGGCTCTGCTTTTTGCCTCGCCCGAGAGTGTCAGCAGCAGGCGCTTGGCGAATGCTACCAACCTTGCTCCTTCCGAGGTAGAAGCCTGCATCCAAAAGCTCAACAGGGATTACGAAGGGCATGGCCGGTCGTTTCAAATCCGTAAGCTGGCTGGCGGCTGGCAGATGGTTACCCTTCCGCGCTTTGCCCCGTGGATTGCCCGGCTCTTGCAGCGTAAGGGCCGCGGCCGCCTGTCCACGGCTGCTTTGGAGACCCTGGCTGTGATCGCCCATCGCCAGCCGATAAACAAACCCGATATCGATCAGGCAAGGGGGATCGAGTCATCCTATATCCTTTCCTCCCTTCTTGAACGCGGTATTATACGCATCAAGGGACGGGACAAGCGTGCAGGGCACCCTTACGTGTACGTCACCACCTCTAAGTTTTTGGAGTTCTTCGGCCTGGACTCCCTAAATGAGCTGCCCGATCTCGAGGAACCGTCGGTAAAGGAAGCCGACATCCTGCCCATTGAGGAGGGGGATGAGACTGGGCAAGCAGAAGAACATCGGGAAGAATCGGCTGGGGAAGAGGTGAATCAAGATGCTCTGGCCGCCATAGGTTACCGCATCGAGAAGGCTAAGAGTAAGCAGAAGTCAAAACGGAAAGAGGCATCCCATGGGGAGTCCAATGAACCCCCTTGATCCCCAAACACCTCAGGCTCTTTTGATATGCGGGCTGCTTTCTGCCGACAGCCGGTTGATGAAGGAGATAGAAACGACACTAGTAGAGCACTTCGGCCCCGTGGGTCTGCGGAGCGAGCTTGTTCCCTTCACCTGGACCGATTACTACAACGCGGAGATGGGGGAGAAGATTCTACGGCGCTGGCTTGTCTTCTCTAGTCCGGTAAACCTTTTGGAATCCTGGCGGTTCAAGCTTGCCAGTTGCGAAGTCGAGAATGACCTACGTAGGGAGGGTAAGCGCAGGATAAACATAGACCCCGGATTCATTCAACTGGACGGGCTATGGCTTTTAACCACTAAACCGGCCGGGCACCGCGCATACCTTGATGAAGGGATATGGATCGAGCTTACCTTAAGGTTTCTGCGCGAGCACTGCGAGGAGTTGCCCTGGACATATCCTGACCACCGTGATCCAGCGGCACAGGCATTCTTCTTAAAGGCAAGAGAGCTTTTGAAGAAAGAGCTGCGCGATGTTTGAGGCCCAGGTTAGGGTTCCATTAAGTTTCAGTCACCGCCTGGAAGGCTTCGGGAGCGAGTCCCAGAAGGTTCACGAACATACCTGGGATGTTGCTGTTACCCTTGCCACCGCTGCGTTGGATCAAAGGGGCGCAAGCGTAGATTTCGTTGGGTTAAAGAAAGACCTTGCCGAACTGCTTGAGCCGTATCAGGGTAAGCTTCTTAACGACTGCGAGGCCTTTCACGAACTGCAGCCTACAGCTGAACATATCGCGATCTGGGTGGCCGAGAATCTGGCCAAGACTTACCCAGGCCTTATCCGCGCAGTAACCGTCGGCACAGGAGAAGAATGGGCTCGGTTTATTTCAGAGGGTTCCTGATGTAATCCTTTCAGTTCATTCTTCCGCAACCAGCGAATAAGTCTGCTTTAGTTTTTCCGCCACGAATTCGCACAGAGGTTTGCGTGTTGGTTTTCAGCTCGGCCCGCACGATCTCCGATCTTTTCCCCGTAGGGGAAAAGGAGGATTAATTTGTGTTCCGGATGGTGAAGGTTAACGTCTCGCCTACTCTGCCTACACCCACCAGTAAGGCCTCCATCTCAAACGCGTCTAAAAACGGAAAGAGCTTTTCCTCAACGTTCGCAGGGGTGAAGCCTGCGGTGCGGTCGGCTGCATAGATCAGATACTCCTTTAAGGCTTCCTTGAACAGCGGCCAGTTAAGATAGAGAACAGGTTTCTTGATCCCTGCAGCTTCGCAATATATGGCAAACTCCTCGGAGGTCTCGATGGTAAGCGAGTCGGAGCACGCATCAAGCCACCATGGCACAAGAGCGGAGTCAGTTGTTACTGTGAGATAAGACTCGCGGAAGAGATAGGTGAGGGGTGGAAGATCCTCAGCGAACTCAAGGTAGGTGAATTCCACATCCCCGTGGGTAATGGTGGTGTCCCAGGCGTTGGGGAAGAACCAGGGCGCGAGCTGGCCCCAGCTTTCAAAGGAACGCTCGGAGCCGGCCTTAACAGAAACCAGCCAGCGAGCCGGGGCATACCATCTATCTACATCCCAGCCCTGCATTATAAACAGCACCTCATCCTCAAGGTCGATAGCCATTCTGGCGAACTCTTTTTCTATATCGAGATTACCCAGAACCTCTAGCGCTCCCTCCTCTGCAGAAAGCTTGCCTGCTTCCTTCCAGGCCCTGTAGTGATCTACCCCTGTAAGGTTTATGAAGAGCGCGGCGTCTGCAGGTATCTTTGAGTAATCTTCAGGAGGCTTTGCATTGGCGATGAGGCCGCCCAGGACGCCTGAGGGTTTATCCATCTGGATTATTGCTTCGATTCCGTTCTCGCCTTCCTGGATAATCCATCTTGCTTCATCGAAGATCAAGTATTTACCGTGCTTACGCAAGAGCCCGTAGGCCAGCGGCTCAATACCTCTACCGATTGGGAAGGCTTTCTCTTCCTTCAGGTCTTCGGAGGAGGCGATCGCAAGACCCTTAAGCAGAAGCTTTTCCGAGGAGGCATACCAGAAGTAGTCTCCGGCAAAGAACGCGGCGGTGCCGCCCGTGAAAACGGTGTAGGGGATGCCTTGTGAGGACTTCTCATCTCCTTTAGCGATAATACTGCGCCACATCGCCTTTACCTTCCAGCTAGGCTGGGTGATTGCAAGGAAGCGCTTCTCGCCGTAGCTTGCGTAGATGAAGCGTGAGCCAAGGACGTCCCACAGCCTGCCCTTGGTTTGTTCCTGGATCTTAGCTACCCGGCTGAGGTTAGAGAAGTCTTCTTCTATGTCGTGCTTGCGGGCCAGGTGCCCTATCTTTGAGGACTTGTAGAGCTTGCTGGCCGCGTTAAGATCGGCGCCCACCACATAACTCTGTGCACCCTTGGGCAGAAGCTCCTCAATGGCCCCTACCTCGCGTTCTAGACCAGGGGTATCGGTCATCACCGCATAGGCGATCCCAGTTCCTATCACAAGCACTCCCAGACCTATCCCCACACCGATTAGAATTCTTTTAAGCTTTTTGTTCATAAGGCCTCCTCTTTTATGAGCCGGATCAGACTGTCAAGCCCGACATCGTTAATGGTTTCCTGGGTCAACCGAGCTGCTGCAAGATAACCTAGCCGCAAATCTAACGTATCGCTGCTTGCAAGCAGCTTTTCTATCTCGGCTTTGTCTTCTGTTAAATCCTTCAACTCCGCATCCTGTGAGAATTTTCTCACCTGACCAGAGCATATCACGGCTAGCCCTTCATTCACCCAAAGGGGGACGTTGTAGGGTTCAAGCACAAGGTGCACGTACTCGTGAACCACTACCTCCTCAAGCACCCCGCGACGTTCAAGAACAGCCAGGGGCTGAACGATGAGCTCCCCGTTTCTTACCGCCGCACCATGCCAGATAGAACATCCCGTCCATGCCGCGAAGTCACCACTTGTCGGCGCCACCCGTACCCGTAACACACCATTCTCCCACCCTACCCCCATCGAATGATCTTCAAAGTAATCATCAACTACCCTTTCTGAGGTTCTCAAAACCTCCACCCACCTTGCTATCTCCTGTCGGCTCACCTCCTCCCCAGGGGTAATGATCACCCAGCGCTCAACCCCGATCACCGCGCCCCACAGGATCAAAAGCAGCTTCACCATCTCTTCACCTCAGTTCCAGGGTAGTAGTGGGCCAGGATCTTGCGGAAGTCGGCACCCTGCTCGGCCATGCCCACCGCCCCCCACTGGGAAAGCCCGACCCCATGACCAAGACCGTGTCCTGTGAATATAAAGCTCTCCCCATCCTTGCGCACCTCGAACCACGAACTTTTAAGAGTCCCCCAGCCCAGCTTTCGGGTCATAATCATCCTGAACTGCCAGCCAAGATAGATCACTGACTCCGAACCTCTAACCCTTATCTCTATCACCCGATTGTCAGGGGCAGACTCAACGACCTCTATATCAGATACGTGTGTGATATCCAAGACCTGCGCGATCTGGGATGCGGTGAGCGTGTATCGCCACGAGTAGTGAGGGGAGGCTGAGCAATAGTGGTCCGGAACCGAGCGAAGATACGGTGCATACTCATCAGGCCAGATCGAGCGAGCGTCTGCGGTGCGTCCACCAGAGGTCGAGTGGTAATATATCTTGCAAGGCTCCCCGTGATAGGTTAAAAACATCCCTTCTGTCTCGGCTACCGCCTTCCCGGTTGCGGCGGTTACCGTTTCCAGCCCTCTATATGACTGGCAGTGGGTGAGGTCGCATAAGTCCCAAGGCTCGTCTTGATGCCTGCAGCCGGTGTAGATGAACGTCCGGCAGAGCACGGCCTGGGCCTTGAGTGCCTCAAGCTCAGCCCCCGGAACCATCTCAGCACCTACCACCGATGCAAGGTAGGCATCTTCTTCTACTTTATTGACCAGAATCAGCTCTCCCTTCTCTGCCCAAACCTCAAGCGACCCCGCATAGCTTCGGGTCTTATCTTGCCATTTTAGGGTAAAGGAATCCGCCGAGCATCCGTAACGCTCAATGCTCTTGGAGTTCACGTAGATGGTATTCCCTTTAGCCGTCAGTTTACCCTTACGATCTCCCGCTATCACCGTCACTTGGCTTGGATGATACGAGGAGAGGATGTTTACGTTTACCCCGAGGATTATCATGATTAACTTAATGCTCAGCATAGACCCCTCTGAAGTAGTCTGAAAATACTATGCCTGCGATGCGGGCCGCGTCCTTGCCCTCGCCTCTATCCAGAAAAACAACCACCGCGATCTCTGGCGCCTCGTATGGTGCAAAACCTGCGAACCAGCCGTGTGTGACCCAGTTGCCGAGAACGGTTGATGAGCCTGTCTTGCCTGCGACCTGCACCGTTGTTATATCGGCATGTTTACCGGTTCCGCTTCGCACCACGTCTCGCAGGAGCGGTCTTATTTTAGCCAGAGCCTTTTGATTGGGGAAGGAGGAGAGCACTTCTGGCTGTCCCTCAGAAAGCCTTGGTCTCAGCAGTTCTCCTTGGGTTGCTATGCCTGAGATCAGCGCAAGCATCGCCACCGGGGTGAGCTGAATCGAGTAACCCTGTCCGATAGCGAATGCAAGCTTTGCTGAGTCGGATGAGGGAGTCTCGACGATGCTCTCCGCCTCTCCGGGCAGATCAACGCCGACTCGTCCATCTAGCTTGAGTCTTCTAGGTAATGCGGCCAGGTCCTCCGCCGATAAATCTTTTGCCAGGTTCTGGAAGTAGAGGTTGCAGGATTGTGAAAGAGCCCTTGAGAAGTCCACAATGCCGTGTCCTCCTCGTAGCGAGCAGCGCAATGTCTCGTCCCCTGGACAGGGGAAGCCGTCTGGAAGCTCTATTCCTTTTTCTATGGCCACGAGTCCGGTGAGGAGCTTGGCGACCGATCCTGGCGGGTAGTGCTTGGCAAAGAGGGTCTCCGGATCGGTCGCCGCAAGAAGTCTACCTGTCGCAAGATCCATCACCGCCACAGCGCCTCTCGAGCCTATCAATTCGGCACAGCGCTCGGCGAACGCACCCTCGGGTAACGCAGCCGCGAGGGCCAGGATGATAAGTCCGCTCACTCCTCGATCACGGTGATTACGGCTTCTGATGAGTGGCCGCGTTTATCCGGGAAGTACATGAGCGATACCTCCGCAGGCATGGTGTGATAAACCCCGGGCAAATAGGGTTCGAGTACGTAGGTGAACACCCTGTCGCCCCACAGACGGCTTACGAAGAACGCGGTGTGGTCGTCGTGGATCTCGCGCCCGGAGTACATGTAGCCCCAGCTCTCATAGTCGTAGTAGCCGCGCCAGTATCGCTCGCCCGAGATGGGGTAGCGGGAGTTGTCCTTTACCACCTCGAAGCCGGCAGGGATCGGGTCCTGAATCATCACGTACTCATACTCATCGTCGGCATCTACGTAAAGCTTCACGAACAAGGGTTCTCCCACGTTGACCGTACCGTCGAGCCTCACCTTGTCGTACACCAGCCGGTCGTTCTCCACCCTGGGGATCAGCCGGTAGTACTCGCGGGTGATCTTCAGGTCGGTACCACCTGCCGAAATGCCTTCTTCCTTGGAATAGTAGGAGAAGGTAAGGCTGAAGAACAGGTTGCCGGAGCCCTTCTTGTGCACCTTGAGGGTGTTATTGCCGAGTTTGACCGGCTCAAGCTTCATCTTGATGGGTCGGCTGAACTCCAGTAACTCCTTCTCGGAAACGTTGTAGGAGGCGATCTTTTTTCCGTTCAGGGTAAAGGCAAGCTCCATCTTGGGACTGGCATCGTCCACCGTGCCCAGGAACTCGGCCAGGGCTAAGAGCGCCAGGGCCGAATCCTTGGTCGACTTCCAGCGGTTGCCCCGGCGTTTCTTCAAAAGCCAGAATACGATCTTGGGGATGATCTCGTCCTTGGGCGATATGGCAAGGAAGGCGCGAAGCGTGGTTGCAGTGGTTTCCACCGCGTCGTCTGACCAGTGCTCGACCGCGCGCACCCTGCCTGACCAGTATACGGTCTCGCCGTCTGCCAGCGCTTCGGCTTTTAACCTTGCCAGCACCGCCTTGGCCTTGGCGTCGTCTCCAATCTCGTGGCAGGTCAGAGCCATAAGCGCTTTGGAGTAAGGGTCGGTGCCTTCCTTTTCCAGTATGGCAAGCTGACTCTTTATGAGTGCTTCATGATCCCCGGGAGTCATGGATAAGGCGTAAACCATGTATGCTCGTTCGGTGGAGGTGATGTCGGCGCGCTCCTTCAAGAGATTCTCAAGCGCGGCCGTGCCTCTCTTGATAACGGTAGGGTTGATATCGTAGCCCAGTTCCCGGGCGTAAGTAAGCCCGTGCACCACGTAGGCGGTCATGACGTTCATGGTCTCGTCGTGTTCCCACCAGCCCCAGCCGCCGTCTGAGTGCTGGTAGCCGTAGAGCTTGGCAAGGCCCTTGGCTATCATCTTGGGCAATTCCGCGGCAAGCTCGGCGTCGCCCTTCCTGGGATCCTGAATCAGATCGGCCACTATCAAATCGGGGAAAAAGCTGGACATGGTCTGCTCCACGCATCCGTATGGGTATCCGGCGAGATAGGCAAGTCCGGCGAACAGTGCGGAGCCTATGGTGGGAGTAAGAGTGAGGTTGGCCTCAAGGGTTCGCAGCTGCGCTTCTTCGGGGATAGTAAACGTCTTGGAGACCTTCTCGTCAGGCTTGGGCATGAACGCCGAGATCACGAGGTTGCGCTCTATCCCGTGAGGGTTGGCCGGGATGGTAAGCTCCATCGCGTCGGAGGCACTGCTGCCGATGGCCTTGGCGGTAAGGGTGACGTCACCCGGGGCCTCGCACCGCACCGGCCAGTCCACACGGAAGGTCGCGCCGGGCTGGATGGTGTCGGTATGGGTGGTGTTGTCGAAAAGTTTTAACCCTTTGACCGAGAAGGAGAGCTTGACCTCCTGGGATGTGGGAGTGTAGTTGTGGACGATGGTGGGTATGAGAAGGCTGTCTCGTTCGGTCATGAACCTGGGCGGCACGATGCGAACCAGAAGGTCCTTGGTCACCAAGATCTTTTCTCGTGACTCGCCAACCTTGGTGTCCATGCTGATTGCGCGTGCAGTGGCTCGCCAGGTGGTTAGGTTATCTGGCCAGATTAACTCAACCTGGGCGCGGCCAGAGCCGTCTGTTCTCACAAACGCGTTCCAGTATGCCACGTCCTTGAACTTCTTGCGCACCTTCGGTTCTTCGCGTCCCTTGTAGGCGGCAAGCACCACGCTGTCCGCTGCCGCGGCAGAAAGCCTCTGATATTGCCGCTCGTAGCCGTAGAATGAGTAGTATACAGAGGAAGAGGTGGCAACCTGATCGGCACGCTCGCCGTAGAAGTAGTCCTCGATTGAGGGTGCGATCTCTGCGGCAAGCGAGTAGAGCGCCTCGTCCACAACGGCAAGAGAGATATCCGCCTTGATGGGTTTGCCCCGGACGTCCTTGACCAGCACGTTCAACTTGGCCCGCTCGCCCGGCTCGTAGCGCTGTCTCTCAGGGACAAGCTCCACCGTGAGCATCCTTGCTTTGCGGTTCACGAGCATCTTCTCCTTGTGTTCGAAGAACTCCCCTTCGTAAATCCCGCACACCGAAAGAAACACGTTAGGCACGAACATGGAGCGAACCTTGAAGCGCAGCATCGCGGTGTTCCCCTCAAGTTCGATTATGTCAACGTCGTACAGATTGTCCGCCTCAAGTGATGCGATTATGCTGGCGTTCTCGTAAGGGGTTATCACCAGCGCCTCGGCCCAGTCACCCACCTCGTAGGTTTCTGCATCGAAGATGATCTGGATTCTGTCGGTTTTCCAGGTGTAGTAGCCGCCGCGCTCGGAGGAGTAGAACCAGCGTTTCTCCTCGCTTTCGTTGCCTTGCTTGTCCTTGGCCTTCGCTATAACATAGTAGGAGCCTGCTTGGCTGGGGGTGAATGTGAAGGTGGTGAATCCTATCTTGCCCACGGACATGGTTCTGCGGGCGAGGACCTTGTCCTCCTTGTCCCAGTAATGCCGGTAAACTACTATCTCGACCGTGCCGGGAACAGGTTTATTGAGGATATCGTGGGTGTGAATGTCGATCTCAAGCTTCTCGCCAGGCTCCACCACGTAGCGGGTGGGTTTCAGGTCAACCAGCACTGCGGAGGAGGCCACGAACGCTGAGGCCTCACCGGATTCAGCACGACGGGATTCGTCCCGCACCTGCGCCTCGAAGGTGTAGCGGTAGTTGCGGTCCTTCTTGGGTGTGACGTAGGTGAAGGTGATGCGGCCCTGCGAGTCGGTCTTGCCGACAAGCTCGTCCATGTAGGAGGTGCCGTACCAGTAGTAGCGATGGTGCTCGCGTCGGTATATCTTCAGCTTGGTCTCCGTCTTGGCAACCGGAGCGCCGAAGAAATAGTCGGCCGCCACCTCGATCTTTACCGTATCGCCCTGCACGTACTGCTCGGCGTCTAGCTCAACCTCCACCTTGTAGGAGGGCTTGCGGTACTCCTCCACCAGGAACTGAACCGAGTGGTAGGTTTCCTCCAGGGTGGCGCTTAACGTATATCTTCCCAGACGTGATGATGAGGGCACTATCAACGAGTCCGCAAACGCACCCCAGGAGTCGATGGCGAGGGTGTGTCGGTAGATCTCGTTGCCCTCTGGATCTGTCACCACCACCTCGACCTCATCGCCTGCAGGGGTACGGTAGGTGCCGCGGCGCATCCGCCGGACTACTCCCTTGAAGTAGACGGTCTGCTCAGGCCGGTAGATGGGTCGTTCGGTGTGCAGATAGACCTTTATTGCCCCGTCCTGACCCTTCTCATCGGAATAGTAGTAGTACTTATCCAGGAGCGCGAAGTTATCGCCGTCCTGGACCAGCACCCTTAACCGGGTGGTGTCGAAGGAGGTATGGAAGAGTCCCTTGCCGTCGGTGCGGCCGGTGGCTATCCGGTTGGTGTCCGAAAGCACCACCACCACTGCCCCTCGGCGAGGCTTGCCGTCTTCTGCGTTCACTGCGAAGACGTATACCTCCCGAGGGTCTTGCTTGGTTACCACAGACATCTCTGAAACTACCACAGGGGTGTAGGCAACGCGCGTCCCGTAGTAGGCCTCAACCAGGTAGACGCCAGGCTTGGTGATCTCAAGGTCTATGGTCTCGTAATGATAGCGACCGTAGTAGTAATAGTCGTCCTTATCCTTCTTCTTTTTCTCGAACCCAATAGACCACTCCCGAAGCACCTCGTATCCCTCAAGCCTTGGGATACTCGATGGCCCGAAGCGTTCGGGTGTTTCGGCCTCCTTCTTCTCGAGCGGTGGAAGACCGAGATAATCCCTTAACCCTATGCGGCTTTCCTTACTCATCATCTCGCGTGCAAGATAGCGGGTGTTGCGCTTGGTTCTATCGCCAAGGCCTTCCAGCATGTGGAAGAAGTTGACAGGCTTGGCCTTGCCCCGCACCCTGGGCGAGCGCATGTTCTTCTGAGTTTCGAAGAAATCTATCGGGTCCTCGATTGCGTACAATCGGAAGTGGATTACGTCCAAGTCTCTGGTTTCCAGTCGGATCTCTGTTTCCTCCCCGGGGGAGTATATCCGGGAGGTTGAGAGGTGAATGTAGGGGTGGGCAAAAAGCCCTCCCGTTAAGGTGGCAAGCAAAGCAAGAACTTTCACGATACCCTCCTTTCTGGGCAGTGGCAATATCTTTTCAAATTATCCAATCTTAGTTAAGACTCGGGCCTTCGGCCCTCGTCTTCTGAAGCCTCCCGGAGACTGGAGCCTCCGAGAAACGTTCAGTCAGTCCAGTATCTTGAACCTGTAGAACCCGGCAAAGGCTGGATTCGCCTCATCCGGCCGCCAGGTCCCCTCGTCAAGTGACATAAGCGTCTCAAACTTAACCAATCTCATCTCCCCCGGCGTTTCTTCACCAGAATACTCATAATCCCCTGGCCCGGTGTGGTAAAGCAAGTGGGGTTCACCCTTGATCTGTAGGTAGATCATCACGTGCGAGGACTTGTCTTTTGGCGTGAAGAACAACAAATCCCCTGGCCGCACACCATCGTCCAACCTTCTCGTGAGCTTTAGCGTATGGTAATTCATAAGATGCGGAACGTCGGCAAAGTTGCCCAGCTTGCCCCTCTCGCGGTCGCCCGGCTCATACGGACCGTCGGCCAGGCGAAAGATCTCTGTCCCGATGTAGGGAACCTTCGGGTAGTGAAACGCCGCGATCTCCGGGATCGAGGGGTCTAAGAGCTCGCCGAACTGCGCGCGCCAATCCTCGTCATGGGACTTGAGTGCCTCCCTGTATGAATACAGAACAAGGCCCGCGCAGTCTCTGACGTCATCTTGCGGGTTAAGGTGTCTTGATAGCGCTATGGTTACAAACCATCGGCGGAAGTTGTGGCGGTCGGCTGATGTTTTAAGCTCTGCCGCGTCAGGGAAGCCGTCTCTGTCCGCATCCACGGCTTGATGTGGGGTTGCTCCCACGATAAAGAGAAATATCAAGGTATACATTGTTTTCTCCTCCTCAATTGTTAGAATCTGTACCGTTATTTGACGCTACAAGCGACCCAAAAGGTTTGCTCTTCGGTTTGGCAGTGCAGTATAGAGCGGTTGGGCTTTATTGTCAAGTAACTCCAGTTCGCCAATAAAGGTGAACCGGGTCTTGTGGCCCGGCTGTAAGCCGACGAGTGGATTCGAACCACCGGCCTACGCTTTACGAAAGCGTTGCTCTACCGCTGAGCTACGTCGGCAAAGTTCCTAGCAACTCCAATTTTAGGCTGACTCGGTTTCTTGTCAACATTGGACACGGGCAATGCTTTGACACTCCGTTTCCTCTCACTATCTTACGAGGACCGCCTTCCTTGCGAGCGTTGCCTGCCCCGTTTCTAATCTCACGAAGTAGACGCCTTTCTTTTTACCCCACACGGCTGCTTCGCACCCGTGCGGGGACCCCGGCTAGCGAAGTAAGACAGCTTTTCTTGTGATCGTTAAGTCAGCACTTTTCAACCGCACGAAGTATACGCCGGAGGGGAGAGCGGAATTGAAGTCAACCTTGCCCGAACCTCTCACGTTCATACGCTTGATGCGGCGACCTGCCGCGTCGTAGAGGGTAAGGGTGCCTTGCTGGCCTTGAGGGATCGAGTAGCTAACGCAAAGGGGATCGGTGAAGGAGCGGACTTCAAGGGTGATGTGGTCGGTGGTGGGAGCTTCCGTGATGCCTTCGTAGTAGAGGGGTTTTGAGAGTTGGTCGTCTTCGTCCGACTCGTCAGGCTCCATCACGGTGCGGATGGTGAGGATATAGTTTCTTGTGAATGAATCGAACTCTTTGAAGGATACGGTATCCTCGGTGTCTCCCTCCAGCGACCAGGGCAGGGTGTCGGAGTAGGCTAAGCCGGAGGTGTCCCAAATCTCGGCAATCACAAGGAAGCTGTCTGCCGGTTCGCGCCCGAAGTTTTTGATGCGGGCTTCGGGTGTGTAGGGATGGCCTTCTCTCAAAGAATCACCCGAAATTATCTCCTTCACCCCAACGTCGTAGTCGGCGTAGCCCGTCAACCGTACCCCGTCAAAAAACGCCTTCTGGCCGCGCCAAGCACCGGAAACGAGCCAGCTAGCCTCATAAAGCAGGAAGGTGTCCAGCTCGATGTCCTCTGATAAATGTTTCTTTTCAATAAGATCAGCTTTAAGATCACGCCTAAGGCTGTACCATACCCCTTCGGTTGCTATGGTATCCCGGAATCCTTTGAAGGTAGGACTATCAGGGTCAGATGTGAGATCAGGCGCTGCCCAGTTATACCAAACATGAATGAAGACGTCATCGGGCGGCCTAGTGAAGTAAAGATTTACACCATAATGCCAGGCAGAGTACTTAGAGCCTTCTCTGCGGAAGAGAGCCATGTGGAAGAGTTCAAGGCTGTCCAGGTCTTTCAGTTGTTTAGGGTAAGAAATTATCTGATAGAGACGCCCATTGATTCCGTAATTAAAAGGAAGATTCTCCGCAGGCCTTTTGCGGCCGTCTATCGAACCGCAGTAGTTACCTATATAGACACTGTCAGGATCGTGACGGTTATAAACGGTGGAGTCAAAGCCACCAGGCCCGTGTATTTCCGAACGCTCGAGCCACAGTTCGCTGTTCTTTTCAAACCCGCCGTCCTTGATAAGGTTTACCGGCTCAAGGGCGAACAGCACCAACGGCAAGGATGTCAAAAACACAAATCGTTTCATAACGAACCTCCTTTAAGTAAATTTATATTACCCTATTCTGAACCTCTTGTCAAGTAAAGGAGGGGGAGCCTAAACTCCCCCTCAACGTCTCACAGCTCGTTCACTTTATCAGCACCATCTTCTTAGAAGCCTGGTAATCTCCGGCAGTGAACCGCACGAAGTAGACACCTGAAGCACAGCGGCGGTTGACGTCGTCCTTGCCTCTCCACTGTAATGTATGCACACCTGGCGCAACCTCTTCGTCCACAAGCCGAGTCACCAGTCGTCCGACCACATCGTAGACCTTCAGGCTTACGTGTGTGGCATAGGGCAGCGAGTAGCGAATCGTGGCAGCATCCCCGAATGGGTTGGGGAACGGCTGATAGAGGCAGAAAGGGATCTGTGACTTCCCAGAGGCCTGCGGGCCGCCCATGCCGATGGTGTACATACCCGCCGAGGTGCGGCGACGAGCAATAACACGGCTCACAGGCACAAAGCCGTTGGCTCCTATACGTCTGACGGCCAGAGTTAAGGTATCGGTGCCGGAAGGTATGTCCTGCTCGTACCACGAAAAGCTGTTGCCGGGTATCTCTAGCGTGGTGGCACCGTCGCATTCGGAGTAGAACTCAACCAGGAGCGCGTAGTCTTTGTTGTCGTCAAGATCAGGGAACAGGTATGTGAGGCTGTCTGTACCGGAATCCACGTCCACCGAGGTGTAGTGGATGCAGGTGTCGCATAGGATGGTTGATGGTGAACCGGAGAGCAAAGTCCCCACGAAGTCGTTTCCAACCCCGTGGGGACGTGCTTAGCCCCCCAGTTTTTTCTTGTTCTCAGCTTATGTTGAGCCCCTCCTCTATATCAGTCCATCTGAGCAGATCGAGTATGTTGAAGCGTCCGTCGTGATGCCAGGTGAGTGAAGGAGCGGTCATCTTGCCCAGAGGGCAGATGCGATCTGCCCCTAGTTGGCCCATCTTATTCGCCAGGGATAAGAACCTTTCTTGTGGCAGAGCTGCGCCTACCGTCTGCAGGTAGCCCTTTATGGGTTCGATCAATCCAACCACTTCTGATACGTCTTTCACCGGCTTCACGCGGATGGTTCGATTCAGACACGACGGCACGAATGCCGGATCGCTCTCGTAGATAACGGTCCAGTCCGTACCCCGTGAGCTCGCATGAAGTGCTACACCTTGGTCTTCAAACTCCCGGAACTCGTATGAGCCACGTAGCTGGTTGATATGTGCCGATTCGTCAGGCGAGATCCTCCCGCGAGGGATCTTTTGGTTAAAGGCCTCCATCTCGCTGGCCAACAGCCTCGCAAACTCCTTGGGCGTGGTCTCTGCGCCTTCTTCGGTGTAGAAGACGTGAGGGGAGAGGCAACCCTGCTGGTCAAAGACCGACACGTCCACGGCCGCCCGGGCTGCTGTCTCTTTGACGCGGTCTGCTGCTAGATGCTCGCGGCCTATGACCCCGAAGCTGAGCTTATGCCCGTAGGCGATGAAGCGGGTTCGGAAAGGAACCCGCTTCCGGACTTCATTCACCGAATGTTCAGCGCCGTAGACGATCACCGCATCCGAGGAGCCAAAGGCTATCTTTTCGATCTCCTCGTCTCCGCCTTTCCAGCAAACCATGGCAACAGAGCGAGCCAGTTCAGGATCTACCTCAGCAAGCGATTGGGCAAATAGGGCGGCGAACAACGGCTCCTCAGAGGCGGATTTGCCAAGGATGGCCGACTTCATGAGCAGTGCATAGACGATGTTTGCCACAGGCAGCCCTGGGACGTTGCCCGCGAACACGGTGGTCGTGAGGCGAGGTCCATACGCCTTGCACATCCCATCGCTATTCGGTCGCGGTCGAAACTGATCCAGAAACCGTGGATCGCCTAACTCGTCTTTAAGAAGGAGCCTCAGGTTTTCTCCATTGAACATAGAGATGATCCCATCCAGGGTTTGGGTGACCATCGGTCCAGAGTAGCCTGTGATTAGGGGCAGCAGCGCCTCGGCTTGTTGCCGCAGGGGGTAATTCCCGTCGCTCCAAAGGTCCATAACCTTGTCTATGGCCTTGATAACGTCATAAACCGAGAGATGGGATAGATACCCTTCTCGCGCCTGGTTGAGGCGCGAGATGACTTCAGACAGCAAAGACGGTGTGAGCACGGGCGAATGCATCGTAACTCGATCCTTGCCTGTTCCGAACTCAAGGGTTACGAACTCTCCGATGTCAGCCTCGGTAAAGCCGGGCAGGAAGAACGCCGGGATTGATGTTTCTGTCATCTTGCTGGCTACTTCATTTTTTGGGCGCTGATCAGCTCGTCAATGGCAACGGAACAACCGCGAGACTCAGCGCCTGCTGCTCTGCCGACGCATTCAAAACCTCTCCCGATCTCATAGCCGAGGTCGTCGGTTTGTACAGCCTGTACCGTGTTTATATTGCCAAGGGAATAGTGGCGCAGGAGACCGGTTTCACCTTTTGGCAATGGCTCCAGGGTATCGGGATCAACAACAACGGTTCTTGTCCAGGCTGGATTGACCTTGTAGCGCGGTTCTTTCAAACCCTTCACAAGGTTGCGCAATACGTTATCAGGGAAGACCGCCTGGACCTCGGTCATGCCGTAGTTGTTTAACATGTACTCCGGTGGGACACCCGTAACCTCTTGTGCCAGTTTGACGAACTCTTCTCTGGTCAATTCCCTTGATTTGCCTTTGTAGCCTGCACCATCGATGAAACGGCTGCCGGAAGGTAGGTTGAAGGAAATGCCCTTTTCACGGCAATAGTCAAAGAAGTGGACATACGCAAATGTCGTGCCCACGATAATCACCGGCTCGCCATCTTCTTCTGCCTGCTTCAACCTCGCGGCAAGGCCCTGAAAATCGAGCCCCTCAGGACCGATGAAGTATTCCGGTTCACCGATATGGTGGCCTTCTATGACTTTGCCTATCCCATATGTTGCTGTGGCAGTGGCGGGTAGTTTATCCATAGGGGGTGCGAGCAGCAAGGCATGGAGGTTCTTCTCCCCGGAGGGGTAAAAGAACCCTTCTATTGATTCGAGATAGGATAGATCCAGCAATCGAACGCCCATCTCATCCATATGTACCTTAGACCGCCTGGTCTGATCCCTTGTCCCACTGCTCTCCAGGACTCTCACCGCCTGTTCAGGGGGGAAGGTGCATAGGTTGACCTCTTTGAAGGCATCTGCGGCAACTGCAGGGATCTCGGTCCAGGAGCGGATCTGGCCCGGTGCGACACCGCGTTTCTGGCAGTATTTCCGATAGGGCGTATTCTCATTGTATTGATACTCGAACAACAGAAGAGCCAGTTCATTGAACCTCTCATCGGTGCCGGGTTGATCAACGCCGCCCTTTATGAAGGCGGTGATGTCTCGCTCCAGATCGCGGACAAAGTCCGAATCTATTGCATACTTGTTTGTTTTTTTTGTGCTTTTCGGCATTTGTTCCTCCTTCTTAATACTTGATACTTTAATGTATCAAGCACTTTCGGCTAACGTTTTCAGGCTTTTAGAAGCGGCAAAGCCTGCGTTAGTCTTTACTGAAACACCCGCTGTGGGCGAAGCAGTTCTTCATCTCTAAAGAACGACTCTTTTTGTTCATTGATTGATTATAATCAAAAAATTGCATATGTCAAGTGAACATTTAGGTCATTTTCCAATATAGGAATGGATAGCCAATAAGACTACAGATGGTTCCATTTAGTTGGTTCCTTTAGATAAATGTAATAAAATAATATTATTTAGGGATGTTCGGGCATTAATAGAGTGAGTTAATCAAATGGGCTTGACAAAGGAAAGAAAAACAGTAATATGTCCAAAGATTCCCCGCTTACAAGTATGGGTAGTGTGGGCATAGAGAAGTGTAATGCTTGCTGTGACTGAATCAGGCTTAAAATCAGATTCGATGCAAGCAAGAGACTCGCTTCTCTTGCGCGAGGAAACCCTTAAATCGCTGAAAGGAGAACAAAAATGATAGAGAAAACCGAATTCAAACTCTGGTACGACGAGGAAAACGGGGTGATGCGCACAGTTATCTTTGAGACGTTAGACGCGGAGGCTTCCTCCAGCTTATTCGATTCTATCAAGGACAATTTTGAACCCGAGAAACACCGCTACTTCCTCGCCGACATGACGTCTGAGAAGGCTCAAACCCTCCACGATAAGGCGACCCGCAGGACGTTGCGCGAAAAGATGCCCCAGGTCAATTGGGGTAAGATAGCGATCCTGGGGGCGAACCCAGGACTCCGGATGCTTACCAAAATCGTAATGACAGCGGCAGGAAAAGCGAGGGATGCCAAGTTCTTCGACAAGGAAGAAGAAGCCCTTGCCTGGTTGAAAGCCGAAAAGGAAAAGGAAAAGGAAAAGAAAAAAGAAAAGGAATCAAAGTAATTAGCCTCATTGTGAAGGAGTGAAGTATGGCCAAAACCAAAGGGATAGCTGATCTGGAGAGCCGAATTGCAATGATGGAAGAGATTCTTTCAGTGGCGGCATGCGGCGATTTCAGTGTCCAGATTGAGATCGATATAGAGAAGGCAGACGCCCTTACTGCAATAGAGACCGGGATAAATCTCCTGATCTCCGACATGGGCGAGGAGGTCCACGAGAGCACGAAGAAGGCCGAAGAGCTTGAGGAAAAACTGGCCCTTATCGGGCAGCAGCGCAAGGCGATTGAAGAGCTTTCAACACCCATCATCAAGATATGGGATCGGGTGCTGGTTCTGCCCCTTATCGGCACCCTTGATACCCGGCGCTCGCAGAGACTCACCGAGGCCCTCTTGACTGATATCGCTACCACTCAGATCAAGGTAGCCATCCTTGACATCACCGGCGTTGCCACCGTTGATTCGGCTGTTGCCAATCACCTGATGAAGACCGTTGCCGCTGTGCAGCTTCTTGGTGCTTCCTGTGTTATCACCGGCATACGGCCGGAGGTCGCCCAGACCATCGTGCATCTGGGGGTGGATCTCTCAGGGGTAGAGACACTCTCTACCCTGGCTGAAGGTTTGAAGTGGGCCTTTGGGCGTCTGCACATAAGGATGGTAGAAGAGCGGAAAGTCTAGGCATGCTAGAGAACACCCCTATTCCTATCCTTAAGCTGAAGGATTTCCTGCTCGTCTCAATCCAGATCGACCTGCACGACCGGATGGCCCAGCAGCTTCAGCAAGATATCCTCGAGCGCATCTCCCAGACTCAGGCCAAGGGCGTACTCATCGATATCTCAGCCCTTGAGATGGTTGATTCCTTCATGGGGCGCACCCTTGCGGACACAGCCAGGATGGCCTCTACACTTGACTCCGAGATCGTGATCGTGGGTATGCAGCCCGCGGTTGCCATCACATTGGTGGAGTTGGGGCTTCCCTTAGGTGGTGTAAAGACAGCAATAAACCTTGACGAAGGCTACGAACTCCTGCAGGAGAGCCTGAAGGAGAAGGCCTCAGAGAAGCAAGGTATCGAGGAGGAAAGCGAAGAAGAGGAAGCGGATGATAGTGGTTCCGATTAAAGAGGAATCTGACATCGTCCACGCACGTGCCGCAGCAAAAGAGGTGGCTCGAAAGTTAGGTTTCGGGCTTGTTGATCAGACCCGGATCAGCACCGCGGTATCTGAGCTGGCCCGAAACATCTACCTCTACGCAGGCGAAGGAGAAGTTCACATAGAAGAACACCCCGATTCTCACCGCGGGATTCGCGTAACCTTCATAGATAATGGTCCGGGAATAGATGATGTGGAACTGGCTCTAAAGGACGGCTGGTCCTCAACGAAAGCCATGGGGAAAGGATTGCCCGGTGCAAAAAGGCTTACTGACCATATGGAGATCAATACCCAACCAGGTCATGGAACCACCGTCACAATAGAGAAATGGCTGGCGCAATGAACGATACAGCTAAACTAAGGATAAAAAAACTTAAAGGATAACCCCAAGATTGACGGCGACGGTTTTTATAAACTGTTGGACTTAGTAATTAGCTATAATCCCCCAACCAGGCTTATCTATCTCTCTGGACCAACACCCATTAGAATCTCAAACATATACACTTCATCTCCCCATAATCGAAGCCCACAGTTCTATCGCTTGTATCCAGACAAATTTGCAATTTAGAATTTGCAGTTTGCAATTTGAATTGAGCGACACCCTCATGCACAGAGGCAGGTGAGGCTGTTGTCCATCTTTCCCTCACCCTATCACGCTACCCTGGTAACAATCTATTGGCGCACAGACTATATTGCCTCTTGACATACAGGAATAGACGGATAGAGTTCGCTATGCGCAAGGGAATAATATGGGCAGTTCTTTTTCTCACGGAGTTCCTTTTTGCCGCCGAGACCGGAATGGTTGCAGGGTTCGTGCGCGAAGCCTCCTCAGGCGAGTTCCTGAGCTACGTTAGCGTTTATCTTGCCGATAAAAGCATGGGCACCGCCACCAACAAGCAGGGCTACTACGTGCTTTCACGTGTACCCGAGGGCAAGCACACCTTGATCGTTTCGATGATAGGTTATCGGGAGGAACGCTTAGAGATAGACGTCAGAGCCGATAAGAGGCTGCGCCGCGACTTCTACCTTAAGCCCCAGCCACTGGGTATGGAACCGGTCGAGGTAACAGCGGAGCGTGCGCGTTTCGAGCACGAGGTGGACGTGGGGGTGAAGCGTATGGACTTTACCGAGATGAGGCAGATACCCGGTTTCGTGGAGCAGGATTTGTTTCGCTCCCTTGCGATGCTGCCCGGGGTCGTTTCAGTCTCCGATTTCACCTCCGCCCTCTATATTCGCGGGGGAACCATGGATCAGAACCTCATCCTTCTCGACGGGGTAACCGTGTACAATCCATATCACCTTATGGGATTCTTTTCCACTTTCATCCTCGAATCCCTCAAAGGGGCTGAGCTTTATACTGGCGGATACCCGGCCCGTTACGGCGGAGCGATTTCCTCGGTGCTTGACGTGGAGATGAAGGCGGGCAACAGCGAACGGATAGCCGGTTATGGAGAGATAGGACTTTTGACCTCCAAGCTTGTCGTGGAGGGGCCGCTTCCCTGGGGTGCTAAAGGCTCCTGGCTCATCGCCGGACGCAGGACATACATTGATCTTGTGACTTGGACCCTGGATAAGATGTTTAAAAAAGCGATAGAAAGAAGCGAGGAAATTAATACCATCTACCTCCCCTACCACTTCTACGATCTTCAGGCCAAGGTGAACTGGGACGCAAGTGAGCGCTCACGATTCACCATATCCGGGTTCTTCGGCGACGACGTGCTTAGCTTTAAGGAAGAAGAGGAGGTGGATTTGGACTTCCGCTGGGGAAACGGAACCCTTGGTTTGAGGTGGCGTTATCTATTTACACCTCAGCTTTTCTCGCTTCTGGGGTTCAACGCCACACGCTACCGGCTTGATACCGAGGTGATTGAAAGAGACGAACCTGATTTTGAGGAGACGAGTAAGAAAATAGAGGAATATACCTACGGGTTGGAAAGCGGTGTCGGCGAGCTGGGATTGCAATGGGGGCTGACCTGGTTCAGCGGTCCTGGACATACGGTGGAATTTGGAGTGGAGAGCAAGGTTATAGAGACCATGAACTTCATGGAAGAGGGTTGGGCGAGATACGATAAGGATAAACGGAATCAACCGGATACCTCATGGGATACGGTCCGGGTCAACCAGCGCGATACGTTTTGGCTTGCCGCCGCCTATCTGCAGGACAAGTGGGAGCCTGGTCCGTTCTGGGTCATTGAGACCGGTGTGCGTGGAGAGTATTTCTCGAATGGGAACTACTGGCGTGCCTCGCCCCGATTGGGCATCAAGCGTCGCCTTACCGCCGACTGGGCAATAAAGGCCGGAGCAGGGTTATACTATCAGTACTTATACGTTCCTTATCCCCGTGACGAGATGATGCTAAAGATCCCCATTCAGTTCTTCCAGCAATGGATGGGAGCGGATGAACGTTATCCTCCTCTGAAGTCTACCCTATTTACTTTGGGAACCGAGCATCTGTTTCCCAAAGACATGAGTGCCTCTGTCGAATTCTACTACAAGGATCTGCGCAACCTGCGGGAGGCCGACCTGATGGGTGGAGAAGGTCCGACTACGGACACGGCGTCCATAACTCTCGGACAGGGTTACTCCTACGGCGCAGAACTGCTCCTCAAGCGCGGCTACTCCTGGGTCGGCTACTCCTACTCGGTCACACGCTACCGGTTCGGCGATGAGGATTGGTTCTTTCCCGTGCACGATTCCCGTCACAACCTCAATCTGTCCTTTGCATTGCCCCTGGGCAAGAAGGGTTGGACCCTGACCTCGGCGTGGGTGTTTTCCTCCGGGTTCCCGTTCACCGCCCAGATCGGCTGGTACCAGCACGTGGATGAGGATGGATATATTGATTGGCTGCCCATCTCGGGCAGACGGGGCGAGGTTCGTTATCCGCCATACCATCGTTTGGACGCAGGATTCACCAAGAGCTTCAAGCTCTTCAAACGCTTTGACGCCGAGTTCTACATCCAGGTGCTCAACGTCTACGCCAGGCGCAACGTACTCTTCTACGACTACGAGATTGACGAAAACGGCATCACCCAAAGAGAAGCAGTACCGATGCTGCCCGTCCCCATACCCAGCTTTGGAATAAGGGCCAGGTTGTGATGAAATCCAAGATACTACTAGCAATCATCCTTCTTTTATCCGTAATCGCCTGCGACACCACTCCGGAAACCTACGAAGGTGAACCTAATATCTATGCAATACTCTCCGCCGACTCCTCGTTTGCGTGCATCATGGTTGGAAAAACCACTTCAATAGACGATACCCTGACGCTAGTGCCTGATACCATCATGGATACATTCTGGTATGACGATACGTTTGAAGTCTGGCTGGAGATAGTTTTCCCCTGGAACGGCATAAGCGGGGCAGAGGTCAGCCTCAAACAGGGGGGACACAGATATGTTCTCCTCGAGGATCCAGACTCGGCAGGATATTATAATACCGATTCCATCCAGTTCTCAGCGAGGAAAACCTGGAAGCTTGAGGTTACCTATCCTTCGGGGGAGGAGATCGAGGCTCAGACCACAATTCCTGGAAGCTTCGAGATTACGGGATTTCAGACCGACACCATATCCACTACCGATACCCTGGCGTGGAGCAAGTCTAGCGATGCCGCAGGTTATCTGGTGAAGGCATTTGTCTGGGCCTCGTGGGAGGATGAGGACGCAGATACAGTCCACATAGATTCCGCTTTCACCTATCCGGAGTTGTTGCCCGGTGATAGTTACTCGATACCTCTGGAGGAACTTGATTTGTGGGGCGACTCCCTTTGGTTCTGGGTATCGGCTCTGGACACCAACGCTTATGACTACCGGTATTATGGAGAAGATCGCGGGGACCCTGGCATCCGCGTGGAAGACTACATGCACATCGAAGGTGCTTGGGGTGTGTTCGGCTCCCAGGTGGTTGCTTGTTCTCAGCGCTACGTCCTCCGGTGATATAAATCCCGGTCTGAGGGCAGACACCCGACCCTCTGAGGCTCATCCGCTCGGTGTTATTCACAAAGACCTACGTGTAAAGAAAGGCCGGGGCTCAGGCCCCGACCTGGTTTGAGCTGAACCCCTTCTAGGGGAAATTTATGCCCGTGTTACGGGTGTTACGGGTTACGGGAAGATACCTCGTCTCTTGTAGATTCTCTCCAGTCTGGTAAGTGCCTCGATGCGTGCGGCGGTGCACCAGTCGGTCTTGAACTCCGCTGCGCGGTCGCGCACCCGGTGGTAAGCGTCCTGCATCTTGTTCTGCAGTTTGCGGTCTACCTCTTCAAGTTCCCACAGCTCGCTTCGTTTGTTCTGCAGCCACTCGAAGTAGCTCACGATCACGCCGCCGGAGTTACACAGGATGTCTGGGAGCACCTCAATTCCCCTCTCCTTCAAGATCTTTGAGCCATCTCGATCGCAGGGGCAGTCGGCTCCCTCGACCACCAACTTGACGTTGAGCTTGGGTGCGGTCTGGGCGGTGATCTGATACTCCAACGCGGCTGGGATGAATATATCGGCTTTTGTAGCAAGGAAGGTCTCGTGATCTATCGGTTTTGCATTGGGGTAGCCTGCTATGCGTCCGTTCTCCTTGTCGTAGGCGAAAAGGTCTTCAGGGTCAATTCCATCCGGGTTAAGGATGGGCCCAGAGGTATCCTCAACGGCAACGAGTTTTGCTCCTTTTTGATTGAGCAAGATGGAGGTCCAAACACCTACACTTCCGAATCCTTGAACCGTGTAGGCAGCACCCTCAAGATCGAAGCGGTGACCAGCTGCCCATTCCTCGATGGCAAAGACAAGCCCCTGGCCCGCTGCTTTGTCGTGCCCGACGCTGCCGCCCAGGTGGATGGGTTTGCCGGTGACCACGTGTGTTTTGGCCTGCCTTTTTTCCGGAGGCATGGTAGAGAGGTAGGTATCCAGTATCCAGGCCATAGTCTGGGGGTTTGTGTTCACGTCCGAGGTGAGTATGTCGTACTCCGCTCCGATGTTCGAGCCAAGGGAGTAGGTAAAGCGGCGGGTGATTCGTTCCACATCAGAGGAGTTGTAGTCAGAGGGGTTGAACTGGACCCCGCCTGCAGCCCCGCCGAATGGGATACCGGCGATAGTCGCCTTACACGTCATCACAGTAGCAAGCGCGCGCATCTCTCCCAGATCAACCCAGGGATGAAAGCGAAGTCCGCCCGAGTAGGGACCCATCACGTTGTTGTGCTGCACACGATAGCCAGTGAACATCTCCACAAGACCGTTTGACATCTTTACCGGGAAGTTGACGGTAATCTCGTTGGTAGTCTTGGTAAGGATTTTGAGAACCTCACGGTCTAGCTTCATCAGATCCGCGGCATTATGGAGCCCCTCAAGAACGTCGCCGTAGAAACCGGTTTCCTTCTTCATCATCACTCCTTACGGCTTGCTGTTACCGTGTGTTACGTGTGTTACGGGTGTTACGGGTGTTACGGGTGTTACGGGGCTGCTCATGGGAAGATCCCACGTTCCTTGTAGACCGTTTCAAGACGTGAGAGAGCGACGATGTAGGCCGCGGTTCGCCAGTCTATGTTGTGTTCTCGAGCCGTATCGCGAACTCGTTCGTAGCCTGCAACGATCTTGCGGTGCAGTTTTCCATCCACCTCTTCAAGATCCCAGAACTCGCTGCGCTTGTTCTGCAGCCACTCGAAGTAGCTTACGATCACGCCGCCGGAGTTGCAAAGGACGTCTGGAAGAAGATCGGTTCCCTTTTCATGAAGAATCTTATCACCGTCCGGATTGGTGGGACCGTTTGCGCCTTCGGCAACCAGCTTCACGTTAAGCATGGGAGCGGTCTTTAGTGTAATCTGGTTCTCAAGAGCCGCCGGGATGAAGATGTCGGCCTTGGTCGCAAGGAAGGTTTCGTGATCAATGGGTTTGGCCTTTGCGTAGCCGCCAATCAATCCCTTATTCTTCTGCGTATACTCATAAAGGTCGTCGGGATCGATCCCCTTTGGATTGGCAATAGCCCCGCTTGCATCCTCGACAGCAACGAGCTTTGAACCGTGGGGTTTGAGGAGACGGGACGCCCAGGAACCCACGTTCCCGAACCCCTGAACGAAGTATGCCGCATCCTCAAGATCAAAGTTGGTATCTTTGGCCCACTGCTCGATGGTAAAGACCACACCCTGGCCAGTAGCCTTGTTGCGGCCTATGCTCCCACCCGACTCGACAGGCTTGCCGGTAACTACGTGGACTGCCGCCTGACGCTCGTGGGCAGGCATGGTGGAGAGGTAGGTATCCAGGATCCAGGCCATTATCTGAGGGTTGGTGTTTACGTCCGGTGCAGGGATGTCGAACTCAGGCCCTATGTTCGAGCCCAGGGCAAAGGTGAATCGGCGGGTGATGTGCTCAAGCTCGCTTGCCGAGTACTTGAAGGGATCGATCTGGATGCCGCCTTTTGCTCCACCGAACGGGAGGTTCACTATGGCCGATTTCCAGGTCATCCAGGTAGCCAGCGCCCGAACTTCATCGATGTCCACGGCAGGGTGATAGCGCAGCCCCCCTTTGTAAGGGCCAAGCGCGTTGTTGTGCTGCACCCGGTAACCGGTGAACATCTCGATGTGGCCGTCGTCCATCTTAACCGGAAAGTTGACGATTACCTCATTGTTGGTTCTAGCAAGTACCTTGCGGATCTCAGGATCCAGATGCATCAAATCAGCAGCCTTGTTAAACTGCCTGGTTACGTTATCGTAAACGCTCGCCTTTTTCATATCTCTAATCTTGGGTTTTAGGTTGTCATCTCTTTACCCTGCTAACAATACTCGTCGCACTGCCAAACACCGCCTGCAGACTTGGGAAAGACGCAGTGATGACGGTTCTCGCAGTTGCGGCACAGTCCTTTGAACTCCACCTCGTCGGCGGCCTCTGGCTTGGCAACCCTTGGGACTACCTTAGTCTTTGGACCCTCGTAGCCATCGAACTCGTCGCAGTGCATTATTGGACGAGCGGGGTCACGAGGAAAGGTGCAGGTTGAAGCGTTCTTGCAGGTAGAGCAAAGCCCCCTATACTTCGGCTTAACAGCCTTTTTGGTCTCTTGAACTGTTGATGTCTGCATGAAGTCCTCCTTTGCGTGTGATTTCTTTTCACGAGGTTTTCCAGGAGCCGTTCTTGTGAGCGACTCACCCTCTTAGACAGCAATGTTCGTGCCAGGCTAGCCTAAATGTGAGTTACGATGAGGATGGCTTAGTTAAGTCAAGCTAGATTAAATAGTTAGAAGTGGATGGATGGGCTTTGGGATGCAGCTTCAGTCTCCCCCTGGATTAAGATTGGCGGGGAGATGTGCCCCGGTGAGGAGAAACGCCCCACCTTCTTACTGGGATTCTTCCATCTTCCTGAGTTTTTCGCGCAAGGTCTTTCGGTCGATTTGGAGTATCTCTGCTGCTTTGGTTTTGTTGCCGTTAACGCTTGCCAACACATTGTGGATGTGTTCGGTTTCTACCTCTGCCAGGGTTCTGTCCAATCCTTGCTCTTGTGGAAGGTGGAAACGCATGAGCGAAGGCAGATCCTTAACATCTATCGTATCTTGCTCCACCATCACCACCAGCCGCTGGATCACGTTCTCAAGCTCCCGAACGTTACCGGGCCAGCGGTAGTCCTTTAGAACCTCAAGCGCTTCGTCAGAGAAGCTAGGTGTGGGTTTGCCAAGCTCCTCTGCAAACTTTTCCGTAAAATGTCGCAGCATCAGGAGTATGTCGTCATCCCTCTCCCGCAGCGGTGGAAGATCAATGGTAATGACGTTGATGCGGTAGTAAAGGTCCTCCCTGAAGCTTTGCTTTTTGACAAGGGCCTGTAGGTCTTTATTGGTTGCGGCAATAATCCTCACATCAACCTTTTCGGATTTTCGTGAGCCGAGCATGAAGATCTCTTTGTCCTGCAGCACCCGCAAGAGCTTAACCTGCATGGCCGGACTTGTTTCACTGATCTCGTCAAGGAAGATGGTGCCTCCGTCAGCGGTTTGAAAGAAACCTGCCCTGGTCGTTGCCGCGCCGGTAAACGCACCCTTAACATACCCGAAGAGCTCCGATTCCAGGAGTTCATGCGGTATCGCCCCGCAGTTGATAGGCACGAAGGGTGGTGAGGTACGCGGGCTTGAGTAGTGGATAGCCCTGGCCACAAGCTCCTTGCCAGTGCCGCTTTCCCCTGTGATGAGCACCGTAGCCGGGGTTGACGCCGCCTTATGGATGGCGCTGAAGACCTCGCGCATGACCTTTGAGGAGCCGATTATCCCGTGAGGCGACGGGATATCCTCGGATACCTGCGCGGCCCTGCGCATACGTAGTTTGTCAAGCGCCTTTCTTACCGCCAAGAAAAGCTCCTCGTCGGTAAAGGGCTTTGAAAGATACTCCTCGGCCCCTTGCTTTACCGCCTGAACAGCACCCTCTACGGTGGCATATCCTGTAATCATCATCACCTCGGTGTCCGCAAGGTTCTCCCGCACGTATCGCACCAGATCCAACCCGCTTGCCCCGGGCATCTTTAAATCGGTTATCACCAGATCAACCTTGCTGTCTTCAAGCAACCTTAAGGCTTCCGGCACGTTTTGCGCGGTAAAGACCACGTATCCCTGTGATGCCAGATTACGCTGTAGAACCTCCAGGGTATCGGTCGCGTCGTCTACCACCAGAATGCGTTCACTTTTAGGTGACGTCATTTGGTCTCCTTGTTAGTTTCATCGCGTCCTTTAGGACGCGTAGGTGTGTTACGGGTAAGGGGTAGTTTTACGGTGAAGCGTGATCCCTTGCCTTTCTTGCTTTCAACCTCAATCGTCCCCCCGTGTGAGGTGACGATCCCGTGAACCACGGCCAACCCAAGACCGGTTCCTTGCCCGACCTCCTTGGTGGTAAAGAAGGGCAGGAATATCTGTCTTTGAACCTCCTTGTCCATACCAGTACCCGTATCCTCAACGATCAGAATAACCTCCTCCTCTGTTGCTCTTGTTCTTATTGTGAGCCTTCCTCCGCCAGACATTGCCTGGAGTCCATTTACGACCAGATTGACAAGCACCTGGTTCAGCTGTGACGGGTCGGCGGTGATCTCAGCCAGCCCCTCGGCAAGATCGCGCACCACCTCGATTCCCTCCTTTTCGCAGCGGCTCTCAAGGAAGTAGAGTCCTTCTTCCACCACCTGGTTAAGGTTGAGGAGTGTTTTATGGGCGGGCATCTGACGGGCGAATATGAGAAGCTTCTTTACCACCTCCCTGGCGTGAAGTGCTGCGTTTTCGATCCTCCTCATGTCCTTGCGCGCCTGTTCAGGCAACCCATCGGACTTGCGGGCAAGCTGTGCAAACCCAAGCACACCTTCCAGGGGTTCGTTAAGCTCGTGTGCCACGCCTGCTGCAAGCTGGCCCAGAGTAGCCAGGCGATCCGCGTGACGAAGCTGTTCCTCAAGCTTGGTCCGTTCGGCTTCCCACTGCCTGCGTTCGATTATAAGCACGAGCTGAGCGGCCACAGCATCCAGAAGGCTCTGCTCCTCTGCGATGAAAAGCTCCACCTCAAGCTCAGGCTTCTCCTCGGAGTAGAACACCTCCACCACGCCTCGTTTCACTCCATCGACTACGATATCCGCGGCCAGCCGGTAGCGGGTTTCGGTACATCTCGGCGGGCAGCAGTAATCCTTATCATCCAGTATTATCCTAGCCGAGGCTATATCCGGGTATCGTATGGCCGGGGGTAGCAGGTCGGCGATGCCGCCAAGGATTTTCTCAAGGGTTATTCCGGGCTGCTCAACCAGTCGGGCTATCCCGTAAAGGCAGTAGAGTTCCTTGACGCGCTCACGCAGTTTGGTCTGTGCTCTGCGGCCTGCCATTGCTATCCCTATGGTCTGGGCAACGCCCTCGTAGAACTCTATCTCTTCAACGGTAAAGAAGTTCTTCTCTCTGCTTTTTAATTGAATCAGCCCGTTATTATTATCGTCTATTACAAAAGGGATCATGGCGAGTGAGGAGTAATCACCGGTAGACGCCAGATCAGGAGGGGTTTTCTCGCCCGTTTGGGAACTCAGCGCCTCCTTCAGGTTGCCAGTCCAGAAGCTGCCGGTTTTGGTGAAGTAAGGGTAGGAGCTGTCAAAGTTACCACCTAACAGTATCTTACAGGTTTGTTCCAGGCTTGAACCATCCGGCAGGCATGGGAGCGCCAGCCCCTTCTCATCCTGTATATAGGGGAGTTTCTCGAACTGAAAGCGCTCATTTGGTTCCATCCTGGCTTCCCACCGGTAGTGCAGCTTGCCGTCGGTGATGCGCAGCTCAACCGCATCGCATCCTGAGAAGCGGATGAGCATCCTTGAGACCTCGTGCTGGAACTCAATCCTCGGCGCGCCGCGGTTGGCGAACTGTAGTATCCTCCGCGAGAGTGCCGAGAAATCGTGAGATCTCTTGCTTGCCCTCGCTTTGGTGTCAACCGACCTTGAGCTTTTGCCTGTCATAGGTATAAACTATACTAATAATTTAGCCTCAAATGTCAAGCGATGTTTGGACACCCTAACCACTTGACAATAGCCACCTCGGGGATGAACTATCTGTATAAAGAGGAGATATGTTACGTAAGACGAGTATTTTGATACTACTTCTTGCTCTCGGCTTAAGTGCTGAGCTTTGGGTGAACGCCATCCGGGACCCGTTCGGCAACGTGCTCGAGCTGCTTCAGTGCGGGGCAAGTGCAGATGAATAGTCTCTAGCCCCCAGTTTGATATGTTGCGTATCTCGACTAGAGTGCAGTCGTTCACAATAGGAGGCATGCGATCTCCGGAGACCTAGATATCGAAAGATGTCCACAGTGCGGAGCGAAGCTGGAGAACGGATACCTTTGAGAAAGGGGGTGGATTCATTGGTACGGTGAACGTTTCCCAAGGCCGTTTTCCTTCGGAGAAGGTCTATTGAAGTTTAAAGTGTGGGGTAGTTCGAGAGGAGTTACTGAAGCTAAGCGTTGTCAAAACTGCGGAGTTGTAATTTTCAGAACTTAGGGCGTTGCGGAGTCTCTCATTAGCCCCGGATCTGGTCAGGACTTAACGAAAGGTATATAGAGGCGAGGATCTACGCCGCGATCCGTTCGGCAACGTGCGGGAGAAGAACTTATTCTGGACAGGTTGAAATCTACGATGCTTCGGGCCGAGAGGTTTACAGCCGCTCTATTCAACCTGGCACCCGCAAACTTCTCTGTGCAACGGATGATATTCCGGCAGGACTTTACTTCTATCGGTCCAGGTAGGGGGATCGAATCATAGCCGCGAAGCCGGTGATTCTGAGGTTGTTTTCACCCGTAAGCTAGTGGATGATTAACTCTCCGTGTGTCCAGGCAGGAGCGGCACGAACTGGCACTCGGAGAGCTCGCGTAAACGCAATCCTCCTCGAGTTTTGGTTATCAGGTTGAGACGACCTTTCAACGGGATAACCATCCGGCTGCCCGGCTTGAGTTGATCCACCAGGTTAGACGGCACCTCCTCGGTCCCAGCGCTCACGATGATTGCGTCGTAAGGGGCATGCTCTGACCATCCCAGCATCCCGTCACCTGCACGAAGATGTGCTGTCCCACACCCGGCACGAACGAGCCTCTTCCCTACCTCCTTTAGTAGAGAAAGGTTGCGTTCGATGCTGTAGACCTCGGCGACCAGTTTGGTCAAGAGCGCCGTCTGAAAGCCCGAACCTGTCCCGATCTCAAGCACGCGGTCTCGAGAAGATAATTGGAGAGCGGTAAGCATTGCTGCCACCGTGGATGGGGCGGAGATCGTTTGAGAGCCGCCTATGGGAAGGGCCGCGTCAGTATAGGCTTTATGTTCCAGCCCCGGCGGCACGAAGAGGTGACGAGGTACGCTCACGAACGCTTTGAGTATCCTCTCATCTCCTATGCCCTTGCTGCGCAGGGCGTAGATCAACCTTTGGAGATCTCGTTCGTTGGATTGCATCTTCCATTATAGCGTATGCTTGAGTGTGGGTCAACACACTCGGTCTGGCAAGAAAACCCTGTGTTCCTACACCAAGGGATGGTTACCAGGACGCCAGAGGTGCCAGCTCTCGTAGTAGCTACGCTGGATGTTGACCTTCACCACCTTACTTGCGGTGGCGTCGCTGCCGTTATAGAAGTCTATCGTGCCGAAGAGAACTACTCACCCCTTATCTCATCTGCTTCTTCAAGGCGAAAGTTCGCCACCACCGTAGGGGAAAGACGGTGGTATTGCCGGTTTTGCACTTGACATATCTGCCCTTGCGCGTAACTTCTTAGGATGGAGTTCAGGTTTGGTCTGTATGGTGCGGGCAGTCTCGGGCTCAGCATGGCGGCAGCTTTACATAACGCTGGCGAGACCTTTGTCGGGGTATCAGATACCGATCCTGTGGCCGCGCGCAGGGGTGCCGATCTCTTAAGGTGTCCGGTGTTTCCTGCGCCTTCCTTGGCAAGAAACTCAACTGCCCTTCTCTTTGCCGTGCCTGACGACAGGATAGCATCGCTGTATGAAGAGTTGAGGGATTTCATCAATCCAAAGAGCCTTTTGGTGCACTTCTCCGGGGCCCTTACGAGTGAAGTCTTTAGAGGGCCTCTTCGCATCTCAGCGCATCCTGCCCAGACCTTCCCGTACCCTCGGTTGGGGAAAGACGTATTCAAGGATGTCTGCTTCGCCATTGAGGGAACAAAACAGGCGATAGCTTTCTTCCGACCTGTGCTCGAACGAACAGGTGCAAGAACGTTTATCATCTCTCAAAAAGAAAAACCCCTCTACCACGCGATGTGTGTTTTCGCATCCAACCTGGTTGTGGGATTGCTCAAGTACTCCGATGACATAGGCTTATCCTTGGGATTGAGCGAGGAGGAGAGAAGGGGTTCAATAACTCGTCTTGCTTTAGAAACAGTCTGCAACGCTGCTGAGAGTGGTTCCCTGCAGGATGCACTCTCCGGCCCTCTCGTAAGAGGCGATAAGGAGACGATCCTCAAGAACCTCGAAAGCCTCGGTGATTCTCCTGACCAAAAGAGGGTCTATCGCTTGCTTTCACGCAGGCTGCTTGATGTAGCCAGGCAAAGGGGGGTTCCTGAAAAGACGCTTAAAGAGATCGAAGAGCTTCTACTCTGAAAGGATAACGAACTCTATGCGGCGGTTTGCCCTCTGACCGCTTCGGGTGCGGTTGTCACCGATAGGCCTTGTTTCACCGTATCCGCGTGCCATGAGGCGCGAGGCATCTATCCCGCTGGCAACAAGCCAGCCTTTGACCGCATCTGCACGCTGCTGTGAGAGCCGCATGTTCACCTCCTCCTCGCCCACGCTGTCGGTGTGCCCTTCAATCTCGATTCGAACCCTGGGGTAGGTTTCAAGGAAGCGGGTCACCTCTTCCAGCACCGCGTAGCTTTCAGGCATGATGACCGCACTGCCCGGATTGAAGAGCACGTTTTCGAACTCAGGCATCCGGGCAGGTTCGGGAGGAGAAAGGCTCACATTTAGTTCCTTGGCCTCGCCGTCCTTCAGTGACAAAGACCGTCTCTCCGGCTCATAGCCTTCCCTGGTGAAGGTGACAAGGTAGTCTCCCGGTGCAAGCGCGGCCTTGTAGATCCCCAGGGCGTCGGTAGTAACCTGGGGTATATCGGTCCTGCCGAATGATACGAACACCCGTTCGAGCGTCTCGCCGCTTTTGGTATCCTTTACGGTCCCTGAAAGCTGAGCCCGGGGTTGTCTTTCCTTTGCCAGTGAGAAGTCCAGCACCCTTTCATCACTATCCTGAAGCACGACCCCCTTCTCCTTCCACTTATATCCTGGGCTTTCGGCACGGATGCGGTATACCCCTGGCGCAAGCTCTACCGAGTAATCGCCGGTCGCTGAATCGGTCATCACCGGTTCTATCCCGGCTTCCGGGAAGATGAGCCTTGCCGCCAGTGGATCGGCCGTTTCTTCATCAACAACACGCCCCAGAAGGTGCGCGCGAGGAATCTTTGGAGGTTGGATCAGATCGAATCCCGCCGAGATGCCAAGCTCGATCTTCCATGGGTAAAGCGATGAACCTATACCTATGGGCACTGCGAGATCAAAGGTCGCGGCAGTTACCGCAGCGGTACTCATACGAACCATAGGCGTCACTTGTAAGGCATCAAACGAAAGTACGTCATCAGTCGGGGTACGGTTTGTTACCTCTACAGCGAGATCGAGTATCTCGATGGGGGAGACCTGCAAAGCCGCTCCCCAGGGAAGCGAGGTGTTAACCCCGCCTGACTCAAACCCCATGCCGTAGCCTGCGTTGATATAGAACTTCACTATATCGTAGCCCACGCCAAGTATCCCCACAAGATCAATGGCCGGAGGCGGATCAGGGACTGATGTTGAATCGCCGACCCAGACGCTTGCGGTGGCGAACCGACCGAGAGCTAGCATGCCTGGAGCGACAAAGAACTTGTTCTCGTTGCCAAGGTAAAAGTCATAACCCGTTTTCAGGGCAGGAGAGAGCATGACAGGACCCATGAGGTAACTGTAGTCGTCTGAGCGGAAACCGTCCGCGTAGACCGCGGTGGAGAACTCGAGGAATGACAGGGGAGCAAAACCGATCCCGCTGTAGTCATGACCATAGACGTGATCTGAATACCCGCCTGCCAGATGGATGAAGCTGAATGAGAGCAACCCCTGCTCGCCTGTGGGTGCGTAGAAGACATCCAGCGCACCGTTCTGCGCCCAACGGTTGGGCCGGGCTTGAGCATGGCCATCCCACAAAAGAAACACGGAAATAATTATAGGTATGAGGAAAGTATTCCTTTTCACCACGTACCTCCTCTATTTAGCTAGAAACCAATAGCCCCAACGGGAATCGAACCCGTATCTTCACCTTGAAAGAGTGATGTCCTGACCATTAGACGATGGGGCCATAGCCTATTTTATCCTCCCCCGTAGTAATTGTCTGCCCTGCGGTAGTCCTTCACGTTCTTGCGCGGGAAGACCTCTTCAGCCAGGGCGTTAAGGATAACCGTCTGTTCGTTTTGTATCGCGGCCGGCACGAGTTCTGAAGCCGGGTCAAACTCACGCTCTAAGCAGCGGAAGAAGCCGTAGCCGATGTCGCACTTTACCGGACCACTCATCTGGCCTACGTCGATAGCGTAGCAGGCACCGGCCATCTCCGCACCGTATCGGGTCTCCGCTTCAAAGTAAGATCCAAAATGTAAGGTATCTATACTTACGTGCGGCATACCAACAAGCGAGGGGAAATTCGCCCCGGCCTGGATCTTTCGACGCAGCTGAATTGCGTAATCGCGCTGAGCATTCTTGGCCCTTTCACGAATTACCCGGCCACTTACGTATTCCAGGGTGCTGTCCAGGGGAATAATCTTCTGCTTTGCTATGTCTACGGTCGCAAATACGTAGTATACATCCCTGACCTCCGGGAATGGTTCACTTATATCGCCTACATGCGAGCCTAAAGCGTAGGTCTTGACGGCTTCAGTGTAGGGGAATCTTGGCATCATAACATCCTTGCTTTCGCGGACGTATGGGCCAACGCGTGCTGAGACGCCGTATTCTGCGGCTAAAGAGTCCAGGTTCTCCTTACGGACGCGTTTGCTGAACTCGTCTATACGCGCCCGAACCACTTTCCTGGTGGTGTCACTTGCTTCAAGTGGGAAGTATATCTCCTGGTAGGCAATACTATCCGGGGTTCTTTTAACAATCTTTGCAAGATGCCATCCACCTCTGTCGAAGTATGGCTCTGAGACCTCGCCTTCTGCAGGTAAGCCAAGCGCTTCATATTCCACCGCGTCCAGCAGGTCAATCGAGCGGGTTACGCTTCTGCTTGAATCCTGCGTGAAGTCCAGGGCTATCTGGTCGAAATCATACCCGGCCGCAAGAGCCGCCACTGCATCCTCAACCCTTTCGGCCAAGAAGCTTGAGTCATCAGAGGAAGGGTATATGGGGAAGACAAGGGTTCGTAGCTCCCACCACTTCTTGCGCTCGAAGTACTTTATGTTTTCCTCGTAGTAGGCCTGTAGTTCTGCCTGGGTGACGTTTGAATCAACCTGTGGCAGCTCATAGATGAATAAGGCCTCAAGAATCATCTTCGTTCCCGCCCTGAGCTGTGCTTCTGCGAGTTGGTTTCGGGTAAGCCGTAGCCCATTAGTTACGTCAGAGCGCAACTTTGAACGCATTATCTCACGGCCAAGTTCCGCCTTGTATATCTCGATGAATCGCTGTGCTTGAGGAGGCAGATCGGGGTCGGCGAGCATCTGCCAGTAAAGCTGGTAGTTGAACTCCCCGTCGGTATACCAGGATGAATCTTGCAAGAGTTCTTGAGGCGGCGTGAACATCATGATCTCACGGAGCTCCTCTTCTCCCAGGGTAACGCGCTCACGCTTGATCGCCAACTTCCAGATCGCGTCTCCCAAAGCCTCCTCCCATGTAGCCGCGGCGAATTCCCGGCGTTTTGCCTCACTCAAATTCCTCCATTCCTCTTCCCCTATTTGAGCGGCCAAACGATTGTAGGCCGCATCGTAATCCTTGGAGGTAACCTCCTCCTTTCCTACCACGGCCAAGACGTTTTCCTTTACCTTGCGTCTCCTGCTTCTCCCGCCACGGGATGTTATATCAGCACCCCAACCCAGCACCATCAACCCTCCAAATGAGATAAGGACGATGAACATAATAAATTTCGCCCTTTTTCGCAGATTCATAATCATCGGTTTACTCCTCCGTTAACAACCTTGATTTAATTCTAGCGCGATCAAGGCAGAAGTCAACTATCTACCAAGAGGAAGCCGTTCGGCAAGCGAGGAAGGCAAGCCTGCTTCGGATATGCGACGTTGAGCTCCAGCAACATCGTAGGTTACACGACGCAAGGCGATCTCACGACCCGACCAGTCCACCCTCAGGTAACATGAACGAGGATCGCCGTCACGAGGTTGACCCACGCTTCCGGAATTTATTAGAAAACGGCTGCCCCTTTCCCACTTGACTGAGGTTTCCATCACCTGCTCCGCTCGTCCATCCTCCTCAGATGCCTTGACGATAAAAGGAACATGGGAGTGGCCGATCACACCCAGGCGGGTGGCAAATCCATCAAACTGCCGCCTGGCCTGATAAAGCGTAAGAACGTACTCCCAGCTTGCAGGGTTCGTGAAGTCCGCATGGCAAAGGCTGATCTCTCCATTGATTAATGTAAGTGGAAGTTCTTCAAGATAGCTTCTGGATTCAGCGGAGAGGTTCTTGCTGGTCCAGAGTACAGCTTGCCGTGCGGCTGAGTTGAAGTAGTAGATAGAGGTTTTCTCGACCGCTCCCCAATCGTGGTTGCCAGCGATGCAGACGGCACCAAGCTGTCTTAGCATCTCGATGCACTCGTTTGGGGCACCACCGTAGCCAACTATATCACCTGCAACGAGCCACTCGCAGCCCCCCCAATCCTTAGCGTCCTTTATTACCGCCGCAAGCGCCTCGATATTTGAGTGTATGTCTGAAAGAACCGCTACCTTCACCGCTCTGAGACCAGGACCTCCCGCTTGTATAGCGAGTCAAGCACCCCGTTCACGAAACGCGCCGAGCTCTGGGTTCCGTAGAAGCGGGCAAGCTCCACCGCCTCGTCTATCGAGACCTTGGGAGGGATTTGGGGGAGCAAAAGAATCTCGCATGTGGCCAGACGTAGAATGGCCCGATCCACGTAGGAGAGCCGATTAAGTTTCCAGTCGGTCAGTGAGCGTGAAAGCGAGGCATCTATCCGTTCCTGCTTCTGGATCGTCTTTTGGATCAGGGTTCGGAGATAGTCGGCGGAGTCAGCCCTAAGTCTTCGACGGCGTATGACCTCTTCTGTAACCTGTGAGGGTTCTGCCTCTACCAGATCGATACGGTACAGGATCTCCACCGCCGCAATACGTGCACGAGTCCTGAACCCCTTGAGGGTACTTCGCTTCACCCGATCTTAAATCCCTCTTCCTTCCACCGGGAAGGCGTTATTTTTCTTTAGCTAGGTTCGCCATCTCGATTGCAGCAATGGCCGCATCCCAGCCCCGGTTGCCCTGCTTGACCCCGGCACGCTCCATGGCCTGCTCGGTCGAGTCGGCGGTGATGATACCGTAGATCACGGGTTTCTCCAACTGAAGGCCAAGTGCTGCGATCCCCTTGGCCGCCTCGGCCGCCACGAACTCAAAGTGGGGGGTCTCGCCGCGAATAACCGCACCAAGACAGATCACCGCATCAACGCCTTTGTCTTTGGCCATGACCTTGGCCGCATGTGGAACCTCGAAGGTCCCTGGCACGTAGCAAACCTGAACCCCATCCGCCTTGTGGCGATCAAGACAATCCAAGGCAGCCTCAAGAAGAAGCTTGGTGATGCGCTCGTTGAAGCGCGAGACAACTATCCCGAAGGCGAGCCCTTCTGCGTCAAGGCTGCCTTTTTGTTCGGTAACCTTCATTTATCTTCCTCCTTGCCATTTGAGGGATCAAGCAAATGCCCCAACTTATCCCGCTTGGTCTCAAGATAGAAGCGGTTATGCTCGTGGGGCTGGATAACTAAAGGAACGCGTTCAACAACCTTAAGCCCATAACCCTCAAGCCCTATGCGCTTGGCAGGGTTGTTGGTCATGAGGCGGATACTTGTAAGCCCAAGATCTGCAAGGATCTGGGCTCCGATCCCGTAGTCTCGGGCGTCGGGCGGGAAGCCGATAGCCACGTTCGCCTCAACCGTATCCAGCCCCTGATCCTGCAGTCTGTAACAGACCAGTTTGTTCAAAAGCCCTATGCCTCTTCCCTCCTGCCGCATGTAGACGAGTACGCCAAGACCTTCTGCCTCGATTTTTTGCATCGCCTCGTGAAGCTGATCACCGCAGTCGCAGCGGCCCGAACCGAACACGTCGCCTGTAAGGCACTGGGAGTGCACGCGAACCAGCACGTTCTGTTTGCCTTCAACGGCTCCCTTAACCAGGGCAAGGTGATGGTTTCCATCTATGACAGCCTCGTAAACTATCAGCTTGAACTTGCCGTAACGGGTGGGAAGTGAAGCGGAGAAGAGTCGGCGGACAAGCTTCTCGCGGCGCTGGCGGTAGGCGATAAGGTCCTTGATGGTGATTATCTTTAATGAGAACTCGCGAGCGATCTCCTTGAGACGCGAGAGTCGGGCCATGGAGCCGTCGGCGTCCATGATCTCGCAGAGCAGTCCGGCGGGGTAAAGTTCAGCAAGTCGGGCAAGATCTACCGTAGCCTCGGTATGACCGGCGCGTCGCAGCACGCCACCCTTCTTGGCCACGAGTGGAAAGATGTGACCTGGTCGGGCCAGATCGTCAGGACGGGTGGAGGGGTCAACGAGAGACAGGATTGTCTTTGCCCTGTCGAACGCTGAGATGCCTGTGGCCGTGCCGTGCTTGTAGTCTACGGAGACCGTAAACGCGGTGCCGTGCTTCTCGGTGTTGCGCTCGACCATCGGGGGAAGCTGGAGCTCCTCAGCTCTCTCCTTGGTGATGGGTGCACAAAGTAGACCCCTCCCGTGCTTGACGATGAAGTTGATCATCTCAGGCGTTGCCTTGGAGGCTGCGGCTATCAAATCACCCTCGTTCTCGCGGTCCTCATCATCCACCACAACTATCAACTTACCCTGACGGATGTCCTCTACAGCATCCTCGATCGATGCAAAATCACTCACAGCTTTCTTCCGTACCACGCCCTGGTGTATGTCTTGAAGCGTTCATCTTCCCTGCGAACTTTCCAGAACCTTTGATTTTCCTCGTACCAGTCTATGGTCTCATCTAACCCTTGCTCCAAGCGCTTTTTAGGTCTCCAGCCCAGAAGTTTTGCGGCCTTGGTGGAACTCGCAACCAGCTTTGCCACGTGACCGGGCCGGTCCTTATGGGTTTTTAACAGGGTCTTTGGTTTATCCAGACGCGCAAGTATCCTTGCAGCGATCCAGTTTATTGAGAGGCTTCTGCCCGTTCCTGCGTTTATCTCCTGACCTGCAAGGGGCGAGAAGTTCCCTGCGAAGAGTGCCGCTTCTATAAGGGCTGCACCGTCTTGCACCCACATCCAGTCGCGCTCCGCAGTGCCGTCGCCGTAGACGTAAAGAGGCAGGTCAAGAAGTGCGTTTGTGGTAAAGAAAGGAATCAATTTTTCCACATGCTGACGCGGACCGTACATGTTGAATAAACGGAGGATAAGTACAGGCAGCTTGTAGGTCTTGTAGAAGGAGTAGGCCAGGCGATCCGCCCCTGCCTTGGTCGCTGCATACGGAGACTGAGGAGCTATGGGATGAGCTTCATCCATAGGGGTTTTCTGTGCTGAGCCGTAGACCTCGCTGGTGGAGAGATGGATCACTCGTTTCACGTTGGAGCCAACCAAAGCCTCAAACAGGTGCGCAGACGCCACGAAGTCGTTTTTGACGAATGTGTCTATCGAAAGGATGGAGCGGTCAATATGTGTCTCAGCTGCAAGGTGTGCTACCGAGTCTATCTCTTTGAGCAGCGGTTCGAGGATTCTTTTGTTACCGGCGTCGCCCCGGATAAAGCGGAAGTTGGGGTCTTTACGAACGGATCGAGGGATGGTATCCAGACGGCCGGGATAGACGAGCTTATCGAGAACCGTAACCTTTGCATCTCCCCTCTGGATCAGTCTCTCAACCAGGTGCGAGCCTACGAAACCCGCCCCTCCGGTTACCAGCACCGAGCGCTTCCTCATCCGTCCTTCCTTGACCAGTCGTAGGGAACCTCGCCTGAGTGGGGATCTACCCGGAACTCGTCAGGCTCGGAGTAGTTGTAGACCTCGGTGGGGACGTTGACGAAAAGCGTCGGTTCGTTGCTTATCCCCTTCATGCCGTGCAGCACACCCGGTGGAATAGAGACCAGTAAAGGATTCTTCTCCCCGATAAACAACTCCATCAACTGGCCCTTGGTGGAAGAGTCATTTCTTGAATCATAGAGCACCAGCTTGGCCATGCCCTTGACAACGCACAGATTATCCCGCTGCACCTTGTGATAGTGCCAGCCCTTTACCGCACCGGGATAGACGGTTGAGAGGTAGACCTGCCCGAACTTGGTAAATAACGCATCGTCCGCCCTTAAAATCTCCATCAACCAGCCGCGCTCGTCAGGGATAACGCGAAGCTCCTTTATCTCTACACCTTTGATTTTATCTCGCATCTGCTAAGTTTAGGCTCGTTTTGCCTTAAGTCAACCATAATATATCCTCCTTTGCTCCTTCAGAGCAAAGAGTGAAGCTGAGAAGAAAAAAGCCGACCTAAAGGTCGACTTATACGAATTGCAGTTGTGATCGGTTGCTCTAGATTACTCTATCTTATCACAACCAGGTTCAGGGTGTTCGTCTGCCTTCCGTTATCCAGACACAGGAGATACACCCCGGCTCCTACCATGTTGCCGGAATTATCCCTGCCATCCCAGATAATCTCATAGGTTCCCGGCAAGTGTTTCTCATCCACCAGTTTAACGACTGAGCGCCCGGTTACGTCGTAAACCTGAAGGCGAACCGGCATAGGTTCAGAAACCGAGTAACTGATCCGGGCCCACTGCGTCATCGGGTTCGGCGTGCACTCGTAGAGCTCGAAGGCCGTCGAAGGTGAAGCGATTTCTTCTGCCACGCCAGTGTAGCTTACAACACGAGAGGCGATGTTATTATTCTCGTTTGATTCCTCAAACTTATCATCGGGATCGACTACTACATATATCTCTACCTCGCCTGAATCACCGGAAGTGCTCCATTCCATCTTCGCCGTATCAGGACGATAATCATCTCCGATAATGATCGCCGGCACCTTGGCGTCCGGCCCCATCGGTTGCCCACCGCCTTCAGGATCGCCTTCGTAGAACCTTACCATAACCGGATAGGTATGGGTTACGCCTGGATTGTAGATAAGGGCGGTGATTAAAAGCTTGCTGCCAACCTGAGTGGACAAGATGTCCCCACTGCTGATGGCCAGATCGTACTCAATGGGGCGGTAACCGAAATCGTGAGTGAACATCTTTCCGCAGGGACCACCAACCGCGATTCCGAGACCGGACTCGCTGAACCCTTCATAAACCATATTGGCATGATGACCGGGGCTGTTGAGCCATCCATCAAATGCGCCCTGTGGTGTTGAGTAGCATGCGATATTCTCCCCTATGGGGGAATCAAAATAATTGAAACGCCTGAACCGCTCCGACCACGGTTCATATCTATTTCCGTTCTTGTCATAGGAATCATGAGCGAAGTAATCGTTATCAATCATCTCCTGGCTGTGGAATCTGGCGGCAGATGCAAGTTGATTGTTCCAATGCAGTGGGTCTGCTCCTTCTTTTGCCCGCTGCTCGTTGATCATATTGAAGAGTTGCTCTTCCTCTTCGGTAACTATAATACGTTCATACCCAAGTTCAGATGGTGCATAGAGGGGACTAGGGGACTCATACGATTCAACGAATACCGGTGGTACGAGTTCCGCTGTACCAGCGGCCAAACCAACACTCGTAAAAGTTAAGAGAATCACACCTGCTTTTAAGAACTTCATGCGCGGCCTCCTTTTTAACTAAAGTGCTATTTTTTTATTCTCCAATCTTACTCCTCGGGCTTCTTTTGTCAAGCTGACAAGTAAAGCAGGTGCGCTTTTGGATTGGTATTTCCCACCCTCGATAAGAACAATTTCGTCACCGAGAAAGGATCTTCTTGACAGCCCCCACAGCATGACTAATATCTTCTCATGTCCTCACCAAACTTCGTGCACCTTCACCTTCATACCGAGTACAGCCTTCTTGACGGTTCCATCCGGGTCAAGGAACTGGCCGAGCAGGCCCGTCGCTTCAAGATGCCTGCGGTGGCGATGACCGATCACGGAAACATGTTCGGCACAGTACCCTTCTACAAGGCGATGCAGAAGCAAGGCATAAAACCCATAATAGGTATAGAAACCTACGTGGCAGCGGGGAGTCGTCTTGACAAGAAAGAGACCCCTTCCTCAGGGGAGGTAAACTACCATCTTACCCTGCTTGCCGCAAGCAATCAGGGATACAAGAACCTTATAAAGCTTTCCTCTATCGCATATCTCGAAGGTTTCTACTACAAGCCTCGAATAGATAAGGAAATACTTGCCGAGCACAGCGAGGGAATCATAGCTTTGTCTGGCTGCTGGAAAGGTGAGATTCCCTCGGCGTTGGCCCGTGGGGATATCAAGACGGCCAGAGCAGCCCTGCGATCCTACCTTGACATCGTCGGGCCTGAGAACTTCTTCCTTGAGGTGCAGAACCTCGGGCTTTCCGAAACCGAAGAGATGATTAAACGCATCGTTGATCTGGCACGAGAAGAGGGTGTGGATGTTGTTGCCACCAACGACTGTCACTTTCTTAGCCGCGAGGACGCCGACGCCCACGACGTCCTTTTAGCCATCCAGACAGCCAAGAAGGTGGACGACGTTGACCGGATGCGATTTGAGTCCAACGAGATGTACTTCAAATCGCCCAAGGAGATGGCCGAAGCGTTCAAGGACTTACCTGAAGCTCTTGAAAACACGGTCAAGATCGCCGAGCGCTGCATGGTCAGCATTGACCTGGATACCCGCAACTTCAAACTGCCGCGCTATCCTATCCCCAAGGAGTTCGACTCTTCGATGTCCTATCTGAGGGAACTCGCTTCCTCTGGCTGCCGCCAGAAGTGTCCTATGGAGAAAAAAATATACGCGCAACGTCTTGAGCATGAGCTGAATATTATCGAGAAGACGGGCTTCGCCGGATACTTCCTGATCGTGAAAGACATCGTTGACTACGCACGGAAGACCGGTGTGCCTGTTGGGCCAGGACGGGGTTCGGCGGTTGGGAGCCTGGTTCTTTACTCACTGGACATCACCGCGCTTGACCCCATCCACTACGGACTGATATTCGAGCGTTTCCTGAACCCTGACCGCATAACCCTTCCCGATATAGACATAGACTTCGCGGACGAGGATCGCGATAAGGTCATTTCATACATCCACGAGCGCTACGGCCAGGAGAACGTCGCACGCATCATAACCTTCGACACCATGAAGGCCAAGGCCGCGGTTCGCGACGTTGGAAGGGCGCTTGACATCCCATTCGGTGAGGTGGACAGGCTGGCAAAGCTCATCCCATTCAACATGAGTCTGCGCGAGGCTCGTAGTACCCAGCAGGAACTTACCGAGGCCATCAAGACCGATCCTATCTACGAGCGACTGTTTAACGTTGCTCAGAAGCTTGAGGGCATATCGCGCCACGCATCAATCCACGCCTCTGGCGTGGTGATTACTCCCGAGCCTTTGACCGAGTTCATCCCCCTCTACAAAGCCGCGGACAACGGTATCTCGACCCAGTTCGACATGAAGGCCGTGGACTCAATAGGTCTCCTAAAGATGGACATCCTGGGGCTGAGAACCCTCTCGGTGATCAAGATGAGCTCCAAGCTCATCAACCAGGACGGTCAAAAAATCGACACCAAAAATCTTCCCCTGGATGATAAAAAAACCTTCCAGCTGTTGCAACGCGCCGAGACCACTGGCATCTTCCAGCTGGAAAGCAGAGGTATGCGTGAGATACTGAGAAAACTTGGTCCTACCCAGATCGAGGACATCATCGCGGTTATCGCGATCTACAGACCCGGACCACTGGCCAACATTGATCTGGATGAGTTCTTCCGCCGCAAACACGGAAAAGGCGAGATCACCTACCTGCATCCGCGTCTGGAACCGGTGCTTGCCGGAACCCACGGTATGTTCATATACCAGGAGCAGGTGATGCAAACCGCCCGAGCTATCGCCGGATTTTCTTACGTTCAGGCCGACCACCTGCGCCGCGCCATGGGAAAGAAGATACCAGAACTCATGGCCGAGATGAAGCAGCAGTTCTTTGAAGGGGCAAAGAAAGAGGGGGTACCTGAGAAGGTAGCTAAGGCTATCTTCGACCAGATCGCGCCCTTCTCGGGCTACGGATTCAACAAGTCGCACTCCGCCGGATATGCCCACATCTCCTACGCCACCGCATATCTTAAGGCCAACTACCCGCTTCAGTTCTTCACCGCCCTTTTGACCAACGAGATGGGACATTCGGAAGCAAAGATGGCTCAGTTCATCGCCGATGCCCGCAAGTTCGGGATTAAGATCCTTCCGCCGGAGATAAACAAAAGCGGTTACGAGTTCCTGATCCAAGGAGATGCAATCCGTTTCGGCATCGGGGCTATTAAGAACGTGGGGCGAGGCGCGGCGGAGCTTATCGAGCAAGAAAACTCAAAAGAGCCTTTTTCCGACATGCGAGACTTCCTTACCCGCACCCACGGAACGGTAAACCGCAAGTGTGCGGAGTTCCTGATCAAAGCCGGTTGCTTCGATTCAATCGACCCGGACCGGGAGCTTCTGATCGCTCATCTTCTCGACGAGATCTCACGACTGGGGAACAAGCGCGGGCTGATACTTGAGAAACAACAAGGGCTTTTCGCCGATACACAAGGTATCAAGGAAAAGTCAGAGAGGCGCAAACAAAAGAAGTTCAAGCCCACCGATTTTTTAAGCTACGAGAAGGACGCATTCGGTTTTTACCTATCAGGGCACCCGTTGGAGGACTACCAGGACCTCTACGAAGCGCTTGATGTATCTCCAATCGAAGAGATAGACGAACGTCATGACGGTAAAACCATTGTTGTTGGCGGGGCAGTTGCGGCTCGTAAAGCAAAACGCGACAAGAATGGACGTGAATATGCAATTATAACCCTGCGCGACTTCACCGGTGAGATAGACGTGTTCGTGTTCGCAAGGCTCTACGAGCAGCACCGTTCGATCCTTCGCTCAGACGAACCCATACTGGTTAAGGGACGCGCAGCGGTTAGTGAGGATGATACAAGGGCAAAGCTCTTCAGTGAAGAGATAATCCCGTTCAGCGCCGCACGGGCAAGACTGAATAAGATGATCGTGGAGCTGGACGAACAAGAAGTCTGCAGGGAGAATCTCCTGAGGATACGCAAACTGACGGAGGAGTTTCCGGGACGCTGCGCCTTTTACATAAACTTACGCAGCGGCGAAGATGATAACGAACGCACCCGTATACGGAGCAAGGATATAAGGGTAAGCCCTTCGGCAGAACTTATAGAGCGTTTGAAGTCTATTCCCTGCGTGCGCAGGGTCCGCGTGCACGGAAAACTATAATCCACCCCGCGCAAGCGATTTTAAGCTCAAATGGATAAAGATGTAGGGGCCGACCTCAGCGTGCCCCGTGGGATACCTACTTTACTGCACAGTGTGCCCCTTGAGATGCTAACTTTATTGCATCTCATAGGGTATCCTATAGGGTAGAGGGTTGGGGTGAGGGCTACAGTTCCCCCTCCCTTTGTGGAGGGGGATTAAGGGGGAGGGGATTACGTCCCCCTTCTGTAAGGGGGAACTAAAGGGGGATTGAGCTTCCCTGCGATCTTTTCCGTGCAGCGGAAAAGGAGCACTTATCGTGGGGTGCTGACCAAAAAAGGCAGAGGCTACTCACACCTCTATAAGTTGGCGCAGGACTGATTACCCCTGGATTCATAACGAGTAACATTGAAAGAAGACGAAGGGGTTGACAACGAGTACTTAAGAAATTATACTTCCTTGATAGGAGAGAGATGCAACAACTTAGTTTAAATGACTTTGGGAAAGCAGATTTAAGCGCACGTAAAGAAAATATATTGAGGTCCCCCAAAAAAGGGGGGTCATCCGATGTCGACTCTATTCCTTATCTTCAAGAACTCGGCATTGAAATCCAGGAAAAAACACAACCAATTCAGTTTTCCCCAAACATCAATGAACATATTCATCGTTGGGCACCTTACGTACAGGGGTTTTCAGCTTCATTTGTACAGTCAGTTTTAGATCAATATAAAGGAGCTTATAAACAACCTGTAGTTCTTGACCCATTTGCAGGTTGTGGAACTGTATTAGTGCAGGCAAAGATTAACGGTTACAAATCGTTTGGAACAGAGTTGAACCCCCTTTTACACTTTATTGCTGATGTTAAACTCAACTCTTGGGATGTTTCTCCGAATCACTTACTCAAGACATATGACTCGCTTCCTAAAGATGTTACCTCACCTGCTCCAACTTTTTTAAAGTCGGAATCACATTTCAGTAAAAAAGTGCTACATAACCTTGAAATAGTAAAGGGAGGGATTGGGACATTAACCCCTAGAACTGAAAAACAAAGGAAGGTGAAAGACTTATTAAAACTTGCTTTCTCCGCTATACTGATTGATTGTAGCAAATTGAAACGAAGCCCTTGTCTTGGTTACGATAAGAACAAACGTGTCGATGAAGCCGCACCATTTGTATTATTTGGGAAAAAAATAAGGGACATTGCGTGTGATCTCAAGTTAATCCAATCACAGTATCGAGACTTCATAAAAACCAAGAGTGACGTAGTTCTAGCAAATGCGATGGAACACAAGCACACTGAAAAGTTTGACCTTGTTATAACTTCACCACCGTACATGAACGGGATGGATTATGTGATTAACTACAAGATTGAAATGGGGTGGTTGGGGTTTGCTGAAGACCACAAGGTGTTAAAGAAAATAAAAAATGACATGGTTGTGTGTGACAATGTATCTAAGGGTCTAATAAAAGATTTTTCGCATTCCAAATCAACTTACTCAAACGATTGGATAGAAAAAATCAAAGTTAACATAGAAAGCAACATTGAAAGAAGAGGACGTTACAGAAGGTCTGATATGCCCCACATAGTTCACAAATATTTTGATGATATGTATAAAATTATGAAAAATGTTGTTCAATCAATGAAGAAGGGGGCGCGTTTCATTCTTGTTGTGGGTGATAGTTTGATTGCGGACGTATATGTACCAACGGATTTGTTGATAGCAAAAATTGGTGAAGACCTGGGTTTGAAAACGGAGAAAATTGAAAAAGCAAGAGAACGAAGATCGGGCCAAATAAGAAGCTATCGTTTAAGAGAAACAATAATTACTCTATCAAAGGGATAACTAACATGGAAGATAATGAGATAGGTTACCGGGAAGACCCAAGAAATGGAAATGGAATTATTCGAGCCCGAACAACTAGGTTAATTCGTACTTGGGATATACCTAGGGGTGAGAGGGTCTTAGAAATAGTAAACGCAGAGTTGGCATCTGCCGCGGTGCCTGGCAACTATATATTATTCGAAGGGAAAAATAAGGTTTACATTGGTGAGGCAAAAAATCTTATCAATAGATTGAAAACCCATACAAAAACACCGGATGTGAAAATTCTAAATTGGGACCGTGCAATTATAATCAATGATGGCCGACCCGCTACTCAATCTGAATTCAACGATGCTGTTGTAAGAAAAGCTTTGGAGCTATATCTTATTCTATTATTGAAAGCAAATAAATATACTGTCGTATCGCAAGGTGAATCTCAAGAGCTTAATCCTACGCAACAGTTTACAGTTGCTTCTTTGAAGAAAGAATTGGACACTTATCTATTCAAAAGGTCAATAATAAGCAAGAAACTCGAAGAACGGGGACAGGAAGAAGTTTTTGATGAAGAGCTAAAGAGGATTTTTAAAAAGCGTGGATTAGATGTAGAAAAATGGGGGAAATATGAAGCTAATATAGACGGGAAGAAAACATACATTCGCCCAGGGAGCGATAAGAGACCAAAGGGTTGGCAAATCACATTCCGAGATCGCTTCTTAGACTCGCTGAAAAATGGGACAGGGTTTTTATTAGTCCCAAGGGATGGGGTATTATTCATACCACTAACTGAAGTGCAGAAAGTAATCAAAGAACCAACTGCGTATGAGCAGAATACAATTGATTTCTATATAGTATTTTCTGACGATAATGTAACTTTATCTTACAAAGATAATACGCTGGATATTACAAAGTATAGGCTTCTCAAATAAAAAACCCTACATATTCAATAGACCTACTGCCCTAATCTTGTCAACCTTGCGCCCCCTCCCCCGTCCCCTTTACATCCAACCCTTCACCCCAGACGTCTGCTCCGCATCCGTCCGGGGACCCATACGATTCGCCGTCAGCTGTTAGCCGTTAGCTGTTAGCCGTCAGCCGACAGCTGTCAGCCGTTCGCTGTTCGCCGTGAGCTGTGAGCTGTAAGCTTCCCCTTCCATTTTGCATTTTGACTTTTGCACCGGAGGGCGACGCTTGCGGAGCTATCTTTAAATCTTTCAATCTTGAATCTTCAATCTGTAATCGCGACGCAGTCGCATCCCCTGTCGTCAGCTCCCTTAACTTTGCATTTTGCATTTTGAAATTTGATATTTGCAATCGCGACGGAGTCGCGTTCTTGTCCATCTTTTGACCACCTTTTGACCATCTTTTGACCAGCTTTTGACCAGCTTTTAAGTGACGAGTGCCACTCAAACCTGACGAGTTGGCGCCGATTTAAACGGTAGAGTAATCACGATGCCGACCACTTGCAATTCCCGTTTCCCTGAGTAAGATACGCATTGTAAGAGGCTTAGGTTTGAGCTAAACCCAGGAGGATAGAGATGTCGAAGGTCAAGCGGGTGCCGCCCGATGTTGATCCGCACCCCTTTAACGTAGCTTACATAAAGAACCCCACGCAGGCCGACCTGCGCCGGCTGGCGCTGGAGCATACCCCAGCCTGCTATGTTACGAAATACGGTAACATCTCGAAGATCGCGCGTAACAAGGCGCGGAAAGCCCAATACACCTACATCATCGCCCCTGAGCGAGATGCGCACCTTTATTCGAGCAAGGTAGTTGCCCCGGATCGGGCCGAGCGCATCCTCGCCTGGGTATGGGAGTACATCGAACTGCAGGGCAGGCTGATTGAGATCCAGGGCTACTACGGGCTGGACGAGCGGCGCTTCCCTATCCAGTGGCTTTATACCATGCCGTGCGCGAACATTGCCGGCATGCAGCAGATTCTTTCTTTCCCGCGCGATGCGGTGGAGACGCCAGAGCAGCTTGCCGAGGAGTATAAGCCGGTGATTAGGGTGGTGATGGTGCCGGAGTTTCCACTTCCCGACATGCCTGGCGGGCAGGCCATTATTGTAGACCTAGAGAATTACACAACATACGTGATCGGCGCGGACTACTTCGGCGAGTCCAAGAAGGGGGCTCTCAGAATGCTTAACGACTACGTTTATCAGCGCGGCGGCCTGGTGCTTCACGCCGGGGCCAAGGCGGTGACCATCGGCGGCGAGCGCATCACCATGACCGTGATGGGGCTTTCAGGAACGGGAAAGACCACCACCACATTCTCCAAGCAGGGCGAGCTGACCCAACCGATCCAGGACGACATGGTGTGCCTGTGGCCTGGAGGGAAGATTACAATCACTGAGAATGGCGCGTTCGCCAAGACCTGGGGGCTTAAGGAGGAATCGGAACCGATTATATACAAAGGCACCCTCGATCCAGCGGCCTGGGTAGAGAACGTCTACACCGATGCTGAGGGCGGTTTCGATTTCTCCAAGGAACGTCTTACTCCTGAAGAAGTCAAGCGTTTGCGCGACTACCTGATCATCACCGGCGCTTTGCCCGAGAACGTTGATGCCTACATCAGGGGGGAGGTTAAGCTTGAAGATAAGGTGGACGAATACGGTATCCCTGATGATGGGTGGGATTTTTTGGTCTGGACCCAGAACGGTCGTTCGGTGATCCCCATGTCGCGTATCGAGGGTGCGGCGGATTTGCGGGATATTCCGTCCGTGCGTTCGATGGGCATCCTGAACCGTGACGAGGGATCGGACGCGGCCATGCCAGGGATCGTGCGCTTTGTCTCTACCGAACAGGCGGCTGCCTACTTCATGCTTGGCGAGACCACCAAGACCTCGGCGGCTGGCAAGGAGCGCGGGCGCACGCGTTCGCCCTTCACCCAGCCCTTCTTCCCAAAGGCGATGGGTCTTCAGGCCATCCGGTTTGCAGAGCTCTCGGTTCAGATTCCCAATCTCGAGACCTGGCTCATGAACACCGGCTATATCGGCGGTGATGCGAATGACGTTGAGGCGGGCAAAGCACTCAAGGTCAAGATAAGGCACTCGTCAGCGATGCTTGAGGGGATGCTTGCCGGTAAGATAGCCTGGAAGCTTGATCCTGACTTCGGCTACGAGATCGTGGACACCGATGCACCGGAAAACGCTGAGCTTTTGAAGAAAGTCCCGGCAGAAATACTCAATCCTATCCTTTTCTTTGAGAAGAATAAGAAGATGGATATCTATAGTAATTGGGTCAAGAAGATGAAGTTCAAGCGCCGCGAGTTCTTGAAGCAGTATAAGGTGGTTCCGAAGATAATGGCGACCATACCGGAGTAGGTACCTAAATAGATTATAGGGTTCATGTAGTGCGAGGCTTTAGCCTCGCTAAAAATAAAGCGAACCTGAAGGTTCGCGCTACATGTTTAGATCTTGCGGAGGTATGAGAAGGGATATTCCTCGGGTGACGACACCAGCCCTCGCCGTACCGGGTTGTTGAGGATGTAGCCAATAACCTTTTCAGTGGTTTCTTCGCGTCTCAAAACGCGCTCGAAGTAATCCTCCTGCCATAACTTCTGATTTGACGTTCGTCTCCACTGGTAGCCGCTCTTCTGTTTGAAAAGCTTAACGAATCTGCGGAAGTCGGATTCTTCATGGAGACCTTCTACCAGTATATGCAGATGATCCGGCATAAAGCAATAAGCCCAGAGTAAGAAACCTTCCGCTTTGGATATTTCTTGGAGGATAGTAGAAACAATCCTTATATGTCCCTCGACGGTGAATACTTGCGTTTGTGCGTAGGTGCAGATTGTTACGAAATACCGGTATCGTCCCAAGTAATCGAACGATTTGAAACGTATCCTTTTTCGCATCATCTACCTAAGATTAAGAAGTAATGCGATGTTTGTCAATCATCAAAACGTGTAGCGCGAGGCTCAGTGTACCCCTTGAGCACTTTAGGTGCTCATAGGGTATTAGCCTCGCTAAAAATAAAAGCGGACCTAAAGGTCCGCGCTACTAATCTCACTGACCAGCAGACCTAAGACCCGCAAGAGGCCAAAAGTAGACTACTTGCTAAACAAATTATAGTAATCAAGCAGGCTGCGTCAAGCATGTAGAGCGAGGCTTAAGCCTCGCTCTGTTTAGTTTCACTAGCCAGCAGGGCCTAATCGTTATGTCCTAATAGGGTCGAAAAACAGATTACTTGCGCTTCTTTTTGCCGCCGGCTTTTTTCTTTCTAGAGGTCCTTTTGGTAGCCTTGGCGGTTTTCCTCTTTATAGGGGCTTTTGCCTTTCCCATGCTTCCTCCATTACATTAAAGAGCGTTTACCTCACATAGAGGCAGTAAGCTTGCCTCCTTAGGGTAGAAGTATATGGGACGAAGCTTCCCTGTCAATCCCCGCTTAGTTGATCAGTTGGCTGGTCGATCCAGGGTGCCCTGTGATATAAAAGATAGGGGCCGACCCGAAGTCGGCCCCTATCACTTTCTCTCGATCTCGATCAACTAACTGTCAAGAATGACGAGAAAGGGATCTTTTTGTTTTACCAGCGGTTCCCACCGCCTCTTGAGAAGCCGCCGCGTTCGCGTGGAGGGCGGGCTTCCTCTACTCTAATCTGGCGGCCCTCGTGCTCTGTTCCGTTAGTGGCTTCAATGGCCGCCTTGGCCTCCTCGTCATTCGGCATGTCTACAAAAGCAAAACCGCGAGGGGCGTTAGTGTAGCGATCTCTGGGAACCGCTACCTTACTTACTTCCCCGTGCTCAGCGAAGATCTCGCGTACCTTTTCCTCCTCGTAGGAGTGGGGAAGGTTTCCGACGAATAAACATATCTATTTACTCCTTATTGGTGCCGTTGGTGGCACCTCGAACGTTATATTATAACCTTTTTAAGGAGGGTGTCAACCCTGAATTGTCGCTAAGCATCGGAAAGGAAACCGGTTAGAACTCCGTAACTTCAGCGGTCTGTGGCTGAAAAGATCAGAAGTAGCCAGTTAATCTAAGAATTCCGCCCTTGACTGGTGCAGCGCCAAACTCGGAATCTTCGTCCCCGAAGGAGATCAAACCGAACGCGGATAGATCAAGGTTGTCGGCGAGGTTCAGGCTCAATCGAGGGATTACGATACCGGAGCCGTCCACCGGGTTGAAGATCGCGGAGATGCCCACATTATGGAAGCTTATAATCGTCTGATCAGCCCCCAGACAAACAAGATGCTGCCCCATCGCTTTACGAAGCCCAGATGCCCTCTCCAGCCAACCGGTGAAGGTATAGTCATCTGCAGAGTCAAAACCTCTCCCGTAGTAAAGATACTCGGCCATCACGTGGGTGCGAAAGGTGAAGGTGTGATCAAGACCCACTACAAACTCAGCGTAACTCAATGGATCTTCTTCATATAGGTTATATCCGCCCTCGGTCCACAGGCCGATGTTGCCTATCTCACCCGCGAACTGACCGCCAAGCAGCAATCTTCTCCGAGTTGTATCTGGAGTTGTGGTGGTATCCCAGAACCAGGCACCGATGGCGGCTAGGTCGAACCCGAAGATATTCTCCTTCAGTCTTCCTATAACCATGGCGCTGTCCGGTCTGCCCGTAACACCCCGCAACACACCAATCACTTCCGCTCCTCCTCCTGATCCCCAGGATGCTGCCAGCTTCAACGCGTTCTCCCCATCCCTCCGATAGGAGGGGTCATATGCCAGCTTGGGTGCGATGATCTCGGTTGGGTTCCAGATGTATCCGGTGCCCCATGCCATAGGCTGCTTGCCTAACCGCGCCACCAGCCTCTTCCATGAGATGGACATGTAGGCATTTGATATGCGGAACGAGGGCTCCAGCTTATAGTCGTATAGATATCTGAGGGAATCGGGGATCATATCAGCCAGCGAATCAGGCACAAAATCCAACAAGTTGGCTTGGACCGATCCAAAGGGAAGCGAGGCCTCGGCGTCGGCGTGAAGGAATGATGAACCGCCAAGATTCCCGTCTACGGATAGAACCAGATTGTTGAGATCGAGGATTGAAAAGTCTTCTACATACTGGACTGTAAGGACATTCTCGTAGGAACCGCTGAAGTCTACCTGGGGAAACGCGGTCGAGGAGACGATTAAAAGAGGCGCGATTGCCCTAAACATCCTCACGGATGAACTCCTTGAGGTGCTTGGTCTGGTTGAATAACGAAAGCGCGTATCCCCTCTGGGGGGTATGCTCAATAATCGAATAGGAGGCAGTTTCGGGGTGCAGCTTCCAGAAGTAGGGGGCAGGGATGCCTAAGATACCGGCAATCAACGGCTTGAGCACCGCACGGTGGGTCACCACCGCGAACCCTCCTCCCATCCTTTCTTTGGTAATCCGTACCAGTGTATTGACAGCTCTCTTTTGAACTTGGGCCAGGGTCTCGGCACCCTCCATCCTTAACTTCTCAGGCTCGGTCTGCCACAGCTTGAACTCTTTTGGCTGTTCCTTCTCGACCTCGGCCTTGGGGCGTCCTTCCCATACGCCAAGGTTGATGTTATTAAAGCCCTGTTCTACGATCGGCTCAATCCCTTGACTTCTACAGATCGCCTCAGCAGTTTCCATAGCCCTGGAAAGTGGACTGGTATATACCGCGTCGAACTTTACGTCTTTGAGTTCTTCAGCCAACCAGATGGCCTGCTTGCGTCCTACCTCGTTTAAGGGAAAGTCATATCTGCCTCTGAACAGTCCTTCCCGATTGCCCTTGCATTCGCCGTGCCTGATGAGATAGATTGTTGTCCGCATATCTAACTTTAACATCAGGATAGTGTCGTGTCAATAGTCCGAAAGACAATCTTTTAACACCTGGGGATTGTTCTTATCCAAGAGTTGTCATCGTTGACAGTGAAAATCTTTCCCATATAATCAGGGGGTTCACGTAACACCATGGAGGGGTGGAAGGCTGGCAACTAAACCGTTAGGAGAAGCAATGCGCAAGAGAAGTTTTTGGGTTATTACTTTCATGATATGTCTATCCCTGCAGCTGTTTGCTAATCCCGGCCCCACCGGCAAGATTGTGGGCAGGGTATACGATGCCTCAACCCGTTCACCACTCGTAGGGGCGAACGCCATGGTGCTGGATACCAAATACGGTGCAGCCGCAGACATCTCAGGAACCTTCATTATCACTGACGTACCTGCAGGCACCTACTCTGTTGGAGCCTCCATGATAGGCTACCGTACACAGGTGAAGACCAGCGTGGTGGTGGAGCCGGGTCGTTCGGTGGAGCTGGTATTCAAGCTCTCTGAATCCGCAGTGGAGATAGAGGGTGTAACCATCCGCCCTGACTACTTCCCCAAGGTCCGCGACGCGCCGGTCTCCGAGCGCAGTTTTTCATCTGAAGAGATACAAGGTCAGCCCGGTGGATCGGGCGATATCTCCAGGGTGATGCAGGCCATGCCTGCTGTGGTTTCCTCAGGTGATCAGTCGAACGAAATCATCGTGCGTGGCGGTAACCCCAACGAGAACCTGTTTCTCATCGACGGGGTGGAGATCCCCTACCCCAATCACTTCGGCAGTTTCCTTGAACAGGGTGGACCTATCAACATGCTCAACCCATTACTCATCCGTGAAATGGACTTCATTGCCGGGGCGATGCCTGCCCGGTTTGGGGGACGCGCTTCCTCGGTCATGGATATATCTCTCAAGCGGGGTCTGAAGAACGAATATGCGGGCAGCATAGACCTGGGAATAGGAGGAGTTGGCGTTGTCGCCGAAGGTCCGCTTCCCGGTCGTGTGGGCTCGTTCATCGGCGCCTACCACAAGAGCTTTATGGCATTTCTAGCTGGTTTAAGTATCTGGGGTATGACCGCTGTTCCGTACTACGACAACTACTTCGGTAAGGTTAACATCAGTCTGACACCATCAGTTGAACTCTCAGCCCTAACCATTTACGGTGATGACCATATCGATATTGATGTCGAATCCAATATTCTAGAAAGTGATTCTGCTTACGCCCTAAGGGAGGGGCATAACAACACCTCACGATTGGTCTCAGGGGTCGGGCTTCAGACCCTTTATGGAGATGCAGGATTCGGGAAGCTGCTACTGTTCGGTGCTTTCACCCATTGGCATTACGACGAGGTCATAGAAGATACCGTGCCAGGTTCCGATCCTGATACCGTGTTTTATTATGACAATGCCGAGCAGTCATGGGGTGCGCGGTACGATGCTAGCGTGCGGTGGGGTGATGCTCACGAGACCCAGGCAGGGGTCATAGCATCATGGGTGCCGTTCCGCTACTCGATGTGGGTTGACCCCGATACAACCTACTTATACTTCTACGATGCTGACAGCAACGTGGTTGATTCCATCCCGCTGGAGGACGAAGAAAGCAATGTAGTAATCTACGAATACGACATCGAGTCCAAAGCCGCCGGTTACAAGCTGGGTGGTTATGTCCAGCACAAGATAACCCTTGGGCGTTTTGCCTACCTTACCATGGGTGCGCGCGCCGACTACTTCTCCTACACCGAGAAATTCTACGTCTCGCCCCGGGTGGGATTCTCCACAGAACCGCTCCTCGCCGGATTCAGTTTCAACGCCGGTTACGGCTGGCACTATCAGGAGCCACCCTACAACGTACTGGTCAGCGACACCGCGGCCAACCACTATCTTGTGAGCCGCCGCTCCGATCACTACGTTGTAGGCATCGAACGACTACTGGCAGACGACATCAAGCTCTCCGTAGAGGGTTACTACAAGGACATTCACAACATACCTATACCTGAGTACTGGACTACCGAAGATCCCTACGACTACAGCGGGGTTTACGTTGATATCGGAGAAGGTTCGGCCAAGGGTATTGAACTTTTCCTGCAGAAGCGCTACGCCCGCAGTTGGTACGGTACCCTTTCCTACTCACTTTCAGATTCCCGCATAACCAACCTCAGGGAATCGCAGGATATGAGCATTCCGGCTGACTACGACTACCGCCACGTGTTCACTGTGATGGGTGGCTACAAGTTTGAGTTCGGTAAATATGACTGGTACAAAGAATTGCCTGGCTGGTTCAAATACACTGTTGGCACGCTATTCCTCTCTGACGAAGCCGACCTCAGCTCTCGATTCCGGTACATGGGCGGCAGGCCGTACACCCCCATGGAGTGGATTCCGGAAACACGGCGCTGGGTGGATAACGGCGATCTCCTCAACTCCGAACGCTATCCCGACTACCATCGGCTGGACCTGCGCTGGGATCACAAGTTTATCTTCGAGCGCTGGAGCTTGGCGTGGTATATCGAGGTGCAGAACGTCTACAACCGTAAGAACGTGTGGTGGTACTGGTACGGCGAGGATGCAACTGTAGATACCGTCTATCAGTTCAGCCTCTTCCCCATGGGCGGACTGGTGATAGAGTTTTGATGCACCCTACGTGGTACGCGAAGTGCTTTAGGATTTGACTTTTCTCTCTTGCGGGCTATCCTTCAACTGAAATGGATCATCCCGGAGGACTTTTAATGATAAAGCGTCTGGTTGTGCTGCTTCTTGCGGCAGGAATTCTCCTCGCTTTTGAGGATGTTTCGTTTTCCGCACGCACCTTAGGCCTGGGAGGTGATCAGGTGGCGGTTGCTGATGATGCGTTCTCCGCTCTCACCAATCCTGCATTGCCCGCTAGATGGATGCGGCCGGTTACGGCTCTGTCTGCCACGCTGTACCGTTGGAATAGATACTGGAGCTTTAGCTATGTTCAGCCGGTGCGTGGCCTGGGCAGCATAGGGGGAAATCTCTTCTACTGGCATATCCCCGGCATGGCAGACAGGGGAAGCGGTGATGCAGATGCGCGCTTCTTTTGGGCCGTTCCCTTTGGGAAACACTTCAACTTGGGTGCGGCATTTGGCACTCATAGTATCTGGAGAAGCTCGGAGCAACCTGACCGCTACGCCTTTGAAGAGCGATTTACGAAAGGCGCTTTCTTTTCCATAGGCAGCTTGGTTTCTTTACCGAAAGGGCTTGGCCTGGGATTATCCGTGGTAGAGACGGCGTTTGATCTTTATTCATCCCCTATTGTCCATACCGGGATTGTCTGGGAACCGGTGCTTAAGGGATCGGGACCCTTCTCATCCCTTCTTTTGGCCGGCGATCTGGCTTTGAGATTCAGAGAGAATGTCTTAAAGCTTCATTTAGGCACAGAGGCCTATCTGTTTCGCGATCATCTTGGACTGCGTGCCGGGATACGCTACGGGACGGATGAGCTTTCAGGCTTTTCACCCACCCTGGGCGTAACCCTGCGCACACACCGGCTGCAGAAGACGGACTTCGAGCTTTGCTACGGCACGGCGTTAAACTACGGGGCTGCCGATACCTCGATGATTCTTCACCAGTTTTCCTTAAACGTCTTGTTCGGCGATGCGCGCAAGGCTGAGAAGGACAGCATCTTAGCAGAGCAGGCCGAGCGTGCAAGACGTCTGCGTGAGGAGGCACTGGCGCGTGAGCGCGACCGCTTACGTGAAGAGCTTGATCAAATCAAAAAGGAGCGCGCGGCCCTTGAGAGGGAACGTGCGGATATCGAGCGTCTGAGACGTGAGGCGCTTGAAGAGGTGGGCCGTATCCCCGGGCTTGGTATAGTGGATAGCGACAGCCTGGTTCGTATCACCGTGACCGAGCAAGCGATCCGCTTCGACGAGGGCTCGGCCCAGATACCTTTCCCCGAAGGATATCGAGTTCTTGCAAGGATCGGCGAGTTCCTTGCCAACTATCCAGGGAAGGTGTTGCGGGTCGAGGCGCATACCGATAACGTTCCTCTAGCCGAGGGGTTCAGAGAGAGGTATAAGGACAACCAGGCGCTCTCTGCGGCCCGCGCCGAGATGGTAAGAAACTACTTCGTTGGGGTGGAGAGGATAAGTCCGAATCTTATCACCGCGAGGGGCTTGGGTTCTAAAGAGCCTGTGGCCTCGAACGAGACCGAGGAGGGGCGCGCTCTAAACCGCAGGATTGTAATCACGGTCTTTAAGTAAGCAAACACCTTACAAACCAGAGCGGGTCCCCAAAGCGATGCGCAGCGTCGGTTTGGGGTAAAAGGAAGCGGCCCCCACAGGGGAGCCGCATTTTATGAGGAGGCATTGAATATTAATCTAGTAGGCGCGGGTTGCATCCGCAGTTTGAGCCTGACGGATTCTCGCCTCAAGCTTGCGGATCAACTCCTTCTTCAAACGCTCCTTTTCCTTCTTCTCTATCTTTAGCTTCATCACAACCTCCATTCGTTCTGGAGGGTAGCAAGCGTCGTGCCAGGTTGCCTTCAGTTAAGTTGCGTAATTTATAGAGTTGCAAAAGGGGCTCTTGGCAATCCCTTTTTAGAGTTATCCTAATTGATAATTCCATAGCGGATTCTGAAAAGTATACTCGTCTTTGAGTCTCTCAGTAAAGTTGTCCAGAATCTGTCATCGGTGAGTGGGAAGTGTGTCCTCCAGGGTTGAGAGCTCTTTTGCAAGGTGGGAATCGAGTATCGTTCCTACAGCGATGATCCTTGAGCGGGTGGATTTCTTTCCTTCTCCCGTGCAAAAGACGATGTAGGAGCATTGATTTGATTGTCTTGAAGGCAGCAGGACAGAGAATTCTCCTTGTCCCTCGCTGATCCTACACTCCATATTATTTTCCTCATCTTCTGTTTTTGCGGTATCTTCCGTCTCATCCCTAATATCTCAAAAACATCCTGCGCTTATTATAGATACTTTATATTCGAAGTCAAGTGAAAAGGAGTTTACTCGTCCCCATCCGTTGCCTCACATGCTGTAAAGGAAGGCCTGGATTCGTATCCTTCTTCTTTTTGTTATTGGTGGCAGGGGGATTAGATCCTGGTTGATTCTACTCTTCGGGCGAGAAGTCGTCCTTGGACGCGCCGCAGACCGGGCATGTCCAATCGTCCGGTAGATCCTCGAACGCGGTTCCGGCCGGGATGTCCGATTCCGGATCGCCCTGCTCAGGGTCATAAACGTATCCGCACACGTTGCAGACGTAGCGCTTCATGTCGTCCTCCTTTGATTTTTTTCTTTCTTCTCTGTCTTACAATCTCCCAACAAGGGGCTTAAGCCCCTTGTCTGATGAAGGGATAACTGCTTACTGAGCTATTCATTTCCAAAACCTCCGATTTTTAAATTTCCTGCCAATACAACTTATCATCTATTTACGCAAGGTGTGTTACGGGTGTTATCTCCTTGTGCGCGGAGCGTAAGCTCCGAATAATTATGAGAATGCCCTATGAAATATAAAATACTTCAAGGGGCAGGCTCTGCCCCGAAGGGGTACGGGACGTGTTACGGATGTTACGGGTACGGGGTTTTTCTTGCCTCCTGTGAGCGCTGCAACAGCCTGGTAGCGGCGTAGCAGACCTTTAAGAGGAAAGCCCTGTCCTCCTCACTGAACGCATTCAGGGTGTTGGAGTCAATGTCCAGCTCCCCCATCACCTCGCCCTGTCTGAGTACGGGCAGTACGATCTCGGATTTGACGTGCGGGCTGCAAGAGAGATAGTTTTGCTCCCTGGCAACGTCCGGGACCATAAAGGTCTTCTTTCGCTCCGCGGCCTGCCCGCATATGCCGTAGCCGAAGGGGATGCGAACGTGTTCGGTGGGTGCCCCGGCAAATGGGCCGAGAACAAGTTCGCGTTCCTTGTTGGGGTCTACCAGATAGAATCCTACCCAGTCGTAGTGGGGAACTTCTTCTTTGAGGAGATCACATACTGCCTGAAGCCTGGCATCGGCATCGTCGCCTGACTGTGCTTCAGAAGATGAAATGGAAGAGTCAGGTTGTGTTACGGGGCGGGTGGCCTGACTTACCTTGTGGATAAGGTTTGAGAAAAGCTCCTTTTTCTGTTCATCAGTCATTTTTTCCCTCCTTCATGTCGCACCACAGATCAACCGCCCTTCTCAGATGGGGGATTACGATAGAACCGCCCACCATTAATCCCACCATCAGGGCATCCTCGAATTCGGCAGATGTAACCCCTTCCTCCTTGCATCTGATAAGATGGTAGGTTATGCAGTCCTCGCATCGCAGCACAAGCGAGGCCACCAGTCCCAGAAGCTCTTTGGTCTTGGTATCGAGAGCACCCTCTTGATATGTCTGCCAGTCGAGGTGATGGAACGTCTTCATGTTCTTGCCTGCGAACTCCATCACTTTTTTATGAAGCCGCTCGCGCTCTTTTTTGAAATCTTCAATCCTGCTCATAGGCTAGTAATATATCCGAGCATAAGAGGGTGTCAAGCGCACAGGAGGATGCGCAGAAAGATAAGTTACAGAAGCTTTGTCAGTCCTTCCTTTGTCAGCCCGCATTGTTTGAGGATTGCCGATTTTAGAATCTTGATGAAGTATTCCGGCGATTGTCGAAAAGATTTTGGGGTCCCCGCGACTTTGTGAGCAAAGTCGTGGGGTGATTAATTGCCGTAGAGATCGAACTCGCGGAAGTCGAACCAGTAACCCATCTTTGTAACCGAATCCAGCTCTGCCTGCACTAAGGCGAGGTGTCCTTCCTCGATCTCCACGAATTGGGCAAACATCTTCTGGGCATCGCCGGGGAGTTTTTCAACCATCTTTTTGTAGAAGCTCGATGTTACCTTTTCCGCTTCAAGGGCCTTTTGGAGCATGTTGATCTCGGCCCCGTAGTCCTTCCGGGAAACCTTGGCTTTCATCTTTTTGGTGCCTTCGATGATTCTTTCCTTGGATGGAAGAGCGGTTCTGAGTCCTTCGATGGTGAGTTCTCCTGATGCCTGCCACATAGCAAGTTTTGAATAAAGAAAGTCAAGATGATGCTGTTCTTCCGAGGCCAGAAGCTTGAAGATGCGTCTGCCCTTCTCGTCGGTTGCTTTTTGGACCGCCTCCTGGTAAACGTCCCGCACCCTGGTTTCGTAGGTAATCGCGGTCTTGATCGCCTCTTCTACAGTCATTTCTCCTCCTTGCGTCTTTAGCTAATTTTACTTGACATGGGGATGAAAGCAACATTCACGAAAGTCCTTTGGAGTACAACAACCGTATTGTTGTAGCAATGACACGGTCATTGCACTCCATAATCCTAATGCAACCGCAGGGGCAAGGCATACCCTATGAAATGCGGAGCATCTCAAGGGGTACACTGTACCGTGCCCCTACCTATGAATCCTTGGAGATGAGAAATTCTATTCCCCCAGAGGAGAAGGAACCAGGGTCGGCTATTAACTCCTCCAGCTTTGTCCTGATGGCGTTCCTTACGGTGCGGAACTCACCCAGCACCTTCTCTTCGGTTCCGGATGCGCTGATCGGGTCAGGAAACGGCCAGTGCAGGCTCTGCCCGATCTTTCCTATAAACGAGTGGCAGTTGTTCTCGCCGCACAGGGAGATAACGTAATCGAAGGACTGGCCTTGAAATTCTTGCACGTGCTTTGATCGCTGCCCGGATATGTCAACGCCCAGTTCACCCATTACTTCGATCGCCCTGGGATGAACGAAGCAAGGGATGGTGCCTGCGCTTTCCACCTCGAACCGCTCGCCTGCAAGATGTCTGAGTAACCCTTCCGCCATCTGGGAGCGGCATGAGTTGCCGATGCAGAGAAAAAGCACTTTTATCTTATCAGGCATTTACAGATTATTTTGGAGTGCAACAACCGTGTTGTCGTCACCCCACGAACCTGCTTCGCAGCGACCCCGAAACGTATTCGGCAACGAGACGCTAGTTGCACTCCATATCATATCCTTTTCCTTGACAATCTCAAACTGTTTAACACCACAGTCACACTCGAAAACGCCATGGCACCGGCGGCGAGCATTGGGTGGAGGATGAAGCCCGGCAGAAGCCCTACCGCGGCGAATACCCCGGCAGCCAGGGGCACGAGCGCGGTGTTGTATGCAAACGCCCAGAACAGGTTCTGCTTGATGGTGCGCATCGTCGCTTTAGATAGTTTGATGGCCTTGGCCACTCCAGCAAGGTCGCCGCCCACCAGGGTCACGTCCGATGCCTCCATCGCTATATCCGTGCCGGTCCCAATAGCTATCCCTACGTCCGCCCGTGCCAGGGCCGGGGCGTCATTGATGCCGTCACCCACCATGGCCGCCCTCCTACCATCCTTTTGATACTGTTTGATATAGAATTCCTTTTTCTCTGGAAGAACCCCGGCAATTACTCTATCAATTCCCACTTTTTGAGCAATGGCTTGAGCCGCCCGTTCGTTGTCGCCTGTGAGCATCACAGGTACCAACCCCAGGAACTTAAGGGAAGCTACCGCTTCATGGGAGGAGGGCTTTTCTTCATCTGCTACTGCCAAGAGTCCTTTAACCTTGCCATCCACCTCCACCACCATCACCGTCTTGCCCGCCGAGGCCAGCTCATCCACTCTGCCTTTAATCTCACTGCTCAACTCGAACCAGTCGGGTTTGCCTACTGTTACATCTTTGCCATTGACTGTGGCTGTTACCCCGAATCCTGAGACAGCTTTGAAATCCCTCGGTTCTTTAAGTTTCGCCCCCTTCCCCTTCGCTCCCTCAACCACCGCCTTCGCAATAGGATGCTCGGAGCCGCGCTCAGCACTTGCGGCGAGAACAAGTCCTTCATCCCCGTTATCCAGAGGCAACCAATCGGTAAGCACCGGCTTGCCTTCTGTTATGGTCCCGGTCTTATCGAACATTATCGTATCCAGCTTGTGGGCGGTCTCAAGGGCCTCGCTCGATTTAAACAGTATCCCCATCTGCGCACCCTTGCCTGTACCTACCATTATTGCTGTCGGTGTGGCTAATCCTAATGCGCAGGGGCAGGCGATCACAAGAACCGCAACCATCCTTAGCATGGCAGGCACGAACTCGCCGCCCAATCCCCACCACAGGGCAAAGGTGAGGATCGCTATTCCGATAATCGTGGGCACGAACACACCGGACACCCTGTCCGCTAACCTCTGAATGGGCGCTTTCGATCCCTGAGCAGCCTTAACCAATCTTATGATCTGGGCGAGTGCGGTCTCCGAGCCAACACCGGTGGCTTTAATCTTTAAAAGACCTTGTTGATTAACGGTGGCGCCGAACACCTCAACCCCTTCCTTCTTGTCCACCGGGAGGGACTCGCCCGTCAGCATGCTCTCATCTATTGAGGAACTTCCGGCAATTACCTTCCCGTCCACCGGTATAGACTCACCCGGCTTAACTATTACTACGTCACCTCGTCTCACTTGATCAGCCGGAACATCCTTCTCGTTTCCGTCGGCATCAATCACATGGGCGATCTTGGGGGCAAGATCCATCAGCTTTCGTATTGCCGCCGACGTCCTTCCCTTTGCCATCACCTCAAGCATCTTTCCGAGCTTGATAAGGGTGATGATCATGGCTGCGGTCTCAAAGTAAACATGTTCGCCGATGGTCAGGCCGGGTGCAATCAACGGAACCACGATCACCGCCAGGGAATAGAAGAATGCCACCGAGGAGCCCATCGCCACCAGCACCTCCATGTTGGCCGAGCGGTTCCTTAAGGACTTGAAGCCTCCGATGTAGAATCCCAGGCCTGTAAAGAACTGAACCGGTGCAGCAAGAGCAAGGAACAGCCAGTTGACCCAGGGCTGGTGAGCCCACGCGCCTACGAGCCCAAAATCTCTGCTCATACTTAGGATGAACAAAGGGAGAGTGAACCCTACCCCTACCCAGAACGCGGTGCGCTCCCTGCGAACCTCTTTCTCCCGTGCCTCCTGCTCGGCGTCCTTTTCGGAGGGCAGAACCGCCTTGTAGCCTGCCCGCTCGACAACGTCGGCTATCACCTTGAGATCGGCTAACTTAGAATCGAACTCCACCGATGCTCGCTCTGTTGCAAAGTTTACGTTGGCCGAGATGAGTCCGGGCACCTTGCGCTTCAGAGAGCGCTCGATTGTCAACGCGCAGTTGGCACAGGTCATCCCCACTATGGGGAGTTCGACTTTTTTGCCCAATCGGGTAGCTTCGTTCCCCGAATGTGGTCCCTTTTTTCCCTTTTCAGTGCCCATTCCCCTTACCACTACTCCTGGGGCGGGTAGCCGATGGCGCTTATGCGCTCCTTGATCTTCTCCCATGTGGCGGGTGCTTCCCAGATGAAACGCGCTTGCTTGGTGGTGATATCCACCTTTACGTCCTTTACGCCTTCGAGAAGGGAAAGCTCATCGCGCATCTCGATGAGGCTGTAGTGGCCGCCGATCGCCGGTATCTTGACTATCTTCTTCTCCATGTATCTATTCCTCAGGCGGATAGCCGATCTCGGTGAGGGTCTTTTTGATCTGCTCCCAGGTTGCAGGCGCATCCCACCGAATGCGGGCGGTCTTGGCATCAACGTCTACCTCAACGCTCCTTACACCTTCAAGTTCACCTAACTCCCGCTCTATGGTCATCTTACAGTGATGACAGCTTATCGCTGGGATTTTTATCTTCTTTGCTTCCATGGCGTTCTCCTTAATCCTCCCAGTCCAACAACCGCCTCTCGCCTTCTAACTTGCGGATCTCTGTCACGTCCTGACTAACCTCAAGGGTTCCTCTGTAGTTGCCATCGGCGTCTCTCATGGCAAAGTAGCGGATGTATATGAAACGGCCTTTCACCTCGATCCAGAATTCGGCGCTGTCCTTGCTACCTTTCTTGAACTCTTCCAGTATCTTATTAACCACGTGTACGCTCTTGGGCGGGTGGCAGTTCTGCACCTTGCGTCCGATCACTCCGGGTGAACGGGGAAAGATACGTTCCCTGGTTTCGGAGTAGTATCTCAGTTCGTCATTTTCGTCCACGAAGCTGATATCCACCGGCAGATTCTTGAGCATGATGTTTATCTGTTCAAGGGTAAGATTACCCTCATCCAGGGGCAGCCGGGTATTCTTTGCCACCGCTTCAGGCAAATCCTTAAGGTCCATCAATCCTCCTTGGCTGTCAAGTGTCTTCTCCTTAATCTCCTCCCCGGTTTCAGGCTTCCACTCATCTCCTGGACTTACGAATGCGTACCCTATCTCGGGTTCGCCCTTCCGTATTTCAATCCACTCCTCCTCACTCAGCTTCTCCAGCGCCATGGGATAAAGGATCTGCTCTTCCTTGTAGATCATGTCCAGCACCGCACCGGCCAGCTTTGAGGAGCGCTCTTTAACTGCCTGGAGATTTCCCTGGGTCAGTCCGACACGAACTGCCTTAAGGTGCTCTCGAATCTGATCGTGCCCCCCCCACATCACCTGGGGCGGTCCTTGCACCCCGTGTTTTTCCAGATAGGGAAATAGCTGGTTCTCCTTGCGGGTGTAGTGGATGTCTATCTTGCCCAGATTATCCAGCACTTCCTCAAGATCGTCCTTACGTTCGGCCAAAGCCTGCTCGTCGGCATCCCTGGTAAGTTCGTTGAGCCGCCGGGCCAGCTTCTCGAATTCCCGGTTCTCGGCGCGGAAGGTGTGCACCGGGTGCCCGGGCTGCATCCCCGGAGAGTCCTGTTTATCCAGTGACTTCCTGAAAACCGCCACGTGCAAATCACACATCGAGGTTATCTCTTCCTCACTGATGCCTGTCTTGATCAACTGCTGCTCGATCTCGGCGATCTCTGTGGGGCTTACGTCCTTGATCTCGGCTGCGAACCGCGCCTGCAGTTCCTCGATATTCTTCCCCTCGGCTGCGTGCAGTTCCTCAAGTATCTGCCTGATCCTTTTCGCCCGCTCTGCCATCTCCTCGGCGCTCATTATACCAACTTCCTGGCCGGTCTGGCTCTTAATCGCATCCCGCAGATCGGCAATGAATCTGGTGACTTCAATATCGGCGTTGGAGGCGGCCATCTGCAGCGTGGCTATCTTGCCGATAGTCTTGCGGGCGACCGGGTTAAGGAGTTTCTTAAACTTCGGGTTGTAGCGGGGCAGAAACTCCTCCAGGAAAGGGAAAGCCTTTAGAAGTTCCGCGACCCTGGTCTTGGGGCTGAGTAACATTCCTTCTCCTTGGGGGCTGCGGGGGTCGCTTGCAGCGACCCCCAACCTTTTTCTCTCAAACGGCCTGAATCAACCCTTGAGTTCCTTAAGTTGATTGCTGAGCAGGGTGATGTGGGAAAGTTCCTCCTTAATGATGTCGGTGACCCTTTCCGTGCCCAGTCGCTCGGGAACCATCTCCTTGATGCCCATCGTGTCTTCATTTATTCGCCTGGTGTTGCAGCCGGATTCAGGATGGTTGCGGTTGCGATCAGAGGCCTTGCACCCATCTCCTTGTCCAGCATAAAGAGGCCTTCCTTGCTGCCTTCCACCATCTTGAGCCGCTCTACCGCCTTGAGGGTCTGCTCCTCCTCCTCGATCTGTTCGGCAACGAACCAGTGCAGGAGACCGATAAGTGCCGCGTTGTCCTTTTCTTCGCGTGCCAGATCAACCAGGTCGTTGATCATCTTTGTGACCTTTTGCTCGTGCTCGTAAGCGGCTCCAAACGCCTCCACAGGGGTTGATAAGGTGCTCTCCGGTTTTTTGACAGCGTACAACTCCACCATTCCGCCGCGTTCGATTATGTGGTTGTAGAAGCGCATTGCATGGCTCATCTCCTCAAACGCCTGCGCCTTCATCCATTGAGCAAAACCTTCAAGGTTGGAGCCCTCGAACCATGCCCCTATGGCGAAGTAGAGATATGCGGCATAGAGTTCGGCGTTCAGCTGTTTGTTGAAGGCGTCCTCGATCTTCTTGCTTATCATGGTTATTCTCCTTTCCACAGGCCGTGAACGTTGCAGTGCTCACGGGCAGCGATCTTTTCGGAGTCCACCATAAAGATAGCTTCAGGCGCGTCGCCAGGCTTAAGGTGCCTACGGTAGACGCGTCCTGCATCATCGGTAATCTCAATCCACTCGATGAAGTGAGCTTCCTCCATCGGGTGTAATGTGCTTCCCACGATGATCTTGAAGCCGCCCTGGATGCGCTCGATCATGGGCACGTGCTTTTCTAGCTTGTAATCCGCGGTCTGCTCGGCCAAAAGCTTCATCGGTTCGCCGTGGCATGAGTAGTTCCCGCATCCCTCCTTGATAACCTCAATCATGTCTCCGCACTGCTCACACTTGTATATCTGTTTTATTCTAGGCATTTAACCCTCCTTGTTTTTTTGGATTTTTGAAACAATAATCTCTTCAAAAAATCTCACTGCACTTTCTCGTACCCTTCCGGGAAAGCCCTCTGGAAGTACCCTTTTGAGTATAGGATAAGAAAGGGGGATGTCAAGCTGGGAGTGTAAGTAATTGATATTTGAGACAGATACATGGTTATACAGTCTAGGAGTTACATCCATCGCAGTAATTATAGTATTTCTGTATGGATTGTCAAGGTGGGTTAATCCAATTGGGGAGAGGGGGCAAAGGCGGTTGACAAGGGGGAGGGAGCGGGGTATAGTTTGTTATGAGAAGAATAAGAGAAGAAAAAACGACTACACGTTGGTTAGGGGGGAAGTGGATGATGGTTCTTGCTTGCATTGCAGTCGTTTCTTCATCTCTGGCTCAGGAAAATCTGACAGCCTTGATTAAAAAAGTTAGTCCTTCTGTGGTTCTCGTGATAACTTATGACGAAGAAGGAGAGGAGCTAAGTGGGGGAAGCGGTTTCTTCATAAGTGAAGCCGGCGATGTAATCACCAATCGTCATGTAATCCAGGGCGCTTACCACGCTGAGGTTAAAACCGCAGATGAAAAGGTATATGACGTTAAGGAAATTCTTGCTGAAGACAAAGAGGGTGACCTGATAAGGCTTTCGGTAGATATTCCTCGTGATGCAGTGCACGTCTTAGGGATAAGTGATTCTCTTCCCGAAGTAGGAGAGCGAGTAATTGTTGTTGGGAACCCATTAGGGCTTGAGCAAACGGTTTCTGACGGTATTGTATCCGCCGTTCGTGAGATTCCAGCTTTCGGTAACATTATTCAGATTACGGCTCCAATATCCTCGGGTTCCAGCGGCAGTCCGGTAGTCAATATGAAAGGTGAAGTCATAGGGGTTGCGAGCTTCCAGATGGTGGAAGGACAAAACCTCAATTTCGCCATTCCAGGCGAAAGGGTAGCAGAACTTACATCTGGCAAGGGTCAAACCTTTGCCGAACGTAAAGCAGCTATAACTGAAGAATGGGTTTCTTCGGCAGAAGGGCTTTACTGGCAAGGGATGCATTACTTCTGGGTTGAGGATTATGAGAAAGCCCTTCCCTATTTTGAAGATGCGGTTGAGAAAAATCCAAGCTGTGTAGAAGCTTATTCTAAGATCGGAGATTGCAAGTGTGATCTTGGTCTTTACAGTGGAGCGGTGGAAGCTTATAAGAAGGCTATCATAATAGATTCCAACTATATCGATGCGTATGCAGGTTTGGGTTGGGCGTATGGGAACCTTAGTCTTTATAGTGAAGAGGTAGAGGCCTATGAACAGGCGATTCGTGTTGAACCAGATAATGCCGATGCGTATTACAATCTGGGTGCGGCTTGTGCTAAGCTCGGCAGCTACTCCAAAGCGATAAAGGCCTACAAACAGGCGATCGGCATCAATCCAGATGATGCCGATGCGCATTGCAATTTGGGTGCGGCTTACGCTAACCTTGGTCTCTACTCCGAAGCAATTGATGCCTACGAACAAGCAATCTACGTCAAACCAGCTTATGCTCAAGTGTATTATAATTTGGCCATAGCTTACGGCAACCTTAAACGCCACGGTGAAGCGATCGAGGCTTATAAACAGGCAATTCGTATCGATCCCGATTATGCCGATGCGCACTTCAATCTAGGCTTAGCTTACGGTAACCTTGGTCGCTATTCCGAACAAATAGAGGCCTACAAGCAGGCGATACGCATCAATCCAGATGATGCCTATACGTATTACAATCTGGGCTTGACTTACGTTAACCTTGAAAGCTACTCCAAAGCGATAGAGGCCTATAAGCAGGCGATACGCATCAATCCGGATAATGCCTATGCACATTACAATCTGGGTGTGGCTTACGCTAACCTTGGTCGCTATTCCGAAGAAATAGAGGCTTACAAGCAGGCGATATGCTTCAATTCAGATTATGCCTATGCGCATTACGGTTTGGGCCTGGCTTATTTAAGAACTAAAGATACAGGCTCGGCTTTGCAGGAATACAAGATTCTCAAGGAACTGGACTCGGGTTGGGCAAGTCAGTTGTTCAATTTCATTTATCCATAAACAATTCGTAGGGGCCGACCTCAGCGTGCCCCCGTACTCCGTTTCCTTTTGTCATCGCGAGGAGCGAGTGTTGAATTTGGCAAATATGTACGTATAGTCAGTGATGAATCGGCTTCGTGATATGGGCAAATCAAGGCGAGCAAGCGAACCTTTCAGGGGTTCTTCACGTCAAAAGAGATTAATGAGCAGCGAGGGGTTAACGGTAACGCTAACAAGCTGGCAGGCTGCCCAGCAAGCCCGTGGTGATGTAGGGGAGCGCGAACGAGAAAAGAAACTGGAGCAAATCTATGCCGACCACGTGGCTATGGTTTACAACCTCTGCTACAGGATGTTTGCCAACCGTGCCGACGCGCAGGACGCGACACAGGATGTGTTTGTTAAGGTCTACAAGAACTTGCACAAGTTCAGAGGTCGTTCGAAGCTTTCGACCTGGATATACAGGATCACGATGAACCACTGCATTGATCGAATGAGGCGCAAGAAGCTTAAGACGGTCGAGCTTCAGGAATGGGTGGCCTCGCCTGAGCGCAATCATGATGCACGCATTGAGCTCGAGAAGGCCGTTGCAAGCCTGCCTGCTAGCTACCGCAGCGTCTTTGTGCTTCACGACATCCAGGGTTTCCGCCACGCAGAGATAGCAGAAATCCTGGGTATCACAGCGGGTTCGTCCAAGTCGCTCCTGCATCGTTCGCGTGTTATCTTGCGGAAAAAACTTAAAGGAATCTGGAGGCGCAATGGGCCAACACCCGTCTGATGCAACACTATCCCGCTACGCCGACGGGGATTTGAGTGGAGCGGAAAAACCCCGCCTAGCTCGTCACCTTAAGGGGTGCTCAGGGTGTAAGAGGCGTCTTGCAGAGATCATCCAGATCAAGGATCTGGCAGAAAGCCTTGAGCCTCTGGCGGTTCCCACCGCTCTTCTTGCAGGCATCCGTGAACGCATCGCAGTCTCCCAGGCCTCAAAAAAACCTGGGTTGTGGCGCGGGATAATCCTGGGGTTTGCAATAAGTGCTGCAATAGCTCTATTTATACTTCTTCCCCACAGCACCACTCCTGAGCATCGAGCGGAACCCGTAACACCACTGGTAATTGAACCCGCAGCCGAACCCCTTGGCCCGCCGCTTGGGCTGGCACACGCTCAGGGGTTCGGTCAATCATCCCAAACCAACCACTCAGATGTACATGTTGCAGCCTATGAGGAGCCTTCGCATGATACAGTTATTCTTATCCCGCTTGATGAGACGGCCAGACAGAACTTAGAGGCCGCTAAGACCCCCCACTTCAGGCAAGGGCCTTGGTTCCATATACCTCAAGAAGACGAAGGGTGGATCGTTACCGTAGGGGAGACCATCTACAGGTAAAGAGTAAGGAGTAAGGATAAAGTTGCAATAATAACCGTAAGGAGGAAAAAGATGAGAAGAGTTCTAAGCATTTTGATCCTTATCTCAGCGGCAGCACTCAACGCTGCTGTACCGCTTGAAGGATTCAGCGAGGTGGTGGATAAGGTGGCGCCGGCGGTGGTCGGTATCACCGTGACAAAGGAGGTTCCATTCGTTCATGGGTTCGATTTCGACGAGGAGAGTGTCCCGGAAGAACTTCGTAAGTTCTTTGAATTTTGGGACTTCGACATCCCTGCTCCACGTGCCCCCCGGTTTGTTCCGGGTGCCGCCTCCGGCGTGATCTTCGATGAACGAGGATACATACTGACAAACAACCACGTGGTTGATGGCGCTAAGGATATCGAAGTAAAGTTGTCAGACGGCAGGGAGTTCTCCGGCAAAGACGTGGAAGTCATCGGCACAGACCCTGAGACCGACCTCGCCGTTCTCAAGATCAAAGCCAAGGACCCCCTCCTGGTAGCGAAGTTTGCCAGCTCTGAAGAGGTCAAGGTCGGCGACTGGGCGATTGCCATCGGCAACCCCTACAACCTTGAGCAGACCGTGACAGTGGGCGTGGTAAGTGCCAAGGGACGCAGTAACGTGCTCCTATATGGCGGTCCAAGCTACCAGAACTTCCTGCAGACCGACGCGGCCATCAACCCGGGCAACTCGGGCGGAGCATTATGCAATATCAATGGCGAGGTCATCGGCATCAACACCGCCATCCGTACGAACGGGCTTGCGAACTCAGGTATAGGGTTCGCCATTCCTTCTGACATGGCCGCCGATATCGCAGGCGAGCTTATCAAGCACGGCAAGATCTCACGCGGCTATATGGGGATATACCTCGAGGAAGTCAAACCTGAGGTGCTTGAAGCAATGGATATCGAGGAAGAAGGGGTTTTTGTAACCAGGGTTGTTCCTGACTCACCGGCCGAGAAGGCGGGTCTGGAGGACGGCGACCTAATCACCTCGTTTGCCGGAGAAAAGATAACCTCGGTAGATCAGCTTCGCTGGCTTGCCGCAAGCACTGCACCTGGCACAAAGGTAGACCTTGATATTATCCGTGAAGGCAAACGCAGGAAGATAACCCTGAGGCTTGCCGAACGCCCTGGCCGCGAGGAACTCTCCACCCGCATCGAGCCTGTACCCGAAGAGGAGAAATGGACCAAGACATCTATCCTTGGCATAACGGTCAAAGACATAAGTGACAGAATCAAGAAGGATTATGATCTCAAGCATGGGGTTCTGGTGGAGGATGTCGAACCCGGCAGTCTGGCCGACAGGGCAGGAATCAAGGTCGGAGACGTAATCATCAAAGTCAACAAAATCCCCATCTCTAACGTCAAAGAGTTAAAGAGACTGAAAGGTGATCTGGAGAAGGCAGACGTGGCCCTTTTCCAGATTAACCGCAGAGGGCACACGCACTTCCTAACCATCCGACCCTAGAAAGACCACAAAGAGCCGGGGCCTCGCGGCCCCGGTTATTTTTCACCCCACACGTCTACTGCGTAGCCAGGTGGGGACCCCGAATTTTAATGCTCCTTTTCTCCTGCGGAGAAAAGATCGCAGGGAGGAAGTTTTTGCCGAAGGCAAAAAGGAGCAAAAATCGGGGTCCCCGCGGCTTCACGAAGTGAAGACGTGGGGTATAAATTGCTTGACAAGCGCTCGATTCTGAGGATTATACACAGCCAATCAAATAAGGAGGCGTAAATGGAACACAAGATAGAGTATGGACCTGCGTTTTCCCTGCTTTCGATCCGGATCGGCGAGGGCGAAAAGATTACCGCTGAAGCCGGAGCGATGGTCTCAATGGACGGTACCATCAACATCGAAACCAAGATGCGAGGCGGTCTTGGCGGAGCACTCAAGCGTTCACTCCTGGGCGGCGAGAGCTTCTTCATGAACCACTACACCGGCACAGGCGAAGTAACCCTTGCCTCTTCCGTTCCGGGCGACATCAAATACGTCCCGATGGTCGGCAACACCCTGTTTGTCCAATCCGGCTCGTTCATCTGCTCGGTAGGAGACATCGAGGTAGACACGAAGTTCGGCGGCGCCAAAACATTCTTCTCCGGCGAAGGCCTGTTCCTTCTGAAGATCTCGGGCACCGGCGATCTTTTCCTGTCCTCCTACGGGGCGATGACCGAGCGTGAACTGCCTGCCGGTCAGGAACTCAAGGTGGATACCGGGCACATGGTCGCTTTCGATGAGGACGTGCAGTACAACGTAAAGGCCGTAGGCGGCCTGAAGAGCACACTTCTTTCGGGCGAGGGCCTGGTCGCAAGCTTCACCGGCCCTGGTAAAGTCATCATGCAGACGCGATCACTCAGTTCATTCATAGGTTTGCTTACAACGAGGATGAAGAGCAAGTAGATGCGCTTGAAGCGGTTTTAGGGGGTCTGATCCTCTAATTGCGGAGAGAGCGAATTATCGGAAGATTTCTGAGTACCGAAAGGGAATCCGAGGTCTGATCCTCTAATTGTGGATAGGGCAGGCTATTTTTGAGGGCTGCGCCTGGCGGATTTTTTGGAGGGAGCCGATGGGATGGCTTGTGGCGGGAGCTGGGCGAGGAAGTCCCAGATTCGCTGCTTGAGTACGGTGTGATTCTTAAGGGAGATGTTGTACCCGCCTACGGCAACGAGCCGCGCACCGAAGTGCCCCAACACCTTTTGCATCCAGCGCGAAGGGCGTTTGTGGGGATCGGTTTTGGTGTATGAAAAGAACACAGCCACCTGCTTTTCGGCAAGTCGTGTCTCGGCAAGGAAGGTTTTAAGAGGTGTTGCCGGCCTGCCTGACCATATGGGAACAACAATTACCATCAGGTCCCAGTCCTGGGGTTGTAGAGGGATGGTTTTGATCTCAGGACGACGCCCGAAGAGGGCGGAGAACGTAGAGCGGACCACTCCTCTGTGGCGCTTGACCTCTATGCGGTGCACGGGTGCTTGAAGATGTTTTGCTATCAAGCGCGCCGCCACCCGCGAGTTCCCGTAGCGCGAGTAGTAAACTACAACCGTCTTCATTAAATCCTCCAGAGGATTGTATCCAGTTATGAGGGGAAATCAAGAGGGTAAAGGATTAAAGCATCTGACCGGGGATTTAGATTCCATCTTTGAGTCTGAATGTCCGGGGTCCCCGCACGGGCGCGTAAAGCGCCCGTGTGGGGTTTAAAAAAATCGGGGGCGGAGAACCGCCCCCTGGTTGGTTTGGATTATGCCTCAGTCTCCTATCCTCCAGCCCCACATGGTTCCGCCCTCAGCGCCAGAGTAAGGCCACCATTCGCCCCAGCAGGTGTCAAGGTCTACGTTGAACGTCATCCAGAAGCTCCCTAGTTCAATGGGTTCTAAGCCGCTGGGGTCAATCCACGTCCAGGTTCCTTCGCAGCCGGCAAACGTATATGTGGGTGGTTCAGGAGTGAAAAAGCATGTGATGGATCCATAGAAGTCGCCGGAGCTGCCGTCCAAGTCTTGCCACTGGCCGGTGAAGAGCCATGACTCCAGGCTGCCGTTCCAGATTTGCCATGGGTAAATTAGGGTGTTGTTCGGGGTGTAGCAGCTGCCATTACCATAGCCTTCCCAAACACCGTCGAGATCGGCCAAGGCAGGTGTTGCCCCTGCGAGGAAGATCACCGCAAGCGCAGCGATGAGTAGTTTTTTGGAGTTACTCATTTTGTTCCTCCTTTGAGGTTTAAGGTTTATCAGGGGGCGGAAACCCGCCCCCTAGGTTTATAGACTTATCAGTCTGGTAATACCTTCCAGCCTCTCATGGTTCCCTGCTCGCAGGGCGAGGGCCAGATGGATGTCCAGGTGCCGGCGCATTCCCTCTCGTAGACGTAGAACTTCATCTCGAAGTCGCCTCCGTATATCGGTTCGTGACTGGGACCGGTAGGATCGAACCAGTACCAAGAACCTCTGGCGATGGCGACGGTGGTGCTGATCCAGAGGATTTCGCTTTCGAATGTGCCGCGGTTGTCGAGGCTGTCTTTCCACTCGCCGGTGAAGACGTCTTCAGAGTTGGGGATCTCGCCTACCCACGCCTGCCAGGGGTAGATGATCGTGCCCGGGTGTGGACAGCAGCAGCTGGTTCCGGTGCCTTCCCAGGTGCCTGCGATCTGGGCGGCAATAGGCGTGGCCCCTAGTAAAAGGATCACCGCCAAAGCGGTTAGCAGGATTTTTTTTGGGGTGCTCATTTGTTCCTCCTTTGAGGTTTGAGTTTTTAACGCCGGGGCGGATTCATCGTCCCGGTTGACGATTGGCTCAGTATCCGTTGCCCCACATGTGCCAGTAAACGGATTTGTCATAGCCAATTCCCCAAACGCCTTCGCAGGTATCTTCGGTCATGTTGAACTCCATGGTGAACCAACCGCAAACCCGCAGAGCACCTTCTCCGTAGTCTATGCACCAATCGCCTTCGCAGTGAGCGAATGTGGGGCCGTCGTCTCCAGGCGTGTAATAGTAGATAATCGAACCGAAGAACGGATAAGTAGGGTATTTGTCAGTAGTTCCTTTCCATTGGCCTATGAACGAGCCGTTCATAAGGGTTCCATGCCAATCAAGCCAGGGGTACACGATATGACCCGGTGATACTTCCCACTGGTATTCGTCACCCGAGCCTGACCAATAAACAGGATCGGCAAAGGCAGGTGTTGCCCCAACCATGATAATCACGGCAAGCGCGGCGATGAGGAGTTTTTTGGAGTTACTCATTTTGTTTCTCCTTTTGGTTTAAGGTTTATCAGGGGGCGAGTAACCCCGCCCCCTGGTTGGTTTCTATTATGCCCTACGGGCCGATCCTTTCGCCCCACATGTGTCCGCCAAGCCCCGGGCCAGAGTAAGACCACCATTCGCCGTCGCAGGTTTCAAGGTCCAGATTGAACTCCATTGAGAAGGGACCCATTTCGATGGGTATTGTGCCTTCGGAGCTCACCCACGTCCAGGTTCCTTCGCAGTGGGCAAACGTATGCGAAGGTGGTTCAACAGAGATGTAGAAGGATATGATGCCGCCGTGGAAATCGCCGTAGTTGCCGTCCGAGTCTTCCCACACGCCTTCGAAGGTTCCGTTCAGGACGTCACCTATCCAGTTTTGCCAGGGATAGATAAGGGTGCCGTCCGGGGCGTAGCAGCTTCCTTCGCCGTAGCCTTCCCAGATGCCGTCGAGTTCTGCGAAGAGCGGCGTTGCTCCGATCAGGAAGATCACCGCAAACGCGGCGATGAGGAGTTTTTTGGAGTTACTCATTTTGTTTCTCCTTTTGGTTTAAGGTTTATAGGGGGCGGATGCCCGCCCCCGCTCGGCTTAAGGTTCAGTGTACCTTCCTGCCTCTCATGGTTCCCAGCAGGCCAGGCGAGGGCCAGATGGATGTCCAGGTGCCTTCGCATCTTTTTTCCAGGATGTAGAACGTCATCTTGAACTTGCCGCCGACTATTGGTTGCTGAGAGTGGCCTGTGGGGTCGTACCATGTCCATTCGCCTTCAGCGTATGCTATCTCAGGAATGGGTGAGAACTCCACCACGCCCTTGAATGTGCCGTGATTGCCGTCCGCATCCCACCATTCGCCGGTGAAGACATCTTGGGTGGCCGGGATCTCGCCCTTCCACGTCTGCCATGGGTGTATAGGAGGGTGACAGGGCGGGTAAGCTTCGCCCCTACCTATGCCCTCCCAGGTTCCGCCCAGCTGAGCGAACGCCGGAGTGGCTCCCAGCAGCAGGATAACTGCCAGGACGGCGAGGATGAGTTTTTTGGAGTTGTGCATTTTGTTCCTCCTTTTGGTTTAAGGTTCATAAGAGGGTTGCGGGGCCGGAGCTTTCCCCCGCAACCGCTTCTCCCTCGGTTCACTCTACCTTTTCCCCCTTCATGGTTCCGCTCTCATTACTGTAGTAAGTCCGCCATTCACCGTAGCATATTGCTTCTTCCAGCTTGAACTTCATCGAAAACGGTCCCATGTAGTAGATACGAGGGGGATCGTAGCGCTCGTCAAACCAATGCCACTCGCCTTCGCAGTAAGCATCCTCGGGACTCAGGAATATGATCTCTCCTTTGAAACTGCCATTATTGCCGCATCCGTCGTACCACTCGCCGTAGAAGACTTCATTATCCTCAACCAGACCTTTCCAGTTCTGCCAAGCATAGATGGGGAAGTCGGTAGGTATAGGGGGAGGCGGAGAGCAAACGCCTTCTCCTTCGCCCGCCCATGTACCGTTGAGTTGGGCAAGAAGCGGCGTCGCCCCTGCGAGGAAGATCACCGCAAGCGCGGCGATGAGGAGCTTTTTGGAGTTACTCATTTTGTTTCTCCTTTTGGTTTAAGGTTTATAGGGGGCGGATGCCCGCCCCCGCTCGGCTTAAGGTTCAGTGTACCTTCCTGCCTCTCATGGTTCCCAGCAGGCCCGGCGAGGGCCAGATGGATGTCCAGGTGCCTTCGCATATACCTTCCAGGATGTATAACGTCATCTCGAAATCTCCGCCATACAACGGTTCGTGGCTGGGACCTGTGGGGTCGTACCATGTCCATTCGCCTTCAGCGTACGCTAACTCTGGGATGACTGAGAATTCGACCGCACCTTTGAATGTGCCGTGGTTGCCATCAGCATCCCACCATTCGCCGTAGAAGACATCCTGGGAGTTGGGGATCTCGCCTTTCCACTCCTGCCAGGGGTATATGACCGTACTGAGCCGTGGATAGCAGCAGCCGCGGCCAGTGCCTTCCCAGGTGCCAGCGATCTGGGCGGCGAGAGGCGTTGCTCCGATCAGGAAGATCACCGCAAGCGCGGCGATGAGGAGTTTTTTGGAGTTACTCATTGCTTCTCCTTTTGGTTTAAGGTTTATCAGGGGGCGGAAGGCCGCCCCCTGATTCTATTAAGGTTCTACCCAGCTACCTTCCATGGTGCCGTGATAGATGGCAGGCGTATGAGTGGTTATCCACTCGCCTCTGCACGAACGTCCGTCGCGCCTGAAGGTCATGGTGAACGTACCCATGTGATAAACGCGTGGGGGGTCCACACGCTCATCCCACCAGTACCAGTCTCCCCGGCAGCCGATCTCGGTAGGCGTTTCCAGAATTGCACGACCCTTGAACGAGCCGTGATTCCGGTCTGCGTCGTACCAATCGCCGAAGAAGATGTATCCCACCTGATTAGGGTCAGGTTCCAAGCGACCTTTCCAGGTTTGCCAGGGCTTCATGTACTCTGAAGGGTAGGGTACAGGGAAGGGACACCAGCCCTCGCCCGTGCCTTCCCAGGTTCCGACAGGCTGGGCGGCAAGCGGGGTTGCTCCTAGTAAAAGGATTACCGCCAAAGCGGTCAGTAGGAGTTTTTTGGAGTTACTCATCTCTTACTCCTTTTGTGATCTGTTCGGAGGGGCAGAAATCTGCCCCTCCGAGTTTCATGGAAGGTTAATGTACCTTCCAGCCTTTCATGGTTCCGGGCAGGCCAGGGGAGGGCCATATGGATGTCCAGGTGCCATTGCATATCTCTTCCAGGATGTAGAACGTCATTTCGAAATCGCCTGCAACGATGGACGGGGCGGAAGGATCATCCCAAGTCCAATAACCTTCGCAGTATGCTTCGGTGATGCTTACCCACTCGATCTCGCCCTTGAAGATGCCGTGATTGCGGTCCGAGTCCCACCATTCGCCTGTGAAGACATCCTGAGTGAGCGGGATCTCGCCTATCCAGTTTTGCCATGGGTGTATAGGTGGGTGGCAGGGCGGATAAGCTTCGCCCCTACCAGTGCCCTCCCAGGTTCCGGCCAGCTGAGCGAACGCCGGAGTGGCTCCCAGCAGCAGGATAACTGCCAGGACGGCGAGGATGAGTTTTTTGGAGTTACTCATTTTGTTTCTCCTTTTGGTTTAAGGTTTATCCCGAGGGGGGGGCGGGGCCCCGCTCGGCGTTAAGGTTCAGTGTACCTTCCTGCCTCTCATGGTTCCCGGAGGGCCCGGCGATGGCCAGATGGATGTCCAGGTACCGGTACATTCCCTCTCGAAGGCGTAGAACTTCATCTCGAAGTCGCCTCCGTATATCGGTTGCTGGCTGGAACCGGTAGGATTGAACCAGTACCAGGAACCTCTGGCGATGGCGACGTTGATGCTTACCCAGAAGATTTCGCTCTTGAATGTGCCGCGGTTGCAGTCCGAGTCCCGCCATTCGCCTGTGAAGACATCCTGAGTGAGCGGGATCTCGCCTATCCATTTCTGCCATGGATATATAGGCAGGTGGCAGGGCGGGTAAGCTGCGCCTTTACCGGTGCCCTCCCAGACTCCTGCGATCTGAGCGGCAATAGGCGTGGCCCCTAGTAAAAGGATCACCGCCAAACCGGTTAGCAGGATTTTTTTTGGGGTGCTCATTTGTTCCTCCTTTGAGGTTTAAGGTTTATCAGGGGGCGGAAGCCCGCCCACTGAGCAGTTTGTTTTTTATCACTCTATTCTCCTGCCGCGCATGTTGCCGTGCTGGACGTTGTTGTAGTACCAGTTGCCCGAACAGGTTTCGTCATCGTCGCGGTAGCGGAAGATCATGTCGAACGAGCCTCTTAGCCGGATTACGGGTGGCTCAACGCTGTCATCTATCCACAGCCACTCGCCTTCGCAGTAGGCCTCGGTGATGCTCATGAGTATTATCCTGCCTTTGAACTTGCCGTGATGGCCGTCCGCATCCGACCATTCGCCCCAGAAGTCGCAGTCCCTGACCGTGCCTTCCCAGTGCTGCCAGACGTAGACGGTATCCGACGGGATGCCTGAGGGATCGACGATGAATCCCCTGCCGTCGCCGGCCCAGGTGCCTTCGAGCTCGGCGAAAAGAGGTGTGGCACCAACTGCAAGGATTACAGCCAGGGCAAGCAGGAGTTTTTTGGAGTTACTCATTTTGTTTCTCCTTTTGGTTTAAGGTTCATCCCGAGCGGGGATGGAAACCCGTCCCCGCTCGGCGTTAAGGTTCAGTGTACCTTCCTGCCTCTCATGGTTCCCAGCAGGCCAGGCGAGGGCCAGATGGATGTCCAGGTGCCTTCGCATCTTTTTTCCAGGATGTAGAACGTCATCTTGAACTTGCCGCCGAC